>Ga0075163_10007139_pt1 | contig 14791 bp, 13 predicted proteins | sample JI1023141ADNA_FD_71478 | JGI IMG/M metagenome (GOLD analysis project Ga0075163, IMG submission 71478) | Wastewater effluent complex algal communities from Wisconsin, to seasonally profile nutrient transformation and Carbon sequestration -... | ecosystem: Engineered > WWTP > Effluent > Algae...
AAGGGCGGGTCGAACTGCCCGAGGGTGAAGTTGAAGCCGGTGACCGCGCCCAGCAGCGCCGGTGTGCGGAACAGGGTGGTCAGGAACTCCGACGCGTTCTCGGTGCCGCCGTTGCCGGTGCGGTGATCGAGGAGCACGCCCTTGGCGTTGGCGCGGAAGTTGGCGTACGGAGCCGCGTACGGGTTGGTGGCGCTGCCGTCGAGGTACACCGACTCCCAGATCATGCCGTAGATGGCTTCGTCGGCGGTGGTGCCGAGCACCGGGCCCACCACGATGTTGCCACTCTGGTGGGTGACAGCGTCGCGACCGGCCACCGGGAGCGTGGGCCGGTGGTCGCACTCGGGATACACGGCAGGCTCCACCGTCGGCAGGTCGGCCACCTTGATGGTCTGGGGCGCCGAGCAGGTGCCCGCGTCCTTGTCGCAGCGGATGACCGTGAAGTCCACCGCCCAGCGGCGCATCATGTAGCGCAGTCGCTCGAGCCCTTCGGCGTGGCCGCTCGGATCGTTGGAGTGCCAGAACTGCCAGTCGACGTCGTCCATGGACTCGGCGAAGAGCACCGGGTGGATGCCGTTCACGGCGACGATGCGGTCACCGGCCTTGAGGCCGGACGCGCCTTCGGGCCCCACGTGGGAGACGATGACGTCCGGAAGACCCTCGGTGCTGGGCGCCAGCGCACGGGAGAGGTCGGCGTCGCCCTCCACCACGCAGATGGGGAAGGCGCCACGGCCGTTCACCACCACCGGGCCGTCGATCTTGGTGTGCCAGTCGCGGAGCTGGTGAATCGCGGTGGCGAAGCCGTTCCAGAAGGCCCAGCCGGTCTCCGCCTTGTTCATGTTGGCGATGGTGGCCAGGGCGGTGGGCAGGGTGTTTTCGCGGGTGTAGCGGCCCCCGAAGAAGATCTTCAAGCGATCGCCCAGGTAGCGCACCAGCTTGGTCTTCTCGTCGCCCTGGGGCAGCCGCGGCACCTGGAGGTTGCCGTTGCGGCAGGAGCCCGCGGCGCAGTACTCGCCGGTTCCGCAGGCAGCGTCGGTCTTGAGCCCGCAGGCGGCGAGGGCCTTGAAGTCGCCGTCCGGCACCAGCTCGAAGGCGTCGACGCCTTGAGATCCTTGGTGCCGTCCACCGAGAAGCGCGCGGTCTCGATCTCGTACCAGCCGTCACTGGTGACCCGGCCGGTGGGGAAGAACTGCGCGTCGAAGCCCGGCGTGCCATCGGTGTATTCTACACCCACTGACCCGACCACCCGGTTCTTCCGGGCGAACAGGCGGGCCACGTAGGCCTTCTTCTCCTTCGGGAGGGTGAGCGGAATCGAGGGGCGAGAACCGCCGCCACCACCGCCGCCGCCGCCACCCTTGATGACCAGATACCCCTTCCCTTCGAGGCTGGTGCCAGTTCCGACGGTGACGCCCGAGATGCCGGTGGGATCGTCGAAGCTGATCTTCACCGTCGCCTTGGCGTCGAAGGCCGGAACGCCTGCCTCGTCGAAGGTGATGGCAAGGGCCGAAGGGGCCAGCGCGGAGACCGCGAGAGCCGCCGAAAGCGCGAGGGAAACCCGCGGGAAAAGCGTACGCATGGGGGGCGCAGTTTTGCCCTCCTTGGGGCCTGCGTCCACGCCTTTCGCGGCCCCGGCCTTTCCCCATGGGAAAGAGATGATTTCCACTCCCCACCGCATCCAAACCGAGGGCCGCCCCTACGGTACATTTCCAGCGTCGGACGCTGCGCTCACGACGACTTGGGAAACACGAGGACGAAGGAGCGCGGGCCGGTCTCGAAGAGGACGGCCTTCTTGCCGTGGGTCTTGGGGTCGAACGAGGCGTACCAGGGGAGCGCGCGCCAGGCCTCGGTGTCGCGCACGAACTCGGGGACGATGAGATCGAGCTCCACGTAGTGGTCGTTGGTGGCGGCCGAGAGGCTCGGTCCGAAGGAGAAGTCTTCGCGGCCCTTCACCGGCGAAACGTCGTTGTGCATGGCGCCGCCGTACGCGAGCACCATCGCGTCCGGATGCGCAGCGAGGCCTTTCTTGATCTCCGCCTCGGAGAGGCGGGCGATCATGCGCAGCATGGTCTCGATGTCGCGACCGCCGGCGTCGAGGATGCCCGCGTACTCGTCGCAGCTGGGCACGAGGATCTTGGGCATGACCCCGAGGCGCTTGGCCTCGGTGCCGAGGACCATGAACTCGCTGGGGTTCGACTTGGCCTGGTTCTGCGTCACCTCCTGCGTGCCCTTCTGCACCTGCGCCACCTGGGCGCGGTTGCACTTGGGGTCGGCCACCCAGAGCTCGAGCACCAGGGTCTTGGCACCCGGCGCCACGAGGGGGAGCAGATCGCGGGCGAACCGCTTGGTGGAGCTCTCCACCGCCGCCACGTCGGCGGGAGCGTGCGTCTCGCCTACCGCGAGCACCTTGGGCTTGGTCTCCAGGACGTGGCGAAACGCGTCCGCCGCGGTGTCGAACTCGGTACGTTTGACGGGCGAGGAAGCCGCGGTGGTTGCCGAGGCCGTCGCCAAGGTAGAGCTACTGGGCGCGGCGCTCGCCGCCGGCGCGGGCACGGACGCCGTGCGGGAGCAGGCGGCCACGAGGGAGATTACTGCGAAAACCGCGGCGGGGTGGCCAATGTAGGGGGGCGGGCGCAACGGGGTGGTGACCTTCGAAGGGTGGGCAAGCAGGAGTGGGGAATGGCCCCCAACGTGGTGGATTCGCACCAAGGTAGGTGAAGAGACAGCGAAGTCGTCCAAATCGTTCCCCCTTCGCGGTGCTCTCTTGACCGATCCGGAAGGCGTCTGCGAACCTTAACCGTTGCATGGGGCATAGTCGTCCGCCAAAGAAACGATCGCTGCCGCCAATGGGCGTAGACGAGGGTGAAGCCACGAGCATCACCACGTACGTCAAGATCCAGGAAGAGGTGGCCAAGGTGCGCCGCCTCAACGCGTACCTCATCGTGCTGCAGGGCTCCAACGTCGGCGCCATGTACAAGATCGACGGCCCCGAGATGCTCATCGGGCGCGCATCCGCCGCCAGCGTACGTTTGCAAGACGACGGCGTGTCGCGGCGCCACGCGCGCATCATCCAGGTGGCCGGTCAGCTCATGATCGAGGACCTGCAGAGCGCCAACGGCACCATCGTCAACGGCGAGAAGGTCGACCAGGTCGTTCTGAAGGACGGCGACAAGATTCGCTTCGGCTCCACCACCATCCTGAAGTTCACGTACCACGACAACCTGGACGAGAGCTTTCAGCAACAGATGTACGAGGCCGCGATTCGCGACGGCCTCACCAAGACCTTCAACAAGAAGTACTTCCTCGACCGCATCGACACCGAGTTCGCCTACGCGCGGCGTCACCGCACCTCGCTCTCGCTGGTGATGTTCGATCTCGATCACTTCAAGCGGGTCAACGACACCTTCGGCCACCTGGCAGGCGACGCTGCGCTGTTCGGCGTGGCGCGGCTGGCGCACCAGCTCATTCGCTCGGAAGACGTGCTCGCCCGCTATGGCGGCGAGGAGTTCTCCATCCTGTGCCGCGGGGTGAACGTCATCGCCGCTGGCATCCTCGGCGAGCGCGTGCGCGGAACCGTGGAGCAAGCGCCGCTCGAGTGGCACGGCCAGCGTCTTCCCATCACCATCAGCGTAGGCGTCTCGGGCATTCCCGAGCTCGACGCCGGGGGGCCGGTGGAGCTCATCGCCGCCGCCGACGAGGCGCTCTACGAGTCCAAGCGGCTCGGACGCAACCGCGTGACGCTCCGCGGTATCTGAACCCCCTCAAGGGCGCGCGCGCCCTGCCGTTCTGAGGAGGAACGGAGGGTCTGTATGGACCAGTGCGCGATGACAGGGGACGAACCGGGAAGGCGCGAAATGGCGAGCGACGTCAGCCGCGCCGTTCTCGCGGAGGGAACGGTGGAGCTCCCGGTGCTTCCGCGCGTCGCGCAGCGGGTGATGGTGCTCGCCAACGATCCGGACGGCAGCGTCACCGAGCTTGCCCACGTGCTCAAGCACGATCCGGCGTTCGCCGCGCACCTCCTGCGGCTCGCCAACTCACCGTTGTTCGCCGCCAAGTCTCCCATCGTGTCCATCACCCAGGCGCTGGCGCGCCTCGGGATGCGGCAGGTGCGCGACTTCGCGCTGGTGATCTCCATGCGCGCCGGCGTGTACTCGGTGGCGGGCTACGAAGCCGACCTGGAAGAGCTGTTCCGCACGGCGCTGGTATCGGCGCTCTTCGCGCAAGAGGTCGCGCGCTCGCGACGGCTCGGCGTGGAAGAAGCATTCCTCGCCGGGCTGCTCCACGACATCGGTGAGCCGGTGGCGCTGCGCCTGGCGGTGGAGCAGGTGAGCAAGACCGAAGATCCGCGAACGCCGGCGGCGCGTGAGCGCATCTGGACCTCGGTGCGCGAGCTCCATGGTCCCATCGGCGCGGATGTGGTGCGTGCCTGGACGCTACCCGAGCCGCTGGCCCTCGCCGCGCTCAAGCACCACCAGCAGTACCCCCTCGAGCCGCTGACGCAGATGGTGGCGGTGGCCGACGCCCTCACCCGCTGCGCGCTCTTGCGCTGCACCTGCGCCACCGGCGAAGCGCACGTGCCCGACGCATCGGAGGCGACGATGGAGGCCCTGAACCTGTATCCGGAGGACATGATCGCCCTGGTGGAGCGCGGTCCCGAGCTCGTGGCCGCCGCAGGTGCCGCGTGAGCGAGCAGTTCGATCTCATCGCCATCGGCTCCGGCCCTGCCGGCCGCGAAGCAGCGCTGGCCGCGGCCCAGGCGGGCAAACGCGCGCTGGTGGTGGAGTACGAGCGCGGCATCGGCGGCGCGTGCGTGCGCTACGGAACCATTCCCAGCAAGACCCTGCGCGAAACGGCCATGGTGCTCGCCGGGCTGCGGAGCAAGGCGCCCGGCCTGGTGAACGCCGAGGTGGCGGAGGACGTGAAGCTCGCCGCGCTCATGCGAAGGCTCCACGACGTCGTCGACGCCCACGAGACCACCATGACCGAGCAGCTCGGCAAGATGGGCGTCGTGCGATGGCACGGCCGCGCCAGCTTCGTGTCGCGCACCGAGCTCGAAGTGCTCGGACGCCGCGGGGAGCGCCGATCGGTGCGGGCCCCGACCATCGTCATCGCCACGGGCTCCAGGCCGCGCACGCCCGAAGGTGTGCCGGTGGACCACGAGCACGTGATGGACAGCGACTCGATTCTTTCGATGGGCTACCTGCCGCGCTCGATGGCCGTCCTGGGCGGCGGCGTCATCGCCAGCGAGTACGCGTCGATCTTCGCGGCGCTCGGCGTCTCGGTGACGATGATCGATCGCGGCGAGCGGCCCCTCGGCTTCATCGACGCCGAGCTGGTGGAGCGTTTTCAATCGACGCTGGCCGCGGCCGGCGCTCGCTGGTGCGGGGGCACCACCGTGCGATCGATGACCACCAGCGCCCTCGGACACGTGCGGCTCGAGCTGTCGAACGGCGAGACCATCGAGGCCGACAAGGTCCTGTGCGCGCTCGGACGCGTGGCCAACGTGGAGAAGCTGAACTTGGCCGCCGCGGGCCTGGAAGTGAACGCGCGCGGGCACATCGCCGTGGGCCCCCATTGCAACACCGTGGTGCCGGGCATCTACGCGGTGGGCGACGTGGCGGGTCCGCCCTCGCTCGCGGCCGCCGGCGCCGAACAAGGTCGCCGCGCAGCCCGGCACGCGCTCGGCCTGGCGGAAGAGGCCGAAGACCTGATTCCCACCGGCGTGTACACCATCCCGGAGATCGCCAGCGTGGGGCTCACCGAGGCCCAAGCGCGAGAGAAGCACGGGGAGATCTTGGTGGGCCGCGCATCGTTCGCGGAGACCACCCGGGGCATGATCGCCGGCGCCGAGGACGGCATGCTCAAGCTGGTGGCCGACGCGCGCGGCGAGCGGTTGCTGGGCGTCCATGCGGTGGGCGAGAGCGCCTCGGAGCTGGTGAGCGTCGGGCAGGTGGCGATGATGGCGGGCTTCGGCGTCGACCGCTTCGTGCGCGCGATCTTCAACTTCCCCACCTTCGTGGAGGCCTACCGCGTGGCCGCCATCGATCTCCGCATGCGCCGCCCCCAGAAGACCCTCGCGCCCGCACGCAAGACCGTCGCGCCTGCCCCACGGCCTTCGCTCGCCCCCGAGCTGGTCCTCGCCCTCGTGAAAGCCTGACGGGCACGGCTCAGCTGAACTCGCCCCAGTCGCGGGCGACGGACCACGCGTTGGGCTTGAAGGCCCAGCGAATGATCGAGGCCGGATCGAAGGGCTCGTCGAGCACCGTGAGAGACTTCAGATCGTCCGGCAGCACCGTGACGTTGTACGGAGGCCGCTTGGCCTCGAGATCCCAGAGCTGGTAGCGCGGGCTCTGGTCCTTGGCGCCGCGGAGCGGCCCGAAGTCGAGGGGCGCGCAGGTGATGGTGCGCTCGCGACCTTCCTTCTGGTGGAAGAACGTGACGGTGACCCGGCGCTTGTTCGCCAGGGCCTCGAGGAATGTCGCGTGTTCGGCGTGCATGGGCGGTGACATAGCACTCCCGCAGGACGTTCGACGTCTACTTCGCGCAGCGCACCGGGCGGCGCGTGGGAAGGCTCATGCGGGGCGCCTTGGGGTCGAACACGTCGCGCTCGCTCAGGCGGCTGCGCTTGCGTAGGCGCGCCTCCAGCACGTCGCGCACGGCGTCGTCGGTGATGGTGACCGTTCCCTTGGTTCCCTGCTCCTCGTCGCCCCAGAACTCGTCGCCGCCCTGCGCCAGGAACTCGTTGGTGACGATCTCCACCTTGTCGGCGTCGGCGATGGCTTTGCCACCGGGGCGCACCAGCTCGATCTGGACGGCGCCGCCCGCTTCGCAGCGCGCTTCTACCCGGAGGCCGCTCACCGAGAAGATACCTGCGGAACGACGCAGGTGCGACGCGAGGAGCGCGCGCAGGCGAGCACCCGTGGTGCGGATGATGGCCACGCGGTTGTCGAACGGGAACGCCTCGAAGAGCGCGCCGTACGCGAGCTTGCCCTTGGGGAGGCTCTCGCGCAGACCGCCGCCGTTCATGAGCGCCACGGTGGCGGTGGGATAGGCCTCGCGCAAGAAGTCGGCGAAGGCGTTCCCCTCCGGCGACTCCTCGTCGTACGCCTTGCGGAGACCGTCCGGCAGCTCCACCCCCAGCGGCTCGCCCTTGCGCGCGATGGCCACCTTGAGGTCCTCGTTCACGGAAGCGACCATCGCCGACGGGCGCACCACCGGCGCGCCTTCGTAGGTGCCCGGATCACACGTCGCCGGGTCGTCGCGATCGCCGGGGCAGAGCTTCTTCGGCGGCGAAATGCGCGCCGCGAGGACCGCGTGGGTCTTCGCATCGAGGTCGAAGTCCACGCGGCCGAACGCCTTGCCGTTGGCGAACGACTCGATGATGGGGATGCCCGCTACCTCGTGCGCCACGCCGGCGTGCGAGTGACCGGCCACGATGGCGTCGACGGCGCCCTTCGGGAGCGCCCGCGCCACCTGGAAGATCTCGCTGTTCATCTCGCACTGGTCGGCCTCCGGCGCGTGACCGAAGGACGCGCACTTTCCCCCCGCGTGCGCCAGCACGACGACCAGCGCGGCGCCGGCAGCGCGCAGGGACGCGGCCTCGCGGGCGATGCTCGCGGCCAGCGGCTCGATGGTGAGCCCGCGCACGTTGGCCGCCAGCGTGGTGCCCAGGGTCTCGTGGGTGGTGACGCCGACGAAGCCCACCGGGAGCCCGTGGACCGTGAGGAGCTTCGACGGTGCGACGTTCTCCCATGGGGGCAGCTGGCCGGACTCCTTCAGGTTGGCGGCGAGAAACGGGAAGTGCGCGCTCTTGGCCAGCGCTTTCAGTGCGCCGCGGCCGTCTTCGCCCTCCACCGGCACCGTGTGCGGGCCGGCGGGGCCGAAGTCGAACTCGTGGTTGCCCACCGCCACCGCGTGCATGCCGAGGGCGTCGTAGGCGCGCACCACCGAAGCGCCCTCCACCAGGTTCGACTCCAGGGTGCCTTGGAACATGTCGCCGGCGTCGCCCAGGAGCACCAGGCCGCCATCGGCATTGCGTGCATTCTGCACGTTCGCCACGTAGCCGGCATAGAGCGGCAGCGAGGTGAGCCGTCCGTGGAGATCGTTCGTGCCGAGGAGCGTGACGTGGAGCGGCTTCGCAGCGGGCGCGGCGGAGGGCGCGGAAGGTCCGGGCGGCACCGGAGCCGGCGAAGGAGCAACCGCGCCGCCGGCGCATCCGAGCAGAGTCGTGACGAGGGCAACGCGGAGGTACATGGCGCCGCCCACTCAACACGCCCGAGGCCGGGGAAGCAACCCCCGTGCACCTTCTATTTGAGAACGCCCGAAGGCGACGCATTGCAGACGTTCACCTCCAGCAGCACGCCGAGCAGCGCCCGCTCCTGGGGGGTCAGCGTCGTGGAGAAAGGTTCGGTGTGATACGTGCTGAAGAGCACGCGTCCGCAGCCGTGCTCGAAGCTCACGGTCGCGGGCTTCACCGGGCCGCCGTCCCGAGAACCGCTCACCCACACGTGCGGCGTGATGGTCTTGGGCGTCGCCGAGGTCGGGTCCAGGAGCGGATTGACGCGGTCGATGGCGGTGTAGTTCTTCTGCAGCGTGAACGACTTCAGGTTCTGCGCGCCGAGCCATGAAGCGAGCCCGGGGTCGGAGAGGGTGGCCGCGGCGTCGTAGGTGAGGTGCCCGCAGCCGGAGCACGCGGTGGCGCTGGCGCCGGCGAAGTCCACGAACGCGGGGAAGGTGCGGGCGATGAAGTCGTAGTGCCAGTCGGTGACGTAGAGACGCCCGCCGGCCGCCACGAACGCCCGCAGGTTGTCCTGGATGGTCTTGTCGGCGGAGAGATCCGTATTGGGCGGCGGCTGGGTGAAGTCGCCGCAGGGCAAGAACACGATGTGGCGGTCGTCGACCTTGGCGGCGTCCTTCAGGAACGCGGTGGCGGCCTGGCCAATGAGTGCACTCTGCACAATTTCGATGGCCGAAGGGTCGATGCCAAGCTTCTGGAGCGAGGCCTCGATCTCGTCGTAGGCGCCGTGCACGACCGTCATCCGCGGAACCTCGTCGCCGGCCGCCAGATCGGTCTTCGGAGGCAGCGTGGTCAGCGTATCGGGGAGCGAGGCGTCGCCCTTGGATACGTAGATCTCCCGCACCCGGCGAAAGCCGCCCTTCTGGATGACCACGAACTGCGGGCCCAGGGCGGTGGCCGGGAGATCGTAGGCGCCGGTCTCGTCGGTGAGCGCTTGCGGGGTGTTCGCCGGTAGGCGCACGCACTCGTCGCAGTAGACCTTGGCGGGGGTGGGCGCCGGGCGCTCGTGGGTGAGATACACCAGGGCCCCGGCGATGGGGATGGTGCCGTTGGGCGCGCGCACGGTGCCTTTCAGGTGCGCCACCACCTCGACCTTGCCGCCGCCGCTCCCGTCGAGGCCGAAGTTCTGCCCTCCGCCGTCGCCGCCGGAATCCGGCGCTTCGCCGGCAAACCCACTGCCCTGGGAAGAGCAACCGAGAAGGAGACAGGCGAGAGCTGCGAAGGCGCGGGATCGGATCATTGCCGGACGCTATGCACTGCCCGGCCTCCGGCAGCCCCTTACATGGACCTTACATCCGCGCGCTCGGCGTGGGCGGCCATGGCCTCGGCCAGGATGGCCGGATGGGTGAGCGGGGCCATGTGCCCGGTCCTGGCGAGCTCCGCCACCGTGACGTGGGGATGCCGCTGCGCCAGCGCGTGCACCATGGCCCGCGAGGCCTTGGGGGAGCGTTCGCCGCGCGCCAGCGTGGTGTGCGCCGGGAGCTGGTAGCCGTCGAAGGAGCTCGCCTCGTAGAAGCAGGCCCGCACCTCCTGGAACATCTTCCAGCTCACCAGGCGGCTGTAGGCCTGCATCGACGCCGGCATGCGCTCGAACGAGCCGGGCTGGTTCCAGTAATCGATGAAGGTGGCGAGCCATTCCTCGCTGCCACCGCGCTCCTCGTCGTCGAGGAACCAGCGGTTGTCGCCGAAGAACTTGGCCTCCGCCAGCGCCGCCGGGTCGGCGCTCTCCTCGCGGGCGAGCGCACCGAAGAGCACGGGCTCGTAGAGAAACAGCGAAGCCACGCGAGCGCCGAGGAGCGACAGGAGCTCCAGCGCCACGTAGCCGCCGTAGGAGTGAGCGTAGAGGTGCACGGCGGAGGCGGTATCGGGAATGGCGGCGAGCACCAGGGCGGCGTCTTCCTTCGCGGACGTCGTGGTCCCTCGCGCCAGCGGCGCATTGGGCGGGTAGCCGACGTTGGCCGGCGCGATCTTCGGCGTGCCGCCGAGCACGGTCTCGGGGATGCGATCCCACAGGAAGGGCCCGGTTCCCGTGGAGTGGACGAAGACGGAGACGGCGCTCGCGGTGGCCTGCTGAGTTGCCATAGAAGACTCAGCCTAGCGTGTGGGTTGTAAAAAGCAACCCAGGTGGCAGAATGACCGCATGGACGCGGACCTGATCAGACGAGCGCCTCGGGACCGATGTTCGGTGGCCCACGCCCTGGCGGTGCTCGGCGAACGGTGGACCATCCTGGTCCTGCGCGAGGCGTTCTACGGCATTCGCCGCTTCGACGAGATGCAGCGGGCCATCGGCTGCGCGCGCAATGTCCTCGCCGATCGCCTGGCGACGCTGGTGGAGCACGGCGTTCTCGCCCGGGTGGGCTATCGCGACGAGGGTCAGCGCGAACGCTTCGAGTACCGTCTGACGCCCATGGGCTTCGAGGCCTTCCCGGTGATCGTCGCGCTGATGCAATGGGGCGATCGCTGGCTGCCGGCGCCGGGGGGCCCGCCCATCGAAGTGGTGCACCGCGGGTGCGGCGCCAAGGTGCACGCGGAGCTCCGTTGCGAGAAGGCGCACGGCGCGCTCACCGCCCGGGACACCGAGCCGCGCGCCCTGGGGAAGGTCACCGCGCCGAAGCGCAAGGCCGCGCTCCCCTGAGCTGCGCTTCTCGCGAGCCCGCTCGTGGGGTAGCCTGGATTCGTGAAAGTTCATCGCGGCTCGTTCTTGAAGCTGGTGACGGCGATGGCAGGCGGCGTGGCCTGCGCCAAGGAGGCTGCCCCTGCGGAGGTCCCGACGACGCCGGAAGCGCGCCCGTCGGCCGAGGTGCACATCCCGCCCCCGGCACCGGTGGCCACCACCGAGGCGAGCCCGGTGGCCACCGCGGCGACCGTGGCGCCCGCGGCTACCGTGGAGCCGGCGCCGATCTCTCGCATGGACGACTTCGACCCCAACGCCAAGCACGCGTGCAGCGAGCTTCGGTGCCCGGTGGGGCATCCCTTCGCCGAGGGCATGAAGGTGCTCCTCCCCACCTGCCGCACCATCGAGGCGCGCCTCTCGCCGCCGAGGTTTCAGCGCTTCATGCAGTGCATGCTCCGCCAGAACAACACCCGCAACACCTGCGACCTGATGCTCGTCTCCCCCGATCCCGGTGGTTGTCTGGAGGGCTGGGCGTCACCCAAGGAGATCGATCCACGAACCGCGGCCACCTGCGCGCCCATCGTGCAGAAGTGCGCGGCGCGCTCACCCTCGCAGCCGCTCACCACCGAGGCGTGTCAGCGCATCATGAGCGTGACCCGGGAGACGCCCGCCGCGCGGAAGAAGATGATCGACTGCACCACCGAGTACTGCGGCCAGGCGGCCACGCTCTGCCACGGCGGCTACGGCTGACGAACGCACGTAGGCACCTGTGCCGCGACGGCGGGAAAGAACGCACCGAACGTAGCGCGCGTACCTGCGACCACCTTGCGTGAACGATCCGCGACTCGGTACCGTGGGACTTCTTGCACCCCATGCCGCGTTGCCCCGAGTGCCCTCCGAATGCCGTGAAATCATGGGCCGCGCTGGCCGCCGCGACGCTGCTGGCGAGCACCGGCTGTGGCAGCATCGATCCTTCGGCGACCGACGAACAAGATAGTCGCGCCAACGGCGTCGACTGCGAAGTTCGCCTGGACGTGCTCTCCACCGCCCGGCTCCACGACATTCGCATCGAGGAGCCCACCTCGAAACGCATCGGGGCCCAGGAGAAGATCCGCCACCTCAACGAGCTCGGTCTCTTGCCCGAGGAGATGCTGGCGACGTTCCGCGAGCGGAACATGTTCATCGCGCTCACCGGCGGCACCGTGGTGAACTTCTCGGAGTTCCGCGCCCTGCGCGGCACGTCGCCGCGGGGCTGGGAGGGCACCGGCCTCACCTGGGACTCGGTGCCCGGCACCGGCAACGCGAAGGGCGTGTACCTGGGCGACTCGAGCCGCCCCAACAACGCGTGGTCGCTCGCCATTCATGAGGCGACGCACTCCGTGGACCTGGCCGTCGGCTTCTCGCGGCGCAGCACCGAGCTGCAGCGGCTCTATCGCGAAGAGCTGGCCCGGGCAGCGGTGGTGGGCGACACCAACGCCGCGTACCGGCGGAGCAACATCGAAGAGTTCCTGGCGGTGGCCGTGGACGAGCTCCGCTGCAGCACCAAGACGCGCACCAACCTCCAGCGCCGCTACCCGGCCATGTATCGCTACCTCTCGTCGGCCTTCGAGGCGGAGCTGCGCGCGACCCGAAGCACCGCGCCTTCGCCGTAGTTGTCAGGGGAGCTTCGTCTTGACCGTGACGCTGGCGTCGCCCAGCTCGAGTGTGACGGCCAGCTCCCGTACGGTACCGTCGCAGATGATCGGAAACGTCAATTGCACGGTGCTTCGGCCGCCGGGAACCGACACGACCAGGCGGGCACCGCTCCCGAAGAAGGAGGACGCGACGATGGGTGCGTCGCTCTGCACCGGCTGCCCGTACTGGTTGGGCGTCTGTCGCTCGAATCCGAGGGTGATCTCGACGAGGCGGGCCCCGCCTGCGTTGGTGCCTCCGTCGGGTAGCGCGGAGGCATCGGCGCCGCCGGCATCGGTCGGTTCGGCGTCGGGCGCCGCGGCGTCGGCGACGTTCGCGTCTGCGGCGGCATCCGCGCCCGCGTCGCCTCCGGTCAGATAGCGGGCGGCAACCGTGGGGAGCGGATTGCTGTTGCAGGCGGGAGAAGGGAGCGGATCCACCACCCCGTAGCCCTCACCACACGCGACGGCGGCGATGGAGGCCATGGACACGGCCGAGAGATACTTCAGTCGGGCGAGGATCCGAGCTCGCGGCTCCGGTCGTCCGGCGATCTTCTCGGGCGAAGGCAGAACCTCCGGCATCAACGTCAAACGCTTCTTCGTGGTCATGCGACCTCCTTGGCCTTCTGCAGCGGCGTCGCAACGCGGTCGCCGAGGTGGGTGAGCGGTTGGCCGCGCTGGATCACCGAGAGCAGCTCCCGGGCGAGCCCCTGCGCCCTACCGCGTACGGCTTCTTCGCCGAGCCGCAGGCGGGCGGCCTCTTCGCCGACCAGATCGGCCTCGGCGCTCGAGGGTGCGCCGGACCTCACGAAACGAACGATGCGCTCCAGCGCATCGGCGCTCGAGACCGCGAGCGCGCGGGAGAGCTCCTTGCCTTCGACGAGCCACTGGGGGCGAAACAGGTCCGGATGGAAGTGACGGCACACGGCGATGTCGAAGCGCGTGCCCATGATGCGATTCGCCAGCGCGTCGGCGCCGAAGTTGCGTTCGTCGAAGCACTGCATCGCCAGCTGGAACACGCGTTCGGCGGCGGGATCGGTCAGCGTGTAGTCCCAGCTCATGTAGTCGCCGCGACAGCGCCCTTCGGCCTGCATCCGCGCGAGCAAGGGCGTCCCCGCGTAGAGCTCCACGCGACCGAAGTTGGAGGGGAACTCCGCGGCGAACCGCATGAACGCGATGTTGGTCTCGATGCTCTCGAGCGTGGTATCGGGGTCGAAGATCAGCATATTGAAGCAGGCGTAGAGATCGAGCTCGCGGGCCACGTCGATGGCGCGGTGGTTCTGCTTCGATTGCGACCAGCGCTGCAGCGTGGAGAGGCCCTGATCGGCGTCGGTCTCGATACCGATGTACGTACGAATACAGCGCAGGCGATCCTGGAGCACGCGGAACACAGCCGGGGTGACGTCGGTGGGCCGCGCCTTGACGACCGTCGCGTAGTTGCCGATGCCTTGGCGCTCCAAGGCGTCGGCCAGCGCAGTGAAGCGCTCGATGTTCTTCCGGTGCCCCGGGACGAAGAAGTTGTCGTCGTGAAAGACGAAGATGTCGATGCCGCGGTCCCTCTGCATGGCGACCATCTCGGCGGCCACGTCGTCCACCTCCCGCAGCCGGTAGCGCTTCCCCGGGAGGCTCTGCTCGTGCCACGCAGCGATGCAGCAGAACGAGCAGTTGGCGTAGCAGCCTCGGCTCGAGACCAACGGCGCGATCGGGTGACCGAAGCATGCCGCAGGCTCGCCACGGCGGTCGGGCCACGGCAACGTCGCGAGATCCGGGAGCGCCGGATGCCCGGTCGAGAACGGCCTTCCGTCGTCGCTGCGGAGCCAGAGCCCCTCGAGGTCGGAGAGCGATTGGCCGGCTTCGACGCGCTCTGCCAGGCACGTGAAGGTCTCCTCCGCCTCCTGGACGCAAATGGAATCGAGCTCGGGGAAGTCGCCGAGGATCTCCCGCGCCGCAAAGGTCCCGAAGTGTCCACCGGCGCAGACGTGGCCGCGGTAGCCGGCCTCGCGCAGGGCCACCACGAACGCCAAGAAGTCGTTCGCGCGCCACTGGAATGCCAGCGAGACGCCGACCACCGTGGGGTTCGCTCCCACCACCTGCGCCAGGGCTCCGGCGAAGTCGGCGGCGCGTCGGCGAGCCACGTGTCGGCGCGATGGATGGTGTTGCCCACCAGGAAGAGGAAGCCGCCCCCCAGGTGCTCCGAGAGGGCGACCACATTGGTGG
>Ga0075163_10007140_pt1 | contig 14791 bp, 13 predicted proteins | sample JI1023141ADNA_FD_71478 | JGI IMG/M metagenome (GOLD analysis project Ga0075163, IMG submission 71478) | Wastewater effluent complex algal communities from Wisconsin, to seasonally profile nutrient transformation and Carbon sequestration -... | ecosystem: Engineered > WWTP > Effluent > Algae...
GGGTTGGGGAGAGGGGGGCTGGCGGATCGGCGCGGCGCTGAACGCAGGCGTTGCCCCCTCTCCCCAACCCTCTCCCACGAGGGGAGAGGGGGCCATGCCTGCGCCGTTTCATGCGCTGCGGGTGGCGCGATGCGCGGAGGTGGTCTGAGATGGCCGGCCCGCCGCGTCCGCTGCTGGTGGTCACCACCATCGGCTCGCGCGAGGAGGCGCTGGCGCGCGCCAGCGTCGATCTGCGGCTGGCCGCCTGCGCGCAGATCGAGCCCATCGACAGCATCTACCGCTGGCGCGAGCAGGTGTACGAGGACGCCGAGTTCCGCCTGCTGTTCAAGACCATCGCCGCGCACTACCCGGCGCTGGAGGCGGCGATCCGCGCGCGCCACCCCTACGACCTGCCCGCTATCCACGCCATCGCCACCGAGGCGGCCGACCCGGTGTACGCGGCCTGGGTGGCCGAGAATTCCGGCGGTGCTGATCGGCCCATGCCAGCTTGATTTGCTATTTATAATATAGCTGTCAGCGCAATATTGGTGCTGGCTATAGGCCAAAAAAGCTCAAAAACGTTCCAGTTCCGCATGCGGTAGCCGGCCGCCGCGCACCAGCATCCGGCCGTACTCGGCGCAGCGCTGCAGCGTCGGGATCACCTTGCCGGGGTTGAGCAGGCCCCGCGGATCGAACGCGTGCTTGACGGCCATCATCTGCGCGTTCTCGGCGGCCGAGAACTGCACGCACATGCTGTTGAGCTTCTCCACGCCCACGCCGTGCTCGCCGGTCACCGTGCCGCCCATGGCCACGCTGGTCTCCAGGATGTCGGCACCGAACAGCTCGGCCCGGTGCAGCTGGTCCGGGTCGTTGGCGTCGAACAGGATCAGCGGGTGCAGGTTGCCGTCGCCGGCGTGAAAGACGTTGCAGCAGCGCAGGCCGTATTGGCGCTCCATCTCCTGGATCGCCAGCAGGATGTCGGCCAGCCGCTTGCGCGGGATGGTCGAGTCCATGCACATGTAGTCGGGGCTGATGCGCCCGCTGGCCGGGAAGGCGTTCTTGCGCCCGCTCCAGAAGCGCAGGCGCTCTTCCTCGGACCCGCTCACCGCGATCTGCGTCGCGCCCGCCGCGCGCAGCACCTCGGACATGCGCGCGATCTCCTCGCCCACCTCCTCCGGCGTGCCGTCGCTCTCGCACAGCAAGATGGCGGCGGCGTCGAGGTCGTAGCCGGCGTGCACGAAGTCCTCCACCGCCGCCGTCATCGGCTTGTCCATCATCTCCAGCCCGGCCGGGATGATGCCCGCGCCGATCACCGCCGCCACCGCCGCGCCCGCCTGCCGCACGTCGGCGAAGCTGGCCATGATGCAGCGCGCCAGGCGCGGGCGCGGCAGCAGGCGCACGGTGACCTCGGTGGTCACGGCCAGCATGCCCTCGCTGCCGGTGACGAGTGCCAGCAGGTCGTAGCCCGGCGCGTCCAGCGCGTCGGCACCGAACTCGATCGGCTCGCCCTCGATGGTGAAGCCCTTGACCTTCAGCACGTTGTGCAGCGTCAGGCCGTATTTCAGGCAGTGCACGCCGCCCGAGTTCTCGGCCACGTTGCCGCCGATGGTGCAGGCGATCTGGCTCGACGGGTCGGGCGCGTAGTACAGGCCGTGCGCCGCCGCCGCCTCGCTGATGGCCAGGTTGCGCACCCCGCACTGCACGACGGCGGTGCGCGCCAGCGGGTCGATGCCCAGGATGCGGTTGAACCTGGCCAGCGACAGCGTCACCCCGCGCGCGTGCGGCATCGCGCCGCCCGACAGCCCCGTGCCCGCGCCGCGCGCCACCACCGGCACGCCCAGGGCGCGGCAGGCGCGCAGCACCGCCTGGACCTGCTCGTAGCTCTCGGGCAGCGCCACGGCCAGCGGGCGCTGGCGGTACGCGGTCAGGCCGTCGCATTCGTAGGGCGTGGTCTGCTCGCTGGACCACAGCACCGATTCAGTGGGCAAAATGGCCTGCAGCCCGCGCACGATCTGCGATTGCAGCTCTTGAGTTGATAGCGATTCGGCAGGGGTGCCGGGTGATTCAACAGTGGCGGCGGTCATGGCGGACTCGGCTGGTCGAGGGAGCACTCTAAAGAAAAAGCCCGCGCAAGGCGGGCTTCGTCGGACACGGTCGGCGGCGCTTCAGGCGGCGCTCAGCCAGTAACCCGCGTTGAAGGGGCTGCTCATGCGCAGCGCCAGCGGCGAGATGTCGACCAGCTTGTCGGTCGGCATCTTCTCGCCGGATTCGATGCCGGCGGCGTCCGCCTGTGCATCGCCCTGGGCCTCGTTCGCCCGTTCTGCTTGGCCGGTGGGTGCAGAACGGGCTACCGAAAAGAATAGAAGCACCTGAACGGTATCTTCCGGTCGTTCCAGTAGTCGGCCGCGTCGCGGAAGATGTCCAGCAGCTGCTCGCGCGCTTCCTTGTCGAACTTGGCCGTGGCCGGGATCTGTTCCAGCACCACGATGAAGCCCGGCTGCGGGCCCGACTTGTGCAGCGGGTCGGTCATGCAGTCGTACAGCGCGTCGAAGTTCTTGCCGAAGTGCGCCGGGAAGGTGAACTGCTGCGCGATCAGGTCCAGCACGTCCTGCTTGGTCTGCGCCGCCGCCAGATTGGCGTAGAGGAAGTGCTGGCCGAGCTGCGCCGCCGTCTCCTGCAGGTCATGCACGCGGAAGGCGCGGATGGACTGCACGATGTTGCTGCGCACGCCCTTGAGGGGCGTGTCCTGGGGTTGACGAAGTGGCTGATCCATCTCCGCTGCTCTCTCTGAAGTCAATAACCTGTCCGGCGCAGGCGACTGCACCGGCTGAAACTGTTCGCGCGCTTTCATCGTTCGACAATCCTCTTGAAGCTCGAATAATGGTCGCTGGTGTAATAGCAGGCCTCGGGCTGCGTGCGCTCATACCCTCCGCACACGATGCGCCGGGCGCCACGGTGGCTCACCCTTCGGGTCTCGACGGTGTATTCTCGGTAGTAGCCCCGCCGCTTGGCCGGCAACAGCCGTTCGCGATTGCCGAACACCGCGCCATCCTTGTCGTAGGGAAACGGACCGCCCAGGTGGATCAGACGGTATGTCTGCTGCCCCTGCCTGGGCAGGTCGACCACCGAGACGGTGGGCTCCGAGCTCCAGGACCCTTCGCGCGCCTGAGCCGTGCCCGTGCCGGCCATCAGGCCTGCACACAGCGACACCGCCAGAAGCGACCGGGCAACATGCGATGCCGCTGTTCGCAACATGAAAAACACCCTTCGAAAACCTCCGGGTTAACCCGAAAATCCCAAGGCGCTAGTGTGACGCAGCAGCCACGAAAAAGCAAGCGCCTGCTTAAATCACAGGCACTGCGCAGGACTATCCCGGCGCGCGATTAGTGTGCGCTCACTAAAGTGGCGGGGCTCTACTAATCGGCGTTCGCGTCGGCCACGGTAAGCGCCGTCAGGTTGACGATGCGGCGCACGGTGGCGCTGGCCGTGACAATGTGCACGGGTTTGGCCGCGCCGAGCAGCACCGGGCCGATGGCAATGTTGCCGCCAGCGACGGTCCTGAGCAGGTTGTAGGCGATGTTGGCGGCGTCGATGTTGGGAAACACCAGCAGGTTGGCATCGCCGTGCAGAGGGCTGCTCGGCATCACGGTGGCGCGTTGCTGGCCGTCCAGCGCCACGTCGCCGTGCATCTCGCCGTCCACTTCCAGCCAGGGGGTCTGCTCGCGCAGCAGCTCCAGCGTGCGGCGCATCTTGACCGCCGTGGGCTGGTTGCTGGTGCCGAAGTTGGAGTGCGACAACAGCGCCGCCTTGGGCTGGATGCCGAAGCGCACCATCTCCTCGGCCGCCAGGGCGGTGATCTCGCACAGCTCCTCGGGCGTGGGGTCGTAGTTGACGTGGGTGTCCACCAGGAACACCTGCCGGTCTGGCAGCAGCAGCCCGTTCATGCAGGCGTACACCGGCACGTCCTGCGCGGTGCTGATGGCGCCGCCGGGGCGCTTGCCGATGACCTGGTCGATGTAGGTGAGGTGCTGCAGCGTGGTGCCCCAGGTGCCGCAGATCAGCCCGTCCACCTCGTCCTTGTGCAGCATCATGCAGGCGATCAGCGTCAGGCGCCGGCGCATCTCGATCTTGGCCACCTGGGCGGTGATGCCCTTGCGCTCGGTCATGCGGTGGTAGGTCTGCCAGAAGTCGCGGTAGCGGGGGTCGAACTCGGTGCTGGCGACTTCGTAGTCGCGCCCTTCCTGCAGGCGCAGGCCGAATTTCTCGATGCGCTGGGCGATGATGGCCGGCCGGCCGATCAGCGTCGGGCGCGCCAGGCCCTCGTCCACCACGATCTGGCAGGCGCGCAGAATGCGCTCCTCCTCGCCCTCGGCATAGGCCACGCGCTTCTTGGTGGCCCGCCGGGCGGCGTCGAAGATGGGCTTCATCGTCGTGCCCGAGGCGTAGACGAAGTTCTGCAGCTTTTCGCGGTAGGCGTCCATGTCGGTGATGGGGCGCAGCGCCACGCCGCTGTCCGCGGCGGCCTGGGCCACCGCGGGCGCGATCTTGGTCATCAGCCGCGGGTCGAACGGCTTGGGGATCAGGTATTCAGGGCCGAAGCTGAGCTTCTCGCCCACGTAGGCGGCGGCCACCTTCTCGCTCTGCTCGGCCTGCGCCAGCTCGGCGATGGCGTGGACAGCGGCCAGTTCCATCTCGTCGGTGATGGTGGTGGCGCCCGAGTCGAGCGCGCCGCGGAAGATGTACGGGAAGCACAGGACGTTGTTGACCTGGTTCGGGTAGTCGGTGCGGCCGGTGGCCATGATGATGTCGTCGCGCACGGCGTGCGCGTCCTCGGGCGCGATCTCGGGGTTGGGGTTGGCCAGCGCGAAGATCACGGGGCGCGGCGCCATCCGGGCCACCATCTCGGGCTTGAGCACGCCGCCGGCCGACAGGCCCAGGAACACGTCGGCGCCGTCGATCACCTCGGCCAGCGTGCGCGCGTCGGTCTTCTGCATGTACTGGCGCTTGTCGTCGTCCATCAGCTCCTCGCGGCCCTCGTAGACCACGCCGGCCAGGTCGGTGACGAACACGTTCTGGCGCCGCACGCCCACCTTCAGCAGCAGGTTCAGGCAGGCCAGCGCGGCCGCGCCGGCGCCGGAGGTGACTACCTTGACCTGGGCGATGTCCTTGCCCGCCACCTTCAGTCCGTTGACCATGGCCGCCGCCACCGTGATGGCCGTGCCGTGCTGGTCGTCGTGGAAGACCGGGATCTTCATGCGCTTGCGCAACTCGCGCTCGACGTAGAAGCAGTCCGGCGCCTTGATGTCCTCGAGGTTGATGGCGCCGAAGGTGGGCTCCAGCGCGGCGATCACATCCACCAGCTTCTGGGGGTCCTTCTCGTCGATCTCGATGTCGAACACGTCCACGCCGGCGAACTTCTTGAACAGCACGCCCTTGCCTTCCATCACCGGCTTGGAGGCCAGCGGGCCGATGTCGCCCAGGCCCAGCACCGCGGTGCCGTTGGTGATGACGGCCACCAGGTTGCCGCGCGCGGTGTACTTGAAGGCGTTGACCGGGTCCTTGACGATCTCCTCGCACGGCGCGGCCACGCCGGGCGAATAGGCCAGCGACAGGTCGCGCTGGTTGATCATCTGCTTGGTCGCCGAGATGGCAACCTTGCCGGGCACCGGAAACTCGTGGTAGTCGAGCGCGGCGCGGCGCAGTTCGGCGCGCTTGTCGTCGGTGGAGGCGGGCGGGGGGGTGGTCATGGGCGGTGCTCCTCGCGCGGGCGCCGGCCGCGCTTGTGGTTTTGGAAGGTGGCGCCAGAAGGTGCGGGCCATTGTAGAGAAGCGCGCGCGGTGGTCCGCGCCGGCAGGGGGCCCCGCGTATCATCCGCCGACGTTTTCCCCTACCGGAAGGGCAGGCCATGGCACTGATGGATTTCATCAAGAAGCAATTTATCGATGTCATCCAGTGGACGGAGGCCGGCGAGGGCACCCTGGCCTGGCGCTTCCCCATGGCCGACATGGAGATCCAGAACGGCGCCGTGCTGGTGGTGCGCGAGACGCAGATGGCGATGTTCGTCAACGAAGGCCAGGTGGCCGACGTGTTCGGCCCCGGCACCCACCAGCTCACCACGCAGACGCTGCCGCTGCTGACCAACCTCAAGAACTGGGACAAGCTGTTCCAGTCGCCCTTCAAGAGCGACGTGTACTTCTTCAGCACGCGCCAGCAGATCGACCAGAAGTGGGCACGCCGCAGCCCATCGCCGTGCGCGACGCCGAGTTCGGCGCCGTGCGCCTGCGCGCCTTCGGCAACTACGCCTGGCGCGTGGCCGATCCGAAGACCTTCCACACCGAGATCAGCGGCACGCGCGATGTCTACACCGTGGCCGAGCTCGACGGCCAGTTGCGCGGCCTGATCGTGCAGAACATCGCCACCGGCATCGCGCGGAGCCAGGTGTCCTTCCTCGACCTGGCGGCCAACCAGCAGGCGTTCGCGCAGGCGCTGGCCAGCGCGCTGGCGCCGGCCATGGCGGCCTACGGCCTCCAGCTCGAAGCCATGACGGTGCAGAGCATCTCGCTGCCCGAAGAGCTGCAGAAAGTGCTGGACCAGAAGATCGGCACGGGCATGGTCGGCAACGACATGGGCCGCTTCATGCAGTACCAGACCGCGCAGGCCATCCCCAAGATGGCCGAGGGCGTGGGCGCCGGCGGCGACGCGGGCGGCTTGGCCGGCGCCGGGCTGGGCATGGGCGCCGGCGTGGCCATGGGGCAGATCCTGGCGCAGAACATGCAGTCGGCGCTGCAGGGCGGCGCCCCCGCGCCCGCCGCGCCGGTTGGCGTCAGGCCCGAGGACGTGATGGCCACGCTGGAGAAGCTGGGCGAACTCAAGGCCAAGGGCATCCTGACCGACGAGGAATTCAACGCCAAGAAGGCCGAGCTGCTGAAGAAGCTGGTCTGAACGGCATCAAGCACAGCCCAGTTTACTACAAAAATAATAGCTGCTTGCTCAATATCCATGCGGGATAGAGGCCGATTTAGCTTGAAATCGTCTGTCCGCCGCCGGGAGCTGCCGGCGTGAGCGAGCCCGGCAGCGGCGGCCCCCGCCAGCGCAGCTACCGCGCGCCCTGCCCCGGCTGCGGCGCGCCCGTCGAGTTCCGCGGCGCGCAGTCCACCCATGCCGTCTGCCCCTACTGCCAGAGCACCGTGGTGCGCAGCGGCGAGGTGCTGCGGCGCCTGGGCCGGATGGCCGAGATCTTCGACGACCACAGCCCGCTGCGGCTCATGGCCAGCGGCCGCATCGCGCTGGACGGCCAGGACCTGCCTTTCACCCTGATCGGCCGCCTGCAGTACCAGGGCGACGAAGGCACCTGGACCGAGTGGAACGCCCTCCTGGACGACGGCCGCACCGCCACGCTGGGCGAGGACAACGGCGCCTACGTCTTCACCCGGCCGTTCGACGCCCCCCGCGACCTGCCGCCGGCCGAGAGCTTCCGCGTCGGCGCGGCCACCGCCATCGGCGGCCAGCCGTTCAGCGTGGCGGCCAACGTGCAGGCGCGCCTCGTCTCCGCCCAGGGCGAGCTGCCCAGGCTGCCGCCCCTGGGCCAGCCCTTCCGCGTGGTCGAGCTGCGCGCCGAGGACGGCGAGGTGCTGTCCATCGACCATGGCCACACGCCGCCCCGGCTGGAGCGCGGCCGCGCCGTGCTGCTGGACGACCTGCGCCTGCAAGGCCTGAAGGACGAATCGGCCAAGGACGAGCAAGGCCGCCAGTTCAACTGCCCGCGGTGCGGCGCGCCGGTGCATGTCAAGCTGGACACCACCCAGGCCATCGCCTGCGCCGCGTGCCACAGCCTGATCGACCTGGCCGGCGGCCTGGGCGGCGAGCTGCGCCACGCCGGGCAGGACGAGCCCGTGCGCCCGCTCATCCCGCTGGGCGGCACCGGGCAGCTCGAAGGCGTGCACTGGCAGGTGGTCGGCTTCCAGCGCCGCGTGGGCCAGGAGCCGGGCGATGACGAACAGTTCGGCTGGGACGAATACCTGCTCTACAACCGAAAGCGCGGCTTCGCGTTTTTGGTCGATGCGTCCGACGGCTGGAGCTTGGTGCGCCCCGCCACGGGCGCCCCCCGGCTGGCGCAGGGCGGGCGCGGCGCCACCTACCTGGGCGCCACCTACCAGCTGCAGTCCGCCTACGACGCCGAGACCACCTACGTGGCCGGCGAGTTCTACTGGCCCGTCGAGCGCGGCCAGAAAACCCGCAACCGCGACTTCGCCAACGCCGGCAAGGGCCTGCTGTCGATGGAGCAGACGCCGCGCGAGGTCACCTGGTCGGCGGGCAGCCGGATCAACGCCGACACCGTGGCCAAGGCCTTCAGGCTCGACGGCAGGCAAGACCTCTTCAAGCGCGCCGACGCCGCCCCGGTGGCCGCGCTGCGCGGCATCGGTTGCGGTACGCTGATCCTCATCTGCGTCGCCCTCATCGTCATCCTGGTGGTGATGGACCGTTGCTCGGGCAGCCCGGGCGGCGGCTACCGCAGCTCGGGCGGCTCGTACGGCGGCTGGTCCTCGGGCGGGGGCCACAAATGACACACTGGCAAAAGGAGCACAGGCAATGATGGGAATCGAATGGCTCAGGCCCGCGGCGTTCGTCGGGTCCATCCTCTACGCGCTGATCGGCGTGGTCATCTTCTGGCTGTGCTTCGCCATCATCGACAAGCTCACGCCGCACGACCTCTGGCTCGAAATCGTCGAGAAGCAGAACAAGGCCCTGGCCCTGGTGGTCGCCGCCATGTGCCTGGGCATCAGCATCATCGTGGCGGCGGCGATCCACTGAGCCGGCCCCGCCCCGCGCCAACGCACACCGGCGGCCCCGGCGCTCCGGGGCGGCCCGCTTCCTTTTCACACATGAACGCCGACATCCAAAAAACCCTCTGGGCCACCGCCGACAAACTGCGCGCCAACATGGACGCGGCCGAATACAAGCACCTCGTGCTCGGCCTCATCTTCCTCAAGTACATCAGCGACACCTTCGCCGCCCGCCGCGCCGAAGTGTCCGCCCGCCTGCAAGACCCCGAAGACGAGTTCTATTACGGTGAAGCCAGCCCCGAAGACCTGGCCGCCGAGCTGGACGACCGCGACTACTACACGTCAGCCAACGCCTTCTGGGTGCCCGAAGGCGCCCGCTGGGAAACCCTGCGCAACCTCGCCAAGCGCCCCGACATCGGCAAACACATCGACGACGCACTGGCCCTCATCGAAAGCGAGAACCCCAAGCTCAAGGGCATCCTCGACAAGCGCTACGCCCGCGCCCAACTGCCCGACGGCAAGCTGGGCGAGCTGGTGGACCTGGTCTCCACCATCGGCTTTGGCGAAAACCCCAGCACCGCCCGCGACGTGCTGGGCCAGGTGTATGAATACTTCCTGGGCATGTTCGCCAGCGCCGAAGGCAAGCGCGGCGGCCAGTTCTACACCCCCGCCAGCATCGTCAAGACCCTGGTGGCCGTGCTCAACCCGCACCACGGGCAGGTGTACGACCCCTGCTGCGGCTCGGGCGGCATGTTCGTGCAGAGCGAGCAATTCATCGAGGCCCATGGCGGCAGGCGCGGCGACGTCTCCATCTACGGGCAGGAAAGCAACCCCACCACCTGGCGCCTGGCCGCCATGAACCTGGCCATTCGCGGCATCGAGTTCAACCTGGGCAAGGAGCCCGCCGACACCTTCCTGCGCGACCAGCACCCCAGCCTGCGCGCCGACTTCGTGCTGGCCAACCCGCCCTTCAACGTGAGCGACTGGTGGCACGCCAGCCTGGAAGGCGACCCGCGCTGGGTGTACGGCACGCCGCCCCAGGGCAACGCCAACACCGCCTGGCTGCAGCACATGCTGCACCACCTCAAGCCCACCGGGCGCGCGGGCATCGTGCTGGCCAACGGCAGCATGAGCAGCAGCCAGAACAACGAAGGCGCCATCCGCGCCGCCATGGTCGAGGCCGACGTGGTGGAAGTGATGATCGCCCTGCCGGGCCAGTTGTTCTTCAACACCCAGATCCCCGCTTGCCTGTGGTTCCTGGCCCGGCAGAAGCGACGCAAGGGCGAGGTGCTGTTCATCGACGCGCGCAAGCTCGCCACCATGATCAGCCGCGTGCAGGCCGAGCTGGACGACGAGGCCATCGCGCGCATCGCGCAAACGGTGGCCGCGTGGCGCGGCGAGGTGGAGGCGGGCGCCGCCGTCACCGCATACGCGGACCAGCCGGGCTTCTGCCGCAGCGTGCCCCTGGCCGAGATCGCCCAGCACGGCCATGTGCTGACGCCGGGGCGCTATGTGGGGGCGGAAGAGGTGGAGGATGACGACGAAGCGTTCGGCGAGAAGATGCGCAAGCTGACGGAGAAGCTGGGGGAGCAGATGGCGCGGGGGGCAGAGCTGGATGCGGTGATTCGGCGGAAGCTGGGGGGGCTGGGGTATGAGTTCTGACTGGGTACGAACTACGCTTGGCGAAGTTTGCATTGCACAGGGCGGCTCCATCCAGACGGGCCCTTTTGGAAGCCAACTGCACACCTCTGACTACGTGGATGTTGGAACTCCTGTGGTTATGCCCACAAATATTGGTGATGGCGGAATTAGCGAGGAAGGCATAGCCCGCATTGGGCAGCATGATTTAGAGCGTTTGGCACAGCACCAACTGCGTCTCGGGGACATTGTTTTCAGTCGACGCGGCGATGTGACGAAAAATGCCTTGGTACGTCGGCATGAAGTTGGCTGGCTGTGTGGTACCGGATGCCTGAAAGTGCGGCTGGGAGAGTCTGCAGTAGCTGACGCCCGTTTCATTTCCTATTCTCTGCGTCAACCCGAAATCAAGGATTGGTTGGTGCGTCATTCCGTCGGGGCTACCATGCCCAATCTGAATACTGGCATTCTTTCTGCGGTGCCAGTACTTTTGCCTCCGTTGCGGGAGCAACTCGGTATTGCTGACCTGTTGGGCGGCATGGACGACCGCATTATCCTCCTGCGCGAAACCAACGCCACGCTCGAAGCCATCGCCCAGGCGCTGTTCAAGTCGTGGTTCGTCGATTTCGACCCCGTGCGCGCCAAGATGCAAGGCCGCGCCCCCGAGGGCATGGACGAGGCCACGGCGGCGCTGTTTCCGGATGGGTTCGAGGCGTCGGAGTTGGGGGACGTGCCGAAGGGGTGGCGGGCCAGCCCTCTGCAAGACCAAGTAGAGGGTAGCTACGACGGTCCACATGCGACACCACCGGAAGCTACCGAAGGCGGCGTGTTTCTTGGCATTAAAAACCTGACAGGCTCCGCGCTAGACCTCCGCGACGTTCGTTACATCGCCGAGTCAGATTGGGAGCGTTGGACCAAACGAGTAACCCCCAGCGCTGGCGATATCGTTTTCAGCTACGAAGCCACGCTGGGCTTCTTCGCTCTCATCCCTCCCGATCTACGGTGCTGCCTGGGACGACGCTTGGCATTGATACGGCCAAAACATGAGGATGGTTTTCCCCACTTCTGGTTTCACCAGTTCGTTGCGGGTCCCTTCCAAGCGCTTTTGGAGAAGCACACTATTCACGGTGCGACGGTCAACAGAATCGCACTCAAGTCTTTTCCCGACTTACCGGTACTCGTTCCGCCCGTTGAACTACGAGGAGCGTTTGACTCGGCAGTCGCCGTATTGTGGAAGCGCATTCACTGCAATGGAGCGAAGATCGCCACTCTGTCCACCCTCAGAGACACCTTGCTCCCTCGCCTAATCTCCGGCCAGCTTCGCGTGCCCGAGGCATTGACCGAAGCGGACGCCAACACCCAATCAGAGGAGGTATGTCGCATCCCAGACTCTCATGGCCAATGAGTCCAGTGCCACATGTCCAGTCAATCCCGCAGTCGGTTTAATCCAATTGCACTGGCATGTCCGGCAGGGATCGACCCGTTGTAGCCCGTGGCGTTGCGCAGATTGATAACCGCTTTGCGGCGAAGTGGCACCTCAGTCCGGTGAATGCGGATGACCGCAAGTTGCCGCGCATCAGCCCTCGCCAGCCCCTAACACCGTTGCCGGCGCTAGACCTTAAGTAGCAATCCAATCCGCCACTTTTTCGTGAGCGTCCAGCGATCCCACTTTGCGCCCGACGCCGCGCCGTCCGAGGATCGCGTCCACCTATTTTTGGCAGACGCCTATGCATCTCAATACCTCCAGTCGCCGAGCACACAATGCCGAGTTCAAAGCGCTGACTCTGGCCGAGTGCCGGCAACCCCTTCGGTGTACTTCACGTCACTGCTCGATCTGTCGCTTGAGCTTTCTCTGGAGCAGTGAAATCCACGCCTCGAAATCCTCGTACTCGTCGGCCGTGATCTTGGCAGGCCAACTCAGCACAAAGGCGCGCCCGTCTGGCAATTTGTAGACATCGTTGACAGTGTCTGCCATGTGGGATTGCGGCACTGCCGCCGCCGGACGTGCAGCCGGGGCCGGAGCCCCTTGCATTGCGGTGAGGGGTGGCGCACTGTTCATGTCCGCGCCCTCCTCTTCTTCCTCCTCTTCATAGGCTGCGCGCGGTCCCTGACCCTGGGAAGCCTCGCCAAGCACGGCCTGGGCTGCCTCCACCAATTCCATCGTTTCACGATAGGTGCGAATGGGCGTATCGACAATGCTCTGGACGAACCCTCGTTTGAGCAGGAAAGCGCGTAGGAAATCATCGGACTTGGGAGGCTTATCGCCGTATTCAGTCCGGAGTTCCGCAAAAAGCGATGGACGAAATGCTGCCCGCAGGATGGCAGTAGCGCGTTCGGTTGAACTCTTGGGGTCAACGACGATAGTCAGGCCATCCTTGCTGACCTTGAACTCGTTGTCGCCAACACCTTCGATCAACCCGTACTTCTTGAGAGCAGAAATGGCACTCATCGACGCGCCGTTCAGGCTGGTGTACCCAAGCGCGCTCGCCACGACCGCGGAACTCGCCTTGTGTGTATGCGCTTCGTTGTACAGCTTTGCGGTCAGTTCGATTGCTCTGGCCAGACTGATCTGGGGATAGTTGGGGCTTCGTGCCTTGGTTGCCATTTCGCACTCCTCGTTTGGTGTGGAGATATTTTCTTCACTAACGGACGTTAAGTCAATTTTTATCTGTCCGAAAGTTGCGTCAAGTAAGTTTGGGCGCTATGATCTCATCACCCTTCAAGGGGTAGATGGCTCACAAGCTGGAGTCTTGGAAGGGAAAAAGGAAAGGCCCTCGCAGCGGATCGTTCTTGGCGGAAAGACGCTACGAGGGCCTTGGCGGGTGGGCGAGCAGCCCGACCCTAATCAACCTAACCGCCGTCGAGACGGCAGAAAGGAGGTGAGTATGAATGACGCAACTGAAGCTGCCGCTGCCGATCCCTGAGGGGTATCAACTGGTTTTCCGTCCGTGGATTACCCTCAAGAACGGCACCAAGCTCTATGCGCGCCAGATTGGCAAGCGGGCATTCCCGCTTATCGTTCCGGTGAGCAAGTAAGCTCCGTGCCGTCGGCTGCTCACCCAACTCTTATCTCCATGGGGATGGAGACCTAGAGTTTAGCCCCTGGTCGCCTTTGCTGCCAGGGGCTTTTTCACGTGTACGAGGGTCCCGGGCGCGGCGATCCAGCGGCGGCCAGTGAAATTGCCAGCAGGTGTCGTTTTCTCGGCGGGCACCAACCTCCCGTACACAACAAACAGCCTCCCGCGCGCGGTGTCCGGGCGCAATTAGCCACGGCTGAAGAAAGTGGACTTGGGCTTGAGCGGCTCCGCCGCGCCTGCGATCGGCTGCCTTTTAGCGGGGGCTGGTGTTGGGACGCCCAGGAGGCGTTCGCTAACCCCGCCGCCAAGGAGGTGCTGCGCTACCGCCAGGCGCTGCGCGGGTGGGGATTGAGCAGGTGCGTGCCAGCGGGCTGCTGACGGCCCACCACATCCTCCAGATTCAGGGCGAGCTGGAGCGCAACAACGCGAAGTGTCGAAAAAATACCCGGTTTTCATCACATGCCAGCTAACATGCCTAAAAATCCGCGCTTCCTAAGCATGTCCATCCCACCGAAGCACCCACCCCACCATGCCGTTTGACCGCAGCCAGCCGTACAACGATCTGCCCTTGCTGCCGCCCGTTGCGGAGCTGGAGAGCAAGGCCGTTCTGAAGCAGGCGATTGCGGCCAACCGGGTGCTGGCCAACCTGCGGGGGCTGGCGGCGCAGATTCCCAACCAGGGAGTGCTCATCAACAGCATCGTGCTGCAAGAGGCGCGGCTGTCGTCGGAGATCGAGAACATCGTCACCACCAACGACGAGTTGTACCGGGCCGATGCCGACGCCGATGGCAAGACGGACCCCCACACCAAGGAGGTGCTGCGTTACCGCCAGGCGCTGAACTACGGTTTCCGGGAACTGGGCCAGCGGCCACTCAGCACGAATCTGTTCATCGACATCGTCCGCATCATCAAGGAGGTGGATTTTGGCGTGCGCCGGGTGCCCGGTACGGCCTTGAAGAGCGTGCTGGGCGAAGTGGTCTATACGCCGCCGGTGGGCGAGGCCGCCATACGGGACAAGCTGGGCAATCTGGAGCAGTTCATCCATGCCGATGACGGGCTGGACCCACTGGTCAAGATGGCGGTGATGCACTACCAGTTTGAGGCCATCCACCCGTTCGAGGATGGCAACGGGCGCACCGGGCGCATCCTGAATCTGCTGTACCTGGTGGAGCGGGGGCTGCTGGATATTCCGGTGCTCTTCCTGTCGCGCTACATCATCGCCAACAGGCCGCAGTATTACGAGGGGCTGCGGGGCGTGACCGAGCGGCAGGACTGGGAGGGCTGGATTCTGTACATGCTGCGGGCCGTGGAGAGCAC
>Ga0075163_10007141_pt1 | contig 14791 bp, 12 predicted proteins | sample JI1023141ADNA_FD_71478 | JGI IMG/M metagenome (GOLD analysis project Ga0075163, IMG submission 71478) | Wastewater effluent complex algal communities from Wisconsin, to seasonally profile nutrient transformation and Carbon sequestration -... | ecosystem: Engineered > WWTP > Effluent > Algae...
CTGCGTGCGCAGTCCGGCGGGGGCGAGCTCGTGACCGTGGCGCCCGAGATCATCGCCACCGCCACCCAGCAGGCCGCGCAGGTCACGCGCGGTCTCGGCGCCGGCCTGAGCTGGCCGGGCCTGCTGCGGCGCCTGGACCGGCGCATGCCGGGCTACGACAGCTGAACCGTTCGCGCACTCTGTTGTGGTGCCCGGGCCAAACCGGCCTTTTCTCGGGCGGAACGGGGCGGGCTTCGTGCTAGAGTCAGTTCGAGTCGCCCCCTGTCCGAGCTGAATGCAGAAGAAGCGGCCCTACATCGCCCCGTTGATCGCCTCCCTCGCCTTGTGCGTGGTTGCAGACGCATCGGCCATGGGTTTCGGCCAGGTGCCTCAAGCGGCGGTGCTCGGGCAGCCGCTCGACTTCTCGGTCGGCCTGCGCCTCGAGCCCGGAGAGACGGTGCCCCCGCAGTGCGTGACGGCCGAAGTCGCCGTCGGCGACCAGCGGCTTTCTTCCACCCAGGTGCGTGCGCGTGTCGACGGCGGCGAAACACCCGAGGCCACCTTGCGCGTGGTGTCCCTGATCTCGATCGACGAGCCGGTCGTCACGGTCAACGTGGCGGTTGGTTGCCCGGTCAAGCTGTCTCGTCGGTTCGTGGTCTTTGCCGATCCCTTGCCGTCGAGCTTCAGTGCGCCCCTGACCTACCAGGCCTCGCCGAGCGCGACCCCGGCCGAGGCCGGCCGGCCTTCCGCTCCGCCCGCAACGGCCGTCGACAAGGCCGCGCCGGCTGCGGCGCCGGACGAGGAGCGCCGGGTCAGCGACGTGAAACCTGCGCCCAAGGCCTCGGCACCGCGGGCGCCCCGCGTGGCCAAGGTCAGCGGCAGCGGCAAGCGACAGGCTGATGGGGCCGCTCCCCGGCTGAAGCTCGATGCCGCGGAACCTGCGCCCACCAACGCGGCGTTGGCCGCTGCTGCAGCGTCGGCCGCCGAGGCGCGCGAGGCCGAGGTGATGGCGGTGGCTGCGGCGGCAGCGGCCTCTGCGGCATCAGCAGCCGCAGATCGAATTTCAGCGCTCGAGCGGTCGATCGAGAAGTTGCGTGCGGACACCAAGGCCGACCGGGACGCCATGGCCACCATGCGCGCCCGCGCTGCCGAGGCGGAGCTGATGGCCCGCTGGACTCCCTACCTGCTCGTGCTCGTGGCCTTGCTGGGCCTGGGCATCGCCTGGCTGCTGCTGAAGCTTCGTGCCCTCAACAGCGAACGCCAGCAGGACTGGATGAAGGCGGCGGCCGTCGTCGGCGAAGCGCCGGCGGCAGTGCCAGCGCGCGTCTCGACGCAGATGCCGTCCGAGTTCCCGGCCGATGCCCCGCCCCCGCCACCGTTCATTCCGACCCGACCCGGCACGCCCACCGGCATCATGTCGGGTGGGGAGGACGGCGATGCCGATGGCGAGCCCGAGCCGTGGACCCAGCGCACCCAGCGCCTGCCCCCGCCACCGCCGCGCGACGACAGCCAGGGCTCGCGAGCCGTCTCGATCGAAGAGCTCATCGACCTCGAACAACAGGCCGAATTCTTCATCGTGCTGGGTCAGGAAGAGGCCGCCATCGACCTGCTGGTCGACCACCTGCGCAGTACGGGGGGTGGCAGCCCGCTGCCCTACCTGAAGCTGCTCGAGATCTACAAGCGACGCAGCGAGCGCGAGGCCTACGATCGCACGCGCGCCCGATTCAACCATCGTTTCAATGCCGTCGCGCCCGACTGGGACGAAGACGTGCAGCAGGGTCGCTCGCTGGAGGACTACCCGAACATCATCGCCCGCCTGCAGATGGCCTGGTCGACGCCGCTGGACGCGATGGCCGAACTGGAGTCGCTGCTGTTCCGCAAGTCGCGTGGCGAGCTGTTCGACATGCCGGCCTACCGCGACCTGCTGTTCCTGTACTCGCTGTCGCGTGACCTGCTCGATCGCGAGCCGCTCGATTCGGGCAACGTCGACGTGCTGCTGCCGCTGAGTGAGGGCGCCACGTTCACCGAGCCGATGCCACTCGACGAAAGCCCCGAAGGCATGCCTTCGGGGCTGCTCGACTTCGAGGCCCAGCCGACGGTGCCGGTCGATCTCGACCTGACGCAGCCGGCGATGCCGGACAGCATCTTCGGCGATCCGAAGCTGCACCTGCGTCGCCGCTGAACCGCGGCGAGCCTTCTCAGATTCGGGTCAGGCGCTCCAGCGCCTTGTTCAGCGTCGCGTCCTGCTTGGCGAAGCACAGCCTGGCGATGCCCTGCTCGAAGCCGCCTTCGTAGAACGCCGACAACGGAATGGCGGCCACGCCGACCTCGCGGGTCAGCCACTCGCAGAACTGGGCTTCGGGCAGCGGGCTGACGGCGCTGTAGTCGACGGCCTGGAAGTAGGTGCCTTCGCTGTGCAGCGGCTTCAGGCGGGTGTTGCGCAGTCCGGTCAGGAACAGGTCGCGCTTGCGCTGGTAGAAGGCTGGCAGGTCCAGGTAGGGCCGGGGGTCGGCCAGGTAGCGCGCCAGGCCATGCTGAACCGGCGTGTTGACGGTGAAGACGTTGAACTGGTGCACCTTGCGGAACTCGGCTGTCAGCGCGCGGGGCGCCGCGACGGTGCCGACCTTCCAGCCGGTGACATGGAAGGTCTTGCCGAACGACGAGACCACGAAGCTGCGCGCCGCCAGGCTCGGGATCGAGGACGCGCTGACATGCGGCACGCCGTCGAACACCATGTGCTCGTAGACCTCGTCGGAGATCAGCAGGATGTCGGTCGGTGCCAGCAGTTCGGCGAGTTGCAGCATCTCGGCGCGGGTCCAGACCGTGGCGCTCGGGTTGTGCGGTGAATTGACGATGATGGCCCGAGTGCGCGGCGAAATCGCTGCGGCGATCAGCCCGAAGTCGGGGCGGAAGCTGCGCGGCGTGAGTGGCACCCGCACGATCCGTCCACCGGCCAGCTCGATGTTCGGCGCGTAGCTGTCATAGCAGGGCTCGAGCACGATCACCTCGTCGCCCGGGTGCACGCAGCACAGCACGGCCGTGAGAATGGCCTGCGTGGCGCCGGCGGTGACGGTGATCTCGCTGTCGGCGTCGTAGGCGTGGCCGTACAGCGCCTCGATCTTGCGCGCCACGGCCTGGCGCAACAGCGGCACGCCGGCCATCGGCGGGTACTGGTTCAACCCCTCGCTCATCGCGTCGCCGACCTGGCGAAGCAATGCAGGGTCGCAGTCGAAATCGGGGAAGCCTTGGCCGAGGTTGACGGCGCCGGTTTCCTGCGCCAGGGCCGACATGACGGTGAAGATCGTCGTGCCGACGCTGGGCAGGCGGCTCTGCAGGGCGGGGGTGCGGGCGGCGAGTGTGTTCATCGTTCAGAGTTCGTAGTCGGAGCCAGCGCCTGTCATGGCGCGCTGGATGAGGCTGGGGCTGAGGCGGTCTGACAACAATTCGGCAAAGGCGTGGACGAAATGGCGCAGGTACGCGCCGCGCTTGAAGGCCACGCGCGTGACGTTGCCGCCGAACAGGTGTCCGAGCGGGCGCGACACCAGGTCGCCGCCAGGCGGGTCGTCGCGCACGGCGATCTCGGCCACGATGCCGATGCCCATGCCGAGACGGACGTAGGTCTTGATGACGTCGGAGTCGATGCCTTCGAGCGCGACGTTCGGCTTCAGCCGCGCCCGCGCGAAGGCCTGGTCGATGCGGGTCCGCCCGGTGACGGTGGGGTGGTACAGCACCAGCGGCTCGGCGGCCAGTTGTTCGAGGGTAGGGCGCTCGACGGCGGCGAGCGGATGCTGCGCCGGCACCACCATCACGTGGTGCCATTCGTAGCAGGGCAGGGTGACGAGCTCGTCGTAGTCGGCCAGCGATTCGGTGGCCAGGCCGATCTCGGCCACGTCGTCCAGCAGCATGCGCGCCACCTGCTCCGGCATGCCCTGGTGCAGCACCACCTGCACCTTCGGGAAGCGCCGCCGAAGCTCGGCCACGCGCTGCGGCAGGAAATAGCGCGCCTGCGTGTGGGTGGTCGCGATCGACAGCGTGCCGGCGTCCTGCTTGGAGAACTGCTCGCCGATGCGCTTCAGGTTGGCGACCTCGCGCATGATGATCTCCACCGACTTCAGCACCTCCAGCCCCGGTTCGGTGACGCGCCGGATGCGCTTGCCGTGGCGCGCAAAGATGTCGACGCCGAGCTCTTCCTCGAGCTCGAGAATGGCCTTGCTGATGCCAGGCTGCGAGGTGTGCAGCGCCTTGGCGGTCTCTGTGAGGTTGAGGTTGCGGCGCACTGCTTCCTGCACGAAGCGGAACTGGTGGAGGTTCATGCTGCAGCCTCCGGCAGCAGACCTGCGGCGGCGGCCTCTGCCATCGCTGCGACGACGCTGGGCACCTCGCCGATGGCCGGCTGGAGAGCGAAGCCCACGTCCGGCCAGGCTTGGCGCAGTTGTTCGAGCAGCATCGGCAGGTCCTTGCGCACGTGGCCGCCGGCGCCGAGGAACATCGGCACCACCGTGACCTGCCGGCAGCCGGCCCGGGCCAGGTCGGCGCCGGCAGTGGCGAGATCCGGTGCCATGAACTCCAGGAAGGCCAGTCGCACCTCGGCCTCGCCGTGGCGTTTGCGGATCTGCGCCGCCACGGCCTCGAACGGCGCCGACCAGCGGGGGTCGCGGGCGCCGTGGGCGAACAGGATCAGTCCGGACTTCATCGGGCTTGCCTCAGCGGTAGCGGACCAGCCAGGCGAAAGCACCCAGCGACATCAGCAGGAACAGCGTGCTCGGTGTTGCGGCCACTACCCAGGGTGTCCAACTGCGCAGCACGCCGATATGCCCGGCCAGATTGTTCAGCAGCACGAAACTGATGCCCAGCATGATGCCGCCGAAGACCTTCAGGCTGACCCCGCCCGAACGTGGCTGCATGTAGGCGAAGGGCAGCGCCAGGCCGACCATCACCAGGCACGACAGCGGGTAGAGCGCCTTCTTCCAGAAGCTGATCTGGTGCCGCTCGGCGGCCTGCTCCTGGTCGCTGAGGTGGGTGCTGTAGCGCCACAGCTCCAGCGTCGTCATGGTGTTCACCGGCAGGACCGCTGCGGCCACGGTGCCGGCGTCGAGCGCGCTGGTCCACTTCAGTGTCGGAACTTTCTCGCTCTGCACGAGGCGTGGGGGGGGGGCCGATGCGGCTGCTTCGACGCCACGTGGCCAGACTGTGCGTTCGACACCGGCCAGCGCCCAGGTGCCGTCGGTACCGACTCGCCCCTGATGCGCCGTGATGCGCTCCGCCAGCCTGCCGTCGGCGTCGAACTCGTAGATGCGGATGCCTTCGAGCTCGCCGCTGGCGCTGGTGCCGGCGACATTGACCGACACGCTGCGTTCACCCGTAGGCGAGCCGTGCTTCTCCTTCAGCCAGGCGCCGGCGCGCCCGACGCGCAGGCCGCCGTTGAACTGGGCCTTGAGCAGCACGGCCGCGCGTTCGCTGGCGGGCACGACGAAGTCGCCGATGAAGAAGTTCAGCGTCCCGAAGGCCACGCCGAGAACGGCCAGCAGGCGCAATGCGCGCCCCGGGCCCAGGCCGCCCGTGCGAAGGATGGTGTATTCCGAGGCCTGTGCCATCCGCGCCAGCGAATAGATGGTGCCGATCAGCACGGCAATCGGCAGCAGTTCGTAGAGGTGCCCGGGCACCTCGTACAACGCGGCCAGTGCCACGTGCCACACGGTGCGGCCACGGCGGCCGATCTCGTCGAGGTCGTCGACGAAATCGATGAAGAAGAACAGCGACAGGAAGGCCAGCGCCACGAACATCACCGACGAGACGATGTCGCGGTACAGCAGCCGGCGGATGGTCTTCATGCGGCCGCCGGCCGCGCCGCCCGGGGCAACAGCCTGAACACCGCCGCATGGTCGCGCCACCAGATCAGCAGCAGCGACAAGACGCAGGCTCCACCGTGCACGCCGGCCAGCGCGGTGCCGAGGCTGAAGCGCCCGACCGAGACCCAGGCCTGGGTGAGGTTGACGAGGTTGAAATACACCACGAAGCCCAGCAGCGCGAACAGCAGGTTCCAGTTGCTCGCGCGGCGCGGGTTGGTGGCCGACAGCCCGATGCCGAGCAGCAGCAGGTTGGCCGTGGCCAGCAGCAGTCCGAATCGCCAGGCGAGCTCGCCCTGGTTCTTGGCGGTCGGGTCGCGCAGCAGTTCCAGCGTACCCATGGCCTTGGGCGGCCGGCTCTCGGCTTCACGGGCCGCCTTCTCGCGCACCAGCACGCGGTAGCTGTCGAACGACGACAGCGTGCGGTCTCCGTTCTTGACGTCGGTGTCGTTGCGCTGCCCGCGTTCCAGCACCAGGAAGCGGTCGTCGCCGTCCATCTCGAGGCGTCCGCTGCGTGAGGTGGTCACGCTCTCGCCCTTGTCCTGCTGAGTCAGCACGAACACGTTGCGGGCGTTGACGCCGTCGGCGCTCTCGCGTTCGACGAAGAACACGCGACGACCGTCGCTGGAGGTCTGGAACACGCCGGGGGCCACACGCGACAGGTCCGAGCGCTGCTGGTATCGATCACGCAGGTCGATGCTGTTGCGGTTGCCCCAGGGCCAGACGAACAGCAGCAGCGCCGCCACCACCAGCAGCACCGGCCAGCTGGTGCGCAGCACGGGCCGTGCGAAGCGCGACAGGCCCACGCCGCTGGCGAACCAGATGGCCATCTCGCTGTCCCGGTACATGCGGCCCAGGCTGACGACGATGGCGATGAACAGCGACAGGCTGAGCATCGTGGGCAGGTGGCCGAGCGCGGTGTAGCCCAGCAGCAGCACCACGTCCTGCGGCGAGACCACCCCGTTGGCGGCCTGACCGACGGTGCGGATCAGGAACATCGTCAGGACGATCGTCAGGATCACCACCAGCGTCGCCCCGAAGCTGCGTGCCAGTTCTCGGCGTATCGTTGAATCGAATAACATCCGGCGTTTTCCCTGTTGGTCGAATTATGGACTTCAAGACGATCGTCAATGGACCCGGGGGCTTGGCTGCCGTCGCGGCCGACACGCTGCTCGTGGTGCTGGTTGGCAACGCCGTTCCAGAGGGCCTCGACAAGCCGCTGAGCGCGGCCTTGGCAGCGGCAGTTTCGCAGGGTGATTTCGTCTTCAAGGCCGGACACTCGCTGGTGCTGCACGGCGCGGCAGGCATCAAGGCTTCGCGGCTGGCCTTCGTCGCCGCGGCGAGTGCATCTCCCAAGCATTTCCGCAATGCCGTGGTCGCCGGCGTCACGGCGTTGAAGTCCGGCGGCACGCGGCACCTGGCCGTCGCGCTGGCCGGCAGCGACGACCTGGACGATGCCCACGCGCAGGCCCTGGTGGCGGCGGTCAGCGACACGGTCTACGTCTACCGCCACACCAAGCCGAGCGCCCCGGCGCCGTCGGCGCTGGCCAAGGTCAGCCTGGTCTGTGCCAAGGCCCAGTCGGCGGGTATCGCGGGCGGCCTGCTGCACGGTGCCGGTGTGGCCGAAGGCGTGGCCTTGGCCCGTGAGTGTGCCAACCGCCCTGCGAACCACTGCACGCCCAGTTTCCTGGCTGCCGAGGCCAAGCGCCTGGGCAAGGAGTTCGGCCTGAAGGTCGAGGTGCTCGAACGCAAGGACTGCGAGAAGCTCGGCATGGGCTCCTTCCTGGCGGTAGCACAGGGCTCGCACGAAGCGCCCAAGTTCATCGTGATGCGCTACCAGGGCGCAGCCAAGACCGAGGCGCCGATCGTGCTGGTCGGCAAGGGCATCACTTTCGACACCGGTGGCATCTCGATCAAGCCGGCTGGCGAGATGGACGAGATGAAGTTCGACATGGGCGGCGCGGCCAGCGTGCTCGGCACGATGCGCGCGGTGGCGCAACTCAAGCCCAAGGTCAACCTGATCGGCATCGTGCCGGCCTGCGAGAACATGCCCGATGGCCGCGCCGTCAAGCCGGGCGACGTGGTCACCAGCATGTCCGGCCAGACCATCGAGATCCTCAACACCGACGCCGAAGGGCGCCTGATCCTCTGTGATGCACTCACCTACGCCGAGCGCTTCAAGCCGGCGGTGGTGGTCGACATCGCGACGCTGACCGGCGCCTGCGTGATCGCGCTGGGGCACCAGCGCACCGGGTTGTTCGCGCCTGACGATGCACTGGCGGCGGAACTGCTGGCCGCCGGCGAGCGTGGTCTCGATCCGGCCTGGCGCATGCCGTTGGACGAGGAATACGACGACGGCCTGAAGAGCAACTTCGCCGACATGGGCAACGTCGGGCCACGCCCTGGTGGGGCCATCACGGCCGCGATGTTCCTGAAGCGCTTCACCGCCAAGCTGAACTGGGCCCACCTCGACGTGGCCGGGACGGCCTGGAAGTCCGGGGCCGCCAAGGGCGCCACCGGCCGCCCGGTTCCGCTGCTCACGCAGTTCGTGCTGTCGCGCGCCAGCTGATCGGCGCGCGAGGCGCCCACACGATGCCGACCGAGGTCGAGTTCCACACCGGAGTCGACGAGCCGCTGGGGTTTGCCTGCCGGCTTCTGCGCAAGGCCTATCGCAAGGGTTCGCGTGTCGTGGTGACGGCGCCTTCGGCCACGCTGGCGCGGCTGGACCGCGAACTGTGGACCTTCGACGAACGCGACTTCGTGCCGCATGCCCGCTGGGCGGGTGGCGCGGCCGCGCCGGCCGTGGCGACCCGCACGCCGATCTGGCTGGTCGACGGCGAGCCGCCTGCGGACTGTCCGCCGGTCCTGGTGAATCTGGGGGCCCCCATGGTGACCGAGCCGGCGCGCTTCGCCCGCATCATCGAGATCGTTTCGGGCGAGGAAGATGAGTTGCAGGCCGGGCGCCAGCGCTGGCGCGACTACAAGCGTCTGGGCCTGCCGTTGAAGCAGCACCCCTCGATCCATGGCTGACGACCGCCCGCCCCCACCCGCGCGCGTGCCCACGCTGACCGAAGTGGTCAGCGTGACGACACCGCCTGCGGTCGGCGGGGCCAAGCCGCCAACGCAGCCCCCGCCGCCGGTATTGACCGACGCCGTCGACGAAGCCCGCATCGTGGACCAGGTGCTCAACGACCTGCAGCCACGCATCGACCTGATGTTCGAGTACCGGGTGCGCGAGACGCTGGCACCGGTGCTGACGAAACTGACCGAGACGATGGTTCGCGAGGTGCGCGACGAACTGGCCCGCACATTGCGCGACGTGGTGTCTCGTGCGGTGGCGCAAGAGCTGTCCCGTCGCAAGCCGCGCTGAAGTTCCTGCGCCGGCGTGTCGTCCTGGGGACGACGGGCCGCGTTGAGGACCGGCGGCTCGGCCCACGAGGCTGTCTCGGGACCCCGCCGTCGGCCTGACCCCAGGCCGGAGAAACCCCTTTGGGACTTGGACGCAATTGGGGTATCGTCGCTGGCTTTTCTTTTTTCTCCCGTTCGTCGAACCCGAGTCGACGACCCATACCAACCGGAGGTTAGTGCATGCAAGTCAAGTTCAATGCGATCGTGGGTGCCGCAGCAGTGCTGCTGGCGGGTTCTGTCTCGACGACGGCCTTCGCTCAGGACCTGGTGGTCAAGATCGGCCACGTCGGCCCGACCAGCGGCCAGATCGCCCACCTGGGCAAGGACAACGAGAACGGCGCTCGCATGGCCATCGACGAGCTGAACGCCAAGGGCGTCACCATCGGCGGCAAGAAGGCCAAGTTCGAACTGCTGGCTGAAGACGACGGCGCTGACCCGAAGCAAGGCACCGCGGCCGCTCAGAAGCTGGTCGACGCCAAGGTCAACGGCGTGGTCGGCCACCTGAACTCCGGCACTTCGATCCCGGCCTCCAAGATCTACAGCGACGCTGGCATTCCGCAGGTCTCCCCGTCGGCCACCAACCCGAAGTACACCCGTCAGGGCTACAAGACCACCTTCCGCGTGGTGGCTGACGACGTGCACCTGGGCGGCACGCTCGGCAAGTACGCCGTGAAGGAACTCAAGGGCAAGAGCATCGCCGTCATCGACGACCGCACGGCCTACGGCCAAGGCGTGGCCGACGAGTTCGAGAAGGGCGTGAAGGGCGCGGGCGGCAAGACCGTCGGTCGCGAGTTCACCAACGACAAGGCCACGGACTTCACCGCCATCCTGACCAGCCTGAAAGCCAAGAAGCCGGACATCGTCTTCTTCGGCGGCATGGACGCCGTGGCCGGCCCGATGCTGCGCCAGATGAAGCAACTCGGCATCACCGCCAAGTTCATGGGCGGCGACGGCATCTGCTCGGGCGAGCTGCCGAAGCTGGCTGCCGGCACGATGGGTGACGGCCAGGTCGTCTGCGCCGAAGCCGGTGGCGTCGAAGGCGAAGCCAAGAAGTCGATGGACGACTTCAAGGTGAACTTCAAGAAGAAGTTCAACGCCGATGTCCAGATCTATGCTCCTTACGTCTACGACTCGGTCAACGTGATGGTCGCCGCGATGGTCAAGGCCGGCTCGGCCGACCCCGCGAAGTACCTGCCGGTGCTGGCCAAGACCGAAGGCTACAAGGGCGTGACCGGCACGATCGCCTTCGACAACAAGGGCGACGTCAAGAACGGCGCTCTGACGCTGTTCACCTACAAGGGCGAAAAGCGCGAGCAGATCGCCGTGGTTCGCTGAGATCCCCGGTCTTCTGAAGTCCAAGAGGGCGCCTTCGGGCGCCCTTTTTCATGGTGCCTGGAGGCTGAGGGGAGAGGCCGATCAGCCGACGCGCCCGTACAGGCGGCTCAGCTCTGACAGCCGCTGCGCATGCCAGGGCTGGACCTGGCTCCATTCGAAGCGCCAGCCCCACCAGCCCTCGCTCTGGCCGGGGAAATTCATGCGGCATTCGGTCGGCAGGGCCAGCACGTCCTGCATCGGGTGCACCGCCGTGTCGGCCACGCTGGCACAGGCCGCGCGGATCATCGTCCAGGCCATGTCGTGCCCGTCGGTGGCAAGGTAGCCCCGCGCGTAGTGGCGCTCGGCGTCGGTCGCCGTGGCCCACCAGCCGGCCACGGTGTCGTTGTCGTGGGTGCCCGTGTAGACGACGGTGTCGGGCTCATGGTTGTGCGGCAGGAAGCGGTCGCTGGCGTCGCCGGCAAAGGCGAACTGCAGGATGCGCATGCCCGGGAAGCCGAACTTCTTGCGCAGCGACTCGACGTCCGGAGTGATCACGCCCAGATCTTCGGCAATGATCGGCATCGGCCCCAGGGCCTTGTTGATGGCCTTGAACAGTGGCTCGCCGGGACCCGGCAGCCAGCGGCCGTTGACGGCGGTGGGCTCGCTGGCCGGAATCTCCCAGTAGCCCGCAAATCCGCGAAAGTGGTCGATTCGCACGACGTCGACCAGGTCGAAGGTGCGGCGCACCCGGTCCACCCACCACGCGTAGCCGTTCTTCGCATGCTCGCTCCAGCGGTACAGCGGGTTGCCCCACCGCTGACCTGTGGCACTGAAGAAGTCCGGCGGCACGCCGGCCACTACCGTGGGCCGGCCGCGGTCATCGAGTTCGAACAAGGCCTGCTGTGCCCACACGTCGGCACTCTGGTGGGCGATGAAAATCGGCGTGTCGCCGATGATCTCCACGCCCTTGCCGTTGGCGTAGGCCTTCAGCGCCAGCCACTGGCGGTAGAAGGCCCATTGGCAGAACTGCCAGAAGGCCACACGCGGTGCGTGGGCCAGGCGGGCCGCGGCCAGCGCCGTGGGCTCGCGCCGGGCCAGGGGCAGGTCCCAGTCGCACCAGTCGCGCCAGTCGTGGGCCTCGGCCAGGGCCATGAACAGTGCGTAGTCGTCGAGCCAGTCGCGGTGGCGCGCCTCGAAGGCGGCAAAGGCCTCGCGCTGAGCGGCCGTGCCGTCCGTCGCAAAGGCCTGCGCGGCGCGCGCCAGGCGCTCCATCCGGTAGGGCACGACCACTGCGAAGTCCAGTTGTTGCGCGTCCAGACCCGGCACGGGGGCCAGGTCCGATGCCGCCAGCCAGCCGTGTTCGGCGAGTTCGGCCAGATCGATCATCAGCACGTTGCCGGCGAAGGCCGACGGGCTCATGTAGGGCGAGTTGCCCGGGCCGATCCCGCCCAGCGGCAGGATCTGCCACAGCCGCTGGCCCGCGCTGACCAGCCAGTCGACGAAGTGGTAGGCCTCGCGGCCGAAGTCGCCGGAGCCATGCGGGCCGGGCAGAGAGGTGGGGTGCAGCAGAACGCCGCTGGCGCGGGGAAGGCGCATGGCGTGGATTCCTTCGGAGCGGAGGGTCAGGAGATTGTGGAAGTCGCCTTGCGGTCGACCAGCAATACGAGGCTGCGCGCACGCAGCAGGAACTCGGTGTCACCGACGCCGCGCCATTCGCGCACGCCGTGGCGTTCGGCGCTGTCGAGTTCGAGCGACCAATCGCCGGCCGGCAGGCGAAAGCTCGCATCGGCCTCTCGGGCGTTGAACAGCATCAGCAGCGGGGACGAGCCGCGGCCGGGGCGGCCGATGTGGGCGCCGAGCACGCGGCTCATGCGGTTGCTCCAGTCCTGCGCTTGCATCGGGTCGCCGGTGCGGCGCCACCAGGCCAGGTCGGGCAGCCCTCGCTCGTCGGGCAGACCGGTGTACCAGCGGTCGGCCAGCGGCAGCCAGCGGCGACGCACCTCCAGCACATGGGCCGTGAAGCGCAGCAGGTCATGGTCGGCGGCGGGCCAGTCGATCCAGGTGGTGGGGTTGTCCTGGCAGTAGGCGTTGTTGTTGCCGCCCTGGCCGTGCCCGAGTTCGTCGCCGGCTGCGAGCATCGGCGTGCCTTGCGAGAGCAGCAGGCTGGCCAGCAGCGCTCGCTGCAGACGCGCGCGCAGGGCCAGCACCTCGGGATCGTCGGTCGGTCCTTCCCAGCCGCAGTTCCAGCTCAGGTTGTGGCCATGGCCGTCGCGGTTGCCTTCGCCGTTGGCTTCGTTGTGGCGCAGGTCGTAGCTGACGAGGTCGGCCAGCGTGAAGCCGTCGTGCGCGACGATGAAGTTGACCGATTCCCCGGGCGCGCGCTGACGCGGCTGGAAGAGGTCGGAACTGGCGCACAGCCGCTGCGCGTAGTCCCCGCGCGTGCAGTCACCGCCGAGCCAGAAGGCGCGCGTGGTGTCGCGGAACTTGTCGTTCCACTCGAGCCAGCCGCGAGGGAACTGGCCAACCTGGTAGCCGCCCGGCCCGATGTCCCAGGGCTCGGCGATCAAGCGCACGCCGGCCAGCGTGGGGTCTTGCGCCAACGCGGCGAAGAAGGCGTTTCGGCGGTCGAAGCCATGGTCGCCGCGGCCCAGAACCGGGGCCAGGTCGAAGCGGAAGCCGTCGACGTGCATCTCCTGCACCCAATAGCGCAGGCTGTCGAGCACGAACTGCAGCACCCGCGGGTGGCGCAGGTCGAGTGCATTGCCGCATCCGCTGAGGTTGTCGTAGCCGGCGCGTCGCTCCGGCGGCAGGCGGTACCAGCAAGCGTTGTCGAGGCCGCGCCAGCTGATCGTCGGGCCGGTCTCGTCGCCTTCGGCGGTGTGGTTGAAGACCACGTCGAGCAGGACTTCGATGCCGGCTGCGTGCAGGGCCTTGACCATGGTCCGGAACTCGTCGCGCGCGACCTCGCCCTCCGGCCTCGTGGCGTAGCGCGGGCTCGGGCAGAAGAAACCGACGGTGTTGTAGCCCCAGTAGTTGCGCAGGCCGTGGGGTTGCAGGTGCCGTTCGTCGATGAACTGGTGCACGGGCAGCAGGCTCACGGCCGTGATGCCCAGGCGCTTCAGGTGGGCGATGGCCGGTTCTGAAGCCAGCCCGAGGTAGGTGCCACGCAGCGTTTCGGGCAGCTGCGGCAGACGCCGCGTGAAGCCGCGCACGTGCACCTCGTAGATCACGGTGTCGGCCAACGCCGTCGTCGGGCGGGCGTCATCTTGCCAGTCGAAGCGGTCGTCGACGACACGTGCCTTCAGCGCGGCGGCAGCGCTGTCGCGCATGTCCATGTGCTGCGGGTGTTCGCGGTCGGCGCCGAAGTGCGGACCGTTCCAGTCGAAGTCGCCGACGATCTCTCGCGCCCAGGGGTCGAGCAGAAGCTTGTTCGGGTTGAAGCGGTGGCCGCGGTCAGGGCGCCAGGGCCCCTGCACGCGCAGGCCGTAGACCAGGCCGGGGCGCGCACCCGGCAGGAAGCCATGCCAGAGGTCGCCGCTGCGACCTGGCAGCCGGTGGCGGGCCACTTCGATGCGGCCGCTGTCGTCGAACAGGCACAGGTCGACCTGGCTGGCATGTTCGGAGAACACCACGAAGTTGACCCCGTCGTCTCGCGCGTGCGCACCCAGGGGCCAGGACCGGCCTTCGGTCATCGTGGTCACGCCTGCCGGGGCCGTCGACGCGGCCGACTGGATGCCTAGGCGGTCCATGCGAAGAACACCGTGGCCAGCGGAGGCAGGTCGATGACGATCGACTGGCTTCGCCCATGGGCCGCAATCGGCTCGCTGTGCGCCGCGCCCAGGGGGGTGCCGACGTTGCTGCCGCCGTAGTGCGACGAATCGGTGTTGAGTCGCTCGACCCAGCCGCCGGCCCGCGGCACACCGACCCGGTACCCGTGGTGCACCACCGGGGCGAAGTTGCACACCACGAGCATCTGCGCGCCGGGCGCCACGCCGCGGCGCACGAAGGCCAGCACGCTTCGCTGGGCGTCCTCGTGGTCGATCCACTCGAAGCCGGCCGGCGTGAAGTCCTGTTCATGCAGCGCCGGGCTGGCGGCCAGAAGGTGGTTGAGGTCGCGAACCAGACGCTGCAGTCCGGCATGTTCGGGCTGCTCGAGCAGGTGCCAGTCGAGGCTGGCATCGTGGTTCCACTCCCGCTCCTGCGCGAACTCCGCGCCCATGAAGAGCAGCTTCTTGCCCGGGTGA
>Ga0075163_10007142_pt1 | contig 14790 bp, 8 predicted proteins | sample JI1023141ADNA_FD_71478 | JGI IMG/M metagenome (GOLD analysis project Ga0075163, IMG submission 71478) | Wastewater effluent complex algal communities from Wisconsin, to seasonally profile nutrient transformation and Carbon sequestration -... | ecosystem: Engineered > WWTP > Effluent > Algae...
GGCTTTGTCCTGATTGTGCAGAGTTTAATTACAAAAAACGTGAACAGAGAGTTGATCTAACAGGTTACTACAGTATAGTCACTGGTGGACGAATTAAAATTGGTTTTCAAATAGCTCTTAAATTACTTCGTGATAATGCTACTGTGATGGTAACAAGCCGTTTTGCTCAAGATGCTTTAGAGCGTTTTAGTAAAGAGCCTGATTTTAAAAAGTGGCAAGATCGTCTTTATATTCAACCATTAGACTTTAGAGATCTTCATTCTTTGTTAGGTTTTATTAACTATTTAGAAACTTATTGGCCATCTTTAGATATTTTAATCAACAATGCAGCACAAACTATTTGGCATCCTCCAGAATTTTATTCTCTTGCAGCAAAACAAGAAAATGAGCTAAAAAGCTTGCCTTCAACTTTACAAGAAAAAATTATTTCAACAGACTCTTTAGCCTCTCCTCAACAGCATTTAGACCTAGTAGAGAGCCTAATGCTAGACCTAGATCGGCATGGTCAACCTGTAGACAAACGTGAAAAAAACAGTTGGACATTAAGATTGCATGAAGTAGAGGTACGTGAACTTTTAGAGGTTTTGTTGATTAATACAGTGGCACCTTGTCTTTTAACGGCTAAATTAAAGCCTTTATTTTTAAACTCTAGACATAAAAAGCGATTTATTATTAATGTATGTGGTTTAGATGGTCAATTTAACCGTATTAATAAAACTTTTCACCATCCACATGTAAATATGAGTAAAGCAGCCCTTAACATGATGACTCGAACTTCTGCTAGTGATTATGCACAAGACAATATTTATATTAACAGTGTTGATACTGGTTGGATAACACATGAAGGGGCTTATTCAAAACGTGAACAAATGCGTTTACAAGGATTTATACCACCACTAGATGAAATAGATGGTGCAGCACGTATTTATGATCCAATATTTAATGGAATTAACAATAAAGCAATATTTGGAAAGTTATTTAGGAATTATTTATCAGTAGATTGGTAGTCTTAAACCATATATTTGTTGTGTAAAATGTATGAGTGAAATGTTCACCCCTACGGATAAATTAACATTAGGTTTGTTGATTATATTTTTTTATAAAACGTTCTTGTATCTGATTTTTAGCATGTATTATTAGTTCTTGTATTTTAAGTTTTTCCTTCTCGTCATAAAAATTTACTAATATTAATAAAAATGGTAGTAAAAATGTTAATGGTAGTTTAATTAGAAATGAAATTATTGGTCTTTCAATAATAATTATTTTACTAATGAAAAATAATATCCCTGCTAATACAAATACTTTTGCTACTCTACCCCATTCATAATCAATATGCATTAATCTATTTGAGATAAAATATCTTAAACAAGAAATTATTATATAAGAAATCAGAGTTGCAATAGCTGCACCTTTCATTCCCATTCTAGGAATTAAGAAAAAGTTTAATACAACATTTGATAAAGCTGCTAATGCAACAATTATAGGACTAAAATAGGATTTTCTTAGTAAACTAATGCCAATACCTAATGTTGGATTTGCAACATCAAATACAGCAGCTAATGCTAACCAAGGAACAATAGTTGCGGCTTCCCAATATTTAGCAGTTGCAAAAATTCTTAATACATCTTCTACTAATATTGATAATCCCAAAGCTAAAAATGAAGATCCATAGACAACATATGTCAACATACGGGCATAATATTCTTTTGCATCTGTATCTTTCATTACAGACACTTGCATATTTGCCCAAATCATTCCAAAAGGCACAGATATTAATAAACTAATAGGTGTAGTTAATTGATTTCCTAAAGTGTACAAACCAACTTGCCGTAAATCTGTATAATATTTTAGAAAGAATCTATCAATCCATTGAAAACAAATTGCTGATAAACGACCAAAAATTAATGGAGCACCAAACACAAGCATTTTTTTGAGTTCTACAGTATTAAATCCCCATTTCATTTGTGGGACTGTAATTATAAACATCATAGTGTTTTCTATTGTAGCTCCAACTAAATTTGCAATTAAAACACCTTGTATTCCCATTTCCCAATAAACTACTAGGCTAATATTTGTAATTAATTGAATAATAAAACTAATTGTTTGACATATAGAATATTGTACTGAGGCATTACGTAAGCGTAGTAATGTATCAGGAACAACATTAAAGATTTCTAAAAAGGCAAGTATATAAATACATCGTAGATGTTGTGTATAACTATTAGATTCAAAAATATATATTGATGTTTGTGGAGCAAAATATGCCAATATTAACAATATTGGTATAGAAGTTATTAATAAAAATATCAAAACAGTAGTTGCTAATTGAGGTCGTTCATTTTCTTCATAGTCATACCAAGATCTTAATAGAGCATTACCTAATCCCATACGTAAAACTAATGGAATTGCAGCTAATACAATCATTAATATAGCTAACACACCATATTCACGAGGTCTGATATGATATGTATAAATAGGAATTAAAAAAAAACCTAACGCACGATTAATAATACCTGTTACACCAAAAACAAACATGTGTTTAAAGGTAGTTTTTAGTTTTTCGTAAATATTTAATTCCTCCTCAATGAAATAATGAAATTACTTACTAAATAATATAAAAAACATTATTACAATGATTATGTGTAATAAATTATTGCTTTTTGCTCTTTAATATTCAAATTGTATTTAATACATTTTGTTATATGAAAATATTTGAGCTATTAAGTTAAACCAAGTTCTAGGAAATTGGTTTAACTATCCAGAATAGAGCCAACACCGCTTTGGTTTTGAAATTGGAAAAATGATATAATGCCTTTTTTTTAATCACAAATCTACTTTGTTAACATATTTTATAGATCATCTAATATTTTTCTCAGAAAAGGAGACAAGTAATTGAATACGAAAGTAGTTATTGTCGGTCTAGATGCAGCCACTTTTAGTTTAATTAATAAATACATTGGTGAAGGGTCACTACCCAACATGCAACATATGATTTCTAATGGCTCATCGGGCTTATTACTCTCCACCCCAAATATGCATAGTGCTTCTTCTTGGACTTCGATAATTACTGGTAAAAATCCTGGTAAGCATGGTATTTATGTTTTCTCTGATCGGTTGTTTGCTAGCAATAAACAAGCCATTTTCACAGGGGCAGACCGTAAATGTGAAAGCATGTTTCGTATCCTTACAAAAGCTGGTTACAAAGTTGGTATGATGAATATACCTATGACTTATCCAGCAGAAAGCGCACCAGGAAGTTTTATGATTTCAGGTCTTGATGCTCCTATTTTTGATGAAAAAGCTTTTAGCCCAGCAGGGTTGCGACAAGAAATCCTAGCTAAATTTCCTGATTATGCTCCTACACCTCCAGATTTATCTAAATATATGGAAGTACAAGATTTAGATGGAGCTATTAATCTTTGGTTAAAACTCTCACATACTCATACAGAAGCAGCAAAAGATTTAATTAAACGTTATAACCCTGATGTATTTATGATTGTTTATACTGCTACAGATTGGGTACAACATTATTTCTGGAAATATATAGAACCTCGTCACCCTGAATATGTTGAAGCAGAAGCAGTACTTTATCGTGATACCATAAAGCGTTTTTACTCTGTAATGGACGATATTATTGGCCAACTAAAAGAAGTGGCAGGTCAACAAGCTAATACAATTATAGTTTCTGATCATGGTATGGGGCCAAATACTCAAGGGTCTTTCCATATAGTTGAATGGCTTATGGAAGCGGGTTTTATGGCAATGCAACCAGAAGAAGCTATAGCTAGTGCTGCATCTGTTCCATCCAAAGCACAAGAAAGAGCACAGGAATTAAAAAATAGTGTTCAACAAGTAGTAAAAACTTTTCTTCCTTCTTCAGTACGTAGCACAATAAAAAATATGATTGGAGAAAAAGCAGCACCAATTGCTAATAAAGACCGTTTTTATAGCCGTGTAATTTGGGAACAAACCCTTGCCTACTCTGAACCAGGCCGTAATATCATTAATATAAACCTTAAAGGGCGTAACAAATTTGGTATTGTTGAGCCTTCAGATTACGATAAAGTTTGTGATGAGTTAATTGCTAAAATAAAAGGGTGGTTAGACCCTGATACAGGGTTACCTGTAGTAAAAGCTGTTAAAAAACGCTCTGAAATGTACCATGGGCCATATGTTGAATCATCTAGTGATATGTATGTTCATTGGAATTCTGATGCCATTTTACAAAGGTCAACACCTGAAATAATTCGTAAAAAGAAATTTTGGTGGAATGGAACTCATAGACCACATGGAATTATTATTTGTGATGGGCCTAAAGTTGAAGCTAACAATACATTAGAAGGCGCTTGTGTTTATGATATTGTCCCTACAGTACTTAACCTAGTCGGTGCAGAGGCTCCAGCAGATTTAGATGGCCAAGTCTTAGTAGAAGCAATGGTTGGAACAGATAAAACAAAAATATCAAAACCAAAAATTGATTCTAATGATGATAGCAATAATAGTAGTTTACCGACTTCAGCAACAGATTTATCTGATGATGAAGAAAGCAATGTAGCTGAAAAATTACGTAGCCTAGGATATTTATAAAATATTTCTTTAACCGTAATGCCCAATCAGGAAGTTTAATTAAAGGCTGTCGATTTATCGGCGGCCTTTTATAATTACCACTAATAAAGTAGCTAATAATGTAACTATACTTACAATTACTCCATAATATAGTGACTTTGGACGGAAAATAAATTCTACTTTATGCTCACCACCTTTTATAACTACCCCTCTAAATGCATGATTAACACGAAACATTTTAGTAAGTTGACCATCAACAAGTACTTCCCAACCAGGATAATAAGTATCTGTTAAAACTAATAGCTTTGTATTAGTAGCAAATGTTTTTAATATTACTTTATTATTTTTATATTCAGTTATTTCTACTTTATCATTTTGTTCAGAAGAGGAAATAGCATCTATATTTATTGAATCATCACTAATTATTATAGTTGAGCCTAAATCAAAGTCTGTTTTTTTCATTTCTTTTATAACTTGTGTATTATCAGAAACATTTTTCACTTTTTCAGCAAAAAATGCTCTTGGTTTAACAGTTAAATTTTCATATATTTTTACATTATCTCCTTTATATACTTCCTTATAATTATTATCAGTAATTATATTAGTTTCTTTTGTCATTAAATACTTTACACCTAAAAAATCATATATAGGTGAATAGGTTTTACTAAATACAATATGGCTTAGATGTTCTTGTTTTTCACTTAGTGAAGTAAATTCTCTATACCATTTAGGAAATAATTGATCTTTACCATAAATAATATTGATTTTGTATGGTAACAATGTATTTGGTGGAGCAACTATACTATCACCATCAAAATTTTCTGCTTTCTCTTTTAATTCTATAGGTGCAACAACTACACGAGCTAAACCAATATTATTTTTTATAAAATTAATAGTATTGTTATTTGCATAAATTAAATTTCTTGGGAATGTTTTATTATATTGATTACTTTGCCAAGTTAATTCTGTTATTAACAAAGCTAACATTATGATTGTAAACCCAATTTTCTTATCTTGCTGTTGTATAGTTAGAAAATGACATATTATTGCAATCACTAACATTATTACTAATGAAATGAATGTATCTATATTGTTATAAGATAATGTTTGGTTTAATGATACTAATATTTTAACTATTAATTTTTGTATACCTGATAGACTTTCTATATTTTGTGGTAATAAATAGCCAAACAAATTAAAAAATAACATTATTATTATAGTAATAGACCATAATAATATAGTTATTATTTTTATTTTTTCTAAAAATGATTTTATTTCTAACCAACTAGCTTTTAATAAATTATGTGCTCCATATGCAGCTAGTACTGCACCACCAAACGCATAAAGTCCACTAATCCGAGTTGTTGCTCTAATAGTTTTTAATACAGGTAAATATTTTGTTATATGAACATATAGTGGAGTAGACATCATTACAGCTAAAGCACCCAAGGTTAATATAATAAAATAGTAAATTCTGCGATCTGTAACTTTTAAACCTTGTTGCCAAAAGATAAAAGCAATTAAAATTAATGTAATTAAGCCTAAATAAATAATATGATCTTGTGAAACACCTATATCAACAAATTTTTTAGTGATACTTGGATCAAAAGCACGACCAAAAACACGAGGTAAAATTAAAGTGAGCAAATACCAAGGAGGTAACCAAATATAGCCTATTTCTGTAGGAACAATTTTTCTATTAGAGAAACCTAATAATTCAAAAACCGGCCACCAATTTGCTGCTGATAAGCCAATTCCAACAACTAAACTAATAACAAGATATTTTATACTAGTTTTAATGTATTCTAGTTTGTTTACAATAGAGTTATTTAAGAAAGGAATTAATAAATAATAGGCTATTAAAGCAGTAAGATAATAAATAGCTGTTGGTGTATAACCACAATAGAATTGTAAAGCTAATGCTATACCTGAACCAATTGCTGGTAATATTTTGCGAGTTTGTAATGCTTTATCAGCACCTAATAACATTAAAGGCAGCCACATCAAACCACCTAGCCACCCTAACCATGTTAAATGTTGCATTACATGATCAGATAAAAGAAAAACTATGCTTCCTGTAAAAGCACCTCCAGGGTTTATTCTTAAATTAATTAAAAAAACATAGAGAAAAATGGTAGCTAAGGCTAATTCTAGTAATCTTGCTAGGCTATATCCAAGAGGTATATCAAAACAAAAATAAAGTAGGTTAGTAGGGTTAAAGATTTTTGTTACACCATCAGCATAAATTGGGTGTCCTCCTAAAATATAAGGGTTCCATAAAGGAATTTCCCCCTTACTATAACTTTCTACTAAAAAATAATCTCTAGTTACATAAGTATCTGTAAGATCTCGCCGACTATAAGGATACTCATCATAAGTTGATATAGTTGCACCCCAAGGAAGTTGATTTGAATGTGTAGCTAAATCAATTAAGGTTTCACCTAAAAAGAAAACTCGCCAAAATAAAGCAATAATAATTAACAACAATGCCAAAATAGCAATAATATGTATTTTTATTGATTTATTTTCAGGTTCACAAGCTAACTGCCAAATAGAAAAGTTAAAAATTTTCATAAAATTTTTATTTAAAGCCTAATCAGTACTAGATTTATTTTATATTCTGTTTTTATTTGAAAACTAGCTTTGCTAATAACTAAGAGTTATGGAATAATTTGTCCGTATTTTTCTTGGCTAGCAATTTTCCTTAAATAAACACATCCACAAACTTATTTTTAGAAAGGACATTTGTTGTGAAACATTTTATTTTATCCACATTGCTTGGGATTTTTTTAATGCTAACTTTAGGTATTGCTAATTTAGCACAAGCACAAGCCCCAACGTTTAGAGTTAACTTTACTGTACAAATTAAACCTGGTGTTACAGTTGATATGGGTGCTAATGTAGTAATTAATCCTAGCAAACCCAAAAAAGGTTCAACTATTTTAGTACTTAATGGTACAGGACAAAATTCCAATACATTTATTCCACTATCTCAACAATTATTTACTGATAGTACAACCAGCAAGCTAGTAGCCCGCACTATTTTGTTAAACTACCCTGGTCATGGCAATAGCAGTTTTCCTAGAGGAGCTAAATTTGGTGACTTAACATTAAGTGATTATGTTACTTCATTAATTGAGTCACTAAAAAGTCTTAATGCTATTGGTATGGCCCCAGATGTAATTATGGGTCATAGCCTAGGTGCAGAAATGCTACACCTAGCACAACAACGCTTAATTGGTCAAGGTACCAATTTTAGAAAAGCTTTTGGTGTTAAAACTGCTATTTTCTTTGTTCCTGATATTGTTGGCCCACCAGCTTGGGGATTTACTGATAGTGGTACAGGGGCAGCAGTTCTTTCAATGCTACGAGTAGAAGATCCTAACCAAGGTAGTCTAGTAGTTTTTCCTCCTCCAGTTTGGATAGGCTTCTTTTATGGTAATTTAATGGGTCAGGTTGTTCCTGGTGCACCTACTCCAGATCAAGCTGTAGCCAATGGGTTTATTGCTACTGATTCTGCAACAATGGCAGCAGAATTTCTTGGTGCTCCACCTTTCAAACGCCCTACAGTTGCTCCTGGTATTTTTGGTAATGCTCAAGGTACAACAGCCGGTCTAGTAGCCCTAGAACAAGATGGTATTTATACAGCTAAAGAGCATAAAGATCTTTATACCCATTTAACTCAAGATCAAGGTGGAAAATTATTTTTCCCATTAACAGGACCTAACACAGTCCATAATGTACATATTTTTAGCCCTGCAACTGTAATTGACCCAATCAAACAAATTCTAATGGCAGGTAAAAAAAATAAATAACTCTTTTTTAGCCCAAGGTTAAGACCTAACCTTGGGCTAACCCCTCTATAAATCAAACAAGTTTGCTCTAAATTTTGTTTTTTACCCTACAATAAATAATTCTCGTCAAAATGCTCTTCCTTTTTTTTCATTAAAAAAGTTAAACTTAGAAAATGTTTAAGTTTCTGCTAATTCCATCTTTTTATATAGATAAAGTCTTGTCTAAAAATCTTATAAATACTGCTCTTGTCTTTTTTGAAAGGTCAAAATGGCAACCTCAACTTTAAAAAAACGCTTTAATCTTTGGTTTTTTGAAGGATTAAAAGACTCTACTAAAACCCCTGACAAAAATAAAACACATGAGAGGTCATCTTGGTGGAAAGTTATGTGTTTAACTGGGGTAGACTATTTTTCTACCCTAGGTTATCAACCTAGTATTGCTTTTCTTGCAGCAGGGGTATTATCTCCAGTTGCAACATTTGTATTAGTACTAGTTACTTTATTTGGGGCATTACCTGTTTATAACCGTGTAGCAGAAAACAGCCCTCATGGTCAGGGAAGTATTTCTATTTTAGAATCTCTGCTCCCACGTTGGAAAGGCAAAGCTTTAGTACTTATTTTGTTAGGGTTTGCAGCAACAGGTTTTATTATTACCATCACTTTATCTGCTGCTGATGCTACTGCACATATTACAGAAAATCCTTTTGTTCCTGAGTGGCTCCATCATCCTGTAATAGTCACATTACTATTAATAACTGCTTTAGGTTTAGTATTCCTAAAAGGTTTTAAGGAAGCTATTGGTTTAGCTGTTGGAATAGTTTTTGTGTATTTAATTCTAAATATAGTGGTTATCAGCACAGGGTTTTATCATATATCTAAAGACCTCCATACTATTACTAATTGGAAAGGGTTAATTTTTACAACTCATGGTTCTATATGGCATATAATTACTTTTTCTATGTTACTATTTCCTAAGCTTGCTTTAGGTTTATCAGGTTTTGAAACAGGTGTTTCTGTAATGCCTTTGGTAAAAGGCGATTTAACAGATAAAGCAGAAAACCCTCTTGGACGTATTAGAAACACTAAATATTTATTAACTACTGCTGCTGTAATAATGAGCTTTTTTTTAATAGGTAGTAGTTTAGTAACTACTATATTAATTCCTGGTGAAAAATTTGCTCAAGGTGGTGAGGCTAATGGACGGGCATTAGCTTACTTAGCTTACTTATATTTAGGAAATACTTTTGGAACAATTTATGACATAAGCACAATAGCAATTTTATGGTTTGCAGGTGCTTCGGCCATGGTTGGACTACTTAATCTAGTGCCTTTATATTTACCTCGTTATGGAATGGCACCTGATTGGGCAAAGGCATCTAGACCATTAGTAATCTTTTTTACTGTAGTAGCCTGTATTATTACTATTCTTTTTGAGGCTAATGTAAATGCTCAAGGTGGAGCATATGCAACAGGAGTATTAGCACTAATTACTTCTGCTGCTGTAGCAGTTACTCTAATTGCTTGGAAAAATATCTGGAAACTTCATCTTCGTATTGCATTTACACTTATTGCAATAGTTTTTACTTATACTTCTGTAGTTAACTTTATCCAACAACCTGAGGGTATTAAAATTGCTCTATTCTTTGTTTTTGCAACTATGGCAACTTCCTTAACTTCACGAGCATTACGTTCTACAGAGCTACGTACTAAAAAGGTAATTTTAGATGATGTAGCACAAAGATTTATTAAAGAGGCTTCCAAAGGAACCATTAGAATAATAGCTCATAGACCAGGGGGACATTCATATACTTTTAAAGAAAAGGAAGCACGCGACATTCATAATATCTTTGATGATCAATTGATATTTTTAGAAATAAGCCTTGGAGATGCTTCTGAATTTACTGATGATGTTTTAGAAATACAAGGAGTTAAAGAAGGAAAACATCAAATCTTGCGATGTGAAAGCCCTGCTGTACCCAATTCAATTGCAGCTTTACTTTTACATATCCGAGATAAAACTCATCAACAGCCTCATGTTTATTTTGGATGGACAGAAGGTAATCCTATTACCTATGTGTTAAAGTACTTAGCATTTGGTGAAGGTGATACTGCTCCTGTTACTCGTGAAGTACTTAGGTTAGCTGAACCTAATCCAAAACGCCGTCCTTATGTTCATGTTGGTTAAATGATAGATTTTTATCTTACTTTTAAGAAAAATTTTGTAAGGAGAATTTTAAATGTCAGCTACAGCAATTATATTTCCTGCTACTTTAGAACAAAGAATCAATGAATTAAATACAGCTAGAGAAGCTTTGCTTAAAGAAGCTACTTCTGGTAGTGATATAAAACCAGCTACGGGTTGGTCAATAAGTGAAATACTTTTTCACCTACATATAGTTGAAAAAAGTTTTATTTTACTAATGCAAGCACTAATGAAATCACCTAAAGTAGAAAAAAAACCTGATGAGTATTTACGTACTGAATGGCAATTTATCAGTCAATTTGTTACTAATAGAAGTACAAAAATAGAAGCCCCTGATATGGTACAACCTATAAATGCCCCTTCATTAGATGAAGTTATAAACCTTTTATCAGAATCTCATACAACTCTTTTAGAGTACTTAAACAAACTTACATTAGAAGATTTATCTTGTCTAGAAATGGAACATCCAGTAAAAGAATTAGGATTAACAATTAGTGGGCCTGGATGGATTTCATTTGTAGCACAACATGAATTAAGACATCTTGAACAAATTAAAGAATTAAAACAAAATAGCAAATGATTTATAAAACCTTAAGGAGCAAATTAATGACAAATGCATTAGAAGTATTTCCAGCAACTTTAGAACAAAGAATGGCAGAATTAGCTGCAGCTAGAGAATGTTTATTAGCTGAAATTAGTGATGGAGTAGATGCAAAACCTGCCTCTGGTTGGTCTGCGGCTGAAGTTGCTTATCATGTGTATTTAACAGAAAAAAGCATTACAGCAGGACTAGGTAAAACTTTAGCTCAAGGACAAAGAGAGGAACGCCGCTCAGATGAATACTTAAAAGCTGAGTGGGAAGGAATTGCTCAACGTGTTCCTAGTAGAGAAAACAAAATAGTGGCTCCAGAACCACTACAGCCTCTTGAGGCCCCTCCACTAAGCGAGTCAGTTAAATTACTAAAAGAATCAAGTGCGGCATTAGCAGATTTTCTAAAAAGCACTACATTAGATGATCTAGCTTCTATCTCTATTCCCCACCCAATCCATAAAGATATGTTAATTAGTGGTCTTGGTTGGCTTTCTCTTATAGCTCGTCATGATTTACGTCACTTAGCTCAAATCAAAGAAGCAAAACAACCTCAAGCATAAAATTTTTTTGATTAAAAAAAGCGTTGCCATCAAAAGCAACGCTTTTTTGTCTAACAAAAGATTTATTTATTCATAACGTAGAGCAATAAGAGGATCAACTTTTGTTGCTCTACGTGCAGGTAAATAACAGGCTAGAAAAGATACTATTGCTAAAAAAACAGGTGCAAAGATAAAAATACTTAAGTCTGTTACACTTACCTCATAAAGCAAGCTAGATAATAAACGGGTAAAAGCCAAAGCTCCTACTAATCCTAAAGCTATCCCAATTAAGGCTAAAGCCATTGCTTGTTTAACTATCATTACCATCACTTGGTTAGCTTGTGCACCTAATGCCATTCTTATACCTATTTCATGAGTACGTTGTGAAACAGAATAAGATACCACTCCATAAATACCTACTGAAGCTAAAACTAATGCTAATAGCGCAAAAAGACCTAATAAAATTAACATTAGTTTCTCTGAAGAAATAGAGGTTTCAATTAGTTGTGACATAGTTTTAACATCAGAAATAGGCTGTTCTTTATCTAAAGCTGACACTTCACTACGCACAATCTTAGTATAAGATAAAGGCTCTGTTTGGGTTTTAATAGCTAAACTAATTCTTCCTGAAGGGACTTGATAATAAGGGCAATACATTTGGATTAAGTTATCAGATGCAGCTAATTCATCATAACGAATACTAGCAACTACACCAACTATTTCCATCCAAGGGTTTTTAGATTCTCTAGAACCCCCTTTTATTTTCTTACCTATTGGATCTTGATTAGGCCAATATTTTTTAGCAAATTTTTCATCAATAATTACTACTGGTAATGAGTCTTTTACATCTTGCTCAGTAAACAATCTACCTTTAAGTAAATTTAACCCTAAGGTATTAAAGTAGTTATGTGATGCTATAGTAAATTCTGCTAAGGGTAAGTTTGCATTATCTGATGGAAAATCTTCTATAGAGAAAGGTGTTTGATTACTACCATTTTGTAAAGGCAATCTACTACTAGCAGCAACAGATTCAATACCTGGTATATGTGATAAATTGGTAAGTAGTTGTTGACAAAAGGCTATCCGCTGCTGTGGTTCAGGGTATTTGGTTCTTGGTAAGTTTACAGTTGCCATTAAAATATTATCTGACTTAAAACCAGTCTCTACTTGTTGTAACCGAATAAAACTTTTAATAAAAAGCCCTGAACTAATAAGTAAAATTAAGGTAAAGGTAATCTCTGCGACAATCAAAAAGCTACGTAACTTTTGTTGATGGTAGTTACCTGTACTAGCACGACTATTTTCTTTTAATGACTCATTAAGATCTAGTCTAGTAGCTTGTAAAGCTGGGACTAAGCCAAAAACAATTCCTGTAGCAGAAGATAACAATAAAGTAAAAATAAGTACTTGGTTATCAATTTTTACATCTAGCAGACGAGGAACATTTTCTAGTCCAGGAAAACTTACAATTGTACTAATTCCCCAACTAGCTAGTAATAGTCCTAGTGCTCCTCCTATTAAGGCCAATATTAAGCTTTCTGTTAATAACTGTCGGATAATTCTTCTACGATTAGCGCCAAGAACAGCACGAATAGCAATTTCTCTACTTCGACTAGCAGCACGTGCCAACATCAAGTTAGCAACATTAGCACAAGCAATTAATAAGACTGTTCCAACAGAAGCTAAAAGCAAAAGTAAAGGGGCGCGAAAATCTCCAACTGCCCTTTCATGAAGAGATTTTATTACAACTTTATTATCAGGATTGGTTTTAGGATATTGTTGTTCTAATTGAGCAGCAATAGTGGTCATTTCTGAGTTAGCTTGTTCTAAACTAATTCCTGGTTTTAACCTAGCTATTGCATAAAGTCCTGGATGATTTTCCCTTGTCCAATTAGGGTCATTAGCATTTAAGCCAACAGGTACCCAAAGTTGTATTTTATTTGTAGGGAATCGAAAACCTTGTGGCATTACCCCAATAATTGTATAGGTTTGCCCATTTAATATAATAGGTTTTCCTAGTATATTAGGTTGGCCAGCAAAATTTTGTTGCCAAAACCCATAGCTTAGTAAGGCTACAGGACTAGCCCCTGGTTTATCTTCTTCAGGTAAGAAATTACGTCCAATTATTGGTTTTACTTTAAGAGCTGAAATGAGATCTAAAGAAATCATTACCCCTGTTACTTGCTCAGGTTCTCCATTACTAATTAAACTATAGCTTTGAGAACGAAAAACTCCTATTTTTTCAAAAACTGTATTTTTAGCCTGCCAATCCAGAAAATTAGGATATGCCACAGACATATTATTTAGTTGAGAGCTTTTTTCTGAGATAAATACTAATTCTTCAGGGTTTTCATAAGATAAAGGACGTAATAAGACTGTATTTACAATACTAAATATTGCAGTATTAGCACCTATGCCTAAAGCTAGGGTAATAATGGCTATTATTGATACAATTTTATATTTCCATAACATTCTAAAGCCATATTGAATATCTGTAAGTAGAGTTTGTATGGTTTGCATGGAAGTGCCTCCTAGGAGGTTAAAAGAGGTATGAAGATAGATGTCGGGGACTGGTTTAAATATTTAGATAACGCATTACACTCCGCCAATCCCTAGCCCCCGACTCGCAAGTTTATCTATACCAAGTTCTGTGCCACAACTAGAGAATTACTTAATATTAACAAAATAAAGTAGTTAGTTTTTTAGTCTTTATCTATCTAGGTGCTTTGGTGACCGCTTGTGGGACGAATATGTCCCAGATTTGTTCAGTTAGTAAAAATTTCTGGTAAAAATTAAAAGCTAATTAAAAGTTTGAAAAATTAAGAGTTAAAAAGTAAGAAGTAAGAAATTAATGTTTGTAAAAGCTATTTAGTATGATGCGGATGAGAGGATTCGAACCTCCACCAACCGAAGTTGACAGCGTTCTGAGCGCTGCGCGTCTGCCATTCCGCCACATCCGCAAACTGCGAACGAATATAAAAGATTTTCCTCTTACCTGCAAGCTTGAATTACAGTAAGCTAGCATTTAAAAAAAGCTATTTTTGCCTTACATTACCAAGCATTTTTAATAGGTTACCTATAATGTTACTAATAGAA
>Ga0075163_10007143_pt1 | contig 14789 bp, 14 predicted proteins | sample JI1023141ADNA_FD_71478 | JGI IMG/M metagenome (GOLD analysis project Ga0075163, IMG submission 71478) | Wastewater effluent complex algal communities from Wisconsin, to seasonally profile nutrient transformation and Carbon sequestration -... | ecosystem: Engineered > WWTP > Effluent > Algae...
GCGTTGCAAATCCTCGCGATACCGCCCGGTATCGCTGCGGTTTTCGCCTTGCCCTGAACGCAAATCCATCGGTTTCATTTCGTTCCGATATCTCCGTGCCGGCGTACTAGGCTCAATGCGATCCCGCCCGGCCAGCCGCGGGAACAGCCTGAACCACGCCAGCGCCACCAATACCGTGCCCACGCCGCCGGCCACCACCGAGCCCACGGGCCCCAGCAGTGCGGCCGTGGCGCCGGACTCGAACTCGCCCAGCTGGTTGCTGGCGCCGATGAAGATGGAGTTGACGGCGCTCACGCGGCCGCGCATGGCGTCGGGCGTTTCCAGCTGCACCAGGGTCTGGCGGATCACCACGTTCACCATGTCGGCCGCGCCGGACACCACCAGCGCGCCGCGCAGCAGGCCCAGGCCCCACGGGCCGGCGTGCAGGATCTCCTTGGCGTACAGGGGCAGCAGCGCCACCGCGCCGCCCAGCAGCACGGCGAACAGATCGAGCGACACGGCCCCCAGCACAGGCTTGCGCTGCCAGATGAAGCGCACGCCGGCCAGCAGCGTGGCGGCGGTGACCGGCTCGCGCGGCGGCGTAGCGCAAGCGGGCCGCGAGCAGCGCCGCCACCCCGAACAGCCCCAGGCTGGCGGCGTACACCACGCCCATGCCGGCCACGAACAGCAGGCCGCCTAGCGCCGGGCCGCCGATGATGGCCGCCTGCTGGCCGGCCGAGCTGAAGGCCATCGCGCGCGGCAGCAGCGCGGTGGGCACCAGCAGGGGCGTGAGCGACTGCTGCGCCGGCATCTGGAACGCCCGCACCGCCCCCAGCACCAGCGACAGCCCCAGCAGCAGGGCGCGCGCATCGTGCCCGCCCAGGTGTGCCGCCAGCAGCGCCAGCGCCACCGCGCCCTGCGCCGCCAGGCAGGCGGCCAGGATGCGGCCGCGATGGTGCTGGTCGACCACGTGGCCCGCGTACAGCGCCAGCACCAGCGCGGGCACGGACTGGAACAGCCCCACCAGCCCCAGGTCCCAGGCGCTGGCGGTGAGGTCGTACATGTGCCAGCCGGATGGCCACCATCAGCATCTGCTGCGCCGCCGTGCCCAGCACGCGCGCGCCCCACAGCCGCATGAAGGCGCGTTCGCCGGTGAGGTCGGAAAGACGGCGCGGTGGCTGCGTCATGGGGCGCCCTACCCCACGCGCCGCGTCAACCCGGCCAGCAGCAGCGTGAGGCCGAACGCCGGCAGCGCCGCGCCCCACTGCGGCGCCCATTGCGCGGCGGCGTGGTAGGTGGCGATGCCCAGCAGCCAGATGCCCACGCACGTCCACTGCACCGGCGGCGCCCGCGCCAGCAGCGCGGCGGCATCGCGCCGGCCTGCCAGGCGGCCGACGATGACGCCGAACAGCGGCGTGAACACCGAGCTGAGCAGGATCAGGAACGGCTCCAGGCCGTGCATGGGCAGCACCAGCGCCATGGCGGTGCAGGCCAGCGCGATGCCCACCGCCCAGCGGCCCGGCGGCTGGCGCGGCCGCAGGCTGTGCGCGCCCAGCGCGGCGGAGTAGACGTCGCCGTAGGCGTTGTCCACCTCGTCCAGCAAAATCAACGCCAGCGTCAGCAGGCCGCCCTGCACCAGCAGCACGGCGGCCATCATCTCGGTGCCCGGCATCAGCAGCGCCACCAGCACGCCCAGGCCGTAGCACCAGGCGTTGGCGAGCGCGAAGCCGGCCCAGGTGCCCCAGAAGGCGCCGCGCGCGCCGCGGCCGTGGCGCGCGTAGTCGGCCACCAGCGGCAGCCACGACACGGGCATGGCCACCACCAGGTCCAGCGCCGCCAGCGGCCCCATGCTGCCGTCGCCCGGCCGCGCCCACAGCACGCCCCAGCCCTGCGCGCCGGCCGTGCCCAGCAGCTGCCAGGTCAGCCACAGCAGCGCCAGCGCCACCAGCGGCAGCGCCACGCGCGCGATCAGCCGGCGCACCGTCTGCACCATGGGCAGCAGCATCAGCGCCGCCAGCAGGCCGCCCCAGGCCAGCGTGGCCACGGCCGGCAGCGCGGCCGACGCCCCTGCCCAGCCCAGCCGCTGCACGATGGCGACGGTGGCCTCGCGCATCACCACCAGTTCGAACGCGCCCCAGCCCAGCAGCTGCACGATGTTGAGCAGCACCGGCAGGCGCGCGAAGCGCCCGCCCATCGCGGCGTGCATCAGCCCCGCGCTGGCCAGGCCGCTGGCGCAGCCGATGTAGGCCACCCAGCCCAGCAGCGCCGCGCCCAGCAGCGAGCCGGCGCCGGTCACCCACAGCGCGCCGGCCAGGCCCAGCGCGGGGGCGATCAGCGCGCCCATCTGCAGCACCAGCAGGCCCACGCCCAGGCTGAACCACAGCGCGGCGTGGTTGTGCCAGCCGAACACGCGCTCGGCGGCGGCCACGGGGCGCAGCGCCTGGTTGGTGGTGGGGGTGGTAAGTGCCATCGGCCGGCTCCAGCTGGGAGTGCAAAAGCCACCGGCGGCGGTGGCGCGGCGATTGTACGAACCGCCCGGCGCCGTCCGGCCGGCGCCATGGGCACGGCCGGTTACTACTAATTCAATAGCTTCCGATCCAATATCGACGCTGGACCAAGGCCATTTTATGCATAACCGGGGCGCCCGCATCCGTCTGCGCGCCCGTCGGGCCGCCCGCAGGCAACCCTGGCTGCTTGCCGATCCCGGGGCGTTCCAGCTTCAGAACGACTCCTTGACCAGCATCAGCCGGATCTTCTCGATGGCACGCGACGGTGCCAGGCCCTTCGGGCAGACCTCGGTGCAATTCATGATCGTGCGGCAGCGAAACAGCCGGTAGGCGCTCTTCAGGTCGTCGAGCCTGTCCCGCGTGGCCCGGTCGCGGCTGTCGGCGATGAAGCGCTCCGCCTGCAGCAGCCCCGCGGGTCCGACGAATTTCTCTGGATTCCACCAGGACGACGGGCATTGGCTGGTGCAGCAGCCGCACAGGATGCACTCGTACAGGCCGTCGAGCTTGTCGCGGTCCTCCGGCGACTGCAGGCGCTCCTTCTCCGGCGGCGGTTCGCCGTTGATGAGGTACGGCCTGATCGAGTGGTACTGCTTGAAGAAGCGGGTCATGTCCACCACCAGGTCGCGAATGACCGGGAAGCTCGGCAGCGGCCGCAGCCGCACCGGCTCTTTCAAGCCGCGCACCGGCGTGATGCACGCCAGCCCGTTGCGACCGTTGATGTTCATCGCATCGGAGCCGCACACGCCTTCGCGGCAGGACTTGCGAAACGTCAGCGTGTTGTCCATCGCCTTGATGCGCAGGATGACGTCCAGCAGCATGATCTCGCCAGGCTGCGGCTCGATCTCGTAGTCCTGCATGCACGGCTTCTCGTCGTGTTCGGGATTGAAGCGGAAGATCGAGAATTTCATGAAGAACCTCTCAGCCGTGACCCAACCAGACGATGCGGATAAACCAGACGCCGAGCGTCGCCAGGGCCAAGGCGAGCAGCCCGAGCAGGGACAAGCGAAGGGCGGCCGGCCGGACGTAGTCCAGGATCACGTCCCGAAGCCCCACCCACGCATGCGCCAGCAGCGCGGCGCCAAAGACCGAGGCGCTGACGCCGATGGCGGGGCTCATCACCCAGTCGCGCCACGCCGCGTAGGAGCGCGGCGGATCGACCAGAAAGTGCGCGAGCAGGAACACGATGAAGAACAGCATGTAGACCGCGCTGACGCGCTGGACCATCCACGCGCGCAAGCCGCTCATGCCTCGACTCCCAGCAGCACCCCCGCGGCCAGCAGCGCGACCGCAAGCCCGGCGCCGTTCACGGCCCATGCGCTGCGCCGAGCGACCGGGAGGCGCGAGCCCAGGTCGATGTCGCTCAGCAGGTGCCGCACGCCAGCCAGCAGGTGATGCGTCAGTGCCCACACGAACACAATCGCGCCGGCCTTGATCATTGGCTCGGCCAACAGGTTTTGCGCCCGCGCGTACGACGACGGATCTCGCAGCGAGAGCGCTAGGAGGTAGATGCTGAAGGGAATGCCGAGCGCCAGGAGAACGCCGCTGATTCGATGCGCAATCGACGTCACCGCACCCACCGGCATCCCGATCCGGGCCAGATTGAAGAAGACGGCGCGCCGCATGGCGAACGAACTCGGGCGGCTACGCGCCGTGCAGAAGGACGGTCACGAGCACCGAGGCGTCTTCGATGGCTTCGAGCGCGTGGAGCACGCCGCCCGCCAGGCAAACCAGATCGCCTGCGCGCATCGTCTGGACCTTGTCCGCGGTGAAAGCGATGCAACCTTCCAGGCATTGCACCGTGACTTCACCGTCCACGCGGTGCGCGGGCATGGCCTTGCCGGCCGGCAGGATCATCCGAAAGACTTCCAGATGCTCTGACTTGTAGAGCGTCCGTGTCGTCGTGGCCGCAAGCTTGCCGCCGAGTGGACGAACGTCGATCAGCTCGCCCGACAGTGCGTGGTGAATGGCCATGATTCCTCCATCGATGCAGGCATTCGTCTGGCATCACTGGCCCAGCGTAGAGGCGACCTGGCAATGGGTCTGTCTGATACCGCACAGACCTCGGGTTGCCATCGATTTCGGCTCAGGCCGCCATGCGCCGGCAGCGGCCCCAGGGTACTCAGGCGCTCACTGCTTGCCGATCTCGGTCAGCAGCCGTGTGATGAGGTACAGCCACGGAAATTTGCGGCAATTGGGGTCAGATGGTCGGCAATTAGGGGCAGATGATAGTTTTATTCGACCACCCCGCCCTCGCCGCGCCCGCCGCGCCCACCGTCCTCGTGCCGCCGGTGCGGGGATGACCCCTGCGTGCGCGGGCAGGGATGGCGGGCCGGGTGCTGATCGTCAGGTGCTTTCCTTGACCACGCGCCCGTTGAGCGGCTGCAGCGGCCGCGCATTGGCGTTGTACAACTGGCGGAACGCCTTGATCTGCTGCGCGCCCAGCTTCACGGGCTCCTTGAGCACCATCCACTGCACGCCTTCGGAGCATGGCGGCGTGGTCAGCGACCCGGCAAAGCTGTAGTAGCCCTTGCTGGCGGGCAGCAAGGCGCTGGCGTCCACGGCCAGGCCATCGACCGTCAGCTTCTCGCCGGGGCGCGGCAGGTGCGCAAAGATGGGCGCCCACGCGGCATGGGTCTTGCCGGGCTGGATCAGCACCGCCACCACGCCCGTCCCACCGTCCTCGCCCTTGTGCACGAAGTGCGCCACCATGGCCGCGCGCTTGCCGCCAATGGCTTCTTCGCTGGGGGTGTGTAAGTGGAACTGCTGCAGTTCCATGGCCTTGCCATTGACCACCAGCTTGCTGCCGGCCGGCATGCTGACCTGCACCGTGTGGCCGTTGTTGATCAGCGTGGGCGCCCCAGGCGTGTACTGGAACTCCAGCGCGGGCAGGGCTTCCTTCACGGTCTTGCGGATGTCGATGGGGCTTTGCGCCGCGCCGCGCGCGCACGCTTCAAAGCCCGCCTCCAGCTCGCCCCAATGCGCGGCGCCGTGCTGGCCCTTGTAGCCCCAGTGCGGGTGGGCTTCTTGCGCGCCCACGCCGGTGACGGCGCACAGCGCCAGGGCGGCCAGGGCGGTGTGTCGAATCAATGGTTGGTGTTTCATGGCTTGATTGAATAAAGACAGTTGAGGAACGAGGCCCCCCAATTCTGATCAAGCGGACCGCCGCGCGGCAAAAAAATCGCGCAAGGGCCTGGCGCCGTATCGAGCCAGCCACGGTGCCCATGTGCAGGATTGAGGCCCCGCGTCGTGGTGGCCGACAGCTTCGAGATCGGCACCGCGCCCGCGCAGCGCGCCTTCGCGCACGCGCAGCGCGCCTTCGCGCACGCGCGATGGCGCCTGCTGGCGGGCCGCGCGCCCGGGGCGAAATATGGATCGGCCGTCCTGCGTGAAGGAACGGCTCTGAAGAAGTAGCCGCCCTACGCGCATCGGCGGGGGCGGCGCGGCGTGCTTACTGCTTGCCGATCTCGGTCAGCAGCCGCGTGACGAGGTACAGCCGCGGCACGATGGTTTCGACCGCCACGTACTCGTCCTTGGCGTGGGCGCCCCAGCCGCCGAAGCCCAGGCTCTCCAGCACCACGGCCCGGCCCGAGCGCGCGGCGTAGGCCGCGTCGGTGCCGCCGCCGACCATCGGGGTCAGGCCCAGCTCGCGGTCGATCTCCTTGTAGATCGCCTGCGCCTTCGCCGCCAGCGCGCGGCCCTTCTCGTTGGCCACGAAGGGCGGGCGGTTGGTCACCAGCGTGAAGGTGGTTTCGGTGTCGGGGATGAGCCGGCCGCTTTTGATCTTCTGCTGCACCGCTGCCTCCAGCAGCTTGTCGGCGCCGGGCTTCGTGATGCGCACGTCGCCGGTGGCGGTGGCCTTGGCGGGAATCTGGTTGAAGGGGCCGCTGGCGCTCGCGTTGGTCCAATTGAGCGTGACGCCGGGGATGTCCTTGGCCAGGTCCTTGGTCTGCAGCATCTGGTGCGACAGCTCGTACAGCGCGTTGCGGCCCTCGTCGGGGGCATTGCCGGCGTGCGAGGCGCGGCCTTTCACCTCCATCTTCGGCTCGGCGATGCCGGCGGTGCCCATCGTCAGCGGCTCGCCCTTGAGGATCGAGCTGTCGGCGGTGAACTCGAACGACAGCGCGTAGTCCTGCTGGTCGCCCAGGGCGGCGATGATTTCGCCCGAGCCCTGCGAGCCGGCCTCTTCGTCGGGGTTGACCATGACGGTGAGGGTGTCGTAGTCGCGCCAGCCGGCGTCCTTGAGGATCTGCAGCGACATCAGCATGCACTCCAGCCCGCCCTTGTCGTCGATGATCCCGGGACCGTAGACGCGGTTGCCCTCGATCTTGAACGGCTGCGTGGCCAGGATGCCGGGCAGGTACACGGTGTCCATGTGCCCCTGCAGCATGATCTTGCGCTTGCCGGTGCCCTTGAGCGTGCCGATCAGGATGTCGGCGCCGGTGCCGGACGTGGCCTTGCGCCGTTCGGTCTTGAAGCCCAGCGCGTGCAGGCGCTTTTCCAGCAGGTCGGCCATCTTCAGCAGCCCGTCAATCTGCGTGCCGCCCGATTCGATGAGCACCATCTCCTTGAGGTGCTCGATCACCGCCGGCTGCGCCTTCTGGGCGGCCGCGAGCAGCTTGGCGTCGGGGGCGGCCTGCGCCGCGCCCCCGGCGAACGCCAGGCCACAGGCCAGCGCGAGAGGGCGAATCAGGCCAAGGCGGCGGAAAGAAGAGGTACGCATTCAATGTCTCCTGGGTGGTTGTGGAAGGGATCGGCGCCCAGCATAGCGTCTGCCGATGGCACCGGACTGGCGGTTCGGCGACAAGCACATCAGCCCCCCAGCGAAATCGCGCACCCTGGAGAGGCCTCGAGCACGTGCCCAACGGCCCGCTCCGGGGTCCACTGCCCGCCGACACGGGCCTTGTGGCAAGCTAGCGCCTGTTCAGCGCCATCGCGCCGGAGATCACCATGAACACCGTCCTGCTCCTCGGCGCCTCGCGCGGCATCGGCCTGGAACTGGCGCGGCAGTACGCGGCCAGCGGCGACCGCGTGATCGCCACCGCGCGCGCGCCCGAAGGCATGTCGCGCCTGGAGGCGCTGGGCGCCCAGGCGCTGCGCCTGGACGTGACCGAGCCGGCCAGCGTCGGCGCGCTGGCCGGGCAGCTCGATGGCCAAAGGATCGACATCGCCATCTACGTGGCCGGCGTCACCAGCCGTGGCGATGCCAGCGCGCCGCCTGCGCGGCCGGCCTTCGATGCGGTCATGCACGCCAACGTGCTGGGCGCCATGCAGGTCATTGCCCACCTGGGGCCGGCCGTGGCCGCCGCGGGCGGGCGCATGGGCTTCGTCTCCAGCGCCATGGGCCGCATCGCCACGGCGGACGACAGCCACGCCTGGGTGTACCGGGCGAGCAAGGCGGCGCTGAACATGGCGGTGGTGGCGGCGCAGTCCACCTACCCCGGCGCCATCATGGTGTGCCTGCACCCCGGCTGGGTGCAAACCGGCATGGGCGGGGCGCGGGCGCCCCTCGCGGTGCCCGAGAGCTGCGCCGGCCTGAGACGGGTGATGGCCGGCCTGACGCCCGCGGACCGGGGCACGTTCATCCAATACGACGGCCAACGGCTGGACACCTGGTGACCCCATGCTGCTGACCCCCGACCAGGAAATGATCCGCGATGCCGTGCGCAGTTTCGCGCAGGAGCAGTTGTGGCCCCACGCCGCGCGCTGGGACAGGGAGCACGTCTTCCCCCAGGAGGCGCACCAGGGCCTGGCCGCGCTGGGCTGCTACGGCGTGTGCGTGCCGCAGGAGCACGGCGGCGCCGGGTTGGACCATCTGTCGCTGGCGCTGGTGCTGGAGGAAATCGCCGCCGGCGACGGCGGCACCAGCACGCCCGTCAGCGTCACCAACTGCCCCTACAACGCCATCCTGATGCGCTACGGCACCGAGGCCCAAAAGGCAACGTGGCTGGCCCCCGCCGCGCGCGGTGAGATGCTGGGCGCCTTCGCGCTGACCGAGCCGCACGCGGGCTCCGACGCCGCCAGCCTGCGCACCACGGCCGTGCTGGGCGGGGACGGGTATGTGCTGAACGGCGTCAAGCAGTTCATCACCAGCGGCCAGAACGGCCACGCGGCCATCGTCATCGCGGTGACCGACCGGGGCGCCGGCAAGCGCGGCATGAGCGCCTTCATCGTGCCCACGCACCGCCTGGGCAACGCCGGCTGGCGGGTGGCGCGGCTGGAGGACAAGCTGGGCCAGCACAGCAGCGACACGGCGCAGATCGTGCTGGACGACTGCCGGGTGCCGGCCGAGAACCTGATCGGCGCCGAAGGCGAGGGCTACCGCATCGCCCTGTCCGCGCTGGAGGGCGGGCGCATCGGCATCGCCGCGCAGAGCGTGGGCATGGCGCGCTCGGCGATGGAGGTGGCCATCGCCTACGCCAAGGAGCGCGAGAGCTTCGGCGCGCCGATCTTCCAGCACCAGGCGGTGGGCTTCCGGCTGGCCGAGTGCGCCACGCGGCTGGAGGCGGCGCGCCAGCTCGTCTGGCACGCCGCCGCCCTGCGCGACGCCGGCCGGCCCTGCCTGAAGGAAGCCGCCATGGCCAAGCTGTTCGCCTCCGAAACCGCCGAGGCCGTGTGCTCGGCCGCGATCCAGACGCTGGGCGGCAGCGGCGTGGTGAGCGACTTCCCCGTCGAGCGCATCTACCGCGACGTGCGCGTGTGCCAGATCTACGAGGGCACGAGCGATGTGCAGAAGATCATCATCCAGCGGGCGCTGTGACCGGCGCGCGGAGGTGGCTTCATGGATCATTTAAGCCTATAGTCGGCGTCTGCGTTGCGCCAACAGCTATCAAGAAAATAGCAACATGAAGATCATCATCATCGGCGCCGGCCGCGTGGGGGAGAGCGTGGCCGAAACCCTGGTGTCGGAGGCCAACGACATCACGGTGGTCGACCCCGACGCGCAGCGCCTGCGCGTGCTGGAAGAGCGCCTGGAGCTGCGCGGCGTGGCCGGCAACGGCATCCTGCCCTCGGTGCTGCGCCACGCGGGCGCCGAGGACTGCGACCTGCTCATCGCCTGCATGGCGCTGGACGAATCCAACCTGGTGGCCTGCAAGATCGCGCACGACTTGTTCAGCATCCCGACCACCATCGCGCGGCTGCGCTCGTCGGAGTTCCAGCAGAACGGCCTGCTGGGCAAGGAAGGCTTCTCGGTGGACCGCATGATCTGCCCCGAGGAGACCGTCACGCGCTATATCCGGCAGCTCATCGACTACCCCGAGGCGCTGCAGGTGGTGCGCTTCTCGCAGGGCGAGGCGCACCTGGCGGTGGTGCGCGTGGCCGAGGGCAGCCGGCTGGCCGACCACAGCATCGCCGAGTTCCGCGAGCAGAACCCGGACGTGCCCATGCGCATCGTCGCCGTGTACCGGCAGGACGCCGAGCTGCCCTGCGCGGCCGGCACGCGCGTGCAGGCAGGCGACGAGATCTTCGTGCTGGTCGGCCGCGAGAGCCTGCGCGCCGCGCTGCACGCCATCGGCAACCCCGACCGCCAGGTGCGCCGCGTGATGATCGCCGGCGGCGGCCGCGTCGGCCTGCGCCTGGCGCGCGGGCTGATCGGCCAGTGCCAGGTGAAGATCATCGAGGCCTTCCGCAGCCGCTGCGACTTCCTGGCCGCCGAGCTGCCGCCCGACGTGCTGGTGCTGGAGGGCGACGGCGCCGACGAGGAACTGCTGGTGTCCGAGAACGTGCGCGACATGGACCTGTTCATCTCCCTGACCAGCGACGACGAGGACAACATCATGGCCGCCATGCTGGCCAAGCGCCTGGGTGCGCGCCGCGTGATGGCGCTGATCAACCGGCGCGCCTACGCCGACATGCTGCAAGGCAGCACCATCGACATCGCCATCTCGCCGGCGCACGCCGTCATCGGCGAGCTGCTGATGCACGTGCGCCGCGGCGCCGTGGCGGCGGTGCACAGCCTGCGGCGCGGCGCGGCCGAGGCGCTGGAGGGCGTGGCGCGCGGCGACGCCGCCAGCTCGTACCTGGTGGGCAAGCGCATCGAGCAGATCAAGCTGCCGGCCGGCGCGCGCGTGGGCGCCATCGTGCGCGGCGAGGGCGACGCCGCCCACACCCTGGTGCCGCACCACGACACGGTGATCGAGGCCGAGGACCACGTCATCATCTTCCTGCCGCACAAGCGCATGGTGCGCGAGGTGGAGAAGCTGTTCCAGGTGCGCGCCACTTTCTTCTGATGAAACGCTTCGCCGCCGCCTTCCTCGTCCTGTCGTGGGTGATCATGGGCTTCTCCTTCACCCTGCTGGTGCCCATGGCGTGGGACTGGTTCGGCGAGGGCGGGCGCAACGTGCGCGCCTGGGCCTGGTGCTTCGCCTTCACCCTGTCCACCGGCGCCTGGCTGTGGTGCCGCACGCGCCACAGCGCGCGCGAGCCGACGGTGCGCGACGGCTTCCTGCTGGTCAACCTGGTGTGGACCGTGCTGCCCGCCTACGCGGCCCTGCCGCTGCTGTTCGTGGTGCCGGGCATCGGCTGGACGGACGCCTACTTCGAGGCCATGAGCGGCCTCACCGCCACCGGCGCCACCACGCTGGCCGGGCTGGATCTGCTGGCGCCCTCGGTCAACATCTGGCGCTGCTTCCTGCAGCTCATCGGCGGGCTGGGCATCATGCTGCTGGCGGTGGCCATCCTGCCCTTCCTGGGCCTGGGCGGCACGCAGCTCTACAAGGCCGAGACGCCCGGCCCCATGAAGGACACGCGCCTGACCCCGCGCGTGGCCGAGACGGCGCGCGGCCTGTGGGTGGTGTACTTCACGCTGTCGGGGGCCTGCCTGGTGGCCTACCGCATCGGCGGCATGAGCTGGGCCGACGCCTTCATGCACATGTGCACCACGGTCGGCCTGGGCGGGCTGTCCTCCCACGACCAGAGCTTCGGCTACTGGGCCTCGCCGCAGCTCGAATGGACGGCGGTGCTGTTCATGGCGCTGGCGGGCATCAACTTCACGCGCTACTTCATGCTGTGGCGCCACCGCTCGCTGGCACCGCTGTCGCGCGACGCCGAGGTGCGCGCCTACGCCAGCGTGCTGCTGGCGGCCGTCGCGGTGGTCACGGTGATGCTGCTGGCCGAGCGGGTGTACGGCGACTTTCCCACCGCCGTGCGGCAGGCCGCGTTCCAGGTGGTGTCGGTGGCCACCACCACCGGCTTCGCCACCACGGACTACCTGCTGTGGCCGTCGTTCGTGCCGGTGCTGCTGCTGTTCCTGGGCTGCTTCGTGTCCTGCGCCGGCTCCACCGGCGGCGGCATCAAGCTGGTGCGCATGCTGGTGCTGATCAAGCTGGCGCGGCGCGAGCTGGTGCGCATCATCCACCCGCGCGTGGTGCACCCGGTCACGCTGGACGGCGCCGCCGTGCCGCGCGACGTGATCGGCGCCGTGATGGCCTTCATGCTGATCTACGGCGGCGTCACCGTCGGGCTGACGATGGTGCTGCTGGCCTCGGGCATGGACGTGGTGACCGCCTTCACCGCCGTCATCGGCTGCGTCAACAACATCGGCCCCGGCATGGGCCAGGTCGGCCCGGCGGGCAACTTCGGCGCGCTGACCGACTTCCAGATCTGGGTCTGCTCGCTGGCCATGCTGCTGGGCCGGCTGGAGCTGCTGTCGGTGCTGGTGCTGCTGACGCCGCAGTTCTGGCGGCGGTAGGCCGTTCAGATCGCCGATGGCCTCTGTTAGCTATGTATTCAATAGCTAATAATTCAATATCCATAATGGTTACAGGCCAAAAACACTCGAAAACGCTCGAATGCCACGGCGGGCGGCTCGCCGGCCCGCTGACAGGGCAGCGCGCAGATGCGCCAGGGTGCGCAAGCGCTTTACTCGGCCTTGAGGCCCAGGCGCTTCACCAGTGCCGTCTCCGTCTGGATGGCGACGCGCAACTGCTCGGCGAAGGCGGCTGGCGAGGCGCTGGCTTCCAGCACGCCGCCGAGCTTGGTGATCATCGCCGCCATCTCCGGTGACCGCACGGCGCCGACCAGTGCCTCATGCAGCCGGGCCACCACCGCGTCGGGGGTCTTGGCCGGCACGACCAGGCCACCCCAGGCGTCGAAGCTGTAGCCCTTGACGCCGGCTTCGGCCACCGTGGGCACGTCGGGCAGAAAGGCGAGCCGCGCCGTGCCAGTGGTGGACAGCGCGCGCAGCTTGCCGGAACTCAGGTGCGGCAAGGCCAGCGCCGGCAGCGCGAACGCAAAGTCGATGTCGGCGCTCAGCAGGCCGGTGACGGCCTCTGGCAGCGACTTGAACGGGACGTGGGTGGCCGGCAGGCCACCGGGCACGCGCTCACCGAGCAGCTCGAAGGCCAGATGCGGTGGCGACGCGACCCCGCCAGAGCCATAGTTGAGCTTGCCCGGGTGCGCCTTGATCGCCGCGATCAGCTCGGCCTGCGTCTTGTAGGGCGAGCTGCCCGGCACCAGCAGCAGGTTCGGCCCCGCGCTGATCTTGGTGACCGGCTTGAACTGCGCGAGCAGATCGACGCGCTGCGTGAGCGCCTGCATGGTGACCTGGCCGGAGGTCAGGTACAGCAGGTTGGCGCCATCGGCCGGCGCCCTGGCCACGGCCTGGATGGCGATCAGCCCCGTGGCGCCGACCTTGTTGTCGACCACCACGGCGGTCTTCAGGCGCGGCCCCAGGGCCTCGCCCAGCTTGCGGGCCATGATGTCGACGGCGCCCCCGGCCGAAAACGGCACGGTGATGCGGGTGATGGCGGGCCAGGGCGCGTCGGGCGGCTGCGACCACGCCCGCGTGGGCAGCGCCAGCGCGGCGGAGAGGGCGCTGCCTTGCAGGAGCAGCGCGCGGCGGTTCAATGCGTTCATGGTGTTTCCTTGATGAGCGGCGGAGGTTTCAGGCGGATTCGCGCTGGATGAAGTCGGCCGCGCGCTCCCCCACCACGATGGCGATCGCGTTGGTGTTGGTGCTGGCGATGGTGGGCATCACCGAGGCGTCGGCGACGCGCAGGGCGGTGATGCCGTGCACGCGCAGCTGGGGGTCCACCACCGACTGCGCGGCGTCGCTGCCGATGCGGCAAGTGCCCAGCGGGTGGTAGGCGGTGGCGCCGGTGGCGCGCAGGTACGCCACCAAGTGCTCGTCGCTGGCCGCCTTGGGGCCGGGGCGCACTTCCTCCTCGATCAAGCGGGCGAGCGGGCCGGTCTGGGCGATGCGGCGCGACAGCTTGAGCGCCCGCAGGCAGGCGTCCAGGTCGTCCGGATGCGTGAAGTGGCACGAGAACATCGTCGGGTCGGCGGCCGGGTCGGCATTGGCGATGTGGCTGGTGCCGCGCGAGCGCGGCCGGATCTGGAACGAGGCCAGGGTGATGCCCGGGAAATCGTCCATCGCCATCTTGCCGGCGCCGCGGTTGTTGGCGGTGGACACCTGCTGCACCTGCAGCTTCAGCTCGGCATGCGCGCCGCCCGGCTGCATGGGCGCGAAGGTCTGCGCCGTGATCGAGTTGCTGCTGAGCGGCCCCTTGCGCGTGGCCAGCCAGCCCAGGCCCAGCTTCGCCTGGCCGAGCGGCGAGCTGAGCCGCTGGTTCCAGCTCACCTCCGGCTTGGAGCGGTAGACGATGGGGCTGTAGACGTGCTCGCTCAGGTTCTCGCCCACCATCCGCAGCTCATGCACCAGCGGCACGCCGGCGGCGGCCAGCACCTCGCGGCGCCCGATGCCCGACAGCTCCAGCAGCTGCGGCGAGTTGAAGGCGCCGCCGCACAGGATCACCTCGCGCCGCGCCTTGAACACGCCTTCGCGGCCGTCGATGCGCGCCGCCACGCCGACCGCGCGCTTGCCCTCCAGCAGCACGCGCTGCACCAGCGCGCCGGTCTTGAGCGTCAGGTTGGGGCGCCCCAGCGCATCGTCCAGGTAGGCCATGCGGGTGTTGCAGCGCACGCCGCGGCGGGTGTTGAACTGCAGGTAGCTGCCGCCCAGGCCGCGCGCGTTGTAGTCGGCCACGCGCGGCGCGATGCCGGCCTGCTGCGCCGAATCCAGGAAGGCGTCCGGCAGCGCATCGACGGGCTGGAACTCGGTGACCGTGACGGGCCCCTGGCGCCCGCGCGACGCGTCGTCGCCGCCGGCGAAGCGCTCGATCTTCTTGAACCAGGGCAGCAGGTCGGCGTAGGCCCAGCCGGGGCAGCCGTCCTCGGCCCACAGGTCGTACTCGCGCGGCGTGCCGTGCACCCAGATCATGCCGTTGACGGTGGACGAGCCGCCCACCACCCAGCCGCGCGGCCAGTAGATGCCGCGGCCGTTCATCTGCGGGTCGGGCTGGGTGT
>Ga0075163_10007146_pt1 | contig 14788 bp, 6 predicted proteins | sample JI1023141ADNA_FD_71478 | JGI IMG/M metagenome (GOLD analysis project Ga0075163, IMG submission 71478) | Wastewater effluent complex algal communities from Wisconsin, to seasonally profile nutrient transformation and Carbon sequestration -... | ecosystem: Engineered > WWTP > Effluent > Algae...
AAGGGTTTTAAATTTATCTCTTACGCTGTATGGTGGATCCGTCAGTCAATCCTTCAGGCTTTGGCCGAGCAGGGAAGGCTGGTACGTTTGCCACAGAACAAAATCGGCACCTACAACAAAGCGAACAAAGCTTATATGGCTTTTGAGCAGGAGCATGAAAGGGAGCCTTCAACTGAAGAACTGGCCGAATTGCTGGAGATGAGTGAAACAGAAATCAACAATATTTTCCAGAGCAATACCCGCCATACTTCACTCGATGCACCGGTTCATGAAGCAGAAGATGTTGCTATGGGCGACCTGCTGAAAGGTGGTGACGAAACCGATGAAGATGTAATGCACGATTCATTGAAAAATGAAATCCGTCGTGTATTGAAATCACTCAGTCCGAGAGAAGCTGAAATTGTAAATGCGTATTTCGGTCTCGACGGCGAAAATGGTGTTACCATCGAACAGATTGGTCAGAAATACGATCTAACGAAAGAGCGTATCCGCCAGATCAAAGAAAGAGCGATCAAACGCCTGCAGAAAGCCCGTTATAGCGGAGCATTGAAAGCATATCTTGGATAATCCATAAAAAACGACCGATATTTAAGCCCCCTCTCCAAACAAGGGGGCTTTTTCATTTTCAGCTTTGGGGTATATGAAAAATACCCCAACACTACCTTTACATAGTTGAATATTCTGTCTATATTACTGTTCAACAGCATTGTAAATTCTGTCATTACTATAATCATTTACAAAGAATGACCGCTGATAAAGCCATTCATCTTTTCTATATCTTTTTTGAAGGCATAATGCTGTTCCAGGTTGTTTTCTTCGGAATGGTTTACCTGATTTCCCGAAGAAAAGATACTTTGTATTATGCCATGCTGAACCTGGTTGGAGCTGCTTATTTTGCCCTGAATGCTCCCCATACTTTCCTCGGACTGGATACAGAAACATTTTTTAATTCTAAACGCTACCTGTACCTGAATTTTGGAATTTTCATTTCCCTTTTTCTGATCTATACCGTTTTTCTTAAAGAGATATTTGCCGATACTTTAGTCCGCTTTACTTATATGAGGAAATTTTATAAAATCACCATAATTGTAATTCCCTTATACTATGTAATTTTTGTACTATTTCATGTTGCAGGCTGGAATGCAGATATAATTTTTTATTCCTCCCATTTACTGAATGCTCCTTTTGTATCCATGTTACTCTTTCACAATATCCGCCAGAAAGGATACAAAGCCATGATCATTAATGGAATGTTTGTTGTATTTGTTTGCCTCGTACTTACGATCATTTTTACGGTGCGCTATAATAACGGGAAGACAACATATATCCTTGACCGTTATCCGCTGGTTATTATGCGTATTGGGATGCTGATCGATATCATCATTTTTCAACTGGTATTATTAAAACGATGGAATGATAATGAAAAGCAATTAACCGTTGAAAAACTGCAATCGCAACTGGCTGTTGAAAAACTGCGCAATCGGATATCCGGAGAATTGCATGACGACATCGGAAGTACACTCAGTGGTGTTTCCATGTACAGTCACATGGCTACACATTTGCTGGAAAAAGGTGAGCATGAAAAGGCAAAAGATTCTTTGAAAGTAATCAGGCAATCGGTTACAAATATTGTTGAGAACCTGAAAGGACTGGTATGGGCTGTTCAACCCAACCAGCATTCATTCGAGGTATTGATGGAGAAACTGACTGAATTTGGATATAATATCTGTGAAGCAAAACAGATCAAATTCAACCTCCCTTCAAATAATTTATCTGCTCCTTTCCACTTAACCGAGGAACAGAGTTATGAAATTTATTTATGCCTGAAAGAAGCCATTAACAATGCCGCTAAATACAGCAATGCTAAATCGATAACCTTAGATTACCAGGTTACGGACAACACAATTATACTCTCAGTATCGGATGATGGAAACGGCTTCGACATTAACAATGTAAAACAGGGAAACGGCCTTTCTAATATGCAGAAACGGATGACAAATATTGGTGCCCGATTCGAAATGCTGAGCAAACCCAATAATGGCACTGTGGTGCGGGCAATTATCAATTTTTAATATTAAACGGAACATTTATAAAGCACAAGTACAATTGTGATATTCAGACCAACCATATTGCTGATTACATTCATTCTGCTGAACTATTCGTCGATAAGCCAGAACAATTTTAAGGATAGTCTGAAAAAAATTATACTGCACGAATCTAATCCACGGATAAGGATAGACGCAATCAATGAACTGGCAGATAGTTTATGTCTGCACAAATCAGATACTGGCAGGATACTAGTGGAACAGGCACTTGAAGCAAGCCGGAAACTTAATTACCATAAAGGGCTGGGAGCAGCTTTTCACAATATCGGATTATTAAATTTCAGGCGCAACAATGATACGGCGCTCTGCTATTTTTATCTTTCGGTAAATGAATATGAAAAAGAAAAACCTGCATTTGAAAAAATGGCTTTTGCCATTAATAATATATCCAGAACCTATGCTGAAATGCTACGATATGACAGTTCATTATTGTATGCACAAAAGGCTGTATACTTTGCTTCCGGTTATTCTAAAAACATTCTAATCAGAAATAAATGGCTCATGTATGGCTATGGTGCAAAAGCCAATGCATTTATGGGAAAGAATGCCAATGACAGTGCAAACATATATTTTCACAAAGCCATACTGATTGCTGAACAATTGCAAAGCAATAAAATGCTGGAAGTTTATTTCAAGGGGCTTTCTTCCATACAGGCTGAATTGGGTAATTATAATAAAGCCATTGAATATGGCCATAAAGCAATTGGTTTTATCGAAAATGATGACAGGGCCTTATCTATATCTTTGGCCTTGCTTGGTACAACCTATACAAAAGTGAAGGATTGTAAGAATGCTGTAAGAATGGCCGACAGCAGTATTTCAGTAGGTAAAAGGGCAAATGTTTATAATTCAATCGGAAGAAATTACAACACGAAAGGAACCTGTTGTTTATTAAATCATCAATTTGAAAATGCCCTGAATTATTTTATTTCCGGTCTGGATCTAGCAAGAAAATACAAAAACAGTAAATCTACTATCAGTAACCTGCTTCGGAAAACCGGCGATGCTTATGAAGCCCTGGACAGCTTTCAGAAAGCGAAGGAATATTACCAGGCTTCATTGGAAACGGGTGAAGGTGATGTTGAATACAACAGCAACACATATCTGCAGTTATCCAAGTTAGCTTATAAAGAAAAAAAATATGAAGAAGCTTATCAGTTTCTGAAAAAATACTATGAATTCAGAGATTCAACATACACGAATGAACGGTTAAGAACGATTGCGGAACTGAATACAAAATATGAAACAGATAAAAAAGATCAGCAATTGTTATTGTTCTACAAAGACAAGAAAATTCAACAGGAAATACTGGCACGTCAATATGAACAGATAGAAAAAGATAAAGCTGTAAAACGGCAACATGAACTCGCTCTAATGAATTTCGAATTGGAGAATGAAAAGAAAGAACAACTGCTCAATCTGCAGGATCTCGAAATTGAAAACAACTTGATAAAACAAAAAGATCAACAAGCGTCTTTACTAAACACTGCAGCGCAGCTTAAAATTGAACGCCAGCAAAAAGCCTTAAGTATTTCGCAGGTAAAAAACCAGCGAAACCTGATGTTGTTTATAATAACGGGATTTATAGTTCTCAGCTTAATTGGGTTTTTATTATTCAACCGGTTCAGGTTAATGAGAAAACTGCAATACCAGCAGTCGCTCGCAGCTCACAGGCAAAGAATCAGCCGCGATTTACATGATGAAATAGGAGCAACCCTCAGTGGCATTGCCATGTATAGTCACCTCAGCAAAGATCAACTGAAAAATGACCAAATATTACAAGCGAAAAATTCACTGAGTATCATCCAGGACAGTGCCAGTGAAATGGTGAACAAACTGAATGATATCGTTTGGCTTACCAATCCAGAACAGGATGAAATGAAAAAACTCCTGCAGCGTCTGGAAGAATATGCATTTCAGATGACAGCTGTAAAAAACATTCAATTAAATTCTGATTTTAGTTTGTTACACAAAGGCTTTTCGCTCAATTCCGAAACAAGAAGAAATATTTACCTTATATTTAAAGAGGCGATCAACAATGCAGTAAAATACAGCAATGCAGGAATTATAACACTGCATGCAGGAATTACAAATGATAGCATTGTATTAAGCATTTCAGATAATGGAAAAGGATTTAAAACGGATACGCTGAAACAAGGAAATGGATTGAAAAATATATATTCGAGGGCGGCTGAACTCAATGCTTCCTGTATCATTTCTTCAAAACCTGGAAATGGAACAATTATCGAGCTGTCTATGAAATTACCTCAATGAGGTACAATAGATTGAATCATTAAACCGGAACTTTATCTTTTCTATGGACATTAACGTTGCAATATTTGAAGACAACACTCTTGTAAGAGGAGCGCTGGAAACCATTCTTAACGGAACACCCGGTTTCAACTGTTGCGGCACATTTCCTGATGCCAATAATTGTACAGATAAAATCAACCGTTCAAAACCCGATGTTGTTTTAATGGATATTGAGATGCCGGGTATCAATGGCATAGAAGCTACACAGCAGCTCAGCAAAGATTTTCCGGGCTTACGAATTATCATTCAAACGGTATTCAATGACAGTGATAAAATTTTCAAAGCACTCTGTGCCGGTGCTTCTGGTTATATCTTGAAAAACGATCCTCCCAACAAATACCTCGATGCTATTACAGAAGTTTATAATGGCGGAGCCAGTATGAATGTAAGTGTTGCCAAAAAAGCACTGGCATTTTTTACTCAAACCAGCCTGAAAGTATTCAGGGAAGATGATATGGAACACCAGCTATCCAATCGGGAAAAAGAGATTCTTTCACTTATGACCCAGGGAATGGATTATAAAACAATCGCTGAAACAATTTTCATCAGTTATGATACGGTAAGAACGCACGTGAAGCATATTTACAAAAAACTACATGTAAACAGTAAAGCGGAAGCCCTGCAAAAAGCTGCGCAAATTGAAGCATTTTCCAAAACAAAGTAAAATTTAGCATCTGAAAGCATACGGTAAAAAAAGAAAAAATAACCTTGTCTTGAATAATATCGATCCGTATTCTCAGCATTAAAGGAATGCTGTATCCGCCTGCCTGAGATCAGGTAATAATTAAAGATTAATTTCTGTTATAATTTCCCCTTCTTATTATGAATACCCCGAAAATCACCCAATGAGGTATTCAGATTGATTTAGCAGTCTGATAGCTTTATGCTTCAATAGTAAAAAGCTATGAGGCAATTCTATTTTCTGATCAAAACTACGCTGTTATTCTCCTGCTTTTTTTCTGTTATTGAAAAAGGGTTTGCTGTCGTTCGTTATGTAAAGCCCGGTAGTGCAGGTACTGCACCCTATACATCATGGGCTACTGCCAGTAATGACCTTCAGGCTGTGATCAATGCGGCATCTGCCGGTGATGAAATCTGGATCGCAACAGGAACCTATTTACCAAACCGGCGTGCCGATGCAGTTACTGTGATCACGGCAAATAACCGGAACAATGCTTTTGTACTTAAAAACAATGTAAAAATTTATGGCGGTTTCAAAGGAATTGAAACCAGCTTTGCAGAGAGAGACCTGGCAATAAATGATGTAATACTGAGTGGTGATATTGGAACCGTAAATGTTACAACAGATAATTGTTTTCATGTAGTTATCAGTGCTGGACTTGCAGGAGCCAATACATTACTTGATGGCGTTATTATTACAAAAGGGTATGCCAATGCAAACATTATAACTCCTTCAATCTCCGTAAACGGTCAAACAGTTTCTCCAAGAAACGGTGGAGGATTGTATAAAACCTCATCGGTAACTGATTTTACCGATTGCAGCATACTCGAAAATTATGCAATTGTAAATGGAGGTGGCATTTATGAATTAACGGCTACCAGTACAAGCAGGTATTTAAGATGCGATATTTCCAGAAATGATGCCGGTAGCGATGGCGGTGGAATGCTTTTAAACAATTCAGGTTCGGAGCTTGATTCCTGTATTATCAACCTTAATGAGTGTGGATCTGATGGAGGAGGAATATGTATAACAGGCAACGGATCACCGTTAATAAAAAACGGCAGGATCACCAATTGTGATGCTTCAGGCAATGGTGGTGGTTTAGCATCCTTCACATTCGGGACACTATCGCTGAGGGCTATGCGCATTACTGCCAATGAATCCGTTTCTTCCGGCGGAGGTATTTATACCAATAATTCTCCGGTCAATATTATTAATTGCCTGATAACAGGTAATGCAACTGCTGGTGGCGGTGCCGGCATCTGGAACTCTTTATCTGATGTAACAATTACTAATACTACAATTGCCGGCAATAAAGCAAATTCTCAGGCTGGCGGCATTGGCAATGGTTTATCAAATCCTACAATTCAAAACTGTATTATTTATGGCAATACAGGTGTACCGGCATCTACCAATTCTATATACAATTCAGGTTCTACCCCAATCATAAACAATACCCTCATACAGGGAGGATTTGCGGGTTCAAATAACGTAAACGCAGACCCGCTTTTTGTGAGCCCGTTATCTGCAGCCTTAGCTCCAACATCCGGAGGAAATTATCAAATACAGAAATGCAGTCCGGCTTTGAACGGAGGCGATAACAGTTACATCCCTGTCGGTATTACTGTTGATCTGTTGTCGAATCCCAGGATTCATTATGGCATTGCAGATATGGGCGCCTATGAACTTCCGTTGATACTGGCTGTACCTGATGCGAATGGAATTGTATATGTAGACTATACTAAAACAGGAAATGGAAGCAGTTGGGGCAATGCAGTTGCAGAATTATCCGATGCATTGGTAGCAGCAAAATTCAATACAACAATCGAACAGGTATGGGTTGCCAAAGGAAATTATTATCCAAAATATAGCAAATTTTATAGAAATCTTGATTGCAATTTAACCAACCGCTTTAATGCTTTTGTAATGGTAGATAACCTGAAACTTTACGGCGGATTTGCCGGCGGCGAAACAGATACCAGCAACAGAAACTTTGTATTAAATGCAACTATCCTGGATGGCAATATTAATGCTCCGGGCCTGAATAACGACAATTGTTATACGGTTGTAGTTAATTACGGCACACTGGGAACTACTGAATTAAATGGATTTAGTATTACCAATGCATTTGGGACCGGACCTGGTGGTATGGAAAATGTAAATGTAAATTCAATCATTTCAAATTGCAGATTTTATACCAACAATACTGCTTTACACGGCGCTGCAATGGTTGTGATCAATAGCAATACTACAATTCAATATTGCAGTTTTACTGGAAATACTGCTTTACAAAACGCCGGCGCAATCTATACCGGGGCGGGTACATTGATCATCAACGGCTGTGAATTCAGCAACAATTCTGCAAATGCAGATGGTGGCGCTATTTACAATTCAACCGGGTCTGTTTTAACAGTTAAGAACAGTCGCTTTCAATCAAACACTGCTGTTACAGAGGGTGGAGGTATTTCGACAGTCGCATCATCCACCCTAAATCTGTACAGGAGTGACTTTATTGGAAATAGTTCTATCAATGGAGGTGGTGTTCATATTCTGGAAGGCTCAAATCCTTGCACGATTATCAATTGCAGTTTTCGCGGAAATTCTGTAGTCAATCTTGGAGGAGGTATATGTTGTCATCGGGAGAATGAATTAAGGAATTGCCTGTTTTCCGGTAACTACTCTGCTTTTCAGGGTGGAGCCATTCATTTTGCCAGCGGAATAAATTATCAGGTAAACAATTGTACCATTGCCGCCAATAAAAGTGTCAATGCCGGATCAGCAATTCTGGTAACTTCCGGCATATTAAATATCCGGAATAGTGTGATAGATATTAACAACGGTCCGTTTACAATAGGAGCTCCTACTGTTAATGCAACCTATAGCCTTATCCAGGGCGGAATGGTTGGTACAGGCAACATTGTTACACCTGCTGTATTTATGAATGGCATCCCGGGATTAGCAGCACCTTTTTCATTCGGCGATTACAGGTTGCAAAAATGCAGTCCGGGCATTAACGCCGGAGATAACTCGCTCGTTCCATCCGGACTTACCCATGAACTCGATAGTAATATACGCATTGCTTTTGGCACTGTTGATATGGGTGCTTTTGAAAAACACCTTGCAAAACCGGATACTAACGGTATCGTGTATGTGGATAGTTCAAATAACATCTTACCGGGAGATGGAAGCAGTTGGACTACAGCCATTGCAGAATTGGCAGATGCAATCAAAGAAGCCGGAAATAATACAGACATCAAAGAAATATGGGTGGCCAAAGGAACCTATAAACCGGTTTACAACGCATCCGATGCTTTAAAAAATTCAATTTGCCATTCTCAAAGCCGTGATGATGCTTTTGTTTGGCCGGTTGATGTAAAAATTTTCGGTGGCTTTGCTGGTGGTGAAACAGATACCAGTGGTAGAAATTATATGCTCAATGAAACGATCCTGAGTGGCGACATTGGCGTAGTGAATGATAGTACTGATAACAATTACCATGTTAATATCAGTGCAGGAAATGCTGGCACAGGCCTCATTGATGGATTTACGATTGCAAAAGGACAGGCCGATGGAACTGGCTCATTAACTGTGAATAGTTTAAATATCTCAAAATCTGATGGGGGAGCACTTTATTGTAATGCATCTTCGCCCTCCATTAAAAATTGCAGATTTATCAACAATACAGCTACTAATGCTGGCGCTGTTTACAATACAGCCTCATCACCTGATATCAGCAATTGTACATTTCAATATAATGTTGCAGCATTAGCAGGGGGTGCAATGAGAAACGTTTCATCATCAGCTACAAAGGTTTCAAACTCCTTTTTCAGTTTTAATTCAACACTTAATCCAGGTTCAAATGGAGGTGGAGCCATCGAAAATAACCAGGCAGGAAATGTACTGATCAGTAACTCCACTTTCAGTTTCAACAATTCAAAATACGCCGGTGGTGCTATTCTCGACCTGAATTCAAATGCACTAATCAGCGATTGCATCATTACTAACAATGTTGCCAGAAACGGAGCTGGTATTCAAATGAATAATAATACCAATACAATCGTAAACAAATGTTCAATTGAAAATAATACTGCAACGAATACAGGAGGAGGAGTATTTATCAGTTCAGGTAAAATTAATCAATCATCTATCAGGGGAAATACAGCCATAACCGGTGCAGGTATCTATACCGCAATATCTTCTCCGATGATCTCAAACTCTCTTATAAGTGGAAATGCCGCCACCGCCTCTGGTGGCGGAGTTTACTGCAGTTCAAATAGTTCTCTGGCTTTATATAATTGTAGCATCAGCGGAAATACTGCGATCAATGGTGGAGGCGTACATTTGGCTGGACCTGGCAATATCCCATCAGTTTATAATTCAATAATCTGGAACAATAATGCAACGGTATACCCAGGAATTTATAGTGCAAGTTCCGGAACCGTTGTAAGTCATTCCCTGATACAGGGAGGATTTACTGGCACAGCAAATTTTGATCTGGATCCTGCTTTTGTTGCCCCTCAGTTACCTGCTGCAGCTCCAACTATATTGGGTGATTATCGTTTACAAGCATGCAGCCCGGCTATTAACCTGGGAAATAATACAAACATTCCACCCGGGATTACAGAAGACCTCGATAACTTGGAAAGAATCCGTTATTCTACCGTTGATGCAGGTGCTTTTGAAATACAAACAATAGACTTAAGTAATTCTGTTTGGAAAGGGATCAATACCAACTGGAATGATAAACTCAACTGGTGTGGCGGATATATCCCGGCAGATACAACCAATGTAAGCATTCCTGTTACACCTAACAATCCTTCGATCAGCACAGGTTTCAACAATGCAGTAAAGAACATTTCATTTGGAAACAATACCAGCATAACGTTGGCGGCTAACAGCCGTTTGGAAATAAATGGCACCTATACCAATAACGGATCCGTTATTACCAACAATGGAAACTGGGTGATGAAAGGCAACGCTCCTGCACAAGTATTTCCCGGTATACAGGGCAGTATAACGGCCATGCATAACCTCGAAATTGACAATCCTTCAGGAATTACCCTGAACAAATCATTTGGAATTACCGGTAAACTGACAGCCCGCAATGGCATCATAACACTCAACAATGATACTGTATCACTGAAATCAACTGTAACTGCAACAGCCATGATAGATACCGTTCATAGTGGTGCAGGTTTTGCATATACCGGCACCGGTAAATTTGAAATTGAACGCTTTATTCCGGCTCAGAAAGCCTGGCGTTTATTAACAGCTCCGGTGAATGCTTATCAGTCTATTAAAGCCGACTGGCAGGAAAATCAAACCAATCTGACGCTTACCAATTCCAATCTATACCCTGGCTATGGCACCCATATCTCAGGGCCGCAATCTGGAAGCGGTTTCGATTATACGAATACGAATAATCCATCGATGCTCCAATACAATTCCGTTACCAACAGTCTTTCGGGTATCCCTAACAGTAATGTGTTGACCTTAAATCATCAACCGGGATATTTTCTTTTTGTGCATGGTTCAAGGGCTTATGATCTTACGCTCAACAATCTTGGTGTAACAGATAATACAGTACTGCGTAGCCGGGGAACGATCAAAACCGGGTCACAACCAGTAAGCGTGGCTGCTACCGGATTTACATTGGTGGGAAATCCTTATGCTTCGGCCATTGATTTCGATCAGTTAAGCAAAACCAATGTAGGCAATAAATTTACCCTTTGGGATCCTTCAAGATCGGGAAGTTACGGCTATGGAGGTTATGTCACATTTACGAAAGTGGGGGCTCTCTATGTGGCAGCACCTCCACCGGCTTCTGCTTCACTCAATCAGCTAATTCAATCGGGTGCAGCCTTTTTTGTGGAAGGCAGCGGTACTGCCGGTACACTCACATTTGAAGAAACGGATAAAGTAGCAGGCAGCGCATCTGATGTTTTCCGCAACAACAATACAATACCTTCAATCAGCATCAACCTGGTGAGAATTGGTAATTCAGGCACGCAATCCTATTCAGACGGAACACTGGCTGTTTTTGATGAGTCTGCTTCCAATAACCTGGATACTATTGATGCAGGAAAAAAACTAAACGACAATCAGAATATCAGTTTACTCAGGAATGGGAAATTGCTCGCCATCGAGGCTCATCAACCGGTGCTTGAAACAGACAGCCTGTTTATTGCACTCAACCAGCTACAGCAAAGAAATTACATACTGGAAATAACTCCCCAATCAATCGGAAGACCCGGTTTACAGGCCATTTTGAAAGATCAGTTCCTGAATACCAGTACCGAACTATCGTTAACGGATACCAGCAGAATAACATTTACTGTAACAGCTGATACTGCATCTGCCGGCACGAACAGATTTATCATCGTGTTTACCAATAATGTTGCCGGTCCCGTGCCGGTAAGATTTGTAACGCTGAAATCTGTTTGCAACAACACCGGAAATGAAATCAGGTTTGTGGTATCGAATGAAATGAACATCAGGAATTATGAAATCCAGCATTCCAGCGATGGCCGCCATTTCAGCAGTATTGGTAGTTTAATGGCAGATGGTTCCACTTCTGCCATCAAAACTTATATCTACCAGGATAACCAGGCTGATCCGGGGTTTCAGTACTACCGCATTCTAAGCTATGACTTTTTAGGTGCAGCACAATACAGTGAAATTATCAGGGCAGCTGATTGTGGCAAAATGCAGGAAATACTGGTTTATCCCAATCCTATTGAAAATAAAATGATCCGGATTCATTTCGTGAATGAAAAGCCAGATCAATACAAAATCGGGCTTTTCGATGCAGCCGGGAAAATGGTCTTACAACAATCAATTCTACACAATGAAAACAGTGGTATTCATAAAATGAATATTAACCGGGCTATTGCTGCCGGACAGTATTTATTAAAAGTTTACCGGAAAAACAACATATTGAAATCCATTCCAATTACAATTCAATAATCCTTACATCCGCACTGTATGAATGCTTCAAAATTGTTCTGTCTTTCAAAGTAATTCATCACCATAAAAAAAAAGAAATGAAAAAGTTATTCAAAATTTATAGTCTAACGGTATGGGCTACACTATTTATAAATAGTATAACTGCTCAAACCTATTTTGCCGGAGCCGGTGCTGGTGCTGGCAACTCAGGAACACTGGTAACCGGAGTAGGAACTTTTGCACTGGGATCATCCAATAGTGGCAGTTCAAATGCTGCTTTTGGAAATAATGCATTGTTCAAAAACACATCGGGAGCAAACAACATTGCTTCAGGTGTTAACGGCTTATACAACAATACAACCGGTTCTTATAATACTGCTATGGGGAAATCCTCCTTGTACAGCAACACCACTGCCAGTTATAATGCAGCTTTGGGCTATAACAGTCTATACCTGAACACAACCGGAACAGAAAATACCGCTGTGGGCGCCGAAGCCTTACGTAACAATACTAGCGGTAACTACAATGCGGCTTTTGGAAGACTATCTTTATATAGCAACACAACAGCCAATTACAATACAGCTACAGGTTATAAAAGTTTAAACCTGAACACAACAGGAACCGAAAATACAGCTGTGGGTGCAGAAGCTCTGCGAAATAATACTACCGGTAACTATAATGCGGCTTTTGGTACAGATGCATTGTATGCTAACACTACCGCAAGCAACAATACTGCTATCGGCTGGCAGACATTATTCGCAAATACAACAGGTGCAAACAATACCGCAGCTGGTTCTGCAAGTTTAAATGCCAACACTACAGGAACTGCGAATACTGCCTTTGGTTATAATAGTCTGAAATTAGCTACTACAGCCAACAACAATACCGCCATTGGATCTGAAGCTTTGAAAAATACTACCACAGGTGGAAGCAATACTGCCATCGGACGCTGGTCTTTATTAACAAACAGTACCGGTAATAACAATACCGCATCAGGTTACGCAAGTTTATACGCTAATACCAACGGATTTCAGAACTGCGCTTATGGCAGCAACAGTTTATACAGCAACTCATCCGGTAACCAAAATACAGCCCTGGGTGCTTATTCACTTACCGATAACACAACCGGGAACAGCAATGTAGCGGTAGGTTCAAATGCCATGAACGACAATACTTCAGGAGCCTCAAATACAGTAGTGGGAAACCTCGCCCTTCAGTTTAATACAACAGGCAACTTCAATACCGCCATCGGAAATGCAGCTCTTTCATTGGCAACCACTGCCGACAACAATGTAGCTATTGGTCACTATGCAGGAGTTAATTTCAGTACTTACAATACCTGCACTTTTATAGGCGCAAATACGGATGCCACGATAAACAATCTTACCAACGCTATGGCTATTGGTAATTTTGCCAAAGTTGATGCAAGCAACAAAGTAATGGTTGGCAATACTCTGGTAACATCTATAGGTGGACAGGTGGGTTGGACCACCTTCAGTGATCGCCGGCTCAAAACCAATATCAATAAAAGTAAACTCGGACTCAACTTTATCCTGTCGCTCAATCCGGTTAATTATGAATATAAGGCTGCCGGACAAAAAGGCATCATCTATACTGGTTTGATTGCACAGGAAGTAGACGAGTCGGCCAAAAAAGAAGGAGAAACTTTCAGCGGGGTAGATAAGAATGGTGAATTCTGGGGTATCCGTTACGGTGAGTTAACGGTTCCATTGATCAAAGCCGTACAGGAACTTGAAGATAAATACAGTTCGGTGATTGAAAAATTAACCGAACGTCTTACAAAACTCGAACAACAACTGAACCAGTTTTCAAAGACTGAAAAAGAAAATACGGCTACTGTTAAAACCGGACTTATACTCAACAATCAACCGAATCCTTTTGCCGTTTCCACTAATATCAATTATATGCTTCCAGCAGATGTACTTTCTGCCCAGATGCTTATATCAGACATAAATGGAAAAGCCTATAAAAAAATTAATCTGGCCGCCAATCCGGGAAAATCAATGATCACCCTACAGGCCGGGGAACTGGTACAGGGTTCCTATACCTGCACCTTACTGATCAATGGTAAACTGGCTGATGCCTCCATTATTACCATAATCAGGTAAAAAACTGCAAAAAAGCCATATATAGCACAGAATGCACAACAAAGGCAACCTTTAAAGGCTGCCTTTGTTGTATAAGGTAATTTCTGCTAAAACATCTTAAATTTGCATTATGATCAAATGGCTTTGCGGATTCTGTTTACTACTACTCGTTTCCTGCGAAAAAAACATCAATTTCGACCTCAATGATTCTGCTGCTGTGCTGGTGGTTGATGCACAGATTGAAAACAACAGAGCACCGGTAGTGGTACTTACTACCAGTCAATCTTATTTCAGCCAGATAACCCCACAATTACTGGCAGGTTCTTTTGTGAGAAATGCTGAAGTGTATATGTCGAACGGTATTTTAACCCATCGGTTAAAAGAATATGCTTATGATCTGATTCCAGGCTATACAGCTTATTATTATGGCATTGACTCATCCAGTCTGTCTACAGCATTTGAAGGCGCTTTCGGTACAGATTATACGCTACGGATTGTTGCTGACGGAAAGGAATACACTGCTGCCACAAGAATCCCGGCACTCCAGACAGTTCCCGATTCATTTTATTTCAAACAGGCACCGCAGAATCCTGATACCAATAAAAGGGTATTGATGGTGAAAGCCACTGATCCGG
>Ga0075163_10007148_pt1 | contig 14788 bp, 9 predicted proteins | sample JI1023141ADNA_FD_71478 | JGI IMG/M metagenome (GOLD analysis project Ga0075163, IMG submission 71478) | Wastewater effluent complex algal communities from Wisconsin, to seasonally profile nutrient transformation and Carbon sequestration -... | ecosystem: Engineered > WWTP > Effluent > Algae...
CACATAATCGGGAGTATAGGAAAGTTCAATACCATTTTGCTCCAGTATCTCCGTATAGTTTTTTGCTTTGTAAAAATGATCGGTAATGCTGTATGACGCATATGTTGTTGGTTCAAGATATGTTGAAGGGCAAGCCAGGAAAGTATTGTTGAAATCTATTCTTGGATCCTGATAACCGAGCATACGGTTGAGCAATGGAAAATTTCTTTGTTGTTTAATGGGTTGCTGCGTTTTGTCATAATTCAATACAAGCACTTTTTTGCCTTCCTGAATCAGTTTCTTCGCAATGTTGGCAGCTACAATCGATTTGCCTTCTTTTTCCTGAGTGCTGATGAACAAGACTGTTTTAGCTGTTTTTTCAGTTTGCTGTTTGTTTAAAAATTGCTCTATGTGCTGTGCTGTAATTTCAACCAAACGTTTCTGTATAAACGCCAGGTTTATTTTACCCGGATTTAGTAAAATCTTTGGAATCATTCCCGCTGCGGGTAATTGAAGTATTTTGGTTGCTTTTTTTATGTTTTTGAGTGTGTCATCTGAATATTCCATGAAAAGAATGATACCCAGTACTACAATGAATCCAATCAGCGTTGCAGCAATTACCAGTACGGCTCTCTTGGTAGGAATCGATTGCAAGGGGAAGTAGGGAGGATCAACCGTTTTTAAATTTGTTGTCAACTCGTTATCCTGAAGTTTAAGTTTGGCTAAATTCAGTCCATGCAGTATTTCCAGGTAACCCTGTTCTGAAACAGAGATTTCTCTTTCAATTCTTTTTATGTTCGCTCCTGCAGGTGCATAAATAGCGTATTGCTGCTGGAACTCTTTATTACGTTGATCCATTACCCTGAGTTTGGCTTTCAGGTTTTCAGATTCTATCACATTGTTGATCCAATCGGAGAGTAGTGTACTAACGGGTAAACCTTCTATCGAATGCTGATAGTGGTAAAGTTCTCCTACACTGTTTTTAATGTCGGATTTCAGGGATTCAGATTTTTTTCTGAGAGCAACCAGTTTATTGATGTCATCACTGTTGTTAGCTGATTGTGCTTCTGTACTGGCCAATTCGTAAGTGATATCTCCCAGTTGTTTGCGTTTTTCAAGCACGTTGTTGCTTTTTAACTGAACGAGCTGTTGAATGTCTAATTTCTCTTCCAGTCTTTTGGTAGCGGCCAAAGTGCCTGCCAGTTGCGCTTTTTTGTTGTTATAATCCACTTCCATTTCTTCTTTCACCACTGCAACTGCCTTACTTTGTTCGTAATAGTTGATAATATTGTTTGATTTATTGAATCCAAGTAATTTGTCTTCTGCGTCTTTCAGTTTTACATTCGCCATAGCCAGTTGTGATTCAAAATACTTTACCACTGCATCAGAACGATTCTCTTTGATGTTTTTATAATTCCTGATACATACTTCATTGAATAATGCCAGTGTTTGCTGACAAATTCCCGGATCATCAACTTCATAGGTTAATTTGATGAGATCGCTATTACCAATTCTTTCTGCTTTGATAGATGATATTGCTTTAATGGAATAATGTTTGTCTTCGTAGTTCAAAAGCTTGTAAACATAATTGGTATCGCTGCTTTTCATCAATGCAGTAAGGTTCTCCACTGTTTTTTCAAATGCAGAACGGTTGATAGAAGCCGGGAAAAGGTTGTATTTTTTTGCTGAATCGGGATCGTTGTTGGTCAGACTGTCGAGCTTTGTAAATACTGTATCTGTATTGTTTTCAGCAACAGGCTCTGTAACTACATACTTGTATATGTATGCCGGAACTTTTTCTTTTAATTGTTTATAAGATTTGTCGGAAATGAATTTCTGCTCAGCTTTTTTCAGCATCAGGTGCTCACTTAAAAGCCTGATGGCAACTGCTTCCTGGGTCTCACGTGATTTGATAATATTGATCAGGTTGTCAAATGCAGAGTTGGCTGCAAAGTAGTTGATGGTTTTTTCCATCTCGATGGAAGATCCGGTTGCAATGCCAGTATACAATACTGTACTGGATGTATACTTAAGATTGGGTTCCCTGGTTAATGCGATTACCAGTGCCGCCATTAAAAGCGGTGCGGCAATCAGAATTACCCAGTGTTTAAGCATCAGCCTTATCAGTTCTATCAGTTTCATTTTATTTCTGGTAAGCGTTTGTAAAAGTGAAGCCCACAGTGTTTTCCAGTATTTGTTTGGCTACGAAAAATTCTGACCGGGCCAGTTCATAATCTGTTTGAATTCTTGCAGTCATGTCGGCAATTCGTACATATTCCATGAGGGGAAGCACGCCGTTCCTGAACTCTTTTTCAACCATTTCCATATTCAAGGTTGCACTGCCGAGGTTTTGAGCTTTTATGTTCAACAGCTTCTGTTTGAGTAAAACTTCCTGGTATTGACGAATCACCTGTAGCCTTACTTCATCCTGTTGTGCCTCTACCAGCGTTTTTGCCTGTTCGAGTTCTACCTTAGCCTGTCTGATCTGGTTTTTTCTGTTTACCATATCATGCAATGGAATTTTGATGTACACACCCAGTGAATAAGTAAGTTGTTTACTGGTAGTATTTAAAACGTTTGATGAAGCACCATTGGCATTCGTGTTCAATGCATCTATATTGCCATACCTTGAATCACCCTGGAAACCCAGGTTTCTTAACCAGTAATTTTTTTGTGATATCAGGTTAGATTCTTTCGCATTTATTTCCAGTGACCGGTAGCGAAGGGAAGCACTGTTTTTCATTGCTGAATCAAGCAGCACTTCCAGTGTTGGGATCTCTATTTCTTTTTTGATCAGTAGCGAGTCCTGCTTACCGTTAGTTTGTGCAGATACTGAGTTGCAGAGGCTGTTCAAACATCCTAATAACACTATGTATTTAACTAAAAATTTCATTTTATTTATATTGTTTTTTATACAGCGCCTTTTTGCAGCAATGCCGGAATTGTTCGTAAAATCAATTTAATGTCGTACCAGAAAGAGAAATTGTTTCCTTTAAAATGATCGGCATATTCATTGTCGAGTCGTTTGCGTTCTTCCTCAGACATGCTGCCGCCTTTTCCTCTCAGCTCTACCTGCCATAAACCAGTAATACCTGCAGGTGCCAGAAACCTTTTGGATAAAGCATCTCCGGTAAGTAGTTCTGCTTCGTAAACCGGTAAGGGACGATTGCCTACAATCGACATATCTCCTTTAATCACGTTGATCAGTTGAGGAAGTTCATCGATGCTTGTATTCCTGATAAATTTGCCAACCCTGGTGATCCGTGGGTCATTTACAATTTTTACAAATGTTGAATTGTTTTTTGCAGCTTCATTTTTCTGGTGGTTAAACCAGTAATCACAGGTTGTTTGTTTATCGATGTACATAACAGGAGAGCATGTTTCATCTGATGGCAGTTTGCTGCACCTCGGACAAGGTTCATTTAAATTCGTTTCAGCTGGTTTCGTTGATGTGTTGTATTGGTTTTTTTCTTTGGCCAGTTTTTTCAACAGGTCATCGGAACCGGTACGCATTGAACGTAGTTTGTAAAAGTCGAAAGTTTTACGTCCTACACGTTTAGCGATGTAATAAACCTTTCCTTTCGATTCAAGCCTGATGGCAAGGATAACAAGGAGTAAAAGAGGTGAAACGAGTATGAGAACAGTAGATGCCACTACAACATCAAAAATTCGCTTTGAAACGGGCATTCTGTATACTTCATTGGTAGTTTCCGGTAATGTAGTGCTCCTGAATTGTTTGCGGTAATTGCACAGGTATTTCAAACGGCCCAGCAGCGTTTCGGCAGGTGTTACATCTGTAATAACGTAGTCGTCTACACGCTTTAACAAAGCAGATTTGAATACTTCTTTGCTGAATTTACCAGCCAGGAGTACAAAGGGTGTGGTATCAAATACAGATTGCTGTCTCAGCCAATCGAATAAAAAGAATCCATTCTGGCCGGGCAGGTGATAATCACAAACCACTGCATCCGGCTTCGGGCCTGAAGTAAGATAATTGACCGCTTCAAGGCTATTGGCCACAACGGTAAGGGATAGCTGTTCCTGCTGTGCAATTTCCTGCAGGTAATCTTTCGACTGACCGATGTATATGATATGTAAAAATTTGTTCATGATGTTGAGCTATACAGTTTTAAGTTTTATCATTATTACCACACAAGTGAATAATGAATAGGGAATAGATTCTTTTTTACGATTTCTTCCAGTTCCTCAGGATTGAAGGGTTTGGTGAGATAATCCTGAGCACCGAGCTTATAGCATTTAATTCTTTCTTTGCTTTCTGCTTTTGCTGATAACATGATAAATGGTGTATGCTTCGTGAATCCACGCTCACGTACCTTTGTAAGGAATTCGAATCCATCCATTTTAGTCATTTGAATATCGCTGATGATCAGATCAGGCAGATTGCCTTCCAGCCACTGGAGTGCTTCTTCACCATCATGAATCGCCATTACCTCATAGTCCTGTGAAAGGAAGTTCTCCAGGAGCAAACAGATATTTATTTCATCATCTACTACTAAAATTTTTTTCTTCATTTCTTGTGCTTTATTATTTATATAAAAATTCATTCTTGAGTTGATCTACGATTTGTGTAATCACTTTATCGAGGTTGTCAATTTTTGATTCCATTTCAGGAGATGATACTTTTTTGGCGGCCCATCTTTCAATCTGAAGAATATCTTTCTCCACTTTGATGATTGCATAATAGCCAAGTATGGGTTTAATCCTGTGCGCTGTATTTTTTACGATCTCGAACTCACGGTTGTGGTAAGCGATTTTTATTTCTTCAATTGATTTCGGTAACTGGTCGATAAAAACCATTACCATTTTTTTTAATTGAACATTGTTTCCGCGGCACAACATGCTGATCATTCCCAGGTCGTACAACTTTTCTGTTGCTGCATTCAATACCTTGTTTGTTTTCGTTTGAATAGGTATCATAAAAATTTCTTTAAGCTTTGTTCAGTCATAGTCCATACTTGTGCCAAAGCTTAGACCCTATATAATTTCCAATAAATCAATGAGTTGTATTCTGGCCTTTTAAGCGCTATTCTATTAAGGGGAATGAAATTCCGGATTATGGAATTTTATGTTCGGCGAAATCAATTGAATGAGTAGTGTAAAAATGTATTCTGTATTTATTTGATAACGGAATAAATGGTATTCTATATTCCGGACAATCATTCCAGAATTTGAGCTGAACAATTTTATGAATGAACGATTCAGAAGATACTCCTTTACGATGTTTCTAAGCCGCATTTAGTTGACAATAAGCGAAACAAAAAAAGCACTACCACAACCGGTGAAGGTTATAGTAATGCTATTTATGAAACGAAAAAGAATTGAATGTTTGTGTCGACTACCTTGCAGTTTGACTGTTGTATCAAACGATGGATCTGAAATAGTCGATGGTTTTTACCAGTCCTTCTTCCAGTTGAATGCCGGGTGACCAGTTGAGTTCTTTTTTAGCCAGACTGATATCTGGTTGTCTCATCATGGGATCATCGGGTGGGAGCGGTTGATTAACGATCTTCGATTTTGAACCGGTTAACTCAATAACTTTTTCAGCCAGCTCAAGAATCGTGAATTCGTTTGGATTGCCAATATTCACAGGGCCTGTAAATTGATCCGGAGAATTCATCATCCTGATCATGCCTTCCACCAGGTCGTCTACATATTGGAAACTCCTTGTTTGCTGTCCTTCACCATAAATAGTAATATCCTGGTTTTGTAAAGCCTGTACTATGAAGTTTGAAACAACCCTTCCGTCGTTGGGATGCATCCTGGGCCCGTAAGTATTGAATATCCTTACGATTTTAATCTGTACATTATTCTGTTTGTGATAATTCAGGAACAATGTTTCTGCAGATCTTTTCCCTTCATCATAACAGGAGCGTTCTCCTATTGGATTTACATGTCCCCAGTACGTTTCCGGTTGCGGATGTACCTGTGGATCTCCATATACTTCACTGGTTGAGGCCTGCAGAATTTTTGCTTTTATCCTTTTGGCGAGTCCCAGGGTATTGATAGCGCCCATCACGGAAGTCTTCATCGTTTTTATGGCATTGTATTGATAATGCACAGGAGAAGCAGGGCAGGCCAGGTTGTAAATTTCATCTGCTTCTATGAAGAATGGCATGGTAACATCATGGCGGATCAGTTCGAAGTACGGATTGTTCATCAGGTGAACAATATTCTGTTTCTGACCGGTAAAAAAATTATCCAGACAAAAAACTTCATTCCCTTCATTCAACAGTCGTTCGCATAAATGTGAACCAACAAAACCGGCGCCACCCGTGACGAGTATTTTTTTATTTTTCATATTTGTGGATAGAGCTGTTATTCGTTTACAAGAAGATTTTCAAGCGGGACTGTAGTTTTATGCTGTTCATCGTTTTGCATTGTAGTATTCACTCCAATGCAGAAGTAATCAAAGCCAATCTGCTTCATTTCATTTTTATCATAAATATTTCTTCCGTCGAATACAGCCGGATTATTTAATAATTTTCTGATGATTTTGAAGTTCGGGAATTTGAATTCCGGCCATTCGGTTAAGATGGCTACACAATCAGCATCAATGAGTGTTTCATACTGATCTTCACAATAAGCAATACTATCTCCGAAATGATGTTTCGCTTCTTTGATAGCAATCGGGTCGTAAGCTTTTACTTTAGCTCCTGCTTCAAGCAGTTTTTTAACGATAACCAATGAAGGAGCTTCACGCATATCATCCGTTTGAGGTTTAAATGAAAGTCCCCACAACGCAATCGTTTTACCGTTGAGATCACCATCAAAGTATTGCATGATCTTATTAAAGAGTACCAGTTTCTGATCTTTGTTTACCGCTTCAACGGCTTTGAGTACACGAAGTTCATAGTTGTACTCTCCGGCAGTTTTGATGAGGGCCTGAACATCTTTTGGGAAGCAGGATCCACCGTATCCGATTCCTGGATAAATAAATTTATTTCCAATGCGTGAATCTGAACCAATGCCTTTCCGAACGAGGTTGATATCAGCACCAACAATTTCACAGAGATTGGCAATATCATTCATGAAGCTGATTTTAGCTGCCAGCATTGAATTGGCTGCATATTTAGTCATTTCAGCAGAAACAATATCCATGAAAATGATCGGATGACCATTTAATGTAAAAGGCTTGTACAGGCTTTTCATAAGTTCTTTAGCCCTTGAACTTTCGAGTCCGATTACAATTCTGTCGGGCTTTAAAAAATCATCAATAGCGGCGCCTTCCTTTAAAAATTCCGGATTGGAAGCAACATCAAATGCTAAATCAACATTTCGTTTGTCCAGTTCTTCCTGTAAAGTTGCCCTTACTTTTTCTGCCGTTCCAACAGGCACTGTACTTTTTGTAACTACCAGTAAATAGTCGTCCATATATTTTCCGCAATCACCGGCAACCGCCAGTACATATTTCAGGTCTGCTGATCCATCTTCATCAGGCGGTGTACCGACCGCTATGAACAGGACTTCGCAATCTTTCATGGCCTCTTCAATATTTGTTGTAAAACTGAGCCTTCCTTTTTTCATGTTGCGGTGCAACATCTCTTCAAGCCCGGGTTCAAAAATCGGGATGATACCATTGTTCAGGTTTTCAATTTTTTTTCTGTCGATGTCAACACAAACCACATCGATGCCAATTTCAGAAAAACAAGCGCCGGTAACCAGGCCGACGTATCCGCTTCCGACAATTACAATTTTCATAATTATTTTTTCCTGAGCGTTTTCAAACCCGGTGCCAGAACTGTATTTACTTGTATCTCAATTGATTGTATAGAAATTGACATATGCCAATTTCCATTTTGTGGAAGAATCATCCAATTCCTGTAGCAAAAAAGCAGTTCAATCAAGTGATTGGTTCATGAATAAAAATCAATGCAGAATGATTGATACTATATGCCTAACGGTTATTAATAGATGCTATTTGTTTGAAAGAGTAGTATCCGTTTTTATGTAACCTGATACTATTTAATTATAGAGTTGCCGATTCAACGTATTACTTTTTAAGTTGACTACTTTGATGAGATGATAATACCGGTTTTCATTTCTATTCTGGAAATCCATTCCAGAATCTGGAATTCTGCGGCGGTCATTCCCCTGCAAAGCCTTATGGATAAAGGATTTTCATTTTGGCATGGCATTGGAAACGACGGGATAAATTAAAAGTATAAAATGCCCGGTAAGAAAAAGATAGCAATAATTGGAACAGTTGGTCTCCCGGCAACTTACAGTGGTTTCGAAATACTGGCTGATAACCTGGTTAAGCAATTAGGCGATAAGTATGATATTACTGTGTATTGTTCTAAAAGGCAATTCTCTAAAGAATCAAGGCAGTCAACTTATCAGAGTGCAACATTAAAGTATTTACCTTTTAAAACTTATGGTTTTCAAGGTGTGCTTTATAACAGCATCGCAAACTTTAGTGCAATGTTTAAAGCAGATATTCTTTTGGTATTTGGAGTGGCAGGTGCATGGGTTTTCCCTTTCGTGAAAAAACTAACCAATAAAAAGATCATCGTATCAATTGATAACAGTGAATGGAAGCGGGATAATGCAGGTACCCTGACTAAAAGGTATTTCCGCTGGTCTGAAAAGATAGCCCGAAAATATGCACATGCTGATATTGCTGATAATGAATCACTGCTCAATCCGGCAGCAATCCGCAATGGCAGCATCAGCGCATTGATTGAATCTGGTGCTAATCATAAAGCTTCTGTACGCCCTACAGCTGCTGATAAGGAAGTGTATCCTTTTCTGGCAAAACCATATGCACTTAAAATTTGTTCAGTAGAGCCTATAACCAATGTTCATCTTGTACTGGAACTATTTTCCACGATGCGGAAATATAAACTGGTGGTTGTTGGAAACTGGAAGAAAAGCCCATATGGTATTTCTCTTCTTGAAAAATATGCAGGATTTGAAAACCTGGTGCTTTTAGATCCCGTTCAGGATCAGCATATGCTCGATCTGATAAAAGGGAATGCATACATCTATATTCATGGCCATAGCGCCGGATGCAGCAATGCTTCTCTTGTTGAAGCCATGTATCTCGGTCTGCCCGTTATCGCATTTGATATTCACGGTAACAGGTCAACTACAGAAAATAAGGCGCTTTATTTTACCACAAACGCTGATTTGAAAAGCCTGATTGAGAATACGAGGATCGGTGAACTAAAAGAAATAGGGTTGTTGATGAAAGAAATTGCGTACCGCACAAATTCATGGAGCATCATTGCAGAAAAATATAATAAGGTTTTTAAAAAAATTTCGGGGATGGAAAAATTGACTTCGATAGGTTCACGGTTAAATGAATTGCCCGAAAAAACTGTTTAAAGTTTTTCCGACTGATTAAGCAACAATCATTTACGTCAGTTTTTTGCCATATGTGCACTTTTAATATGAAGAAAAAATATTATGCCGTCTATAAAATGGAATGTAGTAACTTGTTGATACGAGTGTAGTTAATTAACTACCCTCATATTTTTTCCACAATTTGGAAGTAATATTGACGTTATTCCTGCATAATCTATTTTATGGATTCCTTTAAAATTTTTATTGTAGAAGATGATCCCTGGTATGGTGAAATTCTCGAGTATCATCTTTCTCTAAATCCCGACTACAGCATTACCCGTTTTACCAATGGTAAAGATTGCCTGGCCAACCTCCATAAAAAGCCGGATCTTATTACCATCGATTTTTCTTTGCCTGATTACACAGGGGATAAATTGTACCAGAAAATTAAAGAAACGGGAGAGGATATTCCGGTCATCGTTATCAGTGGCCAGGATGAAATTGCCATTGCAGTTAACCTGTTGAAAATGGGTGTTGCAGATTACCTGATTAAGGATGACAATACAAAAGATATTTTGTGGAATGCTGTAACCCGCATCAGAGAAACAGGTAATCTCAAAAAAGAAGTTGCACAACTAAAAGAAGAACTCGGACAAAAATATTCATTCGAAAAAAGTATCAAGGGACAAAGTCCGGCATTGAAAAATGTATTTGCCCTGATGGACAAAGCAGCGAGAACGAATATCAATGTTTCTATTTCGGGAGAAACAGGAACCGGTAAAGAGGTTGTCGCAAAGGCCATACATTATAACAGCGATCGTAAGAAAAAGAATTTTGTAGCAGTTAATATGGCCGCCATTCCAAAGGAGTTGATCGAAAGTGAATTATTCGGACATGAGAAAGGCGCCTTCACCGGCGCACTGGCCAGAAAAGCAGGAAAGTTTGAAGAAGCAAATGGAGGCACCATATTTTTAGATGAAATCGCTGAACTCGACCTTAACCTGCAGAGTAAGTTGTTAAGAGTACTCCAGGAGAGGGAAGTAGTTCGTGTTGGCGGCAATGAAATTGTGAAACTGGATATAAGATTATTGATTGCAACCCACAAGAATTTAGCTGAAGAAGTAAAGAATGGTCATTTCAGAGAAGACCTTTATTATCGTATCATTGGTTTGCCGATTGAATTGCCGCCATTACGGGAACGGGGAAACGATATTCTGATTCTTGCCAAATATTTTGCCGATGAGTTTGCAAAAGAAAACAAACTAGCTCCGATCGGGATTGCACAGGAAGCCAAAGATAAACTGATGCGGTACAACTACCCGGGTAATGTGAGAGAGCTTAAATCAATTATAGACCTTGCAGCCGTGATGTGTGATGGCAATGAAATCAAAGCCGACGATATCAGTTATATCGCTGCAAAAGGGCCCCAGGCCTTTACGGCAGAGGAAAAAACATTGCGGCAGTATACCTGTGATATCATACAGTTTTTTCTGAAGAAGTATAACAATGATGTGATTGCAACAGCATCAAAACTGGATATCGGTAAGAGTACCATTTATAAAATGATACAGGAAAAGGAAATAGAAGTATAATTGATCTGTTTAATAACGGTAACGTATAGACTAATTTAATAAAATTCTGATTAATGAAAACAGCCCTGGTAAAATTGCTGGGAAATGAATTTGAAGTACTGGGTGAAACAAAGCTGGAAGAAGTTGAGAAAAGTCAACTCGTATTGTGTTTTGCTGCGAAGGAAATGCTTGCGGAGCCAGGCATTTATCAAAGGGTGAGCAGCCAGTTCTCATCTGCTCAAGTGCTTATGTGTAGTACGTCGGGAGAAATTATGAATGATACTGTACAGGATAATTCATTGGTAGCAGCAGTGATTCAATTCAACCATACAAAGATTGAAACAGCTTCTGTAAATATCAGCAATTATACGAATAGCTATGAAGCAGCTGCTGCGTTGGTTAAAAAAATACCTTTAAAAGACCTTGTTAACATACTTGTGTTTTCGGATGGGAGCATGGTCAATGGCAGCGAACTTGTAAAAGGCCTGAATGATGCAGTTGAAAATAAAGTACTCATTACTGGCGGACTCGCTGGCGATGGTTCTGCTTTTGTTTCAACATTGGTTGGTTTAAATGAACAACCCGGTCATGGGAATATCATTGCTGTTGGATTTTACGGAGATAAATTATCAGTTACCCATGGTTCACAGGGTGGCTGGGATACCTTTGGTCCTGAACGTGAAGTGACTAGTTCCGACGGGAACAAACTTTTTGAAATCGATCATAAAAACGCATTGGAGTTATACATTAAATATCTTGGCCCGGATGCAGACCAGTTACCTGGTTCGGCCTTGTTGTTTCCATTGTCTATCATAACGCCCGATAGCAATCAACCTGTTGTAAGAACCATTCTTTCGATTGACAAAGAACAACAAAGCATGACTTTCGCCGGCGATATTCCGGTAGGCTCAAAAGTTCGTTTTATGAAAGCGAATTTCGATAAACTTACTTCCGCTGCATCAAAAGCGGCACAACAAACATTATTAGATAAAGAGGAGAAGCCAGGTTTTTCGCTACTCGTAAGTTGTGTAGGCCGAAAATTAATATTGGGTAACAGGATCGATGAAGAAGTAGAAGCAGTAATTGAATCCTTAGGAGAAAAAACTGCTGTTGCAGGGTTTTATTCCTACGGTGAAATTTCTCCGTTTAATGAAGGAGGCGATTGCCGGCTGCACAATCAAACCATGACCATCACATCTTTTTATGAGCTTCCATAGATTATTAAAAAAGCAAGTCAAAAAATTTCTTCCGGAAGCATTGCAAGATCATCCGGAGCTGCAGCATTTTCTGAATGCAATCAATGAATCTTATGCAGCATTTGAAAGAGATGCCGCATTGGCAGATCGTGCATTCCGGATCAGTGAAGAGGAATACATTGATATCAATCATCAGCTTAAACATGAAGCATCGGTTAAAAAACAGTCGCTTGAAAAATTAAAAGAAGCGATCGGAACCATTACCGGTGAAGAGAAAAGCAATAGCAGTGATGATCTGCTGATGATAGCAAGATACCTTAATCAGCAGGTAAACAAAAGAAAAAGTGCCGAGCAGATATTCTCTTCACTCATCACCAATATACAAAGTGCCATCTTACTTGAAGATGAAACAAGGCATATCGTGTTTACCAATCAACGGTTTTGTGATATGTTTTCAATTCCGGCGCCACCATTGGCCTTGCAGGGAGCCGATTGCAGTAACAGCGCAGAACAGAGTAAAGCATTGTTTAAAGATCCGGAGGTTTTTGTACAAGGAATCAATACTTTGCTTCAGAACAGAGAATTGGTAACAGGTGAAGTGCTCGAACTTGCCGACGGAAGAGTTTTTGAAAGAGATTATATTCCTATTTTCCTGGAAGAAAAATACAAGGGCCATTTCTGGAGTTATACTGATGTTACTGAAAAGAAAAAAGCCCAGGACGTTATTGAAAAAAGTGAGCTTACCAACAGGCTCATTATGAATGCAGCACTTGATGCCATTGTAATTATCAATGAGCATTCTCAAATTACTTTCTGGAATCCTCAGGCCGAAAGAATATTTGGCTGGAAGGAAGCGGAAGTGCTGGGAAAAGAACTTTCTGATATCATCATTCCCGAACATTACCGTGCTGCTCATAAAAAAGGCATGGCAACATTTCATGCAACAGGTCACGGGCCCGTGCTGAATAAGATTATCGAAATCACGGCAATCAATAAACAAAAAACATCCTTTCCCATCGAACTTTCTATCATACCGGTGAAACAGGAATCCGGTATTTTCTTCTGCGGATTCATCAGGGATATTTCGGAAAGGAAAAAAGCAGAGGCAGATCTTAAAGAAAGTCAGGAACTATGGCAATTCGCACTCGAAGGAGCCGGCGATGGTGTATGGGAATATGATTTTGAAACCAAAGAAACATTTTTTTCCGGTCAGTATAAACGAATGCTGGGTTATGAAGAAGATGAATTCAAAAATGATCATGAAGAATGGTATAACCGGGTTCATCCCGATGATTTAAAAATCATCAGTCAAACTGATGATGACTATTTTAAAGGCAGGATTACTTCCCATCAGCGTGAATATCGTATAAAGCATAAAGACGGTGCTTATCGCTGGATTCTCGATCGTGGTATGGTGGTTAGTTTTACCGCAGATGAGAAACCCAAAAGAATTATTGGAACACATACAGATCTTACAGAAAGAAAACTCACTGAGCAGGCTATTACAATCAAAGAAGAAAAATACCGCAGCATCATTGCCAATATGAATCTTGGGTTGCTGGAAGTAGATAACCAGGAAATTATTCAGTTCGCCAATCAAAGTTTTTGCGACATGAGTGGCTATTCTTTAGAAGAACTGATAGGAAAAAAAGCTTCTGCTTTATTTGCAAAAGGAGAAACACAGGAAGTAATTGAAGCTAAGAATGAATTGCGCAAGAAAGGCGTATCTGATGCTTATGAAATTTCTTTAACCAATAAAGAAGGAGAAATTAAATGGTGGCTGATTAGCGGAGCGCCTCGTTACAACGATAATGGCGACCTGGTGGGGTCAATAGGAATTCATCTTGATATTACTCAGCAAAAATTGCTGGAACTGGAATTGGTATATGCAAGAGAACAAGCAGAATCTTCCGTAAATGCCAAGCAAACCTTTCTTGCCAATATGAGTCATGAGATCCGAACGCCGATGAATGCGATCCTGGGTATGACCAATCAGCTTGGGAAAACTTTGCTTGATAAAGACCAGCATTTTTATCTCAATACGATTCATTCTGCTGCCGATAATTTATTGATCATAATTAATGATATTCTTGATCTGAGTAAGATTGACGCTGGAAAATTATCTCTGGAAAAAATCGGTTTTGAACCCAAAACCATTATGAACAGGGTGATGCAGGTGATGATGCACAGGGCAGAAGAAAAGGGATTGAATTTCAGCAACTCTTATTGTGATACCGGCCTTTCGCCGGTTTTACTCGGTGATCCTTATCGCCTGAACCAGGTAATGCTTAATCTTGTAAGCAATGCGATTAAGTTTACACAAAAAGGTAGTGTAGATATCACCTGTAAGCTTTTGAACGACGAGGCAGAAAAACAAATAGTCCAGATAACGGTAACGGATACCGGAATCGGAATGGATGAAGCATTTGCAAAGAATCTTTTTGAAAAATTTTCACAGGAAGACAATTCTATTATACGCAAGTATGGCGGAACTGGTCTCGGAATGAGCATCTGTAAGGAATTGGTAAGCCTGATGAATGGTAAAATTGAGGTGGTCAGTCAGAAAGGAGTAGGGACTTCAATTTCAGTAATCATCGAATTCGAGAAAGGAACCATTGCTGATATTCCATTCCGGGAAATGGTTGCCACCGACACCAGTTTGTTAAAAGGTAAAAAGATTCTCGTTACTGATGATAATGAAATGAACCAGTTGGTGGCATCTACCATCCTGCAGAA
>Ga0075163_10007149_pt1 | contig 14787 bp, 8 predicted proteins | sample JI1023141ADNA_FD_71478 | JGI IMG/M metagenome (GOLD analysis project Ga0075163, IMG submission 71478) | Wastewater effluent complex algal communities from Wisconsin, to seasonally profile nutrient transformation and Carbon sequestration -... | ecosystem: Engineered > WWTP > Effluent > Algae...
GCGACCCGAGCACGCAGACCCGCGTCGAGCCGGGCGCAGGCGCGGCCGTCCAGCGTTCACCGACCGCAGGCGCAGCGCTGGCAGTCGGCGACCAGCTCGGCCGCTTCGTCATCCTCACGAAGCTCGGCGAGGGCGGCATGGCCGTCGTGTATGCCGCCTACGACGCCGAGCTCGACCGCAAGGTCGCGATCAAGGTGGTGCGCGGCGACTCCCAGGGCGAGCGGCAGAGCCTCGGTCAGGCGCGGCTGCTGCGTGAGGCGCAGGCGATGGCGCGGCTCAGCCACCCGAACATCGCCCACGTCTACGAGGTCGGCAACATCGGCAAGGACGTGTTCATCGCCATGGAGTTCATCCAGGGCAAGACCCTGCGCGTGTGGTTGCAGGGCCGCCCGGGCTGGCGAGAGGTCGTCCAGGTGTTCCTCCAGGCCGGCGAGGGGCTCGCCGCGGCGCACGCGGCCGGCATCGTGCATCGCGACTTCAAGCCCGACAACGTCATGGTCGGCGACGACGGCCGCGTGCGCGTGATGGACTTCGGGCTCGCGCGGCCCGGCGGCGTCGCCGAGGCGCCGCGAGCCGGCGAACGCAGCGCCCGCAGCATCGAGCTCGAGCAGAGCCTCGGCGACCTCGTGCTCACCCGGATCGGCGCCTACGTCGGCACGCCCGCGTACATGTCTCCGGAGCAGCAGCTGGCCCGCGCCGCGGACGCGCGCTCCGACCAGTTCAGCTTCTGCGTCGCGCTCCACGAGGGCCTGCTCGGCGTGCGCCCCTTCGCCGGAAGCACCCAGGCCGAGCTGCGTGACAACGTCGTGCGCGGTCGACTCGCAGCGCCCACGCACGTGCCCGGTGTGCCCGAAAGGCTGCGCACGGTCGTGCTCCGCGGCCTGCGCGTCGACCCCGATGCGCGCTTCTCCGCGATGCCCGAGCTGCTCGCCGCGCTGCGTCACGACCCTTCGCAGCGGCACCGACGGATCGCGCTCGTCGGCGCGCTCGGCCTCGGCCTCTCGCTGCTGGTCGGCGCGCTGCTCCTGACGCGCGCCTCGGGACCCGACTGCGAGCGCGTCGCCGACGGCCTCACCGGCGTCTGGGACGAGGCCCGCCGCCAGGAGGTCCGCGGCGCCTTCACGGCCACCGCCGTGCCCTTCGCCGACGAGACCCTGGTCCGGGTCGAACGCGGCCTCGACCACTTCTCCGCCACCTGGACCGCGCAGGCGCAGGCCCACTGCGAGGCCGCACGGCGCGACGACGCCGACCGCGAGTCCTGTCTCGAGCGCCGGCGGGTCGAGCTGCGCGCGTTGGTCGATGTGTTCGCGCGGGCCGACGTCGCCACTGTCGAACATGCCAGCGGCGCCGTCGAGCGCCTGCGCGACCCGGCGCTGTGCGGCGACCCGGTCACCCTCGCGGCCGAACAGACGCTCGCTCCCCTGCCCGCGGATCGAGCGCTCGCCGCCGCCGTGTGGACCCTGCGTGAACGGCTCGCCAGCGTACGCTTCCTCGAGCTCGCCGGACGCTTCGACGAGGGCCTGCAACGGATCGGCCCGCAGGTCGACGAGGCCCGCGCCCTCGGCCACCCGCCGGTGCTCGCCGAGGCGCTGCTGCTGCAGGCTGTCCTTTGGGCCAGGAAGGCCGAATACACGAAGGCCGACGCCGGCCTGCTCGCCGCGATCACCGAGGCCGAGGGCGCCGGACACCACGTCGCGCGCGCCGAGGCGATGGTCCACCGAATCGAGGTCGCCGGCTCCCTGCAGGCCCGCCCCGAGGCGGTCGCCGACTGGCTCGACCCGACCCGCGCGCTGGTCCACCACGTCGCCCCGGGCGGCGCGCTCGAGGGTCGCCTGCTCGTCAACATCGGCCTCATGCGCTATCGCCAGGGCGACTACCTCGCCGCCGTGACCTCGCACGAGCAGGCGGTCGCGCTGCTCGGGGGCGTGCTCAACGAGGGTGACCCGGAGCTGCTCGCCGCGCTCGTCGAGCTCGGCCGTTCCTACTGGCGCAGCGGCGATCTGGTCGCGGCCCGCCGGACCCTCGAACGCGCCCGCGAGCTCTGCGAGCGCGAGCTCGGCCCCGACCACCCGATCCTGATCGGCGTCTACCTCAACCTCGGCAACGTGATGGGCGCCGACGAGGCCCTGTATCAGCGCTCGCTCGCCCTGTCGACGCGGACCTTCGGACCCGGCCATCCCTCCGCCGGGCTCGCCCTCGGCAACCTCGGCAGCGTGTACCTCGGCCGCGGTGAATTCACGCGGGCGATCGAGGTCTCCGGCCAGGCCGTGGCGATCCAGCGCCGCACCCTCGGTGTGCACCCGCTACTCGCCGTCAACCTCAGCAATCTCGGCACCGCCTTCGGCGCGCTCAGGCGCTACGACGAGGCGCTCGCCGTGCTTCGCGAGAGCGCCGAGATCTACGACAGGCTCTATCCGGCGGGTCACCCCGACGCCGTGATCGCGCTGATCAACCTCGGCGACACAGCCCGGCGCACCGGCGAGCTCGTCACCTCGCGCGACGCCCTGCGACGAGCCCTCGCCCTCACCGATCGCCCCGGCGCGACCCATCAGCGCGACTATGCCACCATCGAGCTCGCCGATACGCTGGTGAGAATGGGCGCCGCCGACGAGGCCCTCGCGCTCCTGCGACCGATCCTCGAGCACCCGCCAAAGGGCCCTCCATTCGACACCCGCGTCGCGTTCGTCCATGCCCAGGCGCTGTGGCTGGTCGCGCCCGCCGACCGGCCGCACGCACATACCCTCGCCAACACCGTCGAGACCACGCTCGTCGCGCGCCTGGGCGAGCCCACCTCCGCCGGGCTCTCCCGCGAGAACGACGCCTCCGAGCTCGCCGAGGTCCGCAGCTGGCTCTCCGCCCACCCACAATAGCCGGAACCCCGCGCCGTGGCGGCTTGCGAGACCTTCGACGAGTGTGCCACGGCGCCTTCGACCACGACGACCAACCCTCGTACTACGGCGGCCACCACGTGATGTCCGCTTCGTGGTATGCCGGCCTTCGGCAAAGAGGTATTGGCAAGCGGGCCGGCCGGGTGCGGTTTTGCCAAGCTTTTGCCAAGCTTCCCGACGATCCTCATTCAGGGCGAGGCCGCGCCCGGCCTCCCGCTCGCCCTCAGCCGCGGGGCCGGGGCCGGGGCCCAGAACGCGATCGGCATCGCCGTGATCGGCGGCGTGGTCGCGGGCACCGTGCTCGGCGTCCTGCTCGTGCCGGTGTTCTACGTCGTCATCGCCTACAAGGACCCGCCGCGCTTTACCGCCGCCGCTGCCTCGCTTACGATCCCACCACCCGTGTCGAAGCGACGCCCCGCCTGGACCGCGATCGCCGGCACCCCGGCGCGCCACACCCACGCATTGATCGAACACGACGGCGTCACGGTCCTGTGCGTGCGCCTCTCGGGCTACGCAGAGAACCGCAGCGGCGGCGTCGCGCGGATCACGGACGCCCTCGATGCGCTGCCCCACTCGCTCCCCGCCGACCCTGATGTCTCGACCCTCGACGTGACCGCCTTCAGCAACGCCTGGGACGACGCGTCGGCGATCCTCACGAGCGTCTTCACGGGCCTGCCCTGCTGCTGGATCTCCGGCTCGTGGGACCAGCAGCGTGGCGGCGAGCGCTGGGACCTCCCGCCCTCCGAGCGAATGGCGGCCACCCCCGAGGCGGCGCTCGACCGGGTCGCGTCGTGGCGACGCGCCGGCGGCTTCTCGCTCAGCCCGGACGGCGGGACCACCACTCGAACCTGGCGCTGGACCGGGCGCGGGCTCCTCATCAGCGACCGGGGCCGCGGCGACGATTGCGACGACCTGTGGCACCGCAGTCGGCTCGTCGAGCGCACCATCCACCGCGCCCGGCCGACCCGCATCCGCTTGCCGTGGCCCGACCGCACCGGCGAGGACCACGACGCGCTGCGCCGCATGGCGCGCCTGGTCCTCACCGACGACCGCGTGATCGAGGCCGACTTCAGCGAGTGGAGCACCGGCCGCGCCCTCGTGAGCGACTGGGTCGACCGCATCGCCGACCTCACGAGCCTGGAGACCCTCGTGCTGCCAGGCGCCGCCCGCGAGCGCGACATCCTTCGCGCCGTGCGCCTGCTGCCGGCCCTTCACACCCTCGCGCTCATGCCCGGCGCCCTGGGCCCCGAGGCGCTCGCCGAGCTCCGTCGGGAGCGCCCGGACCTGTCGCTGCGCTGATCGCCGCGACCCCGAGTGACCGCGCGCCGATGCCCGCCGGCTCCGACCGCGAGACTACCAACGCATCCCTCCCCGGGAAACCGCGAAGAGAACCGCGACCACGACGAGCACCACCATGACGAACGCGACGGCGCCGAGGCGCCTGGCCGGGCCGCTCGTCGGAGCGGCCTTCCGGCGCTGCGCGTGGCGACGAAACGCCTGCTCGCGCCACGCGAGCTCGACCGCGGGGCTCCACGCCGCGGACTCGCGGCCGAGCACCCACTGACGCCGCGCCGGCAGGGTGAGCTCGGACGCGCCGTCCACAGCGACGACGACGTCGAGGTCCTTGTCGTCGCCACTTCGCAGCGTCACCGCGTCCTGGCGCTCGATCCGCGCCCAGTCGACATACGGCAGCATGAACTCTCGCTCGCCCCGGGCCTCCGCGGCCTGGCAGCAATGGATGACCTCGTCGACGATATGCCCGTGCGTGGCCGCCCGCGCGACGACCTCGGCCAGCGCCGCCTCCTCCATCGCAATGTAGGGCCCGCGCTCCTCGGGCGCGAACAGCATGAGCGACGGCCCGCCCGCGAGCGCCAGCCACAGCTCGGCGACGTACATGCCACGCGGGTCGACACGACCGTCGCTGACGGCGAGCAGGATGCGCTCGATCAGGTCCTCGCGCTGGCGCTCGCGGCCCGCTCCTTCGTCACCGCCCATCGCGGCCTCGACGGCGATGAACGGGCCGCTGACGCGGCGATCGATGCCCGGTCCCTCGGCCGACGCGAGGAAAAAATCGTCGGCGGTGCGGATGAACTCCACCGTGTACACGCGTGCGCCGCGGGCTCGCCACCACGCGCCGCTGCCGGGCCCGCGCGCGCCGAGGTCGTCGCCGAGCGCGAAGATCGGCATGGCCTCGACGAGCCTGCGCAGAACCACGTGGCGCTCGTCGAGCAGGTTCGCGGGGTGCTGTGAATAGGTCTCGCGTGTCACGTCGCGCGCATCGACGTACTGCCGCCGCGTCTTCCAGTCGGAGATCGAGAGGTCATACTCCGGAAACCACGTCGCCAGCCTGTCGGCGCGCAGCACAGCGCCCACGGCGACCAGTCGATCCGGCACCCACAACCGCGAGCCGGCCCGAAACAGGGCATCGGGTCGTGCACACGCTCGCAGCTCGCGGCAAGCGGCGCGGTGGGCCTCGAAGCGCGCGCGCACGGCGAGCTCGTCGCCCCCAGCGCCGCCGGGAAACACCGCCACGACCTCCTCCGGCTGGCAACACTCGCCGAGCCTGAGCGTGCCGGGTCCCGCGAAGTCGACATCGAGGCGAGCGACGCCCGCGAGCACCGAGCGCATCGCGGCCGGAAGTCGCTCGTCCGTGATCTTCACGCCGCCATCACCGTCGCGGTGATAGGTGTGCGGGTCCTCCTGCTGCCAGACGTAGATCGACTCCCAGAACCGATATTGATACTCCGAACCAGCCACCACCGCGATGACCGGCGTGCCGGCGATGTGAGCCCGGAGCGCCGCGGCCGCCATCGGCGCGCGCGTGACATAGCCGTGGTCCGTGACGCGTTCGATCGACCCCGCGAGCACGGCCCGCGCGAGCGCCTCGCTGGCCGCGCCCGCGATGAACACCGCGTAATATTCCGGCCCGTCGCCCGCCGGCAGCTCGACGCTGCCCTCCCCCAGCGCCTCGAGCATATCCTCGAGCTCATCCTCGGCGTCCCGCACACCCAACCAGATCGCGGCCTCGCCGGCATCCACGGGCGAGCCAGCCGCGGCCCCCCCGGGATCGATGGCCAGCGCGCCACGTGGCACCATCGCGGCGAACCTGAGCTCGAGGCACCCGAGCCGACCCTCACGGTCAGCCACGAGCAGGGAAATTCGCAGTGCGGGCGCCGCTTCCACCGCCCGGGTATGCCACGAATTCGCGGCCCACAAAACGCCCGCCGGGCAGCCCGGCCCGATCCACACCACGCGGTTCCTGCCCGCCGCTGCGCAGCCGGTCCAGCGCCGTCGTCACCGCGGGCACGTCCTCCGCGCAGACCGTGCGCTGCCAGCCGACTACCTGGACTGGTCCCAAGAGCATCACCCGCCGAGGTAGCGGGCGAGGGCCATATATCGGCCGTAGCAGTTGCCGACCGCCACAATCTTACCATCGGCTTGCAGCGCCAGCGCGCGGATATTGCTTCCTCCGTCCAATCGCGTGATCATCTGGCCGCCGCGCCCAAAGCTCGCGTCAAAGAGACCGTTTGGCTGTAGGCGAACAAGCCAAAACGCGGTCTCCCCGTCCACACAGTCCACGTCATTCTCGCATCCACCAATCACGATCTTGCCGCCTGCCGCCATAATGACCGACGAAGGCCATGTGTTTTCGGTCCCGATTCTCGCCCGGACCACGCCCTCGTGGCCAAACGAAGCATCGAGCGCGCCGTTCGGGCCGTAGCGCATGACCACCATCACGGTTTGAGTAGCTCCCTCCTGGGCGGGACCGGCCACCACAATGTGATCGTCGGCCTGCACGGCGGCCCCGAAGAGCCGGCCAACGAGGCCTTCGCTGACCTTCGTGCAGACCTCGCCACCGACGCCGAATCTCTCGTCGAGGCGGCCATCCGGGGTGTAGCGAGCGAGCCCAAACGCCCCGAGCCCGTCGTCGCTCATGACGCGGCCGACCGCTACGATCACGCCGCTTGATTGGAGGCCGATGGCCGAGGCGGCGCTCCGCCCGGCGCCGATGGCGGTCGTCACCCAGCCATTCTCGCCGAACGTCGTATCGAGGGTGCCGTCCTGGTTCCAGCGGGCGAGGCCGAACGCCTGGATGCCATTGACCGTCGCCGCCCCGGCCACGAGGATCTTACCGTCCCTCGAGAGGGTGATTGCAGCGGGCATATTGTTCCCGTCACCGACACAGGCGCGGGCGACGCCGCTCACCCCGAAGTCGGCATCGAGGCTGCCGTCGGTGTTGCAGCGGACGACGGTGAAGAAGGGGCCGGCGCTCCCGTCACGGGCGGCGGTGGCGGCGACGATCTTGGCGTCGGGCTGGATCGCGACCGCGGCAAATGAATCGTCCCAATCCCTCCCCTGCATCTGCATGATGCCGCCCTTGCCGAAGCCGACGTCGAGGGTGCCGTTCGGGGTGTAGCGCGCGAGGGCGGAGCGGGGGTTCCCGTGCGTGGCATCGATCATCTCGACCATCAGACCGCCGACGACGATCTTCCCGTCGCGCTGGAGGGCGACGGCTTCGGCGCCGGGGGTGCCACCGCCGCCATTGGTCGGCGTGAGCACGATTCCCTGGTCTCCGAATGTGGTGTCGAGGACGTCTACGAGGATGACTTTCGGTTGCGAGGTTTCCATGGGTTCTCCATTGCCGCGTCAGCGGCGCGTGCGCTCTCTGAAGCGGGCATGTATCCTCGACCTGAGGAGCGCTGCACGACCATTTTATACTGGGACGGTTGTGGCTTTTCGGTGGCCGTGGCCGTGTCCGGCCACGGGCCGTCGATGCAGGCGGCGAAGAGGGCGACACCGAGTCGCGGACCGCCTGGAGGCCTTTCTCTTGCAGCACCTTCAGATCGCGGACGCGAATGCCCCCGGCCACCTCGATCCGCGACGGCCGCTTGCTGTGCTCGAGCCTGTTCTGGAAGATCAGGGCCCCTTCGAACCCCTCGTCGTGCCTCGCGAACTCCTGCACGACGAGCGACTTGAAGCCCTGCAGACCCGTTGCTTGGACTCCTCCGCGAGGCCGAGCCCGTCGATGAATCCTTCGACCTTCTCGTTGCTCATGATCACATCTCGGCTTCACGTCGCACGCGACGTCTGACAATGAGCCACCACCGCAGGTATGATGAATCCACCCCGCGAGGCGGCGCATCGCGTAATGCAGTCGCCGTGCCAGTCGTCCGCTATCACCGATCCGCGCCGGATCGCGGCCCCCGAGCCGGACCTGATGCTGCATGCCTTGCAGGCCGTTCATGGCGGGCGGCGACGCGATTGTTCCGATCTCGGCGCAGGCGAACGAGGGCGGTCGGGCCGCGCCAGCGTGCAAACGATGCACACGAACGCACTTTTCCTGCGAGACGGTGCACCTTTATGAGCAGGCACATCCCATGGGGGAAGTGCTGGAGTTTCGCGGGCGCGGGGAGGGCGCGGGTGTTCGGTTGCAGGAAGATGCACGACTTGCAGGTAGGACCGCCTCTTACCGCTATGACTGCGAAAATTCCTCTCATCGCACCCCCTTGGCATGTCCCTTGCCTGACGAGTCGCATGCTCCGCTTCGTCTGCCCCTCGTACCCCCTTGCCTGCATCGCGCTCCTGCTCGCCGCGTGCGGCGACGGGAAGGACACCAGCGGCGACGGCTCGACGTCCGCCACAGCCGGCACGACGACCGACGGGCCGACGACGACCGATGACACGACCACCGATGACGCGACGACCGATGACACGACCACCGACGACACGACCACCGGCGGCCCCGCGGGCGTGTGCCCGTCGGGCTGGGAGACGCCGGCATCGGCCGTCGTACAGTTGAAGATCGCCGCGCCCGACGTGAGCGTCGGCGCCTACGACCCGGACTTCGTCTACCCCGACGGCACCGCGCCGCTGTGCATCCGCTGGGACGGCGAGGCGCTCGCCGGGGCGCGGGTCGCGTTCGGGCCGGCGGTCGGTGACGGCCCGCAGGCGCTGCTCGAGGTCGTCGTCCACGACGGCGAGCGCGAGTACGGCACGTCGACCTGGCCGCCCGAGGGCCCCGACGCCTACGCTGGCGTGTCGGTGATCTTCATCCTCTCCGCCGACGGTGAGCCGCCGCGGACGTGGGACTTCGCGGCCGACCAGGGCATCGGCACGGTGATCGCCCAGTGGGTACCGCGGCGGACCGGCGAGCACGTGTTCCTCGATGGCAAGCTCGACGTCCCCGGCTCCGGCGACGGCGCGCAGATCGGCTTCACGATCGACGCCGTCGTCGCACCCGCCTCACCGCCCACCGAGGCGTTCTGCGCCGGCCTCGACAACTCCTACAAGTGCCAGACCGCCGGCTGCGCCGGCTGGCACGCCGTCGAGGTCGTCGACGACCCCGGCACCTGCGCCACGACGACCCGCGGGGCCTGCTTCGCCGCATTCGACTCGACCGGCTCGGCGAGCTACGACAGCGCGTTCTACCGCGTCGTCGACGGCGAGACGCAGCTCTTCCGCGTCGGCGGCGAGGCCTGCGAGTCGCTCGGCGCCGACTTCCCCGCCGGCTGGACCGAGTGCCATGGCTCCCCCGACGACCCGCCCGCGTGCGTGTGCGCGTGTGCCGGCGGCGTGTGCCCTGGTGACGCCGCCCTCGCGCTGCTCGAGGCCTGCGCGCTGCCCGAGCCGTGCCCCGACGTCAGCGGTTGGGGTGAGGTCGACGCCACGACCTACGACTGCCTGTTCACCGCCGTCGCCACCGCCGACCCCGCCGTCCTCCGCGTCCATGTCAACCTCGGCGACCCCGACTGGTCCGACCGCGTCTACCTGCGCGGCGACGGCACCGCGTCGTACCTCCACGGCGGCTGCGACGTCGCCTGCATCGGCTCGTGTGAGGACCGCGACTGGGGTGTCCCGTGGACCTGCACCCTGCGCGAGCCGGCCTACTTCGCCGACTGCGCCGCCAGCGAGGACCTCGATGTCCTGACCGGTTGCTTCGACGTGTCGACGTGGTTCACGGACTGTAGCGTCGCCCCGCCCACCTGCCCATGACGAGGCTCACCACCCGCCTGGCGCTGGCCACCGGATGGCCACCGCGGCCATCCGACCGGCGGTGGCTGCACCTCGACGCCGGCGCGGCCGCCCGCGACCACGCCCGCTGCGAGGCCGTGCTGCGCTGCCTCGCCGGCGGGGCCGTGACGGCGGGCGTCACTGGGCCTCACTGAGGATTGATGACGCTGAGCTTGAGGCCGCCGGGGGTGGCGTACGAGCTCTGGGCCGTATATCCGACGACGATCAGGCCGAACGGCGCGGCGCTCTCGGCGAAGTGGACGCCCTGGGCGACCTTGTAGTCGGCGACCTCGTAGGCGCCGGCGGTGGCGAAGCCGGTGACGACCACGCCGTCGACGAGGACGTCCGGGTTGCCCTTGAGGCGGATGATCTGGGCGTAGTTCGGGTTGTAGCCGACGCCGGTGGCGAACGTGTAGCTGGCGAGGAACTGCTCGACAGGGACCATCTGATACATCGAGGGGTCGCCGCTCTGGGCGCCGCCGTTGTTGCCCTCGATGTATTGCACGGCCATGAACGGCTTGGTGGACGTGAAGACCGTGCTGTAATTGTTGGGCGCGACGAGCTCCTTCCACTGGCCCTTGTTGAGGACCACCGGGGTCCCGACCAGCGCCGGCTCCGCGGTCACCGTGGTCCCGTCCTCGCCGCCGTAGATCCGCGCTCGTAGTACAGCATGACCGGCCCGTCGGGCCGCCCTCGCGGTCGGTGAACCCGAGCTTTTCATACAATGCCAGCGCGGCGTGGTCGTGCTCGCGGGTGCCGAGGTCCATGTAATCGGCGCCCCGGGTGCGGGCGAGGTCCATCGCCGCCAGCATGAGCGCGCGCCCGAGGCCGCTGTTGCGGCGCTGCGCAACGACGTAAAGCTCCGCGAGGTAGCACTCGTTGCCCGCCGTCCAGATCGAGGCGCGCAGGCGCAGGACCGCGAGGCCGTCCGGTCCGGGGCCGGTGTCGAGCTCGGCGGTCGCGCGGCGGACCATCGACGCCGACCCGCCCGGATCCGAGGTGTGGGTCGTCATGGCGACAGCGTCGCGCCCCTCGCGGACCGATGCAAGCGCCGCGCTCGCGACGCAGGCGCCGGCGCTGCGCGTGAAATGACATTGGAAGCGACGCCGCGCGGCGGGCCGCTATCGTCCCGGCATGCGACCTGGACGGCGGGGCGCCGCCGCGGTCCTCACAGGATGGGATCCTTGTCGTAGAGAATGTCGCCGCCGCTGTTGACGCTCTCGATCAGGCGGAAGGTCGCGATGGCGAGCTTCTTGAGCTCCGCGACCTTGCGGTTGTCGGCCATGCCGCGCAGCTCGATCACCATCGCCGAGAAGGCGTCGTCCGGGCCGACCTTGTCGTCGACGGAGCCGAGGCCGCCGAGCGAGACGTGGACCGGGTTCTTCTTGTCGTCGCTCGGCTTGAGCAGCTTGTCGTAGTTGCGCAGGCCGTCGTAGCCGAGCGGGATGCCGGCGATCCAGCCCGCGCGGGTCAGCGGGAAGTCGTAGCGGACCCGCTGCCCCGACAGGCCCTTCTCGAAGCCGCGCGGGAACACCTTGGTCCCGCCGGTGTCGGCGAGGCCCGCCGCCTCGAGCACGAGCGACGTGAACACGTCGATGTTCTTGCCGAGATAGGCCTGGTACTCGGGCGCGAGCAGCTTGAAGTTGTAGCAGAAGTCGGTGCGCGCCATGAAGCGGCCGGCGATCGACTTGGAGTTCGCGTCGGGGCCGAGCTTGTTGCCGAGCGCGAGGTAGTTCGACATCATCCGGACCAGGCCGACGAGCTCGGCGATCGCCCGCGCCTCGTCGCGGTCCTCCGTCGCGGGCAGGCTGGTGCGCAGCGCCTCGACCAGGGCCCGGGTCTTGGTGCCGGTGCGCTCGAGGACGTCGACCTCGGTCGTCGCCTGGACGGTGTTGAGCAGGTCGACCTTGGCGTCGCGCGAGCCCGTGGCCTGGTTGCCGGCGAGGTAGTCCAGCAGCGCGTCGAGGCGGTCGAGGCGAAAGCCGCCGGTGACCTGCGGGGCGATCGCCAGCTTCTCGCCCTGGGGATAGATCACCACGTCCTTCGCGTCGGCGCCGCTGCCGACGCCGTTGAGCTCCGTCGCGTCGATCGACTCCTGGTCCGAACGATCGTCGAGGTATTGCGCCTGCGCGGTGATGTCGTCCATCACGGCGACCACGTCCTCCTCGGTCTCGCACGGCGGAAACACGACCCACTCGAGCTGCGCGCCGCCGGAGGGGCTGGTATCGGCGGTGAGGTCGAAGCCGTCGCCCGAGACGACGGTGCCGAGCTTGGACAGGTTCTTCCCCGGCAGGAAGGTCGCCTCGGGGATCATCTTCTGCATGATGAGCTGGATCTCCGCGGTCAGGCGGACGCGAGCCTTCCGGGCGGGGTCCTGCATCTGCGCGTTCAGCTCGATGAGCTTGCGCGTGACGTAGTCCTCCGGGAGCCGCCGGGGGGCGCCGCCGCTGACCTTCACCTTCAACTTCTCGAAGCTCGAGAGCTCCTCGTAGGCCTCGACGTCCCGCTTGTTGGTGGCGAACTCCATCTTCAGGGCCTCGGCGGCGTCGAGCAGCTCCTTCGTGTCGATCTGCGCCACGCGCTCGGCGATCTTCGCGTCACGCGCGTCCGTGAAGGCCTTCTTAGCGAGGGCGTTCTCCTCCTCGGTGGCCCGCTCGCGCACGTTCCACTGCGCCTCGAACTCGAAGCCGACCTTGCGCTGGACCACGTCGCCGCCGGCGCCCGCGGTGCCGGCCGCCTGGTAGGTGTCGAGGAGCGCCTCGGCCGACTGCCCGCGCGTGACGAGCTCCGCGACCGCGTCGGCGTGGCGCTCGTGGACGTCGCCGACGTCGCCGACGTCGCGCTTGAGCGCGACGCCGCCGCGCTGCTGGATCACGTGCGCCGCCTCGTGCGCCGCGGTGTGCAGGCTCGGCGTCCCGGCGAAGGCGACGTGATCGCCGGTCGCGAAGGCGATCGCGCCCATCGCCCGCGCGCCCTCGGCGGCGTGGCGGTCGGTGTGGGCCCGGATCGTCGACACGTCGTGACGCCCGAAAGACCGCTGGATCCGGGCCAGGTGGGGCAGTGACCCGCCCGGCCCGCGCGTGCCCTGCTGCGCGCCCGCGTGGATCTGCGTCGCCGTCTCGGCGCCCGGACCGGCGGAGCCGCGGCGCCGCTGGACCAGCCCCAGCGCGCGACGGTTGCCCTGCGTGGCCTGGACCGCGAGCAGCTGGTCGACGCCGCGGATGCGGGCGGCCCGGCGTCCGCCGGCGATCCGGTCGCCGTCGGTCCGCGACCCCTCCGCGACCGTCGGCGCGTCGGCCCTGTCCCGCGCCGTGTGCTGCTCGCCCCGAGTCGACCGCTCCGTCGTCCGCATCCTCTGCCTCCCGCGTGATGATCGCGGTCCAGTCTCCGCCAGATCCGCCGCGGGATCCATCGTGGTCGGGCCGTGCGGACGCGCGCCGGCGTCGATCCGCGCGCGCGCGGTGCCCGGGGCCTTCAGCGCCTGTCCTTGGCCTCGGAGCGCAGGCGGGCGGCGTTCTCGTCCCACGCGCACTGCGGGCGCCACGAGCCGTCGCGGACGGCCCCGGGCCGCGTCCACGCCTGGTGGCCCTTCTCGCACTCCCACAGCCGCTTGGTGTCCTGGTCGATGTATTCGGCGGACAGGCACCGGCCGTCGCGGGCGGCCGCGAGCGCGTGCATCTTCTCGATGGTCGGGATGCGCCCGCTGCACCACGGGCACCAGGTGCCGGACGACACGCCGGCGACAAGGCGGAGCGGTTCACCGCGGACGGCTCGCAGCTGACCCTGGGTGTGCTCGGTCTGCTGACGGCTGTGAGGCGAACTGCACGGCGACGCCGAAGTGCGGCAACAACGTGGTCGAGGGCGGCGAGGTCGCACACGCCGGCCGAGCACTCGCCGTCCGGGCAGTCGGTCCCGTCCGGCGCGGGTTTGTCGGGCGGGCACGCGAGGGCGACGCCGTCGCACGACTCGGCGGCGTCGCACACGCCCATCGCCGGCCGACATTCGGCGTTCTTGGCCTTCGGCCCGCAGGTGCCGTCGACGGCCGCGCCCTCGGCGGTGCTGCAGGCCTGACAGTCGTTCGGGCTGCCGTCGCCGCAGGTCGCGTCGCAGCACACGCCGTCGACGCAGAGCCCGGACTGGCAGGTCGCGACGTCGGCGCAGGGGGTGCCGTCGGGTTGCGGTAGCGGCTGCGTGAAGAACTTGGCGATGAACCCGTCTTGCCCGCCGCCGAGCGTGAGCTGGTGGGCGACGAGGGCCGCGACGTTGGTGGTCGACTTGGTGTTGCCGACGATGCTCAGACCGCCGCCGTACACGCCCGCCGTCACGGAGTCCTCGTGGTTGCCGCCGAAGTAGCTGCTCCAGCCGTGCACGCCGGCGGGGCTGAGCTGGAGCATGACGCCGTCCTGGCCGCTCAGCAACGCGGACTGGTAGGCGCCCGGGGTGGCGAGGTTCTTCGAGGACGTCACGGCCAGGGCATAGATCTGGCCGTCGGGCCCGACGGCGAGGCCGCCGGCCAGGTCATCGGCCGTGCCGCCGAAGTACGTGGCCCACGTCAGGGCGCCGTCGTCGGCGATGCGGGCGATCAGGGTGTCGTAGTTGCCACCCACGACGGACCCGTCGGTGGACAGCATGCCCGAGCGTGTGGACATGATCAGCGCCAGGCCGCCGTTCGGGTGGAGCTTGGTGGTGACCGTGTATTCCTCGCTGCCTCCGCCGAGGTAGCGCCCCCAGTCGCGGATCCCGTGGCCATGCAAGGTCTTGTCGCCCTACGCGCGGGTATTTGTGCCGCGCTCGGCCCGTGATCTCCAGGCCTCACTGGGCGCACGACTGGAGTCCGCAGGTCAGCGCGGGTCGAAGTCTTCGCAGGCCTCGTCGATGAGGTCGATCG
>Ga0075163_10007150_pt1 | contig 14785 bp, 23 predicted proteins | sample JI1023141ADNA_FD_71478 | JGI IMG/M metagenome (GOLD analysis project Ga0075163, IMG submission 71478) | Wastewater effluent complex algal communities from Wisconsin, to seasonally profile nutrient transformation and Carbon sequestration -... | ecosystem: Engineered > WWTP > Effluent > Algae...
CGACCGAGACACCGTACTTGCCGCCAACGAATTATTGCAAAAACCACTCGTCATGAAATTAGTCAACGCCTTGCAGCTCCGTGCTGCAACAACGTTGGTGATCGACGAGCATTATGTTGTGCACATGGCGGCAGTCATCGCAGAGAACTACGATTACAAACCGAAAGATCGTCTCGAAGCACTTAAACTTATTTCGAAGATCCGCGGCTTTGAAGCTCCTGTAAGGATCCAGCACGATACTCAACGTTCTTTGGAAGTACGTGGTTCTGCATTCGAAACCCTGCATCGTGTTTGGAATGAAACGAAAGAATTAAAAGATGCCGATGCTGCCCTCACAGTAGACGCCGAAGTTGAGGAAGTCTTATGAAAATTCGCGACAGTGTTTTTGATATGGAGCTTACCGTTTGCTAACGATCCATGACTTTCCGACACAGCAATCGCTGTTCGCTATGATCCAGCGGGTCTCCAAAGAGACCAAGCAATCGGTGGATGATGTAGCTCAGGAGCTCATGCGAGATTGGCGGTTTGCCGCTCCTCGTCTCGATGATGTGGCGGTCGCGTGTATTAATCCCAACGATCAGGATGCCGCCTTAGCGCCAGACTTTCGTGAGCCCTACCGACGACAGTGGTGGACACGCGTAGCCTGCGATGTCCTCGACGGCGTCTATCGCCATCTCACAGGGCAACCCGATGGGTATAGCCGTGTGGCAATCATCTTTCCTGTGCAGCATGGAAAGAGTCTCCATGTAGCGCAGCTTCTCCCCGCGGTATTTTTAGGACGTATGCCAACACTGCGCATAGGGTCGTTCGGATATAACCAAGATTTCGCGAAGCGGTCGATCTCTCACGCAGGTTCGATCATTCGCTCGAAGCGGTTTCAAGAAATTTTTCCGGGTGTCCACATCGGTCTTCACAAGAAGATACCCTTACAACAGCGCCTTCTCATGGAGAAAGCCATGGAAGACACGCAAGACGCGTTTGCCATTTCCTATCAGGGCACGATTGAGAATTCCTCTGTAGTTCCACATTCGCGAGGTCACGGAACGTGGCGCTGTGGGGGTAGTTACAAGTCGGGCTCGTGGCCTACACCGCCAAACGGCTTACCGTTTGACCTACTTATCTTCGACGACCCCTATCGAAGCTGGGGCGATGTCGAATCGAAAGCATACAATCAACATCTTTGGGACGGATATTCAGGAACGCTTTCAAAACGTATGCAGACCGGCAAGTCCGCGATGATCATCGGATTTACACCGTGGACCAACGATGACATCTCCCACCGTATTATTCTCCAATGGCGCCAAGAAGGTCATAAAGTGAAGATCATCAAGTTCCCTGCATGGGGACGTGAAGACACCGAGGAAGAGATCCAAATGGGCATCGACCGGTCGTACGACAAGCGTCGTAAGCATGTGTACGAAACCGATGAGAATGGGAAGCGGGTACGTGTGCAATGGGGTGAGGTGCTAGACCCCTGGAAGAATGCCGTTCCAAACGAGGAGACCATCCCGTTTTACGAAGCGCGCAAGCACGAGCCCGAACGCGAGCGCTACGCAATGTTTGAGCTTGCGCCTAGACACCAGGACACCGACCGATTCCCACCAAGTCTTTGGAAGCGCTATAATCCGGCGTTGAAAGATTTCTCGATCGAAGGCGTTCTATTATCGCTGGACGCGAACGCTGCCACCGACACGCAACAATCCACCTCTAAGCATTCGTTCGCAGTCTGCGGTGTGTGGTGTATGCACAATGGGAACTTCTATCGCTTGGACGAATACCGCGGAAAACCAAACTACAGTCAGCTGATCCAAGAACTGGTTAAACTAGCGAGCAAATGGAAAGGGTTTGGGTCGAGGATCATCATGGAGGAAACGGGTCATGGTAGGGCCCTCAGTGGCGACTCGATGTTTCTCGACCTCATGGGCCGTGAAGGCTTTTCCGTAGTGGCAACGAAGCAGGAGGAACGAGCAGGTCGCTTACCGAAAGGCTGGAGTCGTATGACCAAGGAAGAGCACTGGGGGTTGATCGAAACGCCCATTCAACAGGGACGTGTGTATATCCCGGTGACATCGTTTGCACCTGTAACACATGAATGGGTCAACACGGTGTACGAAGACGGACGTAGCATTAGCGAGCGGATCGGTTTCATTGAAGAGTGTCAGCGTGGTGGAACACCGAACGATCGGTTAGATGAGATGGCACAAGCCATTTGCTATTTACAGCACTACGAAGCTGGAGTATCATGGTTCGACGTAGCCTGTGACCTTGGTGTCATGGATCGGAATTTCCTATGAGTAATGATTCTCACGCGAATATTTGTTATGGAATTCTATTTGACAAGAATTTTGTCTTCCCTTGGGACAGTCATAGTGATGGGATAGAAGACTGGTTTTTTGATGTCGCAGGGCTTTGCGAAGATTTGCTTGTTGAAATATGCTATGTAAATTTTCATCAGGACGACGAGCCACGTATTTTAGCGATATCAGATTCTGTACAAAGTTGCTCCAGTGAGACACCCACGATTTTACGAACACCGCTTGTCCCGTTTGATCCGTCCGTTCTACTAAACTTCTGTAAAAAATATGACATCGAACTTCAAGAACATCAAACCCCGCAGTGGTACCTTGTTGCGCAAATTAGTTAGATTTTAATATGAGTTCTTTTAAACACTTCAACCTTGCTCAAAAATTTGTGGGAGATTGCACGATCATCACGGATACGTGGATCGAAATCAAACCACCTAGAAGTTTGGGTAAAGTTCTTGATTATTGTCTCAATGAGCTGTTTCAAAAACTAGCGAGGGATATCAATCCCAAACGATGGGTCCTCCCGGAATTGTCCATTAAGCTCACAGATTGCGGACGACATCTGCAGGAACTACGCGCAGAGTTTAAGCTTCCAAACCACACCATTCCATTTTTTGTATTGAAAGAAGTGTACGAAGATGATCTGTTCGTCACCATTTGTTTCGAACAGAAGAATAACGGTGATCAGGAAATCTTGTACAAGGGTATGTTGGGTTTGGCCTACCGAAAGGCATTTCACCGTGGCAACTCTTAACGATAAATATCCTATTGTTCTGACGCCGGAGGATCGGCAACGTGTGGCTACCCTGGCGGTAGAGTTACCAAGTGCTTCTTTGAAAGGTCGAATCGCGCGACTATTCTTATATATTGATGGAATGTCTGAAAGCGATTTGAATAAAAGGAAAATTGCGAAACTTGTTAGAATCGAGCCAGTTCGACTGTATCGGATGATCAAGTTCTATCAGGAAAAAGGGCTCGATTCTTTGCTCTCTTCTGGGGATGTTTTTGGTTGAATATATGTTGTTTTTGAGGTGATGGTTTGGTATGCTATCTTGTGTGAATAAGAATGTTGCGCGTCTTCGAAAAATTCGTATTCAGCAAACCTATGAAATTAACCAGCTCATGGTGGAACTACGTCGGTTGGGACTTGAGCCTGAAGTTTTTTATGAAAAGCTCCCTAACTTTCCAAACGAAACAGCACCCCGAGGAGTTCGCTGGACTGACGAAGATGGTGTTCACGATCATCGTGTAAGCTCCGCACTTTGGGTATAGAGGGTGCCCAAGGCATTCCTCACGAATATGTAACTACAGAACGATGGAGATAGAGAAGATGGAAACGCTCCAAGAACTCATTGAACAAGCCTATATGAAAATAGTCGAAGAGAACACGAGGTTCGCTTCAATTGCACGAGAAGCAAATGAGTCGATAGCACATCTTCGTGACCTCATGGCACCCTACATTGTCTGTATTTGTGGAGCTGATACGCATAGAAATAAGAATAATATGGTTTACGGCAGTAGAATGGAATTCATTGCAGACTTTTTTGAAAACAAAGAATGGAAATTGATACTAGCACATCCTGAAGAGTATAGGATCCAATGGACGATCACGCTTTTTTATGCAACATCTAAAGGATGGTACATTCCACCCAACCCATCCGTATTCGCTTGTTTTGGGGACCTTCTTAAATATAAAGCACGAGAAATTGCACAAGCCCGCTACGACATCGAACGTCAGTGGGCTTGAATAGAGTGAACGCATACAAAAGAGAAGTTGATTATGACAAATAAAATTAAAGATGTAATCATGTTTATGCAAAATCTCTACAAGAGATATGATATTTCAAAACTACAGTTACGCGCTCATCGAACTGCCCTGGAACACTTAAGCAACTGCGTACAACCAGGAGACCCCGATGACCTCGAATGGATGGTGGATAACATGAAAGTTCTAAAAACCCGGTGGGGGCAAGCAAATCCTAAGAGAAAAGCCCTAACGGCGCAAAGCTATGAATCGAGAGCCAAGCAAGCGATTCGTGAATACCTGAAATGGAACCATGCCCCCGATAAGTACCGGGGTTGGCCCACGAAAGGGAAAAGGAAGCAAGTCCCACTGCTATCCCAAAAAGTATTCATGGATTCGTTTCGATTCGGAGATGGGCGCAGTATTATGTATCGCCTCCCAGAGGAAGGATTATACATGCGAGATGTAGCCAAAATATTCGCGCATCTCGTTACGTTAGCCGATGACTTTCAAGGAGAAAGTATTGAAGAGATATGCCTATGGAAACTAAAAAACTTATCGTTCCCAAGTACATCTTTCGAGACGAACTAGTGACATACCTACGATGACTGTATCGAATCAAGATCAAAAAACATGGAAGGAAGTCCAAGCGAAGCTCGCACCCTGGCGACTGCTATGGCTCAAACATGAAGCTCCCGGTATGAGCCCACATAACGAAGTGGACCTTGAATACGTGTGCACGTCGGGCGAGACCTTTTGGTTAATGCTAGAGAGACCCGTAGTAGTCTACAAAATGTTGTGGTCCCGGGATCTTAATCAGAGCGGACCTATCTTCCTTGCGAAAATTCGATATAAAAAAGACGGTACGTTTCCAACTCCACAATGGGTAGAACTATGGGGCGGGTACGACGTCGGATATTGGTCGTTGGAGGAAGTCATGGATGCAAAAAAGTATTACTTTCGTTGGCTTGTGGACTACGAAGGACCTCCTATCGATAGCCAAAGGTAAACATCTCCATGATCCATTATCAAACAGGTGACTTATTCGCAGCCGACGTAGAGGCACTTGTAAATCCGGTTAACACAAAAGGTGTTGCAGGGAAGGGACTGGCGCTCCAATTCAAGAAAGCCTTTCCTGATAATTTTGAAGTGTATGCGCACGAATGCAGAAATGGGGAGGTTATTTGCGGGAGTGTGTTTATTGTCAATCGTGGAGTTACCGCAATTCCTCCATGGATTATTAATTTTCCAACAAAGGACCATTGGCGACAACCATCAAAGCTTGCCTACATCGAAGGGGGTCTTACGCATCTCGTTGTGAAGGTTCGTCGGCTTAATATCCACTCCATAGCCATTCCTGCATTAGGGTGTGGTGAGGGAGGGCTCAACTGGGCCGACGTAGAACCACTCATTGTTCAAGCATTCCAAGGGTTACCTCATGTGCATGTGATATTATTCCCTCCACTGCAAAAAAGATGACATACGACTATTTTATTCGGCTACCCAAACGGTTGGCGTTTTCCCGAGAACAATTGCTGGAAGCCTTCACATGGAATGACTCCTGTCAAAATGCCATCCTTGTCCTATTCAACAATGTGACGACAGATATCGGACTCTCACGGGCACACACAAAAAAGCTCTTTCACCTCGTCGAAGCAAACCCACTCACCCAACGCCGTGCACTTGCCTACATTCGCAAGAATGGCCGCGTCGTTTGGCATTTTCACGCTGGAAAGCCGCCATGGCTTGTCTATTTACATTGGAAGCGTGAACGCCAACGGTTCGCCGACATGCTCGAAGAAAGCCTTCTGTCCCACATACTCCTTCGCATCGTCTGTATTCCCGACTCGGGATGAATGTATGTAGGGGACACCACGGTGGATGCGATTCCTAAACGTTCGCAATTGACACACCCCGCATTTTCTCATAAACTCGCGGGTAATGTCCTTATTCTCTGATGCACGCGATTTTACCGCGTCTTTCGTACGCAAAGCCCTCTACCCTACGGAGGATGCCGCACCACCCCACGACAGCGTGGCTCCGCCGCAGGACAACACCTACACAACCACCGCCAAGCCCCAAACGCCGGATGCAGCAACGGTTCTCGACTCAGTCTATGGAGCGACCCTGACAGGAGGACGCGGTGCGGCTCGCTTGGGCGACTTGTCATCTGGTTTAGGCATGCCTGGCCACGACCCGTTCTATTCGCAGTTTTGGAGCCGAGGTACGCTGACGAACGACTCGACCAACCAGATCGAGGGCCTGCTCAAGGACGGACTTGCGCAAAAAGCGGTCACTGTTCCCTGGAGCGATGCCATTCGTCCCTGGTTTGACATTCGCGGCATGTCTCCAAGCCACCAAGACCTTGTTCAAAATCACCTCCTGCGTCTCAAAGCCAAACAAGAGCTTCTCAAACTGATGACGCTGGGCGACGGATGGGGTGACGCAATTACGGTCATTGGCGCAGATGACTTTCCCGCTCCAAGCGACGACCCGCGAAAGGAGATTGAGCATTTCTGTGAGCCCTTGGACGAAGAGCAGCTCGCCCAGGAAGGGAAGATCCTCTGGCTACGTACGTTCGCCCGGCAAAGTGGAGATGGCCGCTCCAGCGGCTTTACACGCTGCTACCAAGCAGGCCCCAGCTCTCCTCGCTTTGGCTATCCGCTCTACTACGACATCAACGACTTCTATGCACCTGCCGAGCCTGGCTTTGACGACCTGTCTTCCATCTACGCCGGGTCGGTCAAAGTACACTATTCACGCACACTGTCAGGCACCGCTCCCAATGGCGAATCGATCTTCATCAAGATCGACCCGTACCTCAAAGCCTACCAGGGAGGCCTCGCTGCAGCAGGCCAGCTCCTTCGCACCGCCAGCGTGTCGTTCATCAAGATTAAGCATTGGCTGCATAAAACGCGTAATAACCGCGCTGAGTCGCACGCACGGCTGTCACTTGCTGCACTGTCCCTCAATGCCCTCGGTGCTATTTTCTTAGATTGGGATGAAGAAGCCCACGAATTTCAAAACCGTACGCTCACAGGCGTGTCGGACATCATCGGCAAACTCCAAGAAGCCCTTGCCGCAGCCTTCAACGCTCCTCTGGCTGTGGTGTTCGGTACAGAGCCCCAAGGCTTTGCCAGCGCCGAAGAAGTCACCGAGCGCTATTATGCAAGCGTTCTCGATCGCCAAAATCGCCTCACACCTCAAGTCAAACGACTTGTCCATCTGATTCTCCTCGCCTACGTTCCGGAAAGCGAGCGCCCTGCCTACGACGATTGGCATATCGAATGGCGCCCCTTACGTAACCCTAGCGAACTTGAAAAAGCCAAGATCCGCGAAGCTACGTTCCAAGCCCTCAAAGTCGAAAACGAAGCAATTGCCGCAGGAGCTACCATTCCAGGCGCTTTGACGGCCAAAGAAATACGCTCCGTTCAAGGAGCCGATAGGTTCTCCGTCGACCCGGTGCTCGACCCCATTCCTGAAACGTCTCAGGCGCCTCTACAAGCATCTTTAGGTCAGGGGCAGCCACCAACCCCTTCGAACGACCCAAATGCCTCTCCAGATGACGCCCAGGATGCACAGGATGCACAGGAGCTAAGTGAAGAGGAACTTGCATCGAAGGAGCAGGAAGAAGCCGATGCGAAAACGTTGGTGGAGTTGCAAAAATTGGGTCACGAGCTCAAAACCGCGCAAGAATTAGCCGAACAATTTAACTTGACAGTTTCTCGGGTTAAACGTATTATAAGCACCGGAAACGTACGTTCGATACCCGGACATGGGCGAAATGGAGCACGTTCGTACTCTCTGCGTGATTTCCGCAGTCTCCTAAGTCACACTTACGCAAGCACCGAACTTATTTCCAGTGACTACTTAGATGATCAGTTCGCTTCAAGCGCTGTTCAGGTTGAAAACGATCCTCTCGAAAATTATCACACGGCAAGGCAATTTCAGCCTGGTGAATTCGAAGAGATTAAAGTTTTCAAAAGCCTAAAGAACGGCGTTTTGATACGAGGAGGACGCAAAAAGGGCGAAGACGAAGTCACCGTTCAAAGCGTCTGGCTTCCCGCAAAATGGTCGGTGATGAAGGCAAAAAAATGGCTCAAAGGGCACGATTATAGTGTCGAACTCTTTGAGCCTGCGAAAATGCCTTGACTTGTCCTATAAAAAAGTATTATTTCACATAAAGAACAAAGTTTATGTTTCGACGCTGTGGTTGACACATAGGAACACTCCAATAAAAACTATTGGAGTGTTTTTTTATTTCTAGCAACGTAGTTCAGAGACGGCTCGAAGCATGACTTCATCGCTAGCATGCGTGTAAATCATTGTGTAATTAATCGACTTATGTCGAGCAAAGCGCTGCGCTAAAAGAATGTCTTTATTTTGGTCGTAGATGTTCGTACACGCGGTGTGGCGTAGATTGTGGAATGCATGGTGACGTTCGAATCCTGCTTTTTTTTGCCATTGAGTGAATAGAGTTTGTACTTGCCGTATGGATAGCCGGTTCTTTCGTTGGCTTAGGAAGAGCGGCATGTCAGTTTGTAAGGGTTCTTTTTGGGCTTTCTTCCACGCATAGAACTCTTTGAGCTTTCGACGGAGGGTAGGGGATAGGATAATCGTTTGTGATTTCTCGTCTTCATTGCTCGTCTTGTATGTGTGTAGTGCGACGTGCTGTTTTGGGGTATCTTCTTCAAAGATGTCGCCCATATTGAGCGCTGTAATCTCATGCACACGGAGCCCTGTGGCTAACGCCATACTGAAGATGATATGGTCGCGTATAGTATCTCGGTGTTTCCCTGATACTACTAATAGTGCCCGTTGCTCGGCGGTTGTTAATGTACCTACGTGTCTTGTTTTTCGTTCGATGTAGTTGGTCATGGTTGTCTACTTTCGAAACGATAGGAGAGGACTACCGTGTCGTCAATAGAAAAGACGCTATCTTTACAATCGCTTCACGCACTCCACGCATACATATTCTGCGTTATATAGGCGGAACTCCTCGTTATCAATATCGAACATAGCGTCTTTTCTACTTTAGACGCTATCTTTTTTAAGTGGTTGCGCATTCCCCCTCGTGAAGTAACCCGATGGATTGCTTGATTTTCATATACTGCCTCCGAACATACATCTGTTGTCATTATAATGAATAATACGATGGCACGAACCATGTGTTTATTTCTTATAATGATACGTATACGTATATTTTGGTAATTATAAGATACTTTAGAAAAATAAATATTTTTTCGCAAATTCTTATAATGCCTTAAAAGTACTGTTTTGATGCATTATAATGCAAAATACAGTCTGTAAAAATCAACCCTGTTTGAGGGCCACTCCGGATTAGCGTGAAATTTTTGAAAAACTTTCATACTGAACAAAAGTTAAGTGTTGCAAAAAAGATACACGCGGGATAAGTCATTATTCCGAAAATGCCCAAAAAGCCCTTAAAAACGAACATTACCATCCATCAAGGCGAGTGTACGGAGGTTATGCGTAACATGCACGAATCCTGTGTAGATTCGATCGTCTGTGACCCTCCGTATGGACTACGGGCTAAACCGCAGCCCATCGCGGACGTACTACGCGACTGGAGTCAAGGGCATTCACGAGCACCAACCGGTGCGGGATTTACAGGGCACGTGTGGGACGCAGAGGTTCCTGGACCTGAGGTATGGAAAGAGGCGTTACGTATTTTAAAGCCTGGAGGACATCTTGTAGCGTTTTTTAGCACACGCACATACCACCTCGGTGCAATAGCGATTGCTTTGGCGGGGTTTGAAATACGGGACATGCTCTCGTGGTTGCACGCTCAGGGAATGCCAAAGAACGGAGACATTGGAAAAGGCTTTTCGAAACGAGGAGGCAATACCAAAGCGTATGAAAAAGCGTATGCAGGTTGGTCGACAACACTAAAACCGGGTCAAGAACCCCTCGTACTGGCGCGAAAGTCCTTGCAGCAAAAAAGCGTTTTTGAAAATGTTATCGTGCATGGTACAGGTCCTCTGAACATTAAAGGATGTGAGGTAGTCGACCCTTCATGTACCACGATCGGTAGGTGGCCTGCGAATGTGTGCCATGATGGTAGTGACGAAGTGGAAGGTGTCTTCGCGCAGTTTGGAAACCGCCCCACGGGAGCAAAAAAGGAAGGTGCTTGTAGAGTTCGTTTCAGTCCAGTCTATGGAAGTGCACGAAAGCATTCCTCGTACAAAGATATACCACCGACGGACGGTTCGGCGTCGCGGTTTTATTTTTGCGGAAAAGCATCCGCGAAAGAACGCGGCTATGAAAATAGCCATCCAACGGTAAAACCTCTTGCGTTAATGCAGTGGCTTGTACGGTTGGTAACTCCACCTGGTGGGATTGTGGTGGATCCGTTTGCGGGGTCAGGCACTACGGGAATGGCCGCCACGTCGGAGGGCTTTCGCAGTATCCTTATGGAACGGGAAGAAGAGTATGTCGAGATTATGAAAACACGCTTTACGAAAGAAGGAATTGCGTTTTCCGTGGGGGTCGGCTAAAGGTCATCCATGGATGATTGGTACTTGTGGACAAAGATTGAAAAACTGAAGAATGCAGACAACCTATGGGAAAAGACTTGCGATTTCCCGATTCAGGTTACGATAACGTACCTAGACGACTTCCTGGAAATTCCCTACGGGCATGTAACTCTTACGGAAGGGGAGAGGAGTGACGCCACTGGTCAAAAGAAACTTGTGGTGAAATATTGCGAGCTTCATGCGCCCAGATTTCAGGAAGACAAAGCATTATTCGAAAAGTGGATGCGTGAGGGAACGAGAAGTGACGGCCTTCGTATTGTTCTACGAAGTGAATGGTGGCGTAATTCAAAATCCTACCGTGGGTTTTTTGCGGATAGTTACTGGAACAACTCAGGGGCACTGCCAGGTTTATCAAATGCCACCATAGAGTTGATAAAACCGCATTTGGTCGAGCTGCCGCCTGATCAAATTTCAAGTAGACAAACCACCCAAGATTAGGTACACATAACGGATGAAAGAAACAATCCGACAGCTGTCCTCTTTCTTTGCCTATGGTGGAAAATTACAAGAGGACCAAACTCCTTCTTGGGACAAGCCTCCCAAAGGTCAGCTAGCCGACGTACAAATCCTCGATGACAAAGAACGCCTTTGGACGGACATAGGCATACAGACAAAAAATTGCGCCTCGTATTTTGGTTTGATAATTAAGTAAAAGAAAGAAGGCTACGTGATGGAAGAAAATATGAATCAATTATACAAAACCCTGGGTAACCGATTGAAAAAATCGGATGTGGAAGCTTGGTGCCGCGAAACGGTGAGTCTACTGGCGAGCTATTCCTACTGCTACATGTCGCCCGAGCAAAAGGCAGACATGCTCTCGGAGAGAATCGCCATTGTAACAAAGCTACTATCCGCGGTGCTATTTCAAACCCCTCAGGAAAAAGAAGTAAATCCTGGAATTATGGTTTTAAATATAGCAAGTAATGTATTAATGAACGATGGGACTTTTGTTGTACATAGGGATGTTGAACTCATTTCTGATCCAGACGACCGCTGGTGCATGTTAGCAAAAGTTTTATTTTGGGAGCACTCTACACACGGCATAGATGTAGAGGCATGCATTTCCCATCCTAGTAAGCCTAATAAAAAATATGTTTCGAATGAAGAGATTAATAAAATCGTAAACGATCTGAGATTGATGGATCAACGCGATCATCGAGCCTTCAAAAAATTTCGAGATAACTACTATAAAACAACATCGTGTGGGGCCTGCGCAAAGGAGTCACAGCGGAAATGTCGATAGAAAATGTTTTAGAGCATAAAATTATTCAACAAATTATAGAACTTACGAAAAAGAAACAGTTGAAATGGTACGGTCTAGGCGTTGATGAAATAGGCTATGAAGCTTATTTAGTTGCTTTTTATGAAAATGGAGGTCACGCATGACACCTTGGAAAATACCTCCATGTAAGCCCCGTCTGCACAATGTTGCAAATATTGTGTTCTACTACCGCAGCCTAATGAATCTGACGCAGAAACAGTTAGCCATGCAAGCGGGTTTTAGCAAAACGTTTATATCGAGTATTGAGACAGGCAGGCGTGGCGTTCGGCTCGGCACATGGATGCGACTAGCTCGTGTTCTCAACATCCCCGATGATATTTCGTGGGGAGAAAATGCTTGACGATAGATTTGAAATGAGCTATAGAAAAAGTAAGGGCTACGGGACTTGAACCCACAAATACCCCAACTGACAATTGAGTGTGTCTACCAATTCCACCACCCGGGCATTTCAGTTTCGTGAAACATTAAAAATGTTTCAAACTTCCTATAGGATACTTACTCGCATTTTTGAAGGATGGAGAGTAGGTATCCTATCTATTTACGTCTCTATCACCGGATAGGATACTTGAACAACAAGCATTTCTTTGATAGTTTCGCTTCCATGCGAATTGAAAAAGAGGAAGTCCTAGCATTAGTTCGAAAGTACCTCGATACTCCAAGCGATGAACTAAAAGCATTTTGCCATTACTTCGTAGGTGAGATTCAGGCGAAGGGTAAAACGAATGCCGTGGAAGCTATCCTCGCTAACGCCCATGAGAACAGTGTCGCGCGATTGCACGGATTACAGCACCTCGCGGTACTCGCTGTTGGAATGGTTAAAACGGCGGTGCCTGACGTAATGATTGAAGAGCCTTGTTTAGAAGTAGCCCTTCGAAAGCCATTTGAATGGCCCACGGCTTTTTATTTTAATTTGCTCCAAAACGGCCGTAAACTGCGTGTCTTTTTTAGATCGTATTTCTCCAGAGACGTAGTGGAGGTGGACGTCATCCGCTCGGGGATAGGGAAAGGCCTCCGTATAAATTTGGACGATGTTCGCGGGATGGAAAGGCCCTCGCAAATGTCGATTGCTGAACGGGGCAGTCTTTTGTACCAAGCCGGAACAATCGCACGGTTCTTTGTAACTCAACTTGAGAGCAAGGAAGTGATCGACGAGAAGACGCTACTTTGGGCGTCTAAGGAATTAGATCAACGTTAGTTTTCGCTTGCACCTGATCGTGTTATGTTGTTATAACGCTATCTATGTCACAAGATCTTATAAGAACAGAAGGAACGTTTGTAGACATCAAAGCGGTGGATCGTGAAACGTTTTTAGCGAATCTTCCACGCGAAGACTGTTATGTACGAGGACAATGCTTTGTAGAGCTTTTTACAGAGATTGCAGAACGTACTCACGCGGGTACATTGCTATGGTCTTCTTCTTTAAACGGATTACATGATGTCTACATGTGTAATCTATCGAGTGTGGAACAACCTCTGTACGTGTTACTCCACTATCGTAGAACCTACGAAATCAAATACACAGAACCCGAACATTGGTTTCAGATAATCGACGGGTCTACGATCCATTCCTACCGCGGAGACGACTGGTGTCGGGAGATACGTTCTTTGTATGCGACGATCCAAACGGTGTACTTGAAAAGTCCGAGTAACCTACTTGATCGACAAGATGAAGTAGAAACCACCGCAAGGATTTCCAAGGAGTTAGAACAACGTTAACTTTCCCGTGGGATGTTTCAATGGTGAGACAGGGGGCAGTACCCCCCGGCGTTTAGGCGCAGGTAGGTTCGATTCCTACCCCACGGATTTTCTCTTGACAACGACATCATAATTAGGTATCCTTAGAATATGCAACTAACAGGCCAGCAAATTAATGACTTTCTATCAACGGCGCTTATGGAATCTCAAATTGGCGAAGTTGTCCGAGAGGCCGTTCTTCGTGCGATAAAAAGTTACAACGGCAAGTCGCATATGAATCCTGTCGAGGAAGTTGTAAAGAATCATATCAAAAACCTGATTACGAAAATTCTTTTAGAGGACAAACGCATTGAACTTGATGAGTATGTACGAAACTCCGTGGAAAGATATTTGTGTCAAGATGCGATCGACAAGATCGTTGGAGCCATCGGTAAACGCTATCACGATATTGATTATTGAGGTACGAAATGACTGCACAACTTTATCTAGAGGCTGCCTCACTAGCATTACGAGACGTTGTACTAAAAGAAGGATATCGGTGGATATATCCGGACGTAATCGATGGTAACCGCGTTGTGGTTGAGTGGGAGCACGCGCGAAGAAAGCTATCCTTTGGTTTGACGGATCAGGGCGAATTTTATTGTATCAAACAGCGTGTCGACCAAACAACTCAACGAATTGTTTTGGGTCAAGCAGGAGACACGGACCATCCGGGACGTGAAGAATTTTTGGCTACATGGCTATGGTTTTTAAATGGATTTGAGGCATAAAATGAATACATACAATCATCCAATGTCAGAAGCGTGGGAATCCCTGGTGGAAGTACTGATTGCGAAGGGATTCGTTTGAATCCGCGAAGTTAACAACCGGAGAATTTAACGAGCCATGAAACTCTGTATCCACGTAAGACCGCGAGATGACGGGCAAGGTTGGGCCGTTGACGTGTTCGACGGACGCCGCGCTTGGAGCAAAACCCACCTCGGAGAGCAGCCTCTGAACAAGGCCGAGGCCCACAGGCTGGCTCACAAACTCCGCGACCCGGAATTTTACACCGCGCGAACGAGGCGAGCGGTTAACAGCCGAGGTGCGCTGTGAGCAATTCCCAGTGGCACGACGACCAGGCGACGGGCGAACGCGCGTTGCGCGAGCACAAGCGCCGCGCCGATCTTGACTCGCGACTGGGTGACGCGCTGCGCGCGAG
>Ga0075163_10007151_pt1 | contig 14785 bp, 35 predicted proteins | sample JI1023141ADNA_FD_71478 | JGI IMG/M metagenome (GOLD analysis project Ga0075163, IMG submission 71478) | Wastewater effluent complex algal communities from Wisconsin, to seasonally profile nutrient transformation and Carbon sequestration -... | ecosystem: Engineered > WWTP > Effluent > Algae...
CGGAGCGGGTTCGTTGCAACCGATAACGCTGGCTGCTAGCAGGGCGGCCGAAGCGACCATGAGACCGCCCATGAAAATGTAGAACCTCGAGCTATGCATGATTCATCCTTCCACAAAACGAACTAGTTTCCAGACCGTCGGTGCGGTCTGAGCTGGATTGGCCAGCTCGGTGATCGCCGGATCGGGATCGAGGTCCAGCATCATACGGTACGTGCCCAGGGCCTCGATCGATCCGGCAAGGTCGAAGCCCACAGGAACCTCGAGGCTCAGGCCCCTGACATTGTTGATGTAGATCCGGAGGATGAGATTCCCGCTGTCGCGCAGCTCCCAGACGTGGTACCGCCTCGAGCCGTCCCAACGAAAAAGCTGCTTTCCCAGCTTGGCACGGTGAAAGCCGACGAGGTCCTCGCCAAGGGCGCCCCTGTCGAAGCTGACGTCCTGATGAAGCTTCGACAGGATCCCGCAGAAGGCGGTCATCCGATCCGTGGGCTCATGGTCGACCGTGCACAGCTCCTCGTGCTGGTGGAGCTTGTTGATGATCGGCGTGGTTGCCACCCTGTCGAGGTAGGCCTCGATACGCTCGCCCGGATCACGGTGACGCGATTCCGGCTTGAAGGGTGCGCTGGCTTTCACGGTGGGCAAGCTCATCGGCTTTTCCTTCCCATCGACATCGATGCCACCTTGTCCTCGAGGGCCCTGACCCGGGCTTCCCACTCGGACCTCTCGTCGGAGCGGCCCCGGGCATAAGCGTCATCGATGGGCTTGCGCGCTCGTTCTTCCTCGGCACGTTTGGCGGCCGCACGGCTCTCAGCGGATGCAAGGGCAGCCCGAGCTCCCTGGACGCAGTCGCACGGTCGACCCGGCCCGCCGTCGTAGGCACCGTGGAAGACGCCGCAACCGGGCTCGTGATCGTCCTCGAGGTACCTCATGAAGGTCGACCCGTGCCCTTGAAGGTGACCTTGACGCCGACCCGCCTGAATCGATCGACGATGAAGCGCTCCCTCAGGCTATCGGGGATCCCGTCCAGGTCGTTGACATCGTACAGGTCATCGAAGAATCCCGGTTCAGGATCCTCACCGGCAGCGCATGCAGGTGCGTCCGTGACCAGCGAGCTCACCGACATCACCGATCCGAACAGCCTGTCGATCCTGGTACGGCGGCCGTTCCTGATCGGGATGCTCTCGATCATGGAGATGCAGCTGATGTCACGTGGTTCGTAGCCTCCGGCCAGGCAGTAGAAGCCGATGCAGCATCGCTTGATCCCACCTGATCCCGTCCTCTCGAAGAGGAAGTTCCCGGGCGTCCTCTCGTTCCTGCTCTCGGAGCCACGGGCCCAGGTTCGCCTGTCGATGACGAAGCTCCGGATCGGCCTCGTCGGCAGCGACCGACCCAACCTCAGAAGCATCCGATTGAAGGCGGTTCGATCCTTGAAGCCCGTCCTCCATTCCGAGGAGAAGGTGATCATGGTGGGTGCCTCGGGATCCTCCACGATGACAGGCGATGCTGATGCTGATGCTGATGCTGCTCTGCTCATGATCGGTTCATACCTCGTGTGGTGATGATGTTGCACGGTGACGCATGGAGGGCAACCTAAACCTATGCTGCGAAATTTCCCGGGAATCTCGTGCGAGGTTCGGCTGCCCAGGAGCAAACCCGCGCACGGAATGACGCTAGGGGGAACTGAACCCGAATGCGAAAAATGCTCGGGACCCGTGCGCACGGAACGTCATGACGAGGGGTCAATTCGAATGCGAAAATTTCCCGGGACGTGTGAGTGGGTCAAGCAGGAGCAGCCGCTCCAGAAGGCCCTACAAAGGTTGCCTGATGGCCGGGGGGCCCCGGGGCCATTTTAGGGGGCCCTTGAGGGGGCCGGCCCCATGGCTGCTCGATGGGGCCTTCGACGGGGCCCCGCTGAGTGCGGTTCAGCCCCGGCCCGTTGGGTGCCTCGCTGTCCCGGTTCTGCTGCTCGGCTAGCTCGGTTCAGCTCAGCTCAACCCAGCACCAGGTCGTAGGTGACATGACGGTTGAGCTTGAAGCTGACCAGCTTGGGCTCGCCGCTCGGGTTCTGGTTGCTCCTGACCTGCAGCTCGAAGAGGGTGATGCAGCCGGGGAGGTGCTGGTTCTGGCCGTGCTGGATCAGCCTGTCCTTGAGGGCGGTGGAATCGGCCACGATGCAGCGGTGGCTGGGATCGCTGCAGAGCTCGGCCCAGGAGCCGTGCTTCCCGAAGGCGATGACGTAGTGCTTTGCCGGGAGCTGGGCTGGCTGAGCAGGCGGCTTCGAGGTTCCAGCCTTCCTGGCCTTTCGTTCCCGTTCCTTGCGGTTCCTCTCGACCCGAGCTGCCTCAGCGTTCGCTGCCGATGCCTCCTCGTTTCGCCTGTTCATGTCGACGACGAACTGGTGGTTCTGAACCTGAACGACCCAACGAAGCATGGCCCTGACGAGGGCGACCTTCTGGTAGGGCTTGCAGTACTGCCCGAGGTTCGAGTAGTACGTGTTGCAGAAGACGTCCCTGTCGCTCTGGCAGAGCTTGGTCGGATCCTCGTGGCCGAAGAGCTCCTTGAAGTTGTTCCGTAGGTCGAGCAGCTCACGTGGCGTCATGTACTTGCGGATCATGTTCTTTCCCTCACTTGATTCGGATGACTTCCGCCCAGGCGAGCTTCGATGCCCTCGTCGAGCGCTGGACCCAGACCAGGAAGACCTTGTTACCGTCCACCACGTACCGATACATCGGGAAGAACCGACTGCGGGTCGCGGTGGAGTGGATGTACCCGTCACGGGTGGCATTGACCCGGAGTCCACGGCCACGGATGCGGGCGGTCTCTTCGGCGATCGTCTCGGCGGTGATCTTCTTCATGATCCAGTTATACCAGGATCGTGACGAACCTTGCACCCGTTCTCAGGTGAACTTCAGCCGGGTCTCGACCTCGACCAGCACGAGCTGCATGCTCCCGTCGGGCAGCTCCTTGAACACGGTCGGGCGCTTCTGGGTCTCGAGCGACCTGAGGTTCGCGAGGAGGCTCGCTTCGCCGTCGCAACGGAGCAGCTGCTGCACGCCGTTGGGCACGAGGGCGTTGGTCACGGCGATGATGAACCGGGGCTGACCCTTGGGAACCTCATGTTGTCCCGGGTAGGCGGTCTTGGAGGTCGAGAGCACAGGTGCAGCGGGTACGGGCTTGGGAGCGCGAGATGCAGCGTTCGCTCCCTCCCGAGCGAGCCAGTCGAGCATGTTCTGCTCCGACATGACGGCCGAATACCAGGCGGTCCCGAAGTTCGTGGCCCCAGACCAGGACGGGAGCTCGAGCTTGTTCGCGGTCCACCACGCTCGGAACGAGCGGTGCCTGTCGCCGCTCGAGGAGACGTCCTTGATCCAGAAGAACCCGGGCTGACGGCACGAGGGTCGTCCCTGCCTGAGGCCGGTGCTGGCGAAGAACTGCTGGAGCGCGATGAGGATCTTCCGGGTGACCATGATCTAGACCTTACCAGGTTCGTTGTTGAACTTGCACTTTCTCGATGTCGTTGGAGACGCGTTGGACGTCCCCGGGCTTCTTCGAGAGGATGGGACGTACCATGGCAATGTCCCGATCTTGATCGTGGACGATGGCCTCGATGACCCCGACAGGCTTCATGTTGTGCCAACCGAAGTAGTGGACCTTGTCACCCACCTTGACCTCGGCACCGTTCCGGTCCATCATGATCCAGTTTTACCAGGATCAGGCTACCTCTTGCACCCGTTTCGCGAGGACCTCATGGGCTTCCTGTGCCTCGGCCTGCTCGTAGGCGTGGTCGAAGCCGCAGTCACCGCAGGTCTCGTAGTCCTTGGGGAGCTCGTCGTTGAGCGCCTCCACTCGGGACAGGAGGGCCTGACACTCACCGAGCTCGTGGTTCACGATGTCCAGGGTCATGTCGTCCCCCGCATCGAGCCTCTGGCCACGCTTCCGAACGAGCCGTTCCTCGAGCTCCTCGAGTGCCTCTCGAAGGGTCTGGAGCTCGTCGTTGCTGAGGTCTAGGGTCTTCATGATGTGTCTTTCCGTGTGTCTTCTGTGGGCTTCAGACCGGTCGCTTGAAGAGGACGACCCGATTCAGTTCCTTGCAGAACCCTTCGGTCAGGCCCTTGGGGCGACGGTTCCACGAGAGCCACTTGGGACGAAGGGACGTGACCTCGACGAAGAGGAACTCCTTGCCTTCGGGCATCGAGCGGTAGGGTCCGTACAGGATGGGCTCTCCCCCATCGTCGTGGAACCGACCCTGCTTGATGTCAAGCTGGCGTGCCGCCTCCTTCTCCTCAGAGGTCCGGACGAGCCAGTGACTGTCAGCACGACCGACAGTGAGGATGGTGCCGCGGGTGACCTTGCTCATGGTGGCTTCCTTCATCATGATCCAGTTATACCTCAGATCGTCTGCGACTTGCACTGAAACCTGGTCAGGGGACGTAACGGGTGACGAAGAACTCCCTTCCACTGTGACCGTAGTCGGCCCCTGCATCGAAGACGTTCTTCTTGAGGGGCACCGAACGGGCTGGGACATCCTTGATCCACCCGGTGGCCTTGACCGGGACCAGCTTGAGCCTCCACTCCTTCTTGGGGTTGCAGAACTTCCTGAGGACCATGCCGTCGACCCTGTAGACGACGTTGCAGTTTTCCGCCCTGACCACCAGGTCCCCGGGATTCAGCTGGTCCATGACAGCCACGGAGGGATCGTAGACGTAGGCGATAGGGGTGTGGTCCATCATGATCCAATTATACCAGGAATCGTCGGGGACTTACACAGTCCCCCGTGTAAAGTGCCTGGGTCAGGCGTTGGCCAGGTCCATGGCATCCTTGCAGTTCTTGGCGTTCAGGCCCTGGACGTACCGTGACCCCTCTCCGACCCACACGAACTTCTTGGAGGGCTTTCCGTACCGCTTGATGGTGGAGTCCATGGTCGACTTGATGGCCTTCACGATGAGGGCAGGAGTGGCCTTCTGGACGGTCGCTCGGCGGGTGACGTGGAAGGGATCCGACCCACCCGAGCCGTCCATGCCTCCCGTGGCACCGTTCTCGGAGAGGACCAGGTACGCCGTGGCACCGTCCAGGAAGACCTCCAGCTTGCTCGAGTACCGGTAGTCACCGGCGATGCAAGCGTTGATGTACCCGATCTGAACGCCCTTGGTGGTTTCCGTCATCATGATCCAGTTATACCTCGGTTCAACGGCGACTTGCACGGAATCGTGAGGAATATCACCGAACGACGAGGTAGGACCCGTCCACCCACCGCCCTTGGGATGCGCGATCGCGCCAGCTGGCATCATCCTTCAGGAGGACGCTTCCCGACCCGGAGACGTAGGCGACGGTGCCCACCGTACCCACGGGGACCTTGCGACCCTTGACGACCCGCATCTGCTTTCCGACGACGGGACGGTTCACCTCGCGGAGACGATCCTCCTCGGCACGCTTGGCCTCGAGCTCCTCGATGTACCGTTCGCTCTCGAGACGACGCTGCTCGAGCAGCACGGTCCAGTCACGCCAGTCGGCGTACATCTCGACATCGTTCTGCATGTCAGCATCGACATCGGCGGTGCGAAGGGACTCACCACGCCAGGCGAAGTGGTTCGAGCAATCGATGGGTTGGAATCGCTTCTCGAGCTCGAGAGGCGAACCAGGCTCCAGCACCGAGGTACCCACCCAGGTCCTGGTGCAGCCCGGCATGGGTGCGGGGACGACCCGACCCAGGTACACGATCGCGGTCGTGCAAGCGACCTGCTGCCAGTCGCTGTAGTCGAGCGTGTCCGACATGTTCCGTCGCTCCGACGTGTTCCTGACCTCGACGACCCGACCCACGAAGGTCTCCTCGGTCGAGATCACGTTGCCCATCGCGTCCCTCTTGCCGACCTTGATCATGATCCAGTTCTACCTTAACTCGTCAATGAGTTGCACGGAATCACGAGGAAAGTTGGTGCCCACGGGTGGATTCGAACCACCCTGGTCGGACAATGCCTGTCCCGCCTGAACCCGAGCCTGATTCGGGTCGACCTTCGCCAGCGTGAGCATGTGGCCCTTCAGGGCTTGTCGAGTGATGACTCCTTGATGTCGTAGATCGTGCTGTACCCGTAACCCGAGTTGTTCTCCAGCGGCTCGAGAACGTAGTAGTAGTCACCGTAGAGCCCACCCCCGATGAGGTGTTGGAGCTCCGAGCTAACGACCTCGTACTCCCGGTCCTCGTACATGACCCTGCTCCCGTCTTCGAACTGAGCGCTCACTGGCCCACCTCCTCACAACCGTTGATGTCCTCGGCGACGATGCAGATCTCTGCGGGTTCGACGATGATCGTCCGGGCAACCGTGGCCTCCGCGTGATCCATGTCGGCCCGAACGGCACGAACATGGCTGGTCAGGGAGAGGAGGATTACGAGGGCTTTCAGCGTCACCATGATCCAGTTATACCTCGGATCGCTGATGACTTGCACGGTTTCAGCGATTGACCTGAAACTTCTCGATGATCGCCGTCGAAGGCAGGGTCCGGCACTTCCGCCGGAGATCGTCGTTCGTGCCGCTCGCATTGTACAGCACCAGACCCACGATCCTCATCGTGGATTCGGGTCTCATGTTCCTCTCGAGCGAGCCCACGATCTTGTTGATCGTATCACCGCTGGCGACGAAGTCATCGATGATGACGACCCGTTCGGCAGCGACATTGCCCTCCACGACCAGACCCGAGTGTGAGCTGTCCTTTCGGACGTGCAGCAGCGAGAGCCCGAGCTTGTGCCCGACGATGAACGCCAGGGCTGCACCCGATGAGCCACGGAACGCGATGGCATCGACGCCGCGAGCAGCCATGATCCGCTTGATAGCGGCGATGGTCTTGATCACCGTCTTCTTGAAGAGCTTCGGGTCGTAGATGCAGCTCAGGTACGAGCTCTCGATGTGGAGCTTGGCAGCGGGCTTCTTGGCAGGAGCTTTCATGATCCGGTTTTACCCCAGTTCGCTGTTGACTTGCACAGTGTCAGGAAAGGTCGGCCAACCTCTGGAGGACTTCGTTGGGATCGACGGAGATCGTGTCGCCGTGCTCCTGGAGCTTCTCCAGGCACCAGTCGCCGAGGCGGATGTGCCAGGCCTTTTCGTTCTCCGAGGGAGGGAACTTGGCGTACATCGCCGGACTGGTCGCGATGATCCACATCTCGATCATCGTCTCCATCTGCTCGGGGGTGGAGAACTTCTCCTTCATCCCGGCGATCTTTGCGTCGAAGGTCTCGGGATCGTAGTTGTCTTCCATGATCAGAATATACCCTCGATCGCTGTGGACTTGCACAGCATCGTGCATGTCAATCCTGACCCTGCGCGAACTGCTTCTCCCGCCTCATGATGGCCTGCATGAGCCTGTGGCGGTAAGCCCCCTCGGGTTCACTCGAGCCGTCGGGGAAGGTTCGCCTGGTCACCCCTTCGCCGGGCTTTTGGATGCCCTTCAGGAGTCTCTCGAGGTTCTCCGTCGTTGCTCTGGGCAGGACACCTAGGTCAGCTAAGGGCACGTCCATCGGAGACCTCTTGCGATCGGGTTCGAACCTGTACGACCTTCGGTGGTTCCTGTGGTTCCCCCGGGGCATGTCAGCTCCCGTCGGTGAGACGTTCGTCGAGGTCCTGTCGTGCTTCAGCACGCTTGGCGATACGATTTCGGATTCGCTTGATGCGGTGGAGCTTGCGAGGCACTGGTCGGCCGAGGAAGTCGGAGCTGGTGAAGCGTGACTCCTCTTCGTACCCGCGGTTGGCGATGTTATTTGCGATCGACATGTCGGTCTCCTTACGTATCAGGCGCTTCGTGGAGCGTCCTTGAGGCGTGCTGCGTCGAGGGCATCCACGACGTACGACCAGATCGCCTTGTTTCTCTCCCTCTCCCGGGCGTGTGAGGCGTCCCATGCCTTGAGGAACTTGAGGTGGACGACGTCACGAATCTCGGCGCGGCTCCGCGAGTGCTGCGTGTCCAGAGCGTCGTCGAGCTGCTCATCCCTAGCGTTCAGGGCGCTCAGGATCGTCATCGCCTGCTCTTCATCGAGCTCGAGCGTCACCTTGATGCTCATGTCAGGCTCCCTCGAGGTGAGCGTTGAAGGCTTCCGAGAATGCTTCGATGTCGACGCCGTGCACCGAGCACAGGTTCTCGATCTCCTCGGGAAACTCGCCTTCGTCGTTCATGCTCTCGCGGGGGAGACCGGTGATGGCCTCCCACTTCTTGGCGACGTGCTTGGCGAGCTGCTTGGCATCCATCATGATCCAGTTATACCCCGTTCAGCGTTGAACTTGCACGGAATCGTGAGGAACTTTCACCACATGCCGCGGGCGATGTCGTTGTCGATCGCCTGGCACTCCGCTGATCCATGGAGGTACTCCATCATCGGGCGGGAGGCGAGGACGGAGGAGAACATCTCCCCGTAGCCGTTTTCGTCGAGGAAGAACTGGAACTCCGTGCAGGCCTCGAGCTTCGTCTCCAGGAGGTCCCGAGCACGTCGTGAGATGACGATCTCGGACCCGAGGCGGTCGTCGGCGAGGATGAAGGCCGCGATCAGGAGCTGGTTGAGCATGTTTTCCATCATGATCCAGTTATACCTCGGTTCGTGGTCGACTTGCACCGATTCAGGTGCAGGAGATGACGTGCATGTCGAGGAATCGCTTGCCCCTGGCGTTCGTCCGGGAGTAGATGGTGTCGAAGTTCTTGCGCTTGGGGAGCGCTCCGAGGGACGCGAGGGTGTCCTCCAACGCGAGGAGTTCACGGCATGACTTCACCACCTGTGCCATGACACTCTTGGACGCACCCTTGCCGGTGTACCCGCCGATAGCGACATGGTTGACATCGCTGACCACCTGCTCGTAGGCGTTCAGGTGCCCGCCCTTGAGCGTGAGGACGACCGTCTCGAGGTTCCTCCCGTAGACGGTGATGACACGGTTCTTGAGGGCGGGGGACTTCTTGGAGGAGCTCTTCACCATGATCCAGTTATACCCCGGATCATGGGCGACTTGCACCAGTTCGTGATGAAGATGCACGACAACCTGGACCGTTGCTGATCCAGGTTACCTGCGGCTTTCGCCCCGTCTTATGCAGCCCACCGTGGGCCCACGGAATCACTTCCTTCGTGAGGCCAGTATTGCCCTGCACTCGGCTCGAAGATCACCCGAGCGGATGAACTCGCATTCCGTCGGGATGTTGCCTGTGGTTGCCCGGCAGTAGTGCCGGCGATCCGGATCCTTGATGCTCTCGCATGCTGTGGATGACGCTCCTGCATGAGCTCGTGCCGCCAGCAAGCACACGATGACGAGGACCAGCAACCCGACAGCGATAGCACCGAGGACGCCATCACGTCTCCTGGAACGTTGCTTCTCGATGAGGTAGCGTTCCCAGGCACATGCGGCGTCCTCGTCTTCTATGATCAGCTCCTGAAGCAGTGCATGCCGTGGTAGAACCCGGCGTTGTACGTCTGAACCAGCATGCTCAGGACCGGGATGGGAGGCATGTTCGCGACGTAGTCCTTGAAGCTCAGAGCCTGGAACTCGTCGTACCACCCGACAGTACCGACCTGGTACGTCTTGCTCTTCCATCTCGAGCTCTCGACGGTCGCGCCTGTCAGGACGCCTCCCTCATAGGTCGAGCGGACGATGACAGGCATGCTCCTGCTCACCTCAGCGAGGCCGGGTTCCGGGTCGCAGCCTGGGTCTCCGAGGTCGAGCTTCCTGCCGGCGTAGATCACGTCGCACTGCTGCTTGAGGATCGTGATGCCGTCGTTCACAGCATCGACCTTCTCCTGGGAGACCTTCGCGGTCGGGTCCTTGGGCACCGCGGGTGCGGCGATCTTCGGTATCGCCATGTTCACCAGAACTTCACGACGAAGTGCAGCACGATCCAGATCACCGCGACCCAGAAAGCGATGACACCGCCCACCCACAGGAGGACCACGCCCAGTGCTGTGGCACCCACCGCCTTGATCTTCGTTTCATCTCGCATGTTGCTCACTCCTCGTCGTAGCTGTCGTCGTTGTCGTCACGTCGGCGCCAGGGCTCGTTCCCCGGCAGGACGAAACCGTACCACTTGGCACGCTCGTCGAACAGGCTCGAGGGGACCTCCGCCTTCCCGACGAACACGCCGTCGAAGTTGATGCGGCACTCGTTGCCGTTGCCCGTGGGGATCACGGTGCGGGAGGCGTCCATCACGTCCTGGTACTTCTGACCCTTGACCATACCCATGCAGTATCTCGTTTTTAGGTGCCCATCAGGCACGTTGGCGTTACTAGAAGAGTATAAACCGGATGAGCCCGACATTACACTCGTTACAAGATATAGTTCGAGTTATGAGAGCTGAAAGACCTTGCATTCGCTGCAAAACACCGACCCGAAACGCGAAGTTCTGTACGAGGTCGTGTGCTGCTTCGACGAACAACACCTGGGCTGTGAAGAGGAAGCCCAAAAAGAAGAGGACATGTCGAGATTGTGGTGACGAGTATCTCGAGTGCAGATGGCTACGATCTAGGTGTCGTAAGTGTTACGACACATGGCGTGACTACGCGAACCGTACAACGCTTGGGATGTTGCGAGCTAAGATCGTAGCATCAGGCATGCATCCGTCATGTCGCTGGAGCGAAGTACGCACGCATTGCCGCAATTTGAACTCTGACCGTCCACGCGAGTGTCAAGTCTGTGGTTACTCGAACCACGTTGAGTTCTGTCACATCAAGGGTCTTGCTACGTACCCAGACTCAGCTACGATCGCTGAGGTCAATGACCCAAGCAACATCGCGATCCTATGTCCCAACCATCACTGGGAACTCGATCACGGTCTGTTTAGCCTCCCGGACAGGATTCGAACCTGTATGGATCCAGTTAACCTTTCACCTCTTTAGGAAAGAGAGGGTATACCGAGAGTCGATGTCCCGTATATGGGTCCGGGACCACGACCTTGAAGCTTTACGTATCACCTTTGAGTTCGTCAAACTTGCTCAGTTCAACAACGTCTCATGGTACACCTCTTCAACGACGTTTACAAGCGGGTGCGTTGCCCTTCACACATGGGTCGCACCCTCGGTTCCTCTTGCACACTCTATCAGGGGACTCTATGGTCCGTGTCTAACCAGGTGCTTCGAGGGTTACATGGCGTCCTCCGATCCTGCGTTAACCGTGTGTTGTGGATGTTTCCTGCTCGAGAATATCGAGCCAGTCGCCTGTCTTTCTGACCTGCGTGACCTGGGTTGCCTCAGTGGGCCAGGTCACCTCTCTCTGCTGACTTCCTGAATCTACCCCGCGGGGGCGCTCCTTTGCACCCCCTCGGAGCTTTTCGTTCAGCCCTCGGTGCCCGTCGCCGCGGGGGCGGGAGCAGCCGCACGGACCAGCTCGACGTCGCTGTTGTAGAGGTAGACGTCCTTGGACGCACCCTCGACGGCGACGTAGCAGCGGATGCGCTGGGCCTTGGCCACGGTGCCCTCGGCGCCGAGGTAGCGGGAGTCACCCGAGACGATGCGAACCGTGTCGCCGACGTTCAGCTTCGCGTCGAGGGCTCGGCCGGTCGCCTTGACCCGGTTGAAGTGGGTGAGGTGCGCAGCGAGGCCGGAGATGTCCGTCGCCGTGAGGTTCGTGGTCAGGTCATCGAAGGCGGACCGGGCAGCCTTGCTCAGGCTCGGGAGCTTCTCCGCAGCCTTGTCGACCTTGGACATGTGCGGGGTCTTCGTGGCCTTCGCAGCGTCCTTGGCTGCCTTCTTCTCGGCGCGCTCGGCATCCCGGATGACCTTGGCAGCGGCTCGCTCCGCGTCCTTGGCAGCCTTCTGCGCGGCCTTCTGCTCGTCGGAAACCTTCGTCGGCTTCGCGGCGGGAGCAGCGCTCGTGCCGTCACCTGCCGCGGGTGCCTCACCGTTGGCCGCAGCCTTCGTGGCCTGGCGCGCCTTGGCAGCCTTGATGGCGTCGTCGATCTTGCTCGTCGTGTCCGTGGTCTTCGTGTCGCTCATGATGTTCTCTTGTATCTTTCTGCAGCGTTCCTGCTGCCTGTTGAATTCCACTCTATCATCGCCCGTCGTGGTTTTTCACGGTACGAGCGATTTTTTTCGTCTATGACTTCAGTTGCCCACGCCGTAGAAGGCCGTGACAAAGGAGGCGAAGAAGCTGAAAAAGCCGATCTTGATCATGACCCGGGTGTACGGGCGGAGAGCCTTCGAGATGTAGCGATCGATGTTCGCGATGTCAGCGAGGTCGATGTAAGGCTTGCCGGTCGTGGAGCAGGTCTTGATCATGATCCAGTTATACCAGGAATCGTCGGGGACTTACACAGAATCTCGACGACTCCTGAACAACCTTTGATCCTGGTCAGAGGGCGGATCGATGCCACGTGCCAGGAGGCGCCAGGCGACGTGCCTGCCTCATGGTCAGGAACGGGCGGTCGAAGTGCTCGGTCAGGTTCCGGACATACCGGACGCCCTCGGGCGTGGAGACCTTGGTGAAGTAGAAGTTGACGATGCCCTGGCGGTAGTAGCGTCCTCCCGTGAGCTGGGTCGCATACCAGCCTCGGAAACGGGAGCCGTATTCCTTGCCCAGGGATGCGCGGTCACGCTCCCAGGCACCCTCACCGTGGGTGATCTCGTATGCCATGCGCTGGAGGTCGCTGTACCGGTACGTCCGGATGCCTTCCTTTTCGGCGCGATCGAGGAGGAGCTTTGCGACCGGGATGCGGGAGTTGGCAGGCTTCATCATGATCCAGTTATACCTCAGTCAGGAGGGAACTTGCACAGAATCGTGAGGAACCTTCAAAAGTCCACGAAGGTGGCCGCTCGTCGCTGAGCGATCTCGCCGCTCAAGGCGGAGAGCTGTTCATCCTTCGCGTTCAAGGCTGAGAGCACGGTTATCGCCTGCTCCTCGGTGAGCTCGAGATGCACCCTGATCGCCATGTTCAGGCTCCTTCGAGGTGGGCATTGAAGGCTTCCGAGAAGTCCGCGAGGTCGACGCCGTGCACCGAGCACAGGTTCTCGATCTCCTCGGGAAACTCGCCTTCGTCGTTCATGCTCTCGCGGGAAAGGCCGGTGATGGCTTCCCACTTCTTGGCGACGTGCTTGGCGAGCTGCTTGGCATCCATCATGATCCAGTTATACCTCAGGTCGCCGAAGACTTACACCGTTTCAGCCGACCTCGAGCGCGTCCGAGACAGCGACCATGGCATCAGCCTTGTCCATGCCCATGCGCTCGGCGACCTGGGCCAGCGCCATGACCGCGTACTCGAAGGAGGTCACCATCACCTTGTAGACGATCGAACCGACAGGCTTGCGCTTGCCACCCACCTTCTCGTCCACGTACTTGACCATGGTAAACGATGATCCATTGACCTCTCGTTCCACCCCGTCGGGTCCGGTGGATCCGTCGATGGCCAGGTCTTCCGCCTTTTCGACGACACCGGCGAGGGCCTTGGCGATGGAGTTGCAGGAGTCGACCAGGTTGGCTTCGTTCATCATGATCCAGTTATACCAGGAATCATGGAGGACTTACACAGGTTCGCGAGGAATATGCTCGGTTTGTGCCGCCCACAGAAGCCCACACGTGCCGTCGGCACCCGAGACCGTGGAATCCTCCATCGGTCCCGAGAGGGCGGCACGTGGGTGGTCAGGAAACCCGGGTCAGGAGACCGATGCACCCGGGTTGGACGTTGAGCTTGTAGATCCTGGGTTCGGTGGGACGACCGAGGGTGCAGTGGTAGAGACCTTCGGGGAGTTGGTCCTGGACGCTTCCGATCGATCGCGAACCGGCGACCTTGAGACCCTTGCAGTTCGCGTCGACGATGCTCCGGACCTTCTCTTTGAGCTGACGTTCCGCGGCGACACGTGCCTGTTCGTCGATCTCTGCCTTGGTTCGCTCGAGGTGCATGTAGGTCGATGCGAACTGCGACTGGAGTTCCGCAGCGAAGAGCGCGCACTTCTGGTAGAAGGCGAGGCGGGCGAGCGCCGTCGCTGCGTCGCAGCTTCCGTGGCTCGGCCAGTTGATGTCGATCCGGAACGAGTACCCACACCACTCGTTCCCGTCCTTGTCGGTCTTGGCCGCGTCCTTGTAGGACAGGTGCCTGCGACCCTCGTGTTCGAAACGGACGGTGAGCGTGACGTTGGTGCCCGCCGCTTTGACCTCGCAGTACGTGTAGTCCTTGAACTTCCCGCCGGCGATCTCGAGCATGTCCTCCTTGAGGTTCTCTGCCCGGCGCACGTTCCACCCGTCGTCGGACGAAGCGTGTTCCTCGAGGAAACTGACGAGTCGGTTCGTCGACTGGTACAGTGCCGGGAGGAGCGTCTCGGTGTAGGTGAGGTAGTCCTTCATCATGATCCAGTTATACCTTGTTCCTCAACGAACTTGCACCGTTACGCGCAGAAAGCGCCTGGCCAGTGCTGTGTCCTGGTCAGTCGGTGATCCAGGCGGCACGGAGGTCTCGCACGCGCTTGCCACCGCGCTTGTAGGACCGTCCGCGCCAGGACCGGCGCTCGGGGTTGTAGTGCTTGCGCTTCATGAATTCCTCCTCAGTCGTTCAGGACATCGACCCGAAACCCGTCCTCGGACGTGTAGGCGTGACCGTACCACTCGTTGTCAGCGTTGCGCATCCCGCCGGCGTAGGTGAAGAGCTTCATCTCGCCCGTCTTGTGAGACCGCACATAGAACCCGGCGTCACAGGCGTCCTGCCAGATGCGACCGGTGTACTTGACCTTCCCGAAGTCGGACGCATCGATGACACCGAGCTTCCCGACCCAGGTGAACATCGAGCCGTTGTGAACCGGGATTCCTTGGCAATCGGGCTTCCTGATCATGATCCAGTAATACCA
>Ga0075163_10007152_pt1 | contig 14785 bp, 16 predicted proteins | sample JI1023141ADNA_FD_71478 | JGI IMG/M metagenome (GOLD analysis project Ga0075163, IMG submission 71478) | Wastewater effluent complex algal communities from Wisconsin, to seasonally profile nutrient transformation and Carbon sequestration -... | ecosystem: Engineered > WWTP > Effluent > Algae...
CGGATAAGATTTTGCAGGATGCCAGAAAGTTTTTTGACAGAGCCGATGTCTATAAGAAACATGGCATTCCTTATCATCGTAATTATCTGCTAGTGGGTCCACCTGGTACTGGTAAGACAAGTTTGATACATGCATTAGCCTCCGAATTGGATATGGGTATTGCAGTTATTAACTTCCATCCTTATTATTCGAAGCAATCCTTAACAACCAATATTGCTAATCTACCTAAGGGGACGGTTATAGTCGTCGAGGATGTGGATGCTTTATACGACTCCGATCGTGAGCATAATCCCCAGAAGAACGGTCTCACATTTAGCGATTTTATAAATGTCATTGATGGTTTTACTTCATCAAATAACGGAGTGGTCTTATTCATGACAACGAATCATCCTGATAAGATAGATCCAGCCTTGTTACGTCCTGGTCGTGTCGATCTACGTTTAACCTTAAATTATGCTACCCAAAATCAAGTTCAACAGATATTTAACGCTTATTATGAAAATGAGGAAGATCGTAAGCTATTCAATGGTTTTTATGAACGAATGGTGGAATTAGGCCTCGAAAACCGTTTAACTACTGCTAGTTTACAAAATTTCTTCTTTAGACACTTAGGCGAACCAGCCCTTTCTATATATGAAGCAGTAAATGAACTCGTGGAATATCTACCATCTCCTCCAGCAGAACCTGTAACAGAACAAAAAGTAGAAACAAAGTAAAAAGAGAGGAAAGAGTAAAATTTAATACTTTGGGTCTTTGTCTTTTTGTACTTTTACTTTATGTATCTTGTGTTGTTTGTGTAGGTGTGAATGTTCTCTGTTCTTCATAAAAAGCTTGGATTTCTGTTTTGAGATTGTTTCTTTTATTGGATTGTTCTTTCTGGTACTCATAATCTAACTGATGTAGATCGGTTTGATTTAAAGTAGTGTAGGGTCCCAGATCTATTGAACAAGTATTGGGTGAAACTAACTCTAGATAGTCATTAACTTCTGGCATTATTTTGGGGTCATAAGTACGATATCTAACTAATTCAATAGATCCAATATAATTCTGGAAACCACCTGATTTACAAGTAAATCCTTTTTTAACTAAGTTAATGTGAACCATTTATCTTATAGGATATTTTTTTTATATGTTACATGAACATCAATTTATAGCCACTTTACACTTTGCATAAAATTATAAGAAGAAACCAGAAAAGTGAAGCCTCGTCTGATTAACACCTTAAACCTCTATGATAGTTTATAAAATCTAGAAAAAAGAAAATGGAGAATGCATCTGACGAAGTTATAATTCAAATATTGGTAAACAGCTCTCTTCCAGAATTTAATGCATTATGTAGAACTTCAAAGAAGTTCAACAATTTCTGCAACAATTCTCCAATATCAGAAAGAATTTTCAAAGAGAAAAGTTATAAAGATTTTTCTCCAAATATTATTGATTTCAAATCCATTAAAATCCTTTGGAAAGATTTTTACATTCGTATTTACAAACTACAGATAAATCCATTGAATATTAATGTATATTGTTACGTTGGTTATTTGATGGAAATTCAAATTTTGATAAATATGAATCCAGCTATTCTTCCAACTACGAAAGGAATAAATAGTGCAGCTGAGAATGGGCATTTGGAAGTTGTTAAATATCTAATTTCTCTTGATATACTCCCAACTCAATTCGGAATTAATGGTACAGCTAAGAATGGGAATTTGGAAGTTCTTAAATATTTAGTTTCTCTTGGTATTTGCCCAACTTCACGTGGAGCTGATATTGCTGCTGAGAATGGACATTTGGAAGTTCTTACATATTTAGTTTCTCTTGGTATTTGCCCAACTTCAGGTGGAGCTAATGGTGCTGCTGAGACTGGACATTTGAAAGTTCTTAAATATCTAGTTTCTCTTAGTATTTGCCCAACTTCATGTGGAGCTGATGCTGCTGCTGAGAATGGGCATTTAGAAGTTCTTAAATATCTAGTTTCTCTTAATATACGACCAATTTCATTGGCAGCAGATTGGGCTGCAAGAAATGGTCATCTGGATGTTCTCAAGTATCTAGTTTCTCTTGGTATTTGCCCAACTTCATGTGGAGCAGATTGGGCTGCTGAGAATGGGCATTTAGAAGTTCTTAAATATCTAGTTTCTCTTAATATACGTCCCACACCAAATGGAGCTGATGCAGCTGCAGAAAAAGGACATCTGTATATACTGAAGTATTTAACTTCTTTGGGTATTCATCCAACTCCATTTGGAGCCGATTGGGCAGCTAATAGTGATCAATTGGATATTCTGAAGTATCTAGTTTCCCTAAATATTTACCCAACTCGATGCGGAGCCAATTGGGCAACTGCTAAGGGTTATCTAGATATTCTCAAGTATTTAGTTTCTCTGGGTATTCGTCCAACTCCAGGGGGAGCAGATCAGGCAGTTACTAATAATTTCCAAGAAATTCTAGATTATCTGGCTTCTCTGGATCCACCAATTTTGCCAAATTGATTAATTTATTTTCTTTAACAATAAAAGAAAAAGTTTTTAACCTTAATTTAAACATATCAATAATGGAAAATATATCTGATAAAGTCATTAAGAAAATATTGATTAACAGTGATCAAAAAAAAATTAACCATCTGTGTTCGACAAACACACGAATTAATAATTTATGTAAGGATAAAAAATTTATGGAATCAATATATTACAAGAAATCTCAAAATACTATTTCACAGGATATAATTCAGTTCAAATCTATTAAAATGACTTGGACAGAATTTTACATTCATTTTTACAAACTCAAGAATCACCCTTTGGATATTAAGAAATATTGTGCCAACGGAAATTTATTAGAAATTCAATTTTTGTCAAAAATGATTCCACCTATTTTCCCTACACCACGGGAAGCTGATTGGGCAGCTAAAAATGGATATTTAGATGTTCTCCATTATCTAGTTTCTCTTTGTATTCTTCCCACGGGACAGGGAGCAAATTGGGCTGCTAAAAATGGACATTTGAATGTTCTTCAGTATCTAGTTTCTCTTGGTGTTCATCCTAGACCACATTCAGCTGATCGTACTGCTAAGAATGGACATTTGGACGTTCTCCAGTATCTAGTTTCTCTTGGTATTCGTTGCACGCGACGGGGAGCTGAATTGGCTATTGTGCATGGGCATTTGGACGTTCTTCAGTATCTAGTTTCTCTTGATATTCGTTGCACGTCATGGGGAGCTGAATTGGCTATTGTACATGCACAATTGGAAGTTTTGAAGTATCTAGTTTCTCTGAATATTTGTCCCACATCACAGGGAACAGATATGGCTGCTGAAAATGGACATTTGGATATTCTAAAGTATCTAGTTTCTCTCAGTATTCTTCCAACATCATACGGAGCACATATGGCTGCTAAAAATGGACATTTGGATATTCTAAAGTATCTAGTTTCTCTCAGTATTCTTCCAACATCATACGGAGCAGATTATGCTGCAAGTAATGATCATCTGGATGTTCTCCAGTATCTAATTTCTCTCAGTATTCTTCCCACACCAAAGGGAGCAGATTGGGCGGCTAAAAATGGACATTTGAATGTTCTTCAGTATCTAATTTCTCTGGATATTCGTCCCACACCAAATGGAGCAGATTTGGCTGCTGAGTATGGACATTTGTACGTTCTCCAGTATCTAGTTTCTCTAGATATTTGTCCCACACCAAATGCAGCAGATTTGGCGGTTGAGTATGGACATGTGAATGTTCTCGAATATTTAGCTTTTCTGGATCCACCAATTCTTCCAAATTAAATTTTCTTTTATATCAAAAGAAAAGAAAAAAATTAACCTTAATTAAAAAAAGACAAGAATGGAAAATACATCCGACGAAGTCATTAAGCAAATATTGATCAACAGTGATGAAAGAGAAATGAATAATCTGTGTTTAACAAACACTCGATTCAATAATTTATGTAGAGATAACAAATTTATGGAAAGTATTTATCAACAAAAAAGTGAAAATACAATTTCACAGGATATAATTCAGTTTAAATCTGTTAAAATGCCCTGGAAAGACTTTTACATTAGTATTTACAAACTCAAAAATGATCCTTTGAATATTGACCAATATTGTAGAAAAGGGAATTTATTGGAAATTCAAATTTTGACAAATATGAATCCACCTATTCTTCCCACACCAAAAGAAGCGGATGGTGCCGCTGTGAATGGACATTTGGATGTTCTACAGTATCTAGTTTCTCTTAATATTAGACCAACACCATCGGGAATTGTTTATGCTGGTATAAATGGACATTTGGATGTTCTAAAGTATATAATTTCTTTGGGTATTCGACCCACACCATCGGCAGCTAATTGTGCTGCTTGGAATGCGCAATTGGAAGTTTTGAAGTATCTAGTTTCTTTGGGTATTCGACCCACACCACGAGGAGCAGATTTGGCTGCTGAAAATGGACATTTGGATATTCTACAGTATCTAGGTTCTCTTAGTATTTTTCCAACACAATACGGAGTTAATCGGGTTGCTGAAAATGGACATTTGAATGTCCTTCGATATCTAGTTTCTTTGGATCGAATACCCAACACACTAGGAGTAGTTTTGGCTGCTGAAAATGGACATTTAGATATTCTCCGATATTTTGTTTTTCTTAATATTTGTCTCTCACGGAGCGCAGCTGATGGTGCTGCTAAGAATGGGCATTTGGAAGTTCTTAAATATCTAGTTTCTCGTCGTATTCTTCCCACAAAATACGCAGCAATGAATGCTATTAAGAATGGTCATTTGAATGTTGTTCAATATCTGGCTTCTCTGAATCCACCAATTTTGCCAAATTAATTTTTTCTTTTACTACAAAAGAAAATGGAAAATGCATCTGATGAAGTCATTAAACAGATTTTAGTAAATAGTAATGAAAATCAAATTAAACTTCTGTGTTTAACAAACAAACGTTTTTCTGGTTTATGCAGTGATCAAAAGTTTATGGAAGATGTATATTATCAAAAAGTGGAAAATACAATTTTACAGGATATTATAAATTTAAAAGAACCTGACATAAGTTGGAAAAACTTTTATACTTGTGTTGTCAATTTTAAAAATGCACCTCTTTCTCCTAATAAATATTGCAAATTAGGAAAATTATTAGAAGTTAAATTGTATGCAAATATGAATCCTCCAATTTTACCAACAGATGATGGAACATATTTGGCAGCTTACTTTGGACACTTGGAGGTATTAAAATATTTAGTGTCTCGCGGTATTCGGCTAACAGTTAATGAAGCAACTTGTGCAGCAATGAATGGTCATTTAGAAGTATTAAAATATCTTGTTTCTCTTAACATTCTTCCAATAGTTTCAGGAGTGAATTTAGCAGCCAAGAATGGTCATTTAGATATACTAAAATATCTTGTTTCGCTTGGTATTCGACCTACAGAATATGGAGAAGAATGGGCTGTTAGAAATAGTCATCTAGAAGTTCTAAAATATTTAGTTGTTATTGGTATTAAACTCACATCATTAACAGCTAATTATGCAGCTCAGTATGGATATTTAAATGTTCTTGAATATCTGAATTGTCTTAATATTAGATCTACATCGGATGGAGCTGATTTGGCCTCTGAGAATGGACATTTAAAAGTTCTTGAATATTTAGTTTCTCTTGGTATTAGACCTACATCGGAAGGAGCTGATTTGGCCTCTGAGAGTGGATATTTAAATGTTCTTGAATATTTAGTTTCTCTTGGTATTCAACCTACACGAAATGGAGCAAATTTAGCAGCTAAGAATGGAAAATTGGATGTTCTTCAATATATAGTTTCTCTTGGTGTTCCTGTTACATCATATGTAGCAAAGATGGCTTATGAAAATAATCATCAAGATATTTTGAATTATCTTGCTTCTCTGAATCCGCCAATTTTATTGAATTGATTAATTTATTTTTCTTACATAACAAAAGAAAATGGAAAATGCATCTGATGAAGTCATTAAACAGATTTTAATACAAAGCAATGAAAACCAAATCAAACTTCTGTGTTCAACAAATAAGAGATTTTCTGATTTATATCGTAATCAAAAGTTTATGGAAGTCATATATAATATAAAATCTCAAAATACAATTTTACAGGATATCATTGATTTGAAAGAACCAGGAATGAGTTGGAAAGAATTATATACTCGCGTTTTTGATTTTAAAAATACACCTCTTTCTCCTAACAAATATTGGGATACAAGCAATAATCATGGTCATCAGTATAAATCTATTATATATAAAAATTGATATAATTTTATTTCGTTCCAATTTAAAAACCCACGAAGAAAAAAAAGACGACGTCAAAATGGATCCTAACGCTGATATCATGAAAGAGGCATACGAGCATTACAAAGAAACGGGTGATCTTTACACTTACACTCTTGTACATCAAGCATGTGATGGAGGTGGTTATGCGGGCTCAGCTGGCTCAGAAACAGGTGCTTCTGTCCTATCAAGTGCAATTGATCTTGTCGCTGAATCCGTGTCATATCTAACATCCAATAATAAGTAGTATTCAGCTACGTCCTTAGACTCTTATTTTACTTTGCTGTTTATTTTTTCGAATCCGACCATTTTGACCGCAGATTCTGAACTAGAAAAACTCGCGGCCCCGAATGTGACACGCTTTTGACCTCAAAATTTTAAAGCTTCAAAAAAAATAGAAATATTTTTACAATTTTGACATTTGAATAATACGAAAATTTGAAATAATTTGAAAAAATAATTGCGGATCCGTACCACTCATAGTTAATAAAACTAAACATGTCACAAAGAGGAAGAAGCTTAATTTATGCAGCAGTCGCACTTATCTACGGTCTCGGAATGATCTTAACAATAGTAGGAGCTGTCTACTTATCTTTTAATAATGACTGTCCACCAGAGGATATGGTGTGTCCGTCTCAATACACTCTAGGAATAGTGTTAACAACTATTGGTGTACCAATAGTTGTTATTTCTCTAATGTCCATTTGTCTTTACACAATGTTAATATATCTATGCGATTGCTGCAGTGACGTTGTGGACGCAATGCCCTCATGATATATGCCATATAATTGACTGTGGAATCCGTTATTCTGTCTCAATTCCATATTATTAACTACTTTGGTGATGTCGACGGCTGGATCACTGTAAACGTGCAACGATGCGCAGATCAGCTTGTAGCGTTTGGCAAGCTTAGCCCTAGCGCAAAAGGCTTTCACTCGGCGGAGGTAGATTTGAATTCGGAACAACTTTGACCTGTCGGTTGAATCTCTTGTAAACAGATCGAGGAAGTTTACATCTTTAAGAAACAGACGAATTTCCACGTAACTAACGCTATGGGAAATTCTATGGTTTTATAGCCATTCTAACATCAATACTATGAGTTGTAGCATAATCAGCTATTAGTTCGCATAGCTCCTGTTTGGTGCTCTTCTTATTTACTGGTAGCTCTAATGAAATGGCCAAGTCATATAATTCATCTTTGTACATATTGGATGACAGGTCGTGACATAAACTATCCCTGAAATTACTATTTGTAGCTCTTAATGCTCTTTCGAGTTTACCACCAGGTTGACCTAAAATGTGAGTACCATGATCAAATAAGTTAAAATTAGGATCTGGCTGTTCCAACTGCTTTTTCTTGGCTATGATTAAAGCTTGCTCATCATCCCTTCTCTTTAACTCAGCTAACATTGGTTTAGATATAAATGCTTTCAAATTCCTTGCGTACTCAGTGGACATATCGGAAAATAAGCCATTCCTAATTAACAGCGAAGCAACATCAGGGTCATCGCGGAGATGGTACTTTCGCGTATCTGGGTATTCTTCTCCTATATCCATTTTGAGGGTGGTCAAGGGATCTGCACCATTATCAATAAACAGTTGCATAATATCTCTGATAACCTTTAGAGCATATGAAGAGTTTTTCCCATATCTTTCTTTATATTCTCTCTCAATATACGGATATTGATGTAAGAGAGTACCCAAGTAAGTAGTAGTCATATAGTTACCTTTCATCCACGGTCCTGGTTTAAGTTGTGCTCCTGAGTCTATTAACAATTTAAAAATATCATAAGCATCTTGTGGATCCATAAATAGCAGGTGATCATTAATTAATATACCTATAGGCGTTGCTCCCGCATCATAATTAGACAAATTTATTCCCTCATAAGGATACGTACCCCATTTACCAAAGTTGTTCGGATCCGCACCTTCACTCAGCAATTGTCTAATGCGAGATTCTTCTGGTACGATTGTGATATTACCCGTTCTCCTTTGGTGTATATAAATCTGCCTCAGATATTTATTTATACCATCCTTACCACTCATGCTATATACTTATGTGACATTTTACACATTAGAAAATTTCACAAACTAACGAATTAATCGTCCGCAATTGAAGAAAATATAAGGATATCTATATGGATAGATTAACTATTCAAGAACTATATAATGGTATTGATCCTTTAGAATTGTACGATTCCTGTTTTCTCAATTACCTAATAAATTCATTTCTGGTGATTAAAAATAAAAGCTTTCAAAAAGATTATTCAGCTTTTGGCGCGTTTAAGTAGTTTTTCACTTTTTAGTAGAATTTTGACCTGGTTTTTCCGGATTTGTTCAATCTCATCTTTTGATAAAGCAAAACCTCGTGCCATATGGACGCGCAATTTTTCGTTCCGAACGTATTTTTCTACCTCATTTCTCAATTCTATTACATCGTTCGTATCTGTCGGCGAAAATGAGCCTGCACGAAGACGAATAAGATTTATTTCGTCTTCGGATGGATCAAGTCCTGAGTCATATGAACGTTTTGATGCAAGTTCTTGCATCTCCAAATCTCTTATATGTTTTTGTCTAATTCTGTCTTTGCAATATTCTGAATCATATGTCAATAAACAGTAGTCATCTGAAATCACAAAATCTTGAAGATTAAATGTTCCATTTATAATCGAATGATGCAAGCCCAGGATTTCATTTCTGAAAATTTCAAAAGGTTCTCTTATCACTACATGCTCATCCCTAATTTCCATTAAAACCATAATTAAATCTTGATTTTCAACATTGTATCCTAATGTGCCTGGTAAGTCTATGGCTCCTTTGGGACCATATAAAAATTCCCTCCAAGTTATAAGATCTAAGGTGCTCCAATAATGGGCCGCCATTCTGTGAAATAGAGGGGTTGAAAAAGGTAGCATTGCTTTTTTAAATGCTATGCTAGCCTCATGTAATGGTAAAATAGTTGTTTGATCTTCAAGTGTTATAATCCATTTATTCATGTATTCTGATATCTTTCCACAAATCTCGGCCTTGGACATGGATTTGGTAACAGGTAAATCTAGTTCATTTGCTAATCCCAACAGTTCCTTCTTATATAAATTATCATTTAGATCATTACATAGACTTTCTTTTAATTCTTCATTGGGTTTTCCACGAAAAACTGCTTTTAAAGCTCTTGCCCCTCTGGAATCAGGTTGTGCAAGAATTTCTTTTCTATGTTCGGACAGATCTTGGAGCAGATAACGCCGACTTCCAATGGGGCTAAAATATTTCTCGCCTTTTTCAAGGACATCGGACATGGTTCTATCAGAAGTTTTCTGGGGTATATAACCAAATTTTCCTAGAATTTTAGCAGCACTTCGTAAAAACTGGTTGTTTATCGCATGAAGCGGGTCTTTCTTTTTCATAGACCTTAATAGAGTCGACAACTCCTTAGCTCTATCCGATTTAGGATCCATAGTTTTTAAGTCATTTTCCAGCTCTAATATAGTCGTTTCATGTTGTCGTATTGCCTTTTCATCAGCTTCTTTTTTTTTCTCAATAAGCCGATAATATTCGACAATTTTTTGATCACTTATTCCCGTTATTGTCCCTCTATTTTCCCAAAATCTTGACATACTTTATCTTTAGATAATATTTGATTTGTCACTATGTAACAGAATCAAATGTAACAAAGTATTTATAAATTCCACGGTTTTCTATTTTTCTTTCTTTTTTTGGAGATGATTCAGCCTTGAGCTTCAGATGTTGTAAAAATCCAGCAGGTTTTGGCCAATAATCTTTTCTTGAGACGAGCTTCGGATCTCGTTCTAATACAGGAATATTCATTTCGTCAATAATAGCCAATACCATTAAGGTAGGCAACCGACTCAGCCTTGAGCTTCAGATGTTGTAAAAAAACCTAATAATCTTTTCTTGAGACGAGCCTCCGATCTTACAAAAGCGCGAACAGCATCGATAAGTAACCATTTTTCATACATAGTATATCGTTCTAATACAGGAATATTCATTTCGTCAATAATAGCCAATACCATTAGGGTAGGCAACCGTAGGCCCGCTAATCCAATGCATTTTTCTAATACAAAATCTTTAATAACGTCTAATCTGGTTCTGCGTATGATTTTCTTTTCGTAAGCAATATTTTCAGCAGTTACTATTTTCCATTTTGGAGGATTTAGACACACATAGTTACCATCAATTGTCCCGATTAACTTGGATTTGTCATGGAGATCTAGAGCTATTAATGATATACAATAGTCACTATTGATGTATCCGTCTGAAATATCTTGTAAGAAAGAATTCAAGCAGACGGGAAAAGTATTCTCTTTAACACAGATAGAAAGTAATAGCCTTATGACTCTTGGATCATTTTTATCACGTATTAACGAGGTAATTACAGAATTTTGCATGGGAAAAACAATGTTTCCTTTAAGAGGCCGACATAGATCAGCTGGATTCATTCCTTTTAGAAACATAATCTTAATGATTATAAGAAATATATCTGGATTAGGACCGTTATGACTCCAGCCCCTAGATCCTATTTGGGAAACCATATGGTGATAATTTCTAACCTTGGGTATCAAATATTGCAATAATTTGGTAAGGTCATCATTAATTAGATTTCCGAAGTCTCGATGATCAGTGATGTCTCGGGGATCAGCGATGTTTCGAGAAGCTCGCACAAGATCTAATAATACATCACTATAAGGAATTCTGATGTAACGCTTATGCCGTTCCAACATGATAAGTTTGGATAAAACAAACTTATAATGATTATGTTTGAATAACTGCTGGCGTACATCACTACTCGTTAAGTGATTCAATAAGGATACTCTATCAGGTGTCAATACTTTTTGATCTTCACATAAATACGCGAAAAGATTTCGATGAGCACATTTTAGAGCAGTATATTGTGATATTTCGTGGATATTATTTTTGACCAGAATCTTAGCGATTAAATTTCGGTTTTCCAATTCATCATTAGGTCTATCCGTATCAACAAGGCATCCAATGGAGTATAACTACTATAGTCTACTGATTTTTTCGAACTAAGTACGAACAAAATGTATTTCATATTGTTTTCATTTAATTCTTCTTTTAGTAGCTCAATTAAGATTCTTTGGGGAAATAAGCCCTTCTTATATAAGCTTTTGAATGAAGCTAAGTCATGCATAAAAAACTCAATCCCACACTGATTAATTAATTTTTCTACTCCATCTTCTGGTAATGTAATTTTAATAAGATTCATCTTTTATTTATTCTTTTCTTTAGGTGTTTACAAATAAACTTTAGGAATCAAAAAGTAAAAAGAAATATAAAAAATCATTTTATTTATTTTCAAGATGAATTGGTCCTCATAAGTTATGTCAGAATGCTCGAACTCCTTTCATTTGGGTCATAATTCAATATTAGAAATAGGATCTCTATTTATGAGACATATCAACTGGTAAAACTGGTTGCCGCAGCTGTATAGGCGCAAAGAAATAAACCAGAGAGTCGATCCCTCAAACTGGTTTATTTCTTTGTGTAGTTTTTGGTGGGTGGTGTGGTGGAGCATATATGGTGTATAACTGCAGAGGTTCGCTCTCCGAGAGATTTATAATATTATGAACATTCCCAGGAGGGATAATTACTACATCGCCGTTACCTAGACTGTAAGACTTCTTATTGATTAGTGCAATACCAGTTCCGCTCTCAACTCTAAAAAACTGTGTCGTATATGGGTGGACTTCCACACCAATTTCTTCTCCAGGCTCAAGAGACATTAAGACCAACTGCATATATGGTGAGGTGTGTAGGACATGTCGAAAATCCCTATTACTTAATGTTTCCTTCTCAATATTGACGCTATATGGCTTTGTGAATTCTTTAGTCTGTTCAGGTATTCCTAAACAAGAGTTTCCTTTCTTTTTAGACATATATAAATACTCAAGATATTCATAAATATAAATGTTTTTTCATAAGGTTTAAAATATATATTTTTAAATGCTGCATTAGAATTTCCCATAGCGTTAGCTATGTGGATTCGTCTGTCTTACCTAATTCATAAAGGTCATAAAATATAATTAAGGAACATCATCAGCTATGGGAAAGCTCATAATCTTGTAAGAATTGACTGCAAAATCTCCCATTAGGATCATATTTGCGTTTCAGATCCATATAGTATTTGTAATTTGGATATGCTCTACGAAACTGTTCAACCGTTGCTAACGGCAAATATGGGAGGTAATAGGAACCTTTTAGGGTCAAAACAACATTTAGTACTTCCTGGGTCCAACGTGCTGTATTAGCTAATGAATATGGATTATTGAGAAGGTTATAGTAGATAACTATGGCTAATCTGTCGTTAGGGGCGTAATCCAGGATAGGCTTAGGAGAATCCTCTCTAACTCTAACATAGCGTAAGGAGATATTTAGTAGATTTACATTGTAAGTTTCGGTAACCCTGTTGAATTCTCTTATAAACATATCTATTGTATCCTCGTTAATGGGTATAAAATATTCTTGAAGAGCGGTTGTGGTCGGAAATCTGAAGAGCGATCTATGTTTATTGGTATCGTAGGTGAGTTCCCAATTCCTCCAAACAGGAACAGTATTTTCTTTTATATCATTTATCTCATTTGTACCAAAACTTTCGAAATATGGTTCTAAATATGCTCTACAATATTTTAATATCTTACTTCTCCTTAAAATTTGCTCTGATAACATTGGTAACCAGTAATAATCTCTTGATTCTTGCAACTTTTCTGGTCCTTTTGACAACTCATCAGAAACACCAGAGGTTGGTTCTTCTGATATTTCTGATCCTTCGAAATTTTTTCCACTAAAGTCCGTTCTAACGTAATAAATGTTAAACAAGTCCTTCCTTCTTTCAGGATAGATCAAACCATTATATAAGACTATCTGACCAGGATTCTTATCTAGCATATTAATAGTCTTATAAATAGTTTCTCCACAAACATTAACCGCTTTCTGTACCACCTTCTTAATAAGATAATTATCAGTTAAGCCGATTGTTGCTTCTAAAATGATTGCAATCCCTCCATAACCACCTAAGACACCAGAAAAGAGTATATCAGATGGGTAGATTGTCAGAATGGAACCATCAGCTAGCATTACCTTCATAGATAATAAGGTAGATCCAACTGTTGAATACTCAATACCCCTTCCATGAGCATTAACACTAATTGATCCTCCCAAAGTGAAGTTGGCATATGATTGCATTGCTTTAACGGACAAATTATATGGATCTAAAAATTCGATAATCTGTCTCCAAGTAATACCAGATTGTGCTGTTAACTCCTTCTTTTCAGGATCGAAACATATAACCTTATTCATGTTAATCATGTCCAAATATATTGCATTCTCTTTAAAGGTATGACCGCCATGACTAAACTTTCCTCCAGCGATACTTATAGGAGTATCAGGGTATCTTAATAATATATCTCTTATTTCATTATAATTTTCTACCTTATATCTATCAAACACATTTGCGTATAGCACATCTGCATAATCCCAAACCAAATACTTGTTAGCTATTTTTTCAGCAGTTAAGAGCAGTAAAAATATTATTACTGTGATAATCACTATAACTTTTAGGAATGTCCATGTAAGGTTCATAACCAATGGTTTTTAAAATAACTTAGAGGGTATATTGCTCTATATTAGAGTAATATTTTTGCTTCCGTTAGATTTTGCTCCTTAAAATGGTATAGTTGATATCAGTATAGAATAATTTTCAATAACATCAAACGAATATGAACTAAATGAAGTTAGTGAAGGGCGACCAAGCGACCTTTGTCGCGAGTGTGCGAGGAGCTTCAGATGAAACCGAGGCAACAAGCCAAAGGTCGCGAGTGTGAGGGAGTTCCAGATGCTAAAACTACAGACCAGGAGCAAAGTATTTTTGTGTTTAAAAGTCTTTTTAAAGACCCCTTCAATGTCGACGCATCTGAAAGACTAAAGAAAGACCATAAAGAGCAGCACCAGCAACAATGAGGAAGAGTGGAAAGTTACCCTTGGTATAGAAGTTAATGTAAATCAATCTAAAAACATAGAAGGCCGTGCCAGAATTGAGAGGAAATTCAATATATCTTAAACTCAGATTCACATCGATAAGATAGTATAATCCTACAATCGTAAGAACTAAGATTAGATCGAAAATCGTCGTTTCAAAACAGGTTCGGCAAATTCCAGAAAAGAGACCAGTCGACAAACCAATAACTGTTGCATATGAACCAAAACGTTCATATACACGTAAATCTTTGTTAAAGTCTTGACCAATCTGCTGATATAATCCCATACCCATAAAGATTATACAAATTAAAAAGCTCATTTCGAAAATAGTCGTAAGCTTAGTCCTTGAGTCTTTGATATTCTCTAACATAATGAAATGAACTGCTGCCAAGGCATGGATTATTCCGTAAAATGCCATGATCTTGCTGTCCAAGGTATGAGCAAAATATAATGATAGAAATGCTGTAAAGGCACAGATAAAGATTCCAGCTAGGAA
>Ga0075163_10007154_pt1 | contig 14783 bp, 16 predicted proteins | sample JI1023141ADNA_FD_71478 | JGI IMG/M metagenome (GOLD analysis project Ga0075163, IMG submission 71478) | Wastewater effluent complex algal communities from Wisconsin, to seasonally profile nutrient transformation and Carbon sequestration -... | ecosystem: Engineered > WWTP > Effluent > Algae...
GCGGACGCTATGTAGAGCGCTCACATTCCCACTCTTACGAGTCTGACGCCGAACGTGGTTCGCGCGCCCAGGAGCCCGACTGCATGAGCTTCCAAAACCACAACGATCGCCGCGAAGCCGCCGACGCCGCCAAGAAGGCGATGCTGGAAAAGTTCAAGACCAAGGCCGCACCCACGCAGATGGATCCGGCCGAAGCTGCCGCGCGCGTGAAGGCTGCGGAAGAAAAAGAAGCAAAGCGCGTCGAAGCCGAGAAGGCTCGCCGCGAGCGCGTCGAGTTGGAGCGCATGGAACGCAAGATTGCAGCTGAAACTGCCGCAAAGGCAGAGCGCGAGCGTGTTATGCGTGAAGCGAAAGCTGAGCGCGAGCGGGTTGCCCGCGAGCTAGCGGCTGAGACAAAGCGCAAGCGCAAAGAAGCCGAAGCTGCCGAGATGAAGCGCTACGAAGATGAGGCGCGCCGCGACCTCGCCGCTGCGGCGATGCGCAAGCGCCGCTAAGCGACAACGCAACTCGGGCCGCTCAAGCGGCGCGAGCTGCATCATGCGCTAATTTAGTCCCAACGTACGCAATTGCCGCGGCGGTTGCGCTCGATGCAGCGGCGTTCTGGTGTCGTCGCTGCGCCAACGGCGGCGCCTGCTACGCCGCCAACGACCGCGCCGCCGACGTCACCGGATACGACCGCGCCTGCACCGGCGCCGATCAGCGCACCTGACGCCGCGCGTTGTTCCATCGTGTCGCCGCACGCTGAGAGTGCAAGCACGCTCAGAGACATTGCCGCGTTCAAACCTAATGCTCGAAAATTCATGTCAGCCTCCTGGCGTTGACCCCCATCGAGCACCGCCAGACTTGGCGCGTGGTTCACATTGTTCGATGAAATCAGCGCGATGGAACTCTGTGATTTGCGGCGTCCGCAGAATCGCAGCACGCGAAGGCCATGAGCAAAGTCACCGTCCAAGTCGCCCCGCTCCCGCATTTCGAAGGCCTGCAATTGCCGGCGTACGAAACCGCGTTGTCCGCGGGCATGGATTTGCGCGCCGCAGTTCCTGAAAACGAGCCGATGGTCGTCGCGCCCGGTCAGCGCGTTTTGGCCCCGACTGGTCTCACGATTGCGCTTCCTGCTGGATACGAAGCACAAATTCGTCCGCGCTCGGGCTTGGCGCTGAAGCATGGCCTCACCTGCCTAAACACGCCCGGAACAGTGGACGCTGACTATCGCGGCGAAGTGAAAGTGATCCTAATCAATCTCGGCCAGGAAGCGTTCACCATCAAACGCGGCGAACGCATCGCGCAGATGGTGATCGCGCCAGTAACGCAAGGCGAGTGGGATATTGTCGACACGCTGAGCGAAACCGCTCGCGGCGCTGGCGGCTTCGGGTCGACTGGCCGCGGCTAACGACGCGAGCGCAGACCGATAAAGCTTGAACGGCGCTTGCGGCGCCGCGGCGCTTCGGCTTCCACCGCCTCTTCGACAACCGGCTCGTTCTCATTCGCCTCCGCAGCGCGCTGGATCGCAACACGGTCGTCGCGTGCGAGATGCACTTCGCCGCCACAATCAGCGCGTGCCGCTTCAATCGCACGCCGGAAGCCGACCGGATTGGCCATCGGCGGAAATGCGATCACGGCATCGCCCGTCCCCGTCACTACAACACGCCCGAAGCCAAACATGCGCGCGACGATCGATTGATCAAGCGACACGCCTTCAACGCTCTCAACGGCCAGTTCGTGCGTGTGACGGTTGAGCCAACCGGTTTTCAGAATAACGCGGCGATTGGTGACTGCGAAGTCCGTCGTCTTCATCTTGATCCATGCGGTCAGGAAGATGACAACGCCAACCACGATAATGCCGAGTAGGATCAGAGCCGCCCACGCGCCAAACCAAAAGATGCCCGGCCATTTGCCGCGCTGAATGATGGTTTCGCCATCCGCCAAGCTTTCGTCGATGTAGCGCATTCGAGGTACCTTCTAGGAAACGAACGCAACCCCGCGACTCGCGTTCCGGTGGGAACCGCTCGACGGCGGCGGCGGCCCCGAGCTAAATGAGGCGCCGGGGGAGATCCGAATGCGCGCGCTTGTTATCACCGTCATTCTTGCTGTCGTCGCGGCGGCGGCCTTTTTTGTGTATCGCCAGTCGGCGTCAGCGCCCGGACCGCAAGCAACGACGACGCCTGCCCCCGCCGCGCCGTCCACTGCCGCGGACTGCAACATTCTGAACGCTGTCTACGAGTACAACTCCGATCGGCGCCTGCTGCTGCGCTTCGAACTCATACCCGCGACAACAGATTATGACATGGCCGCGGGCGTGAACGGCCGGCAAATCGGCAATTTGAACTTCGTCGTGCACGTCACGTCGCTTAACGTCGACCACAAGTTCAAGCCCGACAATTCATCGCTCATGTCCGGTCCACGTTGGCAAACGGTGGCGACCTATCTCCGCCCCGATGCCGGCGGCGATCGCTTTCAGGTCAGCATGTTCGATCGCTCGATGGAGTATATCGACCAGTTGCCGCGCGACACCTCAACCGCGCCTGCGCACATCTACATGCCCGACATGATGCGCTACCTCTATCGTCAGCACATCGATCTGCCGCCAGGCATGTTCAGCTATCTGCGCTGCGAAGAGCCTGCAGCGGCCCCTGCTGCGCCGTAAGCTGTTGGCGCGGAACAGCGCGAGGCTTATGTGAGCGTCATGAAACTCGCCCTCGCCGATCTGCGCGCTGGCCTACCACCGGAGTTCGAGCGCTTGCGTGAAGCCGCGCGCGCCGAGGGTTATGGCTTTCTGGATCGCCTTCAGGCGCGGTGGCGCAACAGCGCTTATGATGCGGACGACCAAGCGAGCGTTGTTGGCGTGCAGTCCGAAGACCGCCTCGTCGCCATCGGCGCGCAGACGTACGACGAGTATGATCCTCACCCAGAGCATCGTCGCATCCGCCATTTCTACGTGCTGCCCGAAGCGCGCCGGCACGGCGCTGGCCGGCTGTTGGCGGGCGAACTGACCAAACACGCCTTCGAACGCGCCCCGCGTTTGCATCTGCGCGCAACACATTCGCTTTCGACGGCGTTTTGGGATGCGATGGGATTTGAGCGGGTCGCGCGCGCAGACCGCACGCACGAGAAGCTGCGCCAATGAGTTTCTCCGACACTGAACGCGAACGCTACGCGCGCCACATCCTACTGAAAGAAATCGGTGGGCCCGGGCAGCAAAGGCTGAAGGCGGCAACCGTTACGATCGTTGGTACTGGCGGCCTTGGCGCACCAGCGGCACTCTACCTCGCTGCGGCCGGCGTCGGACGCCTGCGCCTGATCGATGACGACGCGGTCTCGCTCGATAATCTGCAACGACAGATCATTTTCCGCAGCGCCGATGTCGGCGCCTCGAAAGTCGAACGCGCGCAAGACGTGCTCGCGGCGCTGAATGACAACGTAAGCGTTGAGATCGAGCGGCAGCGACTAACTGAAGCGAACGCAAGCTATCTACTTGGCAACGCTGACGTCGTGCTCGACGGCGCCGACGATTTCGACACACGCTTTGCCGTCAACGCCGCCGCCCGCGCATCAGGCACACCGCTTGTGTCCGGAGCCGTTGGCCGTTGGGACGGCCAAGTCTCCGTGTTTGCGCGCGGCGGCCCCTGCTATCGCTGCTTTGTGCCGGAGACGCCGCCGGACGCGGAAACATGCGCACGCGTCGGCGTCGTTGGTGCGTTGACTGGCGTGATTGGTTCGATGATGGCGCTGGAAGCAATCAAGCTCATCACGCAAGCGGGCGAGCCACTCATCGGACGGGTGATGTTGTTCGATGGCCTCAAAGGCGAGGCACGCACCGTAACACTGAAGCGTGACCCATCCTGCCCAGTGTGCGGCCATGAGTGAAAACTGGGGCACGTTGCTGGTCGCCGCCGCACGCCGCGATCTCGAAGTACGCGCGCGCTTAGCGGCCAGCGGCGAGCTTTTCAACGGCTACAATGCCGAGATGGAAAAGGTTCATAACGAAAACGCCGCCCTGCTCGCGCGCGTATTCGACGACATCGGCTGGCCCGGACGGCGCGAGTTTGGCGATGACGGCGCCGGCGCTGCGTTTCTGATCCTGCAACACGCGATCGGTCACCCAGATCTGCAACGGCGCGGCCTCGCACTCATCCTCGACGCCATTCCAGAGGGCCAAGCCAATCCGCTCGACGCAGCCTATCTCTCCGATCGCATCGCCATCTTCGAACAGCGCGCGCAGACCTTCGGGACGCAATTCGATTGGGATGCAAATGGTCAGCTCTCGCCCGCGCCAGTTCACGAGCCTGAAGCACTGGATGACCGCCGTGCGAGTGTCGGCTTGCCGCCAATGGCGGAAACGATCGCGCACATGCGCGCCAACGCTGCCGCAGAAGGCCAAACCGCGCCGGCGGACCTAGCGGAACGCCGTGCGGCTTACGATGCATGGGCGCGCAAAGTGGGGTGGCGCGCTTGACGCCGCCCGCGCGCGGCGCACTGTGGCGCGTTACGGAGGGGTGGATATGGTGCGGGGAATTATTGGCGCATTGCTCGCGCTTGTCGGCCTGGTCGCGGTTCTAGCTGGCGGCGCCTATCTGATGCTGCGCCGCGCCGATGTCCCCTACGAAACATTGGCGGCACAATATGAGAGCGCTGCGTCGCGCTATGCTGAACTACCTGGCGGCGTGCGAGTCCATTATCGCGACGAAGGCCAGCCAAATGGCCCGGTGCTTGTTCTCATTCACGGCTTCTCCGCTTCCGTGCACACATGGGAGCCTTGGGTTGCGCGACTCGGCGATGAGTATCGCATCATCTCACTCGACCTGCCGGGACACGGCCTGACGCGCGCACCCGCGGGCTATCAAGCGTCAATCGAAGCGTTCCGCGACGTAGTGCATACATTCCTGCAAACGCAGGGCGTCACCAACTTCGCCATCGCCGGCAATTCGATGGGCGGCAATGTCGCGTGGGAATATGCACTCGCCTATCCCGAGGATGTGAACGCGCTGATCCTCGTCGATGCATCCGGCTGGGAAGACACGCGCCTGGAAGCCAGCGAGGAACCGACGATCTTCAAGCTGCTGCGCAATCCCATGCTCGGCCCGGTCATGCGCGACCTCGACAATACGCGCCTCGTGCACGACGGTCTCGAAGCGGCGTTCGTGAACACGGCGCTGGTCGATGACGCAATGGTCAATCGCTACGTGCAACTCTCGCGCGCGCCAGGTCACCGTGAAATCTTACTGCAAATGACCTTGGGCTTCCGCGAGCGCCACTACGCGACAGCGGAGCGCCTGGCCGCGTTGCAGATGCCGGTGCTGATCATGGCTGGCGACACAGATCGTATCGTGCCGACAGAACACGCACAGCATTTCCACGACGCCATCCCCGGTTCGCAATTGGTGATCTTCCCATCCACCGGTCACGTTCCGCAGGAAGAGCGCCCAGAAGAATCGGCGACGGCGGCCAACGAATTTCTCTATCGCGTGATCGAAGGCTCGGCGCTGGCGCCGCTGCCCGAGGTCAATTGCGACGTCGATGCGCGCTGCTGAGCCTTCGCTGAATCGTCACACGCCCTCGCTAGGACACCGCACATGCTGATTGCCAGACGTGGATTGCTCGTAGCTGGCGCCGGCGCCGCGATGGCGCGGCCCGCTTGGGCGCAAAGCTTGGCGCAAGGCGCGTTTACACACGGCGTCGCTTCCGGCGATCCGCTTGCGGACGGCGTGATCATCTGGACCCGCTTCGTCGGCGGAGACGGTCGCATCGCCTGGGAAGTCGCCGAAGACGAAAGCTTCGCGACCGTAGCGGCCCGCGGCGAAGCGCAAGCAAGCCCGGTCAGCGATTATTGTGTGAAGGCAGATGTGCGCGGCCTGCAACCGGGGCGCGCCTATTTCTACCGTTTCCTTGCCGGTTCTGGCCCTTCTCTCACCGGACGCACACGCACAGCGCCAACGGATGCCAGTTCGCTCAAGGTCGGCCTTGTGTCATGCGCGAACTACGCGTTCGGATATTTCCACGCCTACGGCCACCTCGCCGAACGCGACGATATCGATCTCGTGCTGCACACCGGCGATTACATTTACGAATACGGCGCCGACGAATATCCGAAGACCGAGCTCACCGTCGCCGGCCGCGCCTTCGATCCCGACCATGAGATCGTGACGCTCGACGATTACTATCGCCGCTATCAGCAATATCACACCGATCCAAATCTCTTGGCGCTACGCGCCGCAAAACCAATCTCCGCCGTCTGGGACGATCACGAGATCGCCAACGACTCCACTAGCACCGGCGCGCAGAACCACCAGCGCAACGAAGGCACGTACGCCGATCGCGTTGCGGCCGCGACCAAAGCCTATTTCGATTGGATGCCGATCCGCCGTCCCGAGCAGACCGGCATTCGTCTCTATCGCACGCTCGATTGGGGTAGCGTGGCGCGCATCATTCTGCTCGACACGCGCCTCATCGGCCGTGTTCGCCAACTCAGCTATCAACGCGCGCTCGGCTTGCACTTGCTTTCCGATGGCGCAGGCATGCAAGCGGCGGTGGAAGAGTTTCGACGTACGCAATTACTCGATCCCTCGCGCACCTTGCTCGGCGCCGATCAGGAAGCGTGGTTCGCTGAAACGCTCGCAGCCTCGAAACAACGCGGCCAGATATGGCAAGTCGTGGCGCAGCAAATCGCGATGGGCGAGCAGCTCGTCGGCACGGGCGCCGCGGCGATGGTCTCACCCGATGCGCACGCCAACACGCGGCGCTACGTGACGGTCGGCGAACGGCTTGGACGCATGCACATGCCGTGGAATTTGGATTCATGGGACGGATACCCCGCCGCGCGCGAGCGGTTCCTGCAAGCCTGCGTCGCCAACGCTTCAAACGCCGTCGTTCTCGGCGGCGATAGTCACAACACTTGGGTCAATAATCTCGCGGCGCCCGGCGACGCCGCGCGCGTGGCCGCCATCGAGTTCGCCGGCTCAAGCGTGACCTCGCCTGGCCTCGAACAGGCCATGTCCGCTGCCGCACCCGGCGCACGCGAAGCGATGATGCGCAGCGCCAATCCGCATTTGGCCTGGTGCGATGTCACGACGCGCGGCTACGGCGCGCTGAAATTCACGCGCGACGCTTGCGAAGCGGAATGGGTTGGCTTTGCCGACGTGCGCTCCGCCGAAGCGGCCACCCCCACCGTAACACGCATGAGCGCGACGCCGAGCACATCGAACGGCCCAGGCGCTTGGTCACTCTAAGCCAAGCGCGCATTCGCCCATCGGGCAATCGATGGACGCAGCCGCTTCGGCGTCACGCGAACCGCTAAGTTCAACGGACCGAGCGCCAGCCAACGCGACAAGCCAAAATCTCGAATGCCTTGGCGCAAGCGAGATAGCGGCGCGATGAATTCGCGTTTTCCGCCATGAAGGCGTGCTCTGCCAGTTGGCGACAGCGCGTCAATCGTCGATTGCCCAAACACGTCGTGCGCAATGAGCGGCGGCGACACGCCATAGGTGTCGAGCCCCCACTCCCACACGCGCTTCAAATCATGATCGATCGGCAAACGTCGCGGACGTTGCGCTAAAAATTTCCGCGCGCCCGAAGCGCTGATCAGATAAGCGCCGGTCGTCGTCGGCACACGCGAATAGCGCACAAGCTCGCGTCCCTCGCCGAGCGCCGCGATCGACCGCGTCACGCGCTTCGTGTGGTATGAAAGGCGCACGATGTCCCAACGTTCGGGCAGCGCCGCGATCAAAGCATCCAGCGCGAGCGGAAGATCGCTCGGCAGCCCAACATCATCCTCAAGCACCAATTGCGGCGACGCGAGTTCGCCGCGCGCAATGCGTTGCAGGATCGCCAGATGGCTCGCATAGCAGCCGATCTCGCCGGGAGAGAGCTTTGCATCGACGGGAAAATACCGCGCCAAATCCGGCGGCAACGCATCACCGCGCAGCGCACCGAACCGTTCGCACGGAACACCCGCAGCAGCTAGTTGGCCGCGCATGTGCGCCATACGCTCATGGTCACGATCAAGGTTGATAACGATGATGCCAGGCGTCATGGCCGCGATTGATCGCGCGCGCCGCCGCTGAACGTGATCCCCCGTTCATGGGGCTTCGCGCGGCGCCGCCATCTCGCTTGATTTGTAAACCGACCTTCGTCACCGTCCGCGCCATGAGCGATTGGTGGCGTGGCGCGGTTGTCTATCAAATCTATCCCCGTTCGTTTTGCGATTCGAACGGTGATGGCGTCGGCGATCTGAAAGGCGTCATCGACAAGTTGGATCACGTTGCATCTTTAGGGTGCGATGCGATCTGGCTTTCGCCATTTTTCACCTCGCCGATGAGAGATTACGGCTATGACGTTGCCGACTATCGCAGTGTCGATCCGTTGTTTGGTTCCGAAGCGGAAGCCGATGCGCTGATCGCCAAAGCGCACGCACTTGGGCTGAAGGTGATCATCGATCAGGTTTGGTCGCACTCTTCGGATCAGCACGCTTGGTTCACCGAAAGCCGCGCCAGTCGAGATAACGCGAAGGCTGATTGGTACGTGTGGGCGGACGCCAAGGCGGACGGTTCGCCGCCGAATAATTGGCAAGCCATGTTTGGCGGCTGCGCGTGGACATGGGATGCGCGCCGCCGGCAATACTTCCTGCACAACTTTCTACCCGAGCAACCCGACCTCAACGTTCGCAATCCCGCCGTGCAAGATGCGTTGCTGGATGTTGCACGCTTCTGGCTCGAACGTGGCGTGGATGGCTTCCGGCTCGACGTCGTCAACTTCTTCACCCACGACGCGCAATTGCGCGACAATCCGCCGATCACGACTTTAAAGCGCGCCCCACCACGGCCGCACCAATTCCAACGCCACGTCTACGATCGCACCCAGCCTGAAACGCTCGACTTCATCGCGCACCTGCGCGCCCTGCTCGATCAATTCGGCGCCATGGCTGTCGGTGAGATCGAGGACGAAGAACCGCTGAAGGTGCAACGCGACTACACCGACGGGCCAGATCGACTGCAGACGGCGTACTCGTTCTTCCTGCTACGCCAGCGCGCGATGACGCCAGCGGTCATCAAAGATGCAATGGCGCAATGGGAAGGCGCGCGCGGATGGCCTTCATGGTCGCTGTCCAATCACGACGTGATCCGCTTTCCAACGCGACTAGCCGACGGCGATTCGCAGCGCACGAAGCTCATGATGGCGCTGCTGCTCGCGCTGCGCGGCACGGCCTTCATCTATCAAGGCGATGAACTCGGCTTGCCGCATGCGGATATTACATTCGAACGCTTGCGCGATCCCGAAGCGATTGCGTTCTGGCCATCCGGCATTGGCCGAGATGGGGCGCGCACGCCGATGCCGTGGTCGCATGCTGAAAACATGGCGGGCTTCACGGCAGCGACCGATGCATGGTTGCCACTTGATCCACGTCACCGTGCGCTCGCAGTCGACACGCAAGGCGCGGATTCGATGCTCGCCTTCACGCGCAGAGCCATTGCACTGCGCCGCGCAAGCCCCGCATTGCGCGAAGGAGAGTTCATCGCGCTCGATGCGCCTGAGCCTGTCCTGGCCTTCGAACGCCGCATCGAAGACGAGCGCATCCTCTGTCTTTTCAACCTTGGCCCCGAGCCGGTGAAGCGCCCGCTCGCCGGCGGTACTGTTCGCCTTGCCATCGGCGACGCTGAGCTTTTGACCGGCGCTGCGTCGCTCGGCGGCTATTCTGGTCTGTTGATCGAAACCTGACGGCTTTGATTTGCTTTAGGTTTGCAATCACCCTGGGTGATATAGTATAACGTCTCGCATGTTCTGGAGGGGCAGAAGCCGCCATCAAGCACGGACCGCCACGACGTGGCGGCAACGAGGCTCAACGCTCGCCGCATTGCTTGCGGTCGTCCTCCAAACTTTCGTCGTCCAGACTCACATCCATACACCGGTCGCGCCCCTGCACTTCGTATACGCGCAAGCCGCAGGCGCGACTTCGGATGACGGCTCCGCCCACGCGAAAGCCAGCAACAGCCATCAGGTCTTGTGCCTGATCTGCCAAACGCTCGCCGCGTCGGGCTCAGCAATGCTGCCGAGCGCAGCCATCGTCGCCGCAACTACACAAACGAACGACGAGGCGGTCGTCGCGCTCGCGCAAGCCCCGCGCGTTCATTCGCACTCCTGGCAGAGCCGCGCGCCCCCTTCTTTCCTCTGAGCACACACGCGCTCGCTTGAGCGCCCGTTCGCGCGCGCTTCGGCGTGCGCGCTTCAATCCGTGTTTCTGGGGTAAGTCATGACTTCCAGCATCTTCGCGCGTACGCGCGCCCTTTCTCCATCCCGTATTCCGTTGGTTTTCGCGCTGTGCGCGGGCGCGGCGCTCTTCCCAGCCGTGGCGATGGCCCAGGACGATGAGAGCGAACCTGAAATCGTCGTCACCGCCCCGCTCGAAGGCTCGCGTATCGAGAGCTTGCAGGGCGCCGAAGTGCTGCGACGCGACGACATCGTTGAACAACTGAACGGCGGCTTGGGCGATACACTCGATTCGGTGCCCGGCATCGCAACCACCTTCTTTGGCGCGGGCGCGAGCCGGCCGATCATCCGTGGCTTGGGCGAAGACCGTGTGCGCGTGCTACAGAACGGAATTGGCGCGATCGATGCTTCGACGGCCTCGCCCGACCACGCCGTGACCTCCGATGGCCTCGACGCAGAGCGTATCGAGGTGCTGCGCGGCGCCGCGGCCCTTGCCTATGGCGGCAACGCCATCGGCGGCGTCGTCAACGTTATAGATCAATCGATCCCGACACGCGCGATCGACGGCGTGACATTCGATGGCCTCGCAGTGCTCTCCAGTGTCAACGACGGCACACAAGGCGATGCGAATCTAGGCTTCGGCGCGGGACCATTCGCGTTGCGGCTGAGCGCTGCCGCGCGCGACACCGATCCGTATGAAACGCCCATCGGCGAAGCCGTCAATCAATGGACTAGCGTACGCTCCTACGGCATTGGCGGGTCGCTGCTTGGCGATTGGGGCTATTCCGGGCTCGCCGTAAAACGAACCGAAGACGAATACGGGTTGCTGCCAGAAGGCGTCGGCGAGCCAGGCGGTCACATCGAACTTGAGCAAACGCGTATCGAAGCCCGCGGCGACTTACGCATTGATCTCGGCCCATTCGATCGGCTGGACTACGGCGTTCAGCAATCCGACTACCAACACACGGAGTTCGAAGGCGATGGCGCGCCGGGCACGACCTTCACCAGCGAAGGCTGGGAAGGCCGGCTTGAAGCGCATCATCGCGGCGAACGCCTGGACGGCGCGATTGGGGTGCAGTTCAGCGATGTGGACTTTGCAGCTGTCGGCGATGAAGCCTTCATAACGCCGACTAATACCCAAGATTCGGGTGTGTTCGTCGTCGAGCGTTACGATCTCGGGTCTTGGGGGCTCGAGGGCGGCGCGCGCTATGAGCGCCGTGAACTCGATAGCCAGACGTTCGGTACCCGCGAGTTCGACAATGTCAGCGCATCTTTCGGCATGTTTGTGCGGCCGGCGCCGAATTGGTTCGTGGGCGCGACGTTGGCCAGCGTCGAACGGGCGCCGACGGCGTTCGAATTGTTCTCCGATGGCCCGCACTTAGCGACCTCAAACTATGAAATTGGCGATCCGGATCTTCAGCAAGAGAAAGCAACCTCATTTGAAGCTTCCCTGCGCTACAATCGCGGCCCCTTCCGGTTTGAGATGAACCTCTACGGCATGGATTTCTCCAACTACATCGCGCTGGTGGAACGCGGCGACGTCTGGTGGGTCGATGAAGACACCGACACCAGCGGATTCGCCGCCGATGAGGGAAGCGCGCCAGGCGGCGCAGATGAGATTCTACCCGTGTTCGCCTTCGTTCAGCAGGACGCAACGCTCGTGGGCGGTGAACTCTCAGCCGCGATGCAGGTTGGCGAGATCAACGGCTTCGCGATCACCACGGATGGCTCGCTCGATCTCGTGCACGCGGACTTCGTCGGCGGCGGGCATCCGCCGCGGATTCCGCCACGGTCACTGACGCTGGGCGTTGAGGCCGCGAACGACCATTGGACGGCGCGGCTTGAAGCTGTCGATACGGCGAAGCAAACGCGTCTCGCTCCGTTTGAAACGGCGACGGACGGATACACATTCATCAACGCCGGCCTTGCTTGGAGGCCAACGACGAATTGGACGATCCGCCTCGACGGACGAAATCTGACCGACGAACTGGGACGTGTGCACACCTCTTTCCTTAAGGATGAGCTGCCGCTGCCTGGGCGCAATTTCCGGCTGACTTTGCAGACGAGCTTCTAACTGCGCGCGCTGCGCACAACACGCCACTTGATTGCTCATCCGATCCGGCGATGATCGCCGCGATTTCGGGAGCGATCAGATGGCGGACGGCGCGCGACAGGCACAGGCCCAGTCATGGGATTTCGGGCGTGGTCTACGCGGATACAAATGGCCAGTGTCGGCAGCACGGGCCAACCTGCTGCTGACGCACGGCTTTGCCGAATATGCTGAGCGCTACGTCGAGCATTATTACGGCCTGATCCCACGTCTCAACGCTCTGGGCTTGGACGTGTACGCTTTCGACATTCGCGGGCACGGACGCTCGACCGGCGCGCGCGGCGTCGCCGACATGATGCGCACCGTCGAAGATCATCGCGCAGCGCGCCGTGCACTGACGGACAAGCCGCTCTTCTTGTTCGGACATTCGCTCGGCGGGTTGATCGCGGCTGCAAGCGTCGCCGAAGACAGCACTGGCGTTGCCGGCGCCATACTCAGCGCGCCTGCTCTGTTGATTGAGGCCCCACCGCATCTGCGCGCGATCGCGAACGTGTTCGCGGTGCTCGCACCGGGCCTGCGCTTGTTGCCCGCAAGCGATGCGAGCGCGATCTCGCGCATCGACGCCGAAGTGCACGCTTACAAAACTGATCCAATGATCAGCGCGCTCAGCATCCCGGCGAAGGTCGGCGCAACCGCAATAGCTACAGCGGAAAAGGCTTGGTCCCGTTATCCGCAATGGACGACGCCAGTGCTCGTTGTTCACGGCGAGAAGGACACACTCACTGATCCGAACGGAAGTAAGCGCTTCTTCAGTACAATTGCCGCCGCAGACAAGAAGCTCGAGCTCTATCCCGAGGGCCGGCACGAATTGCTAAATGATCTCGACCGTGAGGCCGCATGGAGCGTCATGTCCAGTTGGTTGAGCGAGCGCGCCGCGCGCTTATAGCTATTCCGGGTCTGCGGAGCCGAACAGCAAACCAAACGCCGCGACCGCTGGATCGGCGGCGCGCATCGCCGGGTCGTTAGAGGCGAACTCGCTATCGCCGGACGCCGAGCTGTTATTGGTCTGACTGCGGGGATCAAAACGCATGCGCACGGTGCAGCCCGGCACGAGGCTTTGCGAGAATCTGCCGACGTTCCAATCCGAAACCCAGCCGCCGTAATCCCAATCGAAGCCCCAAAGCTTGAACGGCATGACGTTCAGACGCTCGATATCGGCGATCGGCGTGCCGATGGTGTAGCCCTCGGCGCCGCGCCATTGCGTGCCGACAGTGCTGACCATCGCGGAGGCGAGCGCGGAGTGATCTTCAGTCCACGTTAGCTCAAGGCGGCGTGTCGGATCGTTGGCATAGACGAGCGTCGCCTCGTAGCTCTCTCCTTCCGGGCCAGGCATCGTTTGCGTCGTGACGTTCTCGGCGCCGAAGCGTTCAGTGAGAGTCGTAGGCGTCGCACCCGCGAAATCGGCGCAGGACAATGTGAGAGCGGATGCGTCTGCAGCAGTGGAGGTCGCAGGCGTCGGGGACGCGCCTTGTCCGCACGCAACTACAGCGAGCGCCGCGACTGCAAGGAGGAGCTGCGCTTTCATGAGATGCATCCTGTTCGTTCGTGCGTGAGCCTAAAGCATCGCCGGAATGACGCGATCCGGCGGTTTGTGGCCGTCTGCGAAGGTCTTGATGTTGATGATGACCTTCTCGCCCATGTCGATCCGGCCCTCGATCGTGCCCGAGCCCATGTGTGGCAGCAGCACGACGTTGGTCAGCTTCTTCAGCTTCGGATTGATCGCGGGCTCATTCTCGAACACGTCGAGACCCGCACCAGCAAGTTCGCCCTTTTCCAGCATGCGCGCCAGCGAGCCTTCGTCGATCACTTCGCCGCGCGCGGTGTTCACGATGTACGCATGCGGCTTCAAAAGAGCGAGGCGGCGCGACGACAGCAAGTGATACGTCGCCGGCGTGTGCGGGCAGTTCACCGAGACGATATCCATGCGCGACAGCATCTGATCGAGGCTGTCCCAATACGTCGCGTCGAGTTCGGCCTCGATGTGCGCCGCGACCTTGCGGCGGTTGTGATAGTGGATCTGCAGGCCGAACGCCTTGGCGCGGCGTGCAACAGCTTGGCCAATGCGGCCCATGCCGATGATGCCGAGGCGCTTGCCGGTGATACGGCGGCCCATCATCCATGTCGGCGACCAGCCGGTGAACTTGTCTTGCTCGATCACCTTCACGCCCTCGATCAAGCGGCGCGGCACGGCGAGGATCAGAGCCATCGTCATATCGGCGGTGTCTTCGGTCAAAACGCCGGGCGTGTTCGTCACCGTGATGCCGCGCTGAACAGCGGTGGCGACATCAATGTTGTCCACACCTGCGCCGAACTGCGCGATCAGACGAAGCTGCTCGCCCGCGCGCGAGAGGATGCGGCTATCGATGCGATCGGTGACTGTCGGCACCAGCACATCAGCGCGCTGAACCGCAGCCACAAGCTCTTCAGCGGTGAAGGGCTTATCCTCATGGTTCAACTCAGCGTCGAACAATTCCTT
>Ga0075163_10007155_pt1 | contig 14783 bp, 13 predicted proteins | sample JI1023141ADNA_FD_71478 | JGI IMG/M metagenome (GOLD analysis project Ga0075163, IMG submission 71478) | Wastewater effluent complex algal communities from Wisconsin, to seasonally profile nutrient transformation and Carbon sequestration -... | ecosystem: Engineered > WWTP > Effluent > Algae...
CCGCGACGCGGCATGGCGGGTTCCAGCGGAGAGGTGTCCGAGCGGTTGAAGGAGCACGCCTGGAAAGTGTGTAAGCGTCTAAACCGCGCTTCGGGGGTTCGAATCCCCCTCTCTCCGCCACTTCTCTAGCATTTTCAACGGTTTCAGCGGTACTCGCTGATCTTTTCTACCAAAATACCTACCAAAGGCGCAGCCGCTTGGCTGCGCCTTTGGCATTTCTGGTCTGGCTTGTTTTGGTTTGGGAGCATTTGTGAGGCTTTGGGAGTCGAATCAGTCACAGATCTCACTGGATGCGACCAGACTTCGCCATGATGCTGCTTCAGCGACTGGGGGCGGCGGGGATGGCGACAGCGCGTGTCGATTGGCAGCAGCGGGTGTCCGCCGGCCTGATTGGGCTGCTGGTCGGTGACGCGCTGGGCGTCCCTTATGAGTTCCACCCACCCGAGTCCATTCCGCCGGCAGACCTGATCGAGTACGCCCCTCCGGTGGGGTTTCAGCGGGCCCACGTCGGCGTACCGCCCGGGACTTGGAGTGACGACGGCGCCCAGGCCCTCGTCCTCCTCGATAGCCTCCTGGCATGCGACGGATTGGATCTGGCGCACTTCGCTGGCGGACTACGCCGTTGGCTGCTCGAAGGCTTCTACGCCGTCAATCGATCCGTTTTCGATATCGGAGCGCAGACAAGCACCGCCCTCAATCGCCTTGGGTCGGGTGTACCGCCAGAATTGAGCGGTCCATCCGGCGAGCGCGACAACGGGAACGGCTCGCTGATGCGGGTACTGCCCCTTGCCCTCTGGCATCGTGGCGATGACCGGGAGCTGATGGTCTTGGCCGCTCGTCAGTCCCTCCCCACCCATGGTCACCCGCGTTCACAGGTCGCTTGTGCGTTGTACTGCCTCTGGGCCCGCGCCGCTCTGGAAGAGCATCCCGATCCTTGGTCATCTGGGGTGAGCCGCTTCCGAAACTATGGCGGCTTGGATCTATTCCCAGATGCCGAGGTCCAGCGGGTTCTCGACCCGAGCAATGCCGCGTCCGTTCGAGGGACCGGCTATGTCCTCGATACGCTTTGGTCCGCCAAGGAGGCAGTTGAGGAGACTTCGGATTTCGAAGGCTGCGTTCGGCGTGCTATCTCGCTCGGCAACGACACGGATACAACAGCCGCCGTGGCTGGCGGAATCGCCGGGCTCGTACATGGTTTGAACAGGATCCCCGCAAGGTGGAGGGAGTGTCTACGAGGGCGCGATCTCTACGAGCCCCTCATAGTCAAAATGGCGGGACGACTCGGATGAGGATTTCTTTGGGGATGTTCCCTAGGCTGTTTGGCGAAGTTGAGCTGAACCCAGTCGACATATTCGAAGAAGCGCCACATTTGGCTTGCTTCCAAGGAAGTCATTTAGGATAGATGCCAGATGGCCGATCCCGTCTGATATGGGCGTCTATACTCAGAACAGAGGGAAGCCAGGCGCATTTCGGCAGAGTAGCGTTTTTACAATTTGCATTCGTTTGGGGGACGAAGATGACAGAGCTAGAAGGCGATGATTCGCCTGCAGCAGGGGCATTGATCGATCTGGCCGTGGACGCCTGGAAGTTCGCCAGGCTATTCGCGAGGGTTACTTCCAAACTCGATGCCGGCGAGCAAGCCAGGTACGCCAACCAGATGCGCTTCTTCCAGAAGCGCATCGAAAATGCCGCCGAAATAGCAGGCGCTCGGATCGTCTCGATAGAAGGGCAGCCGTTTGAGCCTGGCATGGCGGCAAGCCCGCTCAACCTTGAAGACTTCCACGACGGCGAAACGCTCTTCGTCGATCAGATGCTGGAACCCATCGTGATGGGTAGTGATGGCGTGCTTCGCACAGGCACCATGATGCTGAGGAAACTGTGATGGCGTACTACGCGGGCATTGATCTCGGCACCACCAACAGCGCCATCGCGACTTGGGACGGTTCCACCCTCAAGCTCTGGAAGAGCCCCGAGCAGAACGATGTCACCCCTTCCGCCATCTACTTCGATCGGCGAGGCCGCTATGTCGGCAAGCGCGCCTATGACTTGGTACCACAGGATCGAAACAAGTCGGCCACGCTATTCAAGCGCCTGATGGGCACAAGCACTCCCGTTAATATCAGTGGTCAGGAACCCGTAACGCCAGAATGGTGCTCGGCTGAAATCCTCAAGACACTGTTTGCATACTTGCCAGAAGAAGTGCGGTCGCAGGTACAGGGCACGGTCATCACAGTGCCGGCGGCATTCAACCAGATGCAGAAGGACGCGACGCTGCAAGCCGCTGAGATGGCAGGTATCGGCGCCGTGACACTGATGCAGGAGCCCGTAGCTGCGGTGATGAGCGTCATGCGGGCCCGGTCATCCAACGGCACCTTCATTATCTATGACCTTGGCGGTGGCACGCTGGACGTTGCCATCGCAGAAGGCATTGAAGGCCGTGTGAGCTTGCAGGCCCATGGTGGTATTGAAATGTGTGGCGGTCGCGACTGGGACCGTGCGATCGTCGCAAACATTGTTCGGCCATGGCTAGAGAAGACCTTTGATCTCCCAGAGGATGCGCCAACAAGCCCGGCCTATCGAAAGCTGTTCGCAAAATTGGATTGGGCATCGGAGAAGGCAAAGATCGAGTTGTCGTCCCGAGGGGAAGCGATCATTAGCCTTTCCGAGGTAGAGGTCGGGATCCAGGATCAAAACGGGGACGATATCTACGTCGACGTGCCTTTAAGCAAGGATCAGCTGGATAGGCTGATCGACGACAAGCTCAAGGATTCCATCGAATCAGTCCGCGAGACGATGACGAAGGCAGGCCTGAGTTCTCAGGATATCGATCGGGTCGTTTTCGTCGGTGGCCCAACTCAGTACAAGACGGTCCGTGACAAGGTGGCGTTCGAGCTTGGCATGCCCGGCGCGCTCGATGTGAATCCAATGACCGCAGTGGCGGAGGGCGCTGCGATCTTTGCCGAATCGGTCGATTGGGGTTCGCAGCGTAAAGGGCGCAAAGCTTCCAGAGGAAGCGTTTCGGCCGGTTCGACCTTGTCGTTGAGCTTCAACTTCATCGCACGGACTCCTGACGTCAGGTCAAAGCTGGTCGTGAAGGCTCAGGGTGCAGTCGCCGCGGGCAGTGAGTTTCAGATCGACAGCTTGGAAACGGGTTGGAGCTCGGGCAGGCAGGCACTCAAGGATGGCGCTACGGTGGATCTGACCCTGTCCAAGTTGGGCGAGAACGAGTTCAAGGTCTTCGTGTTTGACCCCAGTGGGGCTCCGATTGCGCTCGAGAATGATCGGGTCACGATCTCCCGCACGGCCGCTGCCATCGATTCGATCCCGGCATCGCACTCCATCGGGATTGAAGCATTGGAGAAGAAAGGTGGTCGGCCTGTACTGAAGTGGATCGTGCGTGCTGGTGAGGCACTTCCAAAGAAAGGCACGATGAAGTTTGCGGCCGCTGAATCGATCAAGGCGGGCTCGCAGAATAGCGTTTCATTCAAAATATGGGAGGGAGATATCACCTCTCCTGTTGGCGACAACCGGTTCGTGGGTGTCTTGAAGGTCACCGGCCAGGATCTCGAGCAGGGCGTGATCGCCAGCGGCGCCGAGCTGATCTGCGAATATGAGGTCAGCGATGCGGGCAACGTGACTCTGGAAGTCTCGATCCCCTCTGTAGGGGGGGCATTCCAGACCGGTCATAACCTCTATTCGCGTCAGGAATCCGGTATCGATTACTCAACATATGGCTTACAGGTTCACGAGGAGGCAGAGCAGCAGTTGTCCCGCCTCGATGAAATCTCCGAAAAGATTGACGATCCTCAGATCGGTAGAGCCCGTGAGAAGCTGGATCAGGCGCTTTCCTCTAATGCGGCGGATGGGAACCCTGAACAGGCGAAGGAAGCGATGGATCGCGTCCTGGAGGCTAAGAAGTTGATCTCCAAGATTCGGGAAGCGAACTTGAAGGCGATGCGGCAGATTGACCTGGATCACACCGTCGACTTCTTCGATGAGCATGTGCGTCAGCACGCGAAGCCGTCGGAGGAAACTCAGTTTGACAACGCCGCACGTAGCGCCAAGCGAGCGATTGAGCTGAACGACTCATCATTCGAGAACTATCTGTCCGACCTGCGCGGCAAGAACTGGGAGATTCTGTGGCGACAAGACTCGTTTGTTGTCGGTCGCTTTCAGTGGCTGTCGAGGTCGCCCCACCTCTTTCCGGACAAGCATGAGTTCGCGCAGCTCGTGGCGATCGGCCAGAAGGCTGCGGCAGGTGATGACATGCACCAGATGCGTGCGGTAGTCGCTGCAATGGAAGACAAGCGTATTCACCTAGGCGGCGACGACGGGATGTCGGATGGTGCCAACATTATTGCGGCCTAAGACATGGCGATCGATCCTTGGCTCCCTCGCGGGTTCGAACCACAGCCAGGCACCGTGGTGCGACGCTGCTCGCTTGCCGAAGAGCATTGGCAGCTGTACGAAACAGCAAATTCAGGCCGCGTGCTCATCGTCCACCGGGATCTCGCCCGCAAGTGGGTGGATGACCAACTGCTTACCGGTGATGAGTTTGCGACGTTTGGGTTTGGTGCGAACTCATATGAGCTGATTCTAGGGGGCAAGGGATATCGCTTGGAGCCCGTCGACGAAGCCGAAGCACCAGACGATTTCACGGACTGCCAAGCGTTCGTGTCCGCTGTGGTGGAGACGAGGAAGCTCGCAATACATGTCGGATTGCATGATGCGATCTATGTCGAGCGGTTGTCGCGATTGCTCCCGTGCTATATGCCGGCGCCGCGAACCGATGATGCAACGGTGGTGGGGTTCTGGATCACTGGTGGCGTCAATGTTTCGTTGCTTTCAAGCAGGCGAATGCGCGCGTTGGCGCCATGGCTGAAAGACAAGCAGATCCATCAGCTTGCAGGGGCCTTGAATCTGGCACAGCCAGAGCCGAACGGTACAGCGGCTGAAGCTGATGGCGCCCCCGATGTCCAGCATGGATCGACCGGGAAGGCCGCCATCCAGGCTGACCAGCCCCTCGGAGATTTCGCACTACCAGGACGACCACACCTTGAATCGTTCTTCAATGAGCATGTGATCGATCTGATCAGGAACGAAGATCGGTACAAAGCGCTTGGCATCACATTCCCCGGTGCCGTCCTGCTGTGGGGACCGCCAGGCTGTGGAAAAACCTTTGCCGTGGAGAAGCTCGTCGAGCACCTGGATTGGCCGTTCTTCTCGATTGATTCGGGGAGTATCGGTAGTCCTTATATCCATGAAACAGGGAAGAAGATCGCTGAAGTTTTCGATCAGGCATCAAAAGTGTCGCCAGCGGTGGTTGTGCTGGACGAGATCGATGCATTTCTCGCAGCACGCGACAGTTCAGCAGGCGGGCAGCATCGGGTCGAGGAAGTCGCGGAGTTTTTGCGTAGCATCCCCAAGGCGGCGGAAAACAAGGTGCTTGTCATTGGTATGACCAACAGGCTGGACAGCTTGGATCCTGCTGCCGTTCGCCGCGGGCGATTCGATCACATCCTGGAAGTTGGTATGCCCAGTGAGCTTGAGGTGCGATCCCTGCTGGATGCTCGGTTTAAGGGCATTCCAACCGATGGAAGCATTGAGCTTGCCATGCTGGCAAAGAAGCTGGCGGGACGTCCTCTCTCGGACGTGGGATTTGTGGTGCGCGAGTCGTGCCGCCTTGCCGCAAAGTCTGGGGCGTCCATGGTGAGTGCGAAGGACGTCCAGGCTGCCCTGGATTCCGCCCCGTCCAGGGCGCCAAGGGAGGAAAAGCCTCGAAAGATAGGTTTTATCTGATGCGTGCCAATCAAAATCCATTCGCGGTATTGAAGGCGTCTACACGCGATCGCAAGACGCGCTTGATTGAACTCGCCGAAGAGGCCGAACTTCATGGCGATCATGAAGCCGCAATCGCTGCACGGAACACCTTGGGCAATCCGCGTGCGCGATTGGCTGCGGAGATTGCGTGGTTTCCCGGGCTTAGTCCCAGCAGGGTTATGCGGGCTCTGGAGCAGATTGAATTCGGCAGTTATCCCGACATGATGGGGATGAACCCCTTATGCCGGGCGAACTTTGGGATTGAGGCGTTGAAACTTTGCGCTGCCGGCGATCAACAGGGCCTAAAAGAAGCCGTAGTGCAGATCTCCAACTCGGTGGAGGAGATCGACAGCGAAGACGTGTTCCTGGCCATCAATGAGGACCGTCAGGCCGCTGGTATTCCGGCGATCACCGATATCTCGCTTGTTGAGGCTGAAATCGTTGAGCGATTGCGCCATTTCGAGAGGACCATCACAGCCCAACTGGAAGAACTGCCGACCAAGCACATGGTCAATTGCTACGAGGCGCTTGTGAGCTGGAGTACCAACGATGGCGAAGACGAGGGTCAGCGCTTGATCGAAGCGCTCGTGGACAGCTACGAGCTAAAGGCGGGCAGCTTCCTTGAGTCCGAGGCCGAGAGGATCAAGGCGCTTATCACTAAAGCCCAGGAGTCAGCGGATAGGCATGTGCCGGAAAGGCAGGTCCGAGCAAGCGTCAATGAAATCATCCTAGCGCTGCAAGGCTGGGACTTGGTTGCGCAGCCGATTCAACTCGCCTACATGAGTCGGGGCATCAATCATGCCGATAGCCACAATCTGGCAATCAGCGCGAGAGAACTTGCGGTTCATTTATTCAACGCGCATGACTATCTGGAGCAGTCCACACTCCTCAGTGAGGCCCTGCAAGAACTCTTCGCTGAGGTGCCGTCCGTAAATGACCGGATTCAAGACGACATAGAGGCCCTTGGAAACATTGCATTCGAGCGGGCCGAGAAAGCACGTGAGGAAGCAGAAGATGAGGCCGAGTTCGCGAGGGCAATCACCTACGAGACCACATTTGGCACCATCTTCAAGGACAAATTCAGGATTTCACCGGACGGATTTGACTACAAGGGAATACTTACCCCTCTAGAAAGTATTTCCGGAGTGCGTTGGGGTGCGGTCCATAAGAGTGTCAATGGTATTCCCTCCGGAACCGACTACTTTTTTGGCTACGGGACCCCAAAGGGTTCGGTTCTATTGCAGCCAAGCGAGCGGGTCTACAAGGAAATTATTCAGCGCACTTGGCGCGCCGTTTGCGTCCGGATCCTCCTGGGATGGATGAAGGACTGGGCTGCAGGTCGAGTGATCAAGATCGGCGACGTCGACATCTCGGATGATGGAATTGTTCTAACGAGAAGCAGGTTTTTCAACGAGCCTGAGAAACAGTTTTTCCCTTGGTCGGACATGACCAAGTCTGCACATAACGGAATTTTGGGATTCAAGGGTATTTCCGACAAGCGCTTCAACGTGCAATTTAGCTACAAGGACACTTGGAACATTCACGTGTTCGATTTCGCGATCGACAAGATATGGGAAGGCAAAGCAAACAAGCTGAGCAAGATCTTCGGGGCGTGAAATGAGCGATCTCGACAACGAGGGCAAAGGGTTCGGTGGACTTTCTGGAATCTCGGCGGAGAAGTCGTCCGAGCAGTCGGCCCCGCCCCCGAAAGATGAAGCACCTCCTCGGCAGGCAAAGAGCCCTGAAAGCGGACCTGCGACCTCCCCAGTCGAGCCGCAGAGCCGTTCGTCGCCTCCCCCCGGTAGTCAAACCAAGTCATCGACAGGTGCAAGACTATTGGTTGCATTGGCTGTGCTCCTGATCGGCGGGTATTGGGTGTCGACGCTGGGAGAGTCCGGTCAGCAGCGTTCCAGCTCCTACTCCCCATCTGCGTCAGCGACAGACAGCGCAGCCGCCCCCCCTGTGGAGGCGTCGAACGAAGATATGCCGCCGGTTGGAACTGAGCGAGTGCTGAGTACGGAGCAGATTCGATATTGCGTATTCGAGAAGATTCGCCTGGATGGCGCGGAGGGCGCGGTCAATCAATACGAAAGCGAGTCGGTTGATCGCTTCAACGCTATGGTCAACGACTTCAATAGTCGCTGCGGTTCATTCCGTTATCGCGATGGCGGCTTGGCTCCAGTAGAGCGCGAAGGCATTGCGTTAGGAGATGCCCTGAGAGCTCAAGGACGGTCCATGATGCTCGGCTCTGAAGGCTCCGCAATGTCTGCCGCCGACGCCGCAGCAGCAGCGACAGGAGACGCGGCGGCGGCCGATGCAGCACAAGCCGCGGCTGATACAGCTGCCGCAGCAGCGGACGCTGCTGCGGCAGCTGCTGTCTCGGCACAAGATCGCAGCTTGCCAAATTCCGGCAATTACTTCTCCGATGCGGCTGCTGCGGCTGCAGATGCTGCGGCGGCAGCGGCCGACGCAGCGGCTAGTTCAGAGGAAGAGCCTGTGGACGCGCCCGAGGCCCGAGGGTTCTCCGCAAGTGTGGATCGAGAGAACCTAAGGATGTGCCTGTCTGGTAACTATCCGTTGAGTTGCAAGCATGAGCTCCTGAGTCCGGCGGAGAGTGTCCAGGTGGCAGAGGCGGAGCGACGTGCGAACCTCCGGACGTGCGCGTCTGGCAGCTATCCCTTGAGCTGCAAGCACGAGTTACTGAGTCGGGAGGAGAGTGTCCAGGTGGCGGAAGCGGAGCGACGGGTGAACCTCAGGACGTGCGCGTCTGGCAGCTACCCCTTGAGCTGCAAGCATGAGCTCCTGAGTCCGGCGGAGAGTGTCCAGGTGGCGGAAGCGGAGCGACGGGTAAACCTTCGGACATGCTTGTCTGGTAGCTACCCTATGAGCTGCAAGCACGACCTATTGACGGAGGCTGAGAAAATTCAGGTTGCACAGGCAGAGTCTCGCCACTGAACTGGCAAGGAAATCCCGATCAAGACTCCACTCGCAAACGGATGTATGAACGACTACGAGAATGCAGTTCTAACCGCTGCCGAGGTCGAGACCATCTCATCTCATATGGCGGCGTTTTGGAAGATTCACTGTGCTTCGGCTCAACTACAACGAAGCCTGCAGTCGCATTAAACAACAGGGCCAGATGACCTGCGGGGAGTGACGCTGTGGGGGAAGACGGGAATAAGAAGGAAGGTAAGGGCTTCTCTGGCCTTTCTTCGCTGATAGCTGATGGACAAGCGACGTCGCCAGCACCTCCGCCAAAACTGGTGGCGGCTGACACTTCTGTACCGGTCAAAAGTACAGGCGCGAGAAACGAGCCGCTACCACCACCGCCACCACCAGCGGCTCAGAGGCCGACTCCGCAATCACAGTCAAATCAGCGACAAGCTGGTCAAGGATCCGTGCCGCCGCACTCCGATGATTCGTCTGGTGTCAAGTGGGTGTTGGGCATCATTGCTGTCATTGGCGTGGTCTGGCTCTTCGGTCGATCCAACGAAGAGAATGCCTCGTCGTCGACTGCCTACTCTACTTCTGCTCAAAGCCAAGTCCAAAGTGACTCCTCCTTTGCTCAACCCCTGGCGTCAACACGCCCAGAGGAATCGAAGCCTCCGCTGGGGCAGAACCGAGTGCTCTCGCTAGCACAGATCCGGTACTGTCTCGCGGAAGGGATTCGCATGGATGGCGCCGAGTCGAATGTTGGAACCAGCAGTCAGACTGCAATCGATCGTTTCAACGAATTAGTCGCCGATTACAACAGTCGATGTGGACGGTTTCGATACCAACGCGGATCTCTTGAGGCCGCAAGACGCGATGTGGATCAGTATCGAGCGCAGCTACTCCTGGAGGGGAGAAATCGATTCAACTACTCGCGGCTGCCTTCGGACACTCAATCTGGCGAATGGGCTGTCGCAGAGGCTTCACCCGCGCCAGTCATGTCGAGCTCTCCTGTCGTCGTAGCGCGCGAGCCAACACGAAAGTCGCGCACGCGACCGCCGCAGATGGAATCAGGTTTTGCGTCGGTCGAACGCAGCGACGATGGCGACAGTAGTCGTGCCCTGGAGAGTCTTTCACAGGCACACGCGAACGAGGCTCGCCAAAGGGCTGCATCCGAGCGCATTAGCTCGACGCCTGGCGCTCAGAAACGATGGGACTACAAGACTGGACGAGACATCTGGGTTGACGCCAATGGAAACCCTATTGAATAGCACTTTGTAATCGTCGGCCACCTGCAGAGCCTGGTGGGCCTCAGCTCGTTGCAACAATCAACGATTTTGCGGGCGTGCCGATTCTGATGATCTTTATCGATGCGGAGTTAGCGGGGAGGGGCTTAAATGACAATTTTCGTGAGGCTGCAGGGTAGTGCGGCACTCAAAGGACGTTTTTTTATTTCAGGGCTTGCGGCCAGCCTGACATTCTTGATTGCTGGTCCTGCAGCGGCGAATTGCGACAGGCCTGCATATCAGCAGTGCATGCACCTGCAAGCTGACGTTGAGGGCATGGCAAGGGCTGGCGATGACCGTTACTTGGGCAGGAGTTTCGGGAACAAGGATATCCAGTGCACGACTCCCGCCGACTTGGACGCGGCGAAACAGCTGATTAGTGATTGCGCAGCGCGGGGAGAATGGACGAGCAGTATTCAGGTCGCCGATGCGCAATCCATCCTTGTGCAAGTCAACTTGCCGCGCCTTCCGCCCGAAACCCCGGTCAGCGTTCCAGAAGATGCCCAAGCCGTTGTTCGCCCCCAGGGGGATATTTTCAACGACGGTGCAGGGGCGCTTCCAGTGGAAGGAATTACTGCAGCTCCGTCTATCGGTTCTGAGTCAGCACCCTTGTCTGCGGTCGTCGAAGGTATACCGGAGCGCACCATTCCTGTAGCGCCTCCGGTCAATGGTGGCCCAACTCAGCCCCAGGGCTACTCGCCGCAGGGCGAAAGCACTCCTCCCAGCAATAGTTCGGGGCAAACTTCGCCGCCAGCACAGGCGCACAAGTCCAAGGACTTGGCGCCGGTGTTCTGGGGGCTTGGTATTGCATGGTTGACGATCGTCATATGTGGGATCGTCGCAGGCTGGAACCAAAAAATCGTTGTGTTCCGGAACTACGATGACTTGGCGATGATGTTCTTCATGCTCGCGGTTCCATTACTCACCGTCTGGATGGGAAGGTACGGCGGAATCTTCGCCATTGTGTTCTTCATTTCGCTACTTCTCTGGGCGTCCATCAGGACTTGGAGAGACCAGTCCCCGCGCAGTATCGGGGCATTTGCGCTGGCGTTGATCACGAAACTCTCGCTCGGAATCCTGTTCGTGAATTCCCTTTGGACCGTGATTTCCCCAGGAGGGAAGACCCAGCTGGCTAGAGCGCGTGCACGCGCTTCAGCGCTCGGAATGCTTGCGATCCTGACGCCAATCGTGATGAGGTTGGTGCGCGACCATGAGGGGATCTGGTCCCCTCGAAATGTGCTGACTCCGTATCAACGTCGTCGGAGTGGTCTCTCTCCTTGAAGGAAAGAGAGCGTCTAGCGATCAAAGACTTGAGAAGGCGCGCGGGCTGGCAGCGAGGCGTGAAATTGCCTCGTTTGATTGCCGTCGCTTTCGAAGAGGGTCAGGTCATCGCTTGGTGCTTGACATCCAAAGTTGGCAAGCAACACACTCCAGAGACGAGCATCGGGGATCCAGCGCTAGGGGGCGCTTGGTGGCTACTCGAATAGGGAGATCTTGAGCTGTCCTATTGGACAGCGGCGCCTTGGACGGAATTTCTGTTTGACTTGCCCGCTTCGGCGTGGCGGTTGTCATGTCTGATCCGAAAGTCGAGTTGACCATTCTGTGTCGTCAGGGGGTGGCGAATAGCTCCGTGCGGTTCGGGGTGCGCGAGTAGTCGATGATTTAGCAGCTCAGGGGGAAGGATGCCGCTCTACACAGAAAAGGAAATGCAGGAAGCGCAATCCGCAAATGCGCTCGGAGCGCTGGTTCTGCTGGTGCTCGCGCTCGCCTTCCTCAATGCCCCTGGCATGGTGTTGCTTGGCTTTGCCAGGGATTCTTTCGATCTCGCGTTGGACACTGGGCAGATATGGGTGTTCTCGATTGTCGCGAGCCTGGCGTTTCTCTTCGGCTTCAGGATGACCACGAAGCAATGGTCTGACGCGGGGCTTATCTATCTCGTCACCTGTGTCGCGATTGCAGTCGTCATGCTGTTGTGCAGTTTCGGTTTCAAGGCCGAATTTCCCGGTCGTTATCTCTCGTATTTCCTAGGGTGAGTGAAGCATAAGGTCTGGTGCGCACAGCGCTGCGCTCTGACGTGGCCTCCCTGGTTGTTGTTCCTCGTATTGCCCAACGAATACGGATTCCTTAGTCAGTCGAACAGCTGACTGGAATTGACGCATCACTTTTTCGGACTTCTTAAGCAAAGAACCACTGGGAGAAAGGCATGTCTGAACTGATTCCGGATGTTTCGCTCATCGATAACGCGGAGGAGCGCGTTCCCGTCGTGTTGGTGCTGGATTGTTCCGGCAGCATGGGCGGTGAGCCCATTGCAGCGCTCCAGCAGGGGTTGGCGGCAATGGACGCTGACCTGAAGGGGGATCCCAAGGCCGCCAGGTCCGTGCGAGTTCTGGTTGTGCAGTACGGTGGCGATGATGAGGTGGAAGTCGGTCAGTGGCAGGACGTGATGGACTTCGCTCCTCCCCGGCTGGTGGCGAATGGCAGGACTCCGACCGGCAGCGCGATGCAGCGCGCGCTCGACGAGATCGAGAGCCAGAAGGAAGAGTTGCGGCGCAACGGCATCGCCTACAAGCGCCCCTTGATCTACCTCATGTCTGACGGTGTGCCCACTGACGACTTCGAGGGCGCCAGTGCCAGGAGCCTTGCGGCCGAAGCAGCCAACAAGGTGGCGATCTTCCCCATCGCGGTGGGGGATGACGCCGATCAGGGGATTCTGTCCAAGTTCAGTGCACGGGGAGCGCTGCACCTTGATGGCTTGAACTTCAAGGAACTGTTCCTCTGGCTCAGCGCGAGCGTCAAGGTCGTGTCGCAGGCTGCGCAGGGCCAAGCCGTACAGTTGCCCCCGACCAGCTCCTGGGCGTCCACGACCGTATGAACTGGAAGGTCTTCGAGGGGGTCGCCACGGGAACATCCCATCTCGAACGCATGACGGCGTGCCAGGATGCATGCCGTACATGGACCGGTGGAGATGGTTTTCTTGTTGCCGTGGTCTGTGATGGCGCGGGCTCGGCATCCTTGAGCGAAATCGGTTCACGCATCTGCTCCGATGCGGTGGTGGAGCGCATTGCCAGTTGCTTGAACGAACAACTCGAAGAGGGGGGTGACGCCCTTCAGCTGGTCAAGAACCAGCTCGAAGCGTCGATCCAGCACGCGAGGGAGCGAATTGAAGAAGCGGCATCCGAGAAAGGTGTAACCCCCCGTGACTTGGCCTGCACCTTGGTAGGCGCTGTCGCGAAGGCGACCGGTGGTGGCTTCTTCTTTCACGTGGGCGATGGCGCCGCCATTGTCCATATGGCGGATGCGTCGATCGCTCCGGTTGTTTCCCGACCCGAGAATGGCGAGTACTCGAACGAGACCTGGTTCGTCACGCAGTCCAGCTGGCGCGACCATTTGCGTGTGACGGATTTCGCAGGTGATATCCGCTGCATTGCCGTGATGAGCGATGGGCCGATGCCGTTCGCACTCACGAAGGACCAGTCCTCCCTGTTCCCGGGATTCATCGATCCCATTGAGGACTATCTGCGGAAGAATTCGGTCGAAGACGGGAACCGGGGGTTGCTTTCGATCCTGACGAGCGAGCGCACGAATTCCATCACCAACGATGACAAGACGTTGGTGCTGGCGTTCCTGGAGAGTTGAACGATGGCGACATCGCAAGCCCTGGAGCTGATGGCACAGGGCAAGTCCAAGAGAATCGCATTAGGCAGCAAGATTGCGGCGGGTGGAGCAGGCACGGTCTATGGCCTGCAAGGCGACCCGCTGACGGTGATCAAGCTCTATCACGACACCATGGCCCCGAAGGACTTGGCGCAAGCAGAGCGCCAAGTCAGTGCGATGGTTGCATCGCCGCCCACGCTGCCGCCCTTCCAGTACCAGGGACGGAACTACGTCCAGATTGCGTGGCCAAGCGGTGTGGTAAGGCGAGCCGGCAGGTTCGTTGGCTTCGCGATGCCGGCACTTGAGCTGAATCGAACGCGATTGCTCGAGTTTCTGCTCTCCGATCGTCAGGCTTCGCAACAGGGGCTGCGATCCGACATGGGGACTCGCGTTACCGTCGCAAGGCAGCTGGCCGGCGTGGTCGCGGCATTGCACGAGCGGGGGCACTGCATTGTCGACCTGAAGCCCCAGAATTTGAGCTATTACCCGGACACGCTGTACATGGCGGTCCTGGATTGCGATGGCTTCAGCATCTCCGATAGTGCAAGTGGGGCCCGCTATCCTGCCCCGATGTACACCGGTGAATATCTTGCGCCGGAGTTCCAAACGCCTGGCGGCAATCCGAACTCGGATCCGGTCGCACAAGATCGATTTGCGCTCGCCGCGATCGTGTTCCAGCTTCTCAACCACGGTGACCATCCGTTTTCAGGCGTCATCCGTGCGGGGCTCAGCGCGGATATGCCAGAGCGCATTTCGCGAGGCGACTATCCCTACGGGCGGACCGCGAATGCAAACTGCACGCCGCGGCCTTCCAGCACCCATTTCTGCCTTCCTGGCGAACTGCTCGACTGCTTTGAGCGTTCATTCCAAGGCTCTCCTGCTGGACGTCCAAGCGCCCAGGAGTGGGCGGCAAGGCTAGAGAAATACGCGACGCGCACTAGCGGGAATATCGTTCCCTGCACGCGGGATCCCGCGCATCTTCATTTCGCGGGTGTTGAGTTTCATCCAGAACTGAGCCACTAACCCAGCGGATTTCCGTCCAATCTTGAGCCACCTCCTAGCCTTCCGGTCTGCCCTGACCGGAGCCACCAG
>Ga0075163_10007157_pt1 | contig 14781 bp, 15 predicted proteins | sample JI1023141ADNA_FD_71478 | JGI IMG/M metagenome (GOLD analysis project Ga0075163, IMG submission 71478) | Wastewater effluent complex algal communities from Wisconsin, to seasonally profile nutrient transformation and Carbon sequestration -... | ecosystem: Engineered > WWTP > Effluent > Algae...
GCCCCTTTTAAAATAATTCAACTGCGAGAGCTTTCAATTCAGCCCAATTGGGTAAGGTTGAGCTGGAAGAGGTATATACTTTTTGGATACCCTCTTGTTTTGTTCTTGCAAACTTTTTTCTAAACTTTTACCATTTTCCTTTTATTAGAAAGGAAAGCTGCAGCAGAATGGAGACTCAGCCATTTTTACACTTATCGCATTCCCTTTCCTTCTCGCCCAAAGGGGTTTTGTATTTTAGCACTGATGATCCTTCAGTGCACCGTCTTGATTTATATAAAAAATTTTTGAGTGATTGGAGAGAGGGATGGTTTCATCTCGGAGCAGATAAGATAGGATATGATCAAAGCCCATCTTTAAAGTTTTGGCAAGAAATTGCTAAAGAGTATATTACAGGGCTTTGCCATTTGCCTGAGGAAGCTGAATTTTCTCGAATAGAGCCTCCGGGAGCTGATCGTTTAAATGAGTGGATCTTTAAAATGCCCCCTCTGAAGGGAGGGGAGTATCTTTCCCTTCCCCTTTTTAGAAAAATGTGGGAAGAGCTCAATGATTGGGTAGAAAAGGCTGCTAATGAGCATGGAGGGATTCATGTTTTCCTTAAAAATAGAGCGCCAAAATGGCAACAGGTTGGAAAGGTCTGTTTTCATTTAGTAGAAAATAAAAAGGACCAAGACCGTCCCTTTGCTTTTTTAGCAACCTATTCTACAGGGTTTGCTGCTACGGGAAAACTGAGACATCTTCCTCTAAAGAGAGCTTTAGAGGAGGCCTCTAGTCAAAATCATCATGAATCCCTTGTCAAACTGCTCTCCCCTGTTTATAAAGCATCAGAGCAGTGCTTTTGGGTAAAAAACCTTGTAGAAACAAAAGAACTCTATCAACCTCTTGCTTGGTCAGTTGATAAAGCTCATAGCTTCCTGACAACAGTTCCTCAACTTGAAGAGAGTGGCTTGTTAGTACAAATTCCTAACTGGTGGAAGCAACGTTCTCGTCCCCAAGTGAAAGTGACAATAGGATCAAAAAAAGAGCCTTCCCTTGGTGTCAGTGCGCTCTTAGATTTTCAAGTAGAGCTTGCCTTAGATGATCAAAATCTTTCAGAAGAAGAATTATTACAGCTCTCTACTTGCACAGAAGGTATTGCTTATATTCGAGGAAAGTGGGTTGAAGTTGATCATGAAAGACTCCAGCAAGCTTTAGACCATTGGAAAAAAGTTCAAGAAGAAGCAAAAAATGGAGAAATCTCTTTTATTGAAGGGATGCGCCTTTTAGCAGGGGCTCCTTCAGATCTTGGTCAACTGGAAAAAGAAAATCCTTGGATCCATATTTCCTCTGGAGAGGCTTTGTCTAAACTTTTAAAAAAGCTCAGAGATCCTTCACTGATTTCATTAGGTGATGCTTTAAGTGGTGTCAATGCCACACTTAGGCCTTATCAACAAGAAGGAGTCCAATGGCTTTCTTTACTTTCTGAGTTGGGGTTAGGGGCTTGTCTAGCAGATGATATGGGGCTTGGAAAAACCCTTCAAGTCCTCTCTTTGATCCTTTTTCGTAAAGAGAGGGGAAAGATGCTACCTTCTCTCCTTATTGTTCCTGCCTCATTGTTAGGAAACTGGAAACAGGAGGCTGACCGTTTTACCCCTTCTCTTCATCTATTTTTTATTCACCCTTCAGAGACTCCTGCTCACACTCTATTAGATATTGAGAAGGATCCTCAAAAACACCTTAAGGGCATCGATCTGGTCATTACCACCTATTCTATGCTTCTCAGGCAACAGTGGTTATCAGAGATGGAGTGGGATCTTTTGATTCTTGATGAGGCTCAAGCGATAAAAAACCATACGACTCAACAAACAGTTGCGACAAAATCTTTGAAAGGGCATGGGCGGATTGCTCTTACTGGAACTCCCATAGAGAACCGCCTTTCAGACTTATGGTCTCTTTTCGACTTTCTCAATCCTGGACTCTTAGGATCTTCCCATCGTTTTAAAGAGTATATCAAAACCCTTGAAAGCACTACCGGCCATTTTGATTCTCTTCGGAGGCTTGTCTCTCCCTATATTTTGCGTCGTATGAAGACTGACCCTAAGATTATTTCCGATCTTCCAGAAAAAATCGAAACCCCTACTTACTGTCAGCTGACGAAAAAGCAGGCTCAGTACTATCAAGCTGCAGTCAATAATTTAAAGAAAAGTTTAGAGACGGTCGATGCTAAAGGGCGGCGGGCCCTTGTTCTCGAAACTCTGATCCGTTTAAAACAGATCTGTAACCATCCTTCACAATTTGATGGAGAGGGAGATTACGATTTTAAGCAAAGTGGGAAATTTATCCGTATCCAAAACCTCTGTGAAGAGCTTGCTGCGCGTCAAGAAAAGGTCCTTATTTTTACGCAATTTAGTGAAATTATTCCCGCTCTTGCAGAGTTTTTAAGGGAAATTTTTGGTAAAAGTGGACTCATTTTACATGGAGGAACTCCCATTAGGGAGAGGAAAAACCTTGTAAGTGCGTTTCAAAGTGACAATGGTCCTCCCTTTTTTGTCCTTTCCTTAAGAGCGGGAGGAACAGGACTCACTTTAACCGCTGCGTCGCATGTCATTCATTTTGATCGGTGGTGGAACCCAGCCGTTGAAAATCAAGCAACAGATCGCGCTTTTAGGATAGGGCAAAAGAAAAATGTTCAGGTTCATAAGTTTATTACGCAAGGAACCATTGAAGAAGAGATTGATAAAATTATTTCTTCAAAAAAAAGGCTTGCTAATGAGATTTTAGATGTTTCAGATGAGGTAAAGCTTACAGAGCTTTCTGATAAAGAGCTTCTTAAGCTTGTCGCTCTTGATGTTGATAAAGCAAGTATAACCTAAAACAAGGAGAAATTTCATGTGGGGATGGGAAAGATATGTGCCAGTGGCTGAGCGGCTAAGAGAAGCAAAGAAACAAATAGCACAGCTCAAAAAGAAAGGTAAAATCAAAGTTATTGAACCCGTTGAAATTGAAGGAAAGGCTATTGCAAAAAAATTTTGGGGGAAGCGTTGGTGTGAATACTTAGAAAGTTTTGCAGACTTTGAAAATCGCCTCCCTAGAGGACGTACTTATGCGCGCAATGGGAGTATTTGTCATTTAGAAATCCAAAAAGGGATCATTAAGGCTTTTGTGAGTGGAAGTAGTCTTTATACTGTTGAAGTACAAATTGCAACCCTGCAAAAAGATCTCTGGCAAACAATCAAAGATAAATGTTCTGGACAAATTGGTTCGATGCTTGAGCTTTTGAAGGGAACTCTTTCAGATCAGGTCATGGATGTCGTCACAGACTCTGAAAAAGGGCTTTTTCCCAAGACAAAAGAGATCCACTACTCTTGCAATTGTCCCGATTGGGCAGATATGTGCAAGCATGTCGCAGCTGTTCTTTATGGAATCGGTGCGCGCCTTGATGAACGCCCTGAGCTTCTCTTTCTTCTGCGTGGCGTTGATGCTCAAGAACTCATCACAACAAAACTCACCACTCATACCACAAAAACAGATGACCTTCTTGAAGATAAAGACTTACACGAGCTCTTTGATATCGAACTTGATGACAAACTCAGCATTCAGAAGAAGAAGACAAGCAAAACAAATATGCATGCATTAACAGGGAAAAAGTTAAAAAAAATACGGTTAAAAATGCATTTAAACCCTAAGGAGTTTGCTAGAAAATTAGGAGTCACACCAGAGTCTATTTATCGTTGGGAGAGAACAGAAGGGCGTCTGAGTCTTCGAGATGATTCTTTAAGCGCTATTCAGCCATTTCTTGGATAAGCTTTTCAAGTTTGACGGTATCCTTGGCAAAGTTGCGGATCCCTTCGGCTAGCTTTTCTGTTGCCATTGCATTTTCATTGAGCATCCAGCGGAAAGTTTTCTCATCGATGGAGATTTCTTCAAGAGGGATGGAGTGAACTTTTTCGGCATCGAGCTTTTTTGGGACAGCCCCTTCAGTATGAGTGAGCTCCTGGAGGAGGGGAGGAGCAATGGTTAGGAGATCAGAGCCAGCAAGTTCGAGAATTTCGTCAACATTGCGGAAAGAAGCGCCCATAATTTGAGTCTTATAGCCAAACTTTTTGTAGTAGTTAAAGATATTTGTGACAGAAATCACACCGGGATCTTCACTAGGAGCATAGGACTCTTTTCCTTCTGCCTTTTTGTACCAGTCAAGAATGCGTCCTACAAAAGGGGAGATGAGAGTGGCACCTGCTCGTGCGCAGGCAATCCCTTGCGCCAAGCTAAACATGAGGGTCATATTGCAGTGGATTCCCTCTTTTTCAAGTTGAGAGGCGGCAAGGACCCCTTCCCATGTCGAAGCGAGCTTAATAAGGACCCGCTCTTTTTCAATACCTGCTTGTTTATAGAGATCGATATATTGGTGCGCTTTTTTGATACTTCCCTCGACATCGAAAGAAAGGCGGGCATCCACTTCTGTTGAAACGCGTCCTGGAATCGTTTTAAGAATTTCTGTCCCAAAATTGACAAAGACCTTTGTAATTATAAGGTCTAGGTCTCCTTTCCCAAAGGCAATAGCTTCTTTAATGAGAGGTTTATATTCTTCGATTTCAGAAGCTTTTAAAATAAGAGAGGGATTTGTTGTTGCATCTGTAGGATGATATTTTTTAATCTCATCGATTTCCCCTGTATCCGCAACAATAATGGTATGTTTTTTTAGACCGTCGAGCTTATTCATCAATCATCCTTATCCTTCGTTTACTTCTTTATAGCATAGTTTTAAAAAAGTTCAAATGTCACCATTGAGCGAGGGTTAAGTATAGGGGCTTTTCGTAGGAGGACATTATAGTGACGTTCAAAATTTGACGACTCAAGTTCTTGCAAAAAATGGCCGGAAGAGAGGGTTACAGTCGGTTTCAGCTCTAAGTTTTGGAGGAGGTAATCGAGGCATTCATCGGTAAGACGGGCCTTTTGCCCCCCCTGAAAGAGGGGAATCACAAAGGTTCTTTTTGCCGAGTTTGTTGTAATCGTGAGTGTTGTTGCATGGATGTCGTTTTCATATGGGGGGAATTCATATTGGTAAACATTAACATAACCATAGACCTCTTTCCCTGTGCGAGTCAGCTCAAGCTCTATTCCACTCATAGGATGGGAGGGAGGGTAGGTGAGTTTTGCCATGTCATAATTCGAATTTCCATTGCGGATAGAGGTATGTTGCCATGGCTCTCTATGGCAGCTTGTAAAAAAAATAAAGAGAAGAGAGGCAAGAATCCTCATTTATGAGAATTAGCTGTTTTTTTATAGTGTTCTCCTGTATTTCTTCCTGACATAAAAAGACCAAGAGTCACAGCAGCAATTGTTCCAATGACTGCGGTTGCTATTTCCCATCTATTTTTTTGAGGCTCTTCTTTCTTTTCTACAGAGGGTTTTGGGGCTGCATAAGTAGGAGAGGTGGTCGTTTGCGGTGGCTCTTCGCTGTCGGAATTTTGAGAAGGAGTCTGATTCGCATACAGACAGAAACTACAAAGGGTTAGTAATGCAATCCATTTTTTCATCGGTTGTTCTCCATAATTAAGATTTCTTTTAAGTAATTAATGGCAAGGATTTGCCAACAACTTCCTTGAGAGTCTAACTCCTTTTCAACATAATTGACAAAGGGTTTCCACTGATTTGTCTGAAAGAAGGGACTGGCAAAGAGCACTTGATGAGAGTCATTGGAAGTGGCAGAGTACTTTTTCCAACACTTTAACATCCCTTCAACCTTTTCCTTAAAAGAGGTGTTAGGGCAAGAAGAGATAAGATTAGGATAAATAGTAAGTGATTTAAAGCTGTTTAAAAGAGTTTCATGAACCTTAAGAAAGTCCTCTTTTAAGCATGAGGCTGTATGAATAATTGCCGTCTCTTGATGTATAGAAATCGCTTGCAAGAGGCAGATTTCTCCAAACCCCTTTTTCAGGTCGACTTTGATCAAAACTCCTTCGCCACTTTTTGTTTTGATTTTCCCAAGCTCTTGAAATCCCAAGTTTTGTCTTGCTGCATTCAGGTAAGTTTTAAGATCGATATTTCCTACTTTCTCATAGGTTAAAGTGAGTGAGGGGGTAAATATCCGTTTGTCCGACTCGATAAAACCAATCTGTACCCCTTTCTCATACTTAGAGGGGTCGCTGATCTTCCAACCTTTTGGAGGATCAAACGTTGCAAAGAAAGGCTCTGTTGCCCATAGAAAAAGGGGGAAAAGAAAAAAAAACAGGTACTTCATGAGGAGGAAGATGAGCTTGAACTATGAGTTGCCACGCTCTGGTGAATCACACCTGCGACAATGGCGATTGCAATGGCAAGCCCGAGCCCCCAACCGATCATGGACATACTGACAGCTGAGCTCACCGCTTTAGAAGCACCATATCCTAGGGGAGGACATTCTTTATTGTAGTTTTCATTGGCGTCGTATTCAGATTCAGAGAAGGCTTGATCGTTAGCAAAAACGGGGGATCCCAGGAGCATCACGCAGAGAGCAATGACGATCGAAAAAGCCTTTTTCATAAAGTTTTCACCATTTTTCATAGATTATTGAGTTTACATATTGCCGAAAAAAAACTTTTATCGCCAAGAGTTTTTTTCTCCTTTTTCTGATTACTTGAAAGTTTTTACTGAAGTGTATATAGTAAACGCAATGCCAGCTGTGAGGTAGAAAATGAAATCTGTAGATACTGGAAAAGAAAAAGTCAAAAAAATCTGTGAGGTCCTTCGTAAGGAGACCCTTGAGCCCGCAAAGAAAGAGGGAGATCAGATTGTGGCAAAGGCACGCGCCGATGCAGAAAGAATTTTGGAAGATGCGCGGATCGATGCTCAGCGTATCCATGAGGATGCTAAGAAGAAGATTGAAGAAGAACGCAATGTCTTTCAAGCTTCAATGAACCTTGCTGCGAAAAAGAGCATCGATACTCTAAAAGAGTCCATTGAAAAAAGACTTTTTAATCCGGAGCTTGAAGCCCTTGTTAAAGCAAAAATGGATGAGCCTCAAGTGGTTGCAAAGCTCATTAGTGCGATTGTTTCAGCCATAGAAAAAGAGGGTTTAAATGGCGATTTAAGAGCCATTGTTTCAAAAGCTATAAGTGTTGAAAGAGTCAATAGTGCCCTTGCCCAGGGGATCATTGAGAAATTAAAATCTAGCAGTGTTGAGATTGGGGAGATTAAAGGAGGCGCGCAAGTGAAAATTGTAGGACAAAACTTAACGATCGATATGTCTGAAGAGGCCATCAAAGACCTCCTTGCAGGTTTTGTCAGAGATGACTTTCGATCTCTAATTTTTGCGTCGATGACATGAGTAAGGTGTATTTCTTAGGGAGCATCCTTCCTCCTCTTAGAGTAGGCGATGAGCCTCCTCTCTTATTCGATGAGCTGATGATGCTCTATCGAGATAATTTAAGTCGTAGCGAGCTAGAAAAGATCGAAAAGATCCGTCTTTATATCGACCTTAAAAATATTCAGAAACTTTTGAAAAATCAGCCGATTGATTCTCGAGGAACCTTGAGCGAAAAAGAGCTCGATGAAGCGATCGTCAATCAAGAGGGTCTTCCCGATTATCTTTTCGATTTTTTCGAAGAGTTTCAGGAAGTTTCCGATCAATTGCGCAATTACTCTAAAGTGCTGATCACCTATTTCAAGGAAATGAAAAAGAAGTGTCGGGGTTTTTTGAAAGATTATTTTTGTTTTGAAAGAGAGTGGCGGATCCTTCTTGCAGGATACCGAGCAAAAAAACTGGGTGTTGATCTTATGAAGGAGCTTCAGTATGAGGATTTTCATGATCCTTTCGTTGCTGAAGTGATTGCGCAAAAAGATGCCCCTTTTTTTGAGTTTCCTTTTGAGTATATGCAGCTGGGAGAGAAGCTTAAAGAAGCAAAAAGTCCCGAAGAAGAGTACTATCTTATGGCAGAGTTTCGGTTTCAATGGGTGAAAGAAAAAGTCCAGGACGATCCCTTTTCAATCAGTTATCTTTTGGGTTATTTGGTGCAACTTATGATTGTGGAAGATGACTTTGCTCAAAGCAAGGAAAAGGGAAGTGAACATTTAACTCAAATGATGAAAGGAAGTTTATGAGCAGCGAAAAAACGAAAGGTGCAACGGGAAAGCTGATTAAGGCCTTTGGAAACCTTCTCCATATCCGCTTTGAAGGGGATGTGAAACAAGGAGAGATTGGGATGGTCGAGGTGGGCGATGTCTCTCTTAAAGGAGAGGTGATTGAAATTGCAGGAGATGTTGCAAAACTTCAGGTTTTTGAAGACATTCTTGGGACTCAACTTTATACTCCTGTCACCTTTACCACCCACCTCCTTGAAGCGGAGCTTGGGCCAGGGCTTATCAGTGCGATTTTTGATGGACTTCAAAACCCCTTAGAAAAAGTAGCCGATGCATCGGGGCTTTTCTTAGAGCGAGGGGTTTATCTTCCTGCACTGGATCGGCAAAAGCATTGGGATTATCACCCCAAAGCAAAAGTCGGTGATGTCTTAGAAAGAGGGGATACGATTGGGATGACGATGGAGGGACGTTTCCATCATAAGATTATGCTCCCCTTCTCCATGCGTGGAAAATATACCATTTCATGGACGATTAAGGAGGGAGTTTATACCATCGATGAAGTGGTCGCAAAGGTAAAAGATGAAAAGGGAGTAGAGCATTCCCTTACCATGACTCAGAAGTGGCCCGTAAAAACCCCCTTAATTCAAGGGAAGAAGATCAAAGCAACCAAAATGATGGATACAGGAGAGCGCGTTATCGATACGCAGTTTCCTGTTCTCAAAGGGGGAACCTTTTGTACTCCTGGCCCCTTCGGAGCGGGAAAAACAGTTCTTCAGCACCATCTTTCAAAGTACTCTGCGGTTGATCTCGTTGTAATCACAGCATGTGGGGAGCGGGCCGGTGAGGTTGTTGAAGTTTTAAAAACCTTCCCTCACTTAACCGATCCTCATACCAATGAATCATTGATGAGCCGCACAGTGATCATTTGCAATACCTCTTCCATGCCAGTCGCAGCAAGGGAAGCATCGGTTTATTTGGGAGCGACCATTTCTGAGTACTACCGGCAGATGGGTCTCGATGTCCTCCTTCTTGCTGACTCGACATCGCGTTGGGCGCAAGCGATGCGGGAGATGTCAGGACGTTTGGAAGAGATTCCTGGAGAGGAAGCTTTCCCTGCATACCTTGGATCTAGAATTGCTGCGTTTTATGAAAGATCAGGTGTGATTAAGATGAAGGATGGAGAGACAGGATCGCTCACGATTGCAGGAACCGTTTCTCCAGCCGGAGGTAACTTTGAAGAACCTGTGACTCAAGCGACCCTTGCGGTTGTCGGAGCCTTTTTAGGACTCTCGCGCATCCGATCAGATAGTCGCCGCTATCCCGCAATTGATCCGATCATCTCTTGGTCCAAATACATTGAAGATGTTGCAAAAGATCTCGCTAAAAAAGTCGAAGATTGGGACAAGAAAAATGCAAAAGCTCTTAAGTTTATTAAAGATGGAGATGAAATTGGCAAGCGAATGGAGGTTGTTGGAGAAGAGGGAATCTCCGTTGAAGACCTTGTTATTTATTTGAAGAGCGAGCTTTATGACTTTTCCTATCTTCAACAAAATGCCTTTGATAAAGAAGATACCTATTGTCCTTTGGAGCGGCAAATTGTCCTCTTTGAAATGATCCAGAAAATTTTTGATACCTCCTTTGACTTTAATGGGCATGATGAAGCGAGGAGTTATTTCTTGAATCTTCAGAGTGAGATCAAAAACATGAATTTTATGCCTTTTGAATCAGATGGGTACCGAAAGGCCTTTAAAACGATCACCCACCGCATTGAAAATGCTACAAAGGAACGATGATGAATAAGATTTACGATAGAATTATTGATATTCGAGGAAACCTCATCACCGTGATTGCTAAAGGGGTGAAAATGGGAGAGCTTGGGCAAATTCACCGAAAGTCGGGCGAGATCATTTTAGCATCAGTCCTTAGCATTGATGGAGAAAAGGTCACCTTGCAAGCCTTTGAAAACCCTCGCGGTGTTTCAACAGGAGATAAAGTTAGCTTCTTGGGAAGACAGATGCAAACTGCTTCGAGTGAGGCGCTCCTTGGTCGTCGTTTAAATGGAAGTGGAGAGCCGATCGATGATGGACCAGAAGTCATGGGTGAGCGGATCGATATTGGACAGCCCTCTTTTAACCCAGTCAAACGGATTGTTCCTCATCAGATGGTCAATACAAATATTCCCATGATCGATGTCTTTAATTGTCTTGTGAAGTCACAAAAAATCCCCATTTTCTCGATTGCAGGAGAGCCCTACAACCAACTTCTGATGCGGATTGCAAACCAAACCGATGCGGATATTGTCATTATTGGAGGGATGGGTCTTCGCTACGATGACTACCAAGCCTTTGTCGACAATGCAGAAAAATCAGGATCGATGGAAAAAACAGTGATGTTTATCCACAAAGCAACCGATCCTGCAGTCGAATGCCTCCTTGTTCCTGATATGGCACTTGCTGTAGCGGAACGTTTTGCAGTTCAGGACAAAGATGTTCTCGTCCTCTTGACCGATATGACCGCCTTTGCGGATAGCATTAAAGAGATCATGATCACAATGGATCAGGTCCCTTCAAATCGTGGGTATCCAGGATCTCTTTATTCCGATTTAGCATCTCGCTATGAAAAAGCAGTTGATATTGATGGAAGTGGATCGATTACAATCATCTCTGTAACGACAATGCCAGGGGGAGACGTAACCCATCCTATTCCTGACAATACAGGTTACATTACCGAAGGGCAGTTTTACCTCCATGGAGGACGGATCGATCCGTTTGGATCACTTTCTCGTTTAAAGCAGCAGGTGATTGGGAGTGTAACCCGTGAGGATCATGGCGATATTGCCAATGCGCAGATCCGTCTCTATGCAGAGTCGAAAAAAGCGCGCGAGCGGCAAAGTATGGGATTCCGCCTCTCTCGGTGGGATGAAAAGCTCCTTGAGTATTCCTACCTGTTTGAAGAGAGAATGATGAATCTTCAGGTAAATATTCCCGTTGAGGAGGCCCTCAACTTAGGGTGGAAAACCTTAGCTGAATGTTTTGATCCCCATGAAGTGGGAATCAAGCAAGATCTTCTCAGTAAGTACTGGCCGAAGTAGGAGAAAGTAAGTGGCGATTAAGCTAACGAAAATGGAGCTTCGCGACCAGCAGTACAAATTGAAGCAGCTCCAAAAATATCTTCCCACCCTGCAGCTCAAAAAAGCGATGCTTCAGACAGAGGTCAATAACGCGATTTATGAGATCGATGGGCTTTCTCGTGAGCATAGAAAAAAACATCAAGAATGCGCTGTTTTTGAAGCCCTTCTCTCCGATCCGGAAGCGGGTCTTATTGACTTTGCTACCGAAATCGCTGAGGTTGAAAAACGGTTTGAGAATATTGCTGGAGCAGAAATTCCTTTCTTTGAAAGAGTAGTCTTTAAGCCCATAGAATACTCTCTTTTTGAAACCCCTCTTTGGGTTGATAGTGCCATAGAAAAAATCAAAGAGCTCGTGATTGCCAAGGAAAAGGTCGAGGTGGTCAAAGAAAAAAAACGGATCCTTGAAAAGGAGCTTCGTGAAGTTTCGATTCGGGTCAACCTATTTGAAAAGATCCTCATTCCCCGCACACAAGAAAATATCAAGAAGATCAAGGTTTTTTTAGGAGACCAAGAATTAGCATCGGTAGCCCAAGCAAAAGTCGCGAAGGGTAAAATCGTAAAACGAAAAGAAAAAGAAGTGGTTCTCATATGACGATTATTCGTGTAAAAAAATACCTCTTCATTGGTGTTCAAGAAGACCTCACCACCTTCTTTGACCGTGCACAAAAGAAAGGATTTATCGAATTTATCTCTCAAAAAGGGGGGCGCGCGCTTGATTATCCTGAACAAGTGGATAAACTTATCCGCGCACTCAAAATTTTAAGAAAAGAGGCTGTTACAAAACCTGCTCCCCTCACCAAAGATCTCGATCCTGTAAAGCTTGCCCACACCGTTGTAGAAAGTGCAAGCCATTTAGAAAAACTGGAAGAACGAGAAAGGATTCTCAAAGGAGAGATTTCTCGTATTCAGCCACTTGGAAGATTTGATCTTGATGAGATCCGCTTCATAGAAAAAGAGACAGGGCGTCACGTCCAATTTTTTTGCGTCAAAAAAACCAAGCTGACGAAAATAGAGCTTGATGGGTCTCTCATTCATGTAGGTTCAGAGTACGATATGGACTATTTCATGACCATTTCCCATGTTGCAGAGCATTTTGTAGGGATGGTCGAGATGCATTTTGAAAAATCTCTCTCTGAGCTCGAAGAAGAGCTCCAAGCAGTCCAGAAAAAAATGGAAGGGTGCCGCCTTGAGCTTAAAGAAGATGCTCCTTACATCGACTTTTTAAAAGAGCATTTGATTCTTGCGCTGAATGACTATCACTTAGAAAGCGTCTCATCTGAAGCTGCAGCTCACCTAAATGATCAACTCTTTACAATTGAAGGGTGGATTCCTGAAAATCGGTTAGATGTTCTATTTCCTCTCCTTGAAGGACTTGGGATTCATGCTGAGGAAGTTGCTGCTCTAGAAACCGATCGGATTCCCACCTATATGGAGAACAAAAATTATGGGAAGATTGGTGAAGACCTTGTTCATATCTACGATACTCCTGCGACCCATGACAAAGATCCATCAAGTTGGGTTTTTTGGGCATTTGCCATCTTCTTTGCCATGATTATCTCTGATGCAGGATATGGAGTTATCTTCCTCTCTTTAGCTCTCTTTCTCAGGTGGAAATTTAAACATATTCAAGCCAGTGGAAAACGGTTTTTAAGACTCTTCACAGTCCTTTCCTCCTTTTGTATTGGGTGGGGGATTCTCTCCGGTTCCTATTTTGGAATGGAGATCTCTCCTGAAAACCCTATCAACAAAGTCAATATTATCCATGCCATCGCTGTGAGAAAAGCTGACTATCACCTGAAGGACAAAGACAGCACTTATCAAGAGATTCTCAAAGATTTCCCACAAATCCAGGGGGTTAAAGATGGAGAAGAGCTCCTTTTCAAGGCAACCACCATAGAACGGGGGCATAAAAAGTATGTGATTTCCGATGATTTTCGAGATAGCATCTTTATGGAAATTGCCCTCATGGCGGGAGTGATCCATCTTAGCCTTTCCCTTTTAAGACGGGTGCGAAGTCATCCTGCAGGGATCGGGTGGGTTTTTGCGATGATAGGAGCCTACATGTTTTTCCCAAAAGTATTAGGTGCAACATCGATTGTCCATTTTCTCCTCCTTATCCCTAAAGCGGGTGGTTATGTGGTGGGAGAGCAACTCTTTTGGGGAGGGGTGGGAATCGCTCTTGTGATCGCCCTGATTAAAAATAAATGGGGAGGATTTATTGAGCTCACAAAAATTATTGAACTGTTTGCTGACGTTCTCTCTTACCTTCGTCTCTATGCATTAGGTCTTGCAGCGATGATCCTAGCAGGGACCTTTAACGATATGGGAACAAATCTGGGCTTTGCCGCAGGATTTTTCATCATTTTGATTGGGCATGCCATCAACATTACTGTAGGGATTATGGGGGGAACGATTCATGGACTCCGTCTTAACTTTATCGAATGGTATCATCACTCCTTTGAAGGAGGCGGAAAGCTATTTAATCCATTAAAATTATTAAAATCACGAGGAGAATAAAATGAATTTTGGAATGATTGGCCCAGCTATTGTTTTAGGGCTATCCTGTTTAGGAAGTGCCATCGGATGTTCAATCGCGGGGATGGCCTCACATGGCGTTATGGCCCGCGTCGATGAAAACCACGGGAAGTTTATTGGGATGTCGGCTCTCCCTTCCTCCCAGTCGATTTATGGGTTTGTTTTGATGCTACTGATGAGGAATGCGATTACAGCGAATAGCTTGACCGCATGGAATGGGATTGGCATTGGAGTCTTTATTGGTCTTGCGATCATGTTTTCAGCCATTTATCAAGGGATGTGCGCAGCCACAGGGATCCAAGCGTCAGCAAAGCAACCCGCTGTCTATGGAAAGTGCCTAGCAGCACTTGGGATTGTCGAATCGTTCTCCCTTTTTGCCTTTGTCTTTGCCCTCCTCCTGATCTAAGCTAAACAAATGCGGCCTTTTTCTAGGCCGCATTTTTCTATTTCCTCTCGATCTTTTTATCTTGTTCATTGGGTATACACAATTGTGTGATTATTACACATTTAAAAAAAGTTTATTCTCGATAATCTCCTCTTTTAAACAGGAGATTGTCGAATTATGAAAGGATATTTATTCAGACATGATATTCCAATTAAAAAATGTGCAGGGGATTTAGGGATTTCAACCTCTTATCTTTACCAACTCTTAAAGAAAGAAAGGAAGCCCTCTCTTGCTCTTGCCATCAAAATTGAAAAATATACCAATGGAGAAGTGACCGCAGCAGAGCTCATCGGTGTTGAAGAAGAAAATGCCAATTCTAATCTCCTTCAGGAGGATAGAAAGTTAGAAGAGATGATCGAGAAAAAGCTCGAACCCATTCGTAGCCAACTTGCTTCTATTGAGCTCCGCCTAAAAAAGATTGAAAAGGTTCATTAGCGTTCCCTCTTGAAACTTGTTGTAGGGACGTTTCTTTTTCCAAAGGTTATAGCCAATGATGGCTTCTGTTAGTCCTCCAAAGGCTTGGAGCCCTCCTTGGAAGTGGGGATCATTCTGGGTGTATATCAATTTGATTCAGCCCAATTTTTAAAGATCTGCAAAACTTCATGTAAGTTATGGATTCCACAATATCCTTGAAAAG
>Ga0075163_10007158_pt1 | contig 14778 bp, 14 predicted proteins | sample JI1023141ADNA_FD_71478 | JGI IMG/M metagenome (GOLD analysis project Ga0075163, IMG submission 71478) | Wastewater effluent complex algal communities from Wisconsin, to seasonally profile nutrient transformation and Carbon sequestration -... | ecosystem: Engineered > WWTP > Effluent > Algae...
GCCACCCAACTCGCCGCCCGGCTCGGCGTCGAACAGCGCCTGATCGACGGGCGGCGCGTCACCGACAGCGAGACGCTCCGCATCGTAGTGATGGTGTACGGCGGCTGGATCAACAAGCAGATCACCGCTTCGCTGCACGCGCTCGGCTGCCCCGCCATCGGCGTTTGCGGCGCCGACGGCGACCTGCTGCGCGCCCACAAACGCCGCAAGGCCGGGGTGGACTTTGGCTGGGTCGGCGACATCGATGCCGTCAACATTGCGCAACTCGACCGCTGGATCGGCCAGGGACTGGCGCCCGTGGTAGCGCCGATTTCGCACGACGGCGCCGGACAATTGCTCAATACCAACGCAGATACCATTGCGCAGGAAATTGCGCAGGCCATGAGCACCGCTTTTGCCGTCAACCTGATCTACAGTTTTGAAAAAAGCGGCGTCTTGCTGGATATTAATGACGAAGACTCGCGGATACCCATACTGACAGAATCAAAATACCAGGAACTCAAAGCCGGGCAGGTCATTACCGCCGGCATGATCCCCAAACTGGACAATGCTTTTGCAGCCCTGCACAAGGGCGTTCGAAAGGTCATCATTGGTCCGGCCGAAAAACTTTCCGAACTGGCTGCCGGACGCAGCGGAACCGCCATTACCCTTGACGATGATTGACCGACAAACACACATCGACCACCTGGCCGCCGAAGCCATCCGGTTGCTGCAACGCCTCATTGCCACGCCCTCGTTCAGCCGGGAGGAACACGACACCGCAGCGATCATCGCAGCCTTTCTCGGCGAAAAAGGGGTGGTCGTACAGCGCCTGAAAAACAACGTGTGGGCAAGCAACCGGCATGTTGACCCTTCCCGGCCCACAGTGCTGCTGAATTCTCACCACGATACCGTGCGACCCAACCAGGGCTACACCCGCGACCCTTTTTCCCCCGATATTGTGGACGGAAAACTGTACGGACTTGGCAGCAACGACGCCGGTGGCGCGCTGGTCGGTCTGATGGCGGCTTTTTTGTATTTTTATGAACAAGAAAACCCCGCGTTCAACCTGGTTTATGCCGCCACGGCAGAAGAGGAAATTTCAGGAAAAGACGGTATCGAATTGATTTTGAACGATCTGGGAAAAATAGACTGCGCCTTGGTGGGCGAACCCACCCAAATGCACCTCGCCATTGCCGAAAAGGGATTGATGGTGCTGGACTGCATGGCCCACGGCAAATCCGGCCACGCCGCGCGCAATGAAGGTGAAAATGCCTTGTACAAGGCACTCGACGACATCGCGTGGTTCAGAACCTTTCGTTTCCCGCAGGAATCCGAATTTTTGGGCCCGGTAAAAATGTCCGTCACGGTGATCCAGGCCGGTTCGCAGCACAATGTCGTGCCCGACGCCTGCCGGTTCACGGTGGATGTGCGCGTCAATGAATGTTATACTTTTGAACAGGCACTGGAAATCATTCGCACCCATGTGCAGTGCGATGTGGAGCCGCGCAGCCTGCGCATGCGTTCGTCGATCATACCGAGGGAACATCCGCTGGTGCAATCCGGGCTGGCCATGGGCCGAACCGCTTATGGCTCGCCCACTACCTCCGACAAGGCTCTGATGCCTTTTCCCGCCTTGAAAATTGGCCCCGGCGACAGCGCCCGCAGCCATACGGCAGATGAATTCATATTGGTAGAGGAAATCAGGGAAGGCATCGACCTATATATCAAACTTTTGGAATCAAGCGGCCTATGAAACTCTGGAACAAGGAAGGAACCACCACCGAAGCCCTGGTGGAAAAATTCACCGTCGGCAACGACCGCGCATTCGACCTGCTGCTCGCCGAACACGACGTGACGGGTTCGCTGGCGCACACCCAAATGCTGGAAAAAATCGGGCTGCTCAGTCCGGAGGAAAGGACCGCCATCCACACCGAACTGCACAACATACTGGCTGAAATCCGCGCGGGCCAATTCCGGATCGAAGCAGGGGTGGAAGACGTGCATTCGCAGGTTGAATGGATGCTGACACAACGGATCGGCGAGGCGGGTAAAAAAATTCACACCGGCCGCAGCCGCAACGACCAGGTGGCCGTGGACATCAAACTGTACCTGCGCGCCGAATTACAGGAGATCAAAACCGCTGTATCCGGGCTTTTCGACCTGCTGCTTTCGCTCAGCGAGCAATACCGCGATCATTTATTGCCCGGCTACACCCACCTGCAAATCGCCATGCCATCCTCCTTCGGACTGTGGTTCGGCGCCTACGCCGAAAGCCTGGTGGACGATGTGGAAACCCTCGCTGCGGCCTACCGGGTGGTCAACAAAAATCCGCTGGGCAGCGGGGCCGGTTACGGCTCTTCCTTTCCGCTCGACCGCAGCATGACCACCCGGTTGCTGGGTTTCGGGACGCTCCATTTCAACGCGGTGTACGCCCAGATGAGCCGGGGAAAAACCGAAAAAATCGTGGCGCAGGCCCTGTCCAACCTCGCCGCCACACTGGGCCGGCTTTCAGCCGACATTTGCCTGTATCTGAACCAGAACTTCGGATTCATCGGTTTTCCGCCTGCACTGACTACCGGCAGCAGCATCATGCCGCACAAGAAAAACCCGGACGTGTTCGAACTCATCCGGGCCAGGTGCAACCGCATACAATCGGTGCCCAACGAAATGGCTTTGCTGACCGCCAACCTGCCCTCGGGCTACCACCGCGATTTGCAGTTGAGCAAGGAAATATTGTTTCCCGCCATCGAGAGCCTGAAAGACTGCTTTCAGATGATGGCTTTTGCCCTGCCGCAGATACAGGTACATGACAAAATATTGGAAGACGACAAGTATCGATACCTTTTCAGCGTGGATGCTGTGAATCAACTGGTACAACAAGGCATGTCGTTTCGGGAGGCCTACCGAGAGGTGGGCAACCTGATTGAACAGGGTAATTTTGACTTTGATGTTGAAAAAGCCCTGCAACACACCCACGAAGGCAGCATCGGCAACCTGTGCAATGAGGCCATCCGGCAGGAAATGGACCAGGCGCTGGAGAAAATACCACCTATTTTGCAAGGAGTTTAAAAACTTCGTTTGCAAAATAAAAATTAGATTTTACCTTTGCACCCGCTTTGAAAAAGGCGCGATAGCTCAGCTGGTTAGAGCGTGCGATTCATAATCGCAAGGTCGGGAGTTCAAGTCTCCCTCGCGCTACCAAACGCAGGTTTCCACCGGAGCCTGCGTTTTTTTTATGTGCCTGTTCGGCGCCCGCAATCGGCCTCTCAATCGGTGTCAGATGGCCATCCGTCCAAAATTTCGGACCACTTTGCTATTCCCGGTGTTAAAACGTGGAAGAAATATAAACTTTGCCCTGTAAACCTATTCGACCATGCGTTTCACCGCAACATTCCACGATCGCAACCTGAACAGCGTTTCACCGGCCACGGTGCGTACCGAGCCTGGCGTCCTGTTCATCCAGCTCGATTCCGGGCAGATCATCGACTGGACGCTCAGCGACCTCGATTCGGCCCGTGCACTCGACGACGGGTCTGTCATTCTGCAAAACGGCAAACAATTCCTGGAAATAATCGATCCCGGCATTATGGCCGGACTGGAACGCAGTTTTCCCAAAAACAAACTTTTCCGGCGCACCTTTTTCGACCGGATCGGCGTAGCGGGTTGCCTCCTGACCCTGGTGGGCCTGATTGCGCCCCTGTTTCTTTTGTATTTTTTTGTCACCCCGAAAATAGTGGACACCGCCGCCACCAAAGTGTCGCCCGAAGTGGAAAAACAAATCGGCGACGCCTGGTTCGAGTCGCTCACAGCTACCTACCAAACCGATACCGCGCTCACCCGGCTCGTGCAGCAGTTTTATGATTCACTGGGTTATGGCGGTGCCTATCAGATGCAGATTACAGTGGTGCAGGAACCCGTGGTGAATGCATTTGCCGTGCCCGGCGGCCACATTGTTGTTTTTGACAGCATCCTGCGCATCATGGATGCACCGGAACAGTTGGCCGGCTTGCTGGCTCACGAGGCGAGCCACATCCAGTTGCAACACTCCACCCGGGCCATTTTCAGGGAATTGGCCAACAGCATGATTTTCAGCCTGATACTGGGCGATTACGGCGACCTGTCCACCATCATTGCCCGGCACGGCGACCAACTGGCGGGCCTCTCCTATTCGCGCAACCTCGAACTCGAAGCCGACGACCACGGCCTCCAACTCATGCGCCAATCGGGCATCCCGCAGCGCGGCATCCCCGATTTGTTTCACAAAATGAAAAACGCGCTGGAAACGGAACATGCCGGCGACGCACCCAATTTCCTCAGCACCCACCCTTCGATGGACGAGCGTTTGAAAATTGCCGAAGCCAAAATCGCTGAGAGCGAAATCAGCGCGCCGGAGGTAAAAGACGGGCTGAAAACAATCTGGCAGGAAATCAGGAAGCGGTAGGCAAGAGCACAAAAAAATGGCTGTGCCATCAGTAATTTTCAAGGCAGCGTACGGAGACACGAAACAAATAACTTGTTTTGCACCACAAGAGATACCCGCGCTGTATGTCCGGTGTGAAATGCAGCGGCGGGATTCAGTTCAATTCCTGTTTCAATCTGCCCGCATGATGTACATCACCCGTTACCTGACCTGGATTGCCCTGTTTTTTTGCACTTTTCCTTTCCATTCGAACCTTTCCGGCCAGACGCAGGAGTATTTCCCCGACCCCAATCCGGTGATACGACAGCGCCTGGAAGATTGGCAGGATTTGAAATTCGGCCTTTTGATGCACTGGGGCGCGTACAGTCAGTGGGGCATCGTGGAAAGCTGGAGCATTTGCCCGGAGGATTTGAGTTGGGCCAGCGGTGCGCGCAAAGCCGGGGTGGCAAACAATCATCAGGATTACGTGGAAGCGTACGAGGTTTTGCAGAAGACCTTCAATCCGGCCAGGTTCAACCCGGAAAAGTGGGCCGCCGCCGCCCGGAATGCCGGCATGAAGTACGTGGTTTTTACCACCAAACACCACGACGGGTTCTGCATGTTCGATTCCAAATACACGGATTATAAAATCACGGACCCGAAATGTCCCTTTTCTGCCAACCCGCGGAGCAACGTGACCAAGGAGATTTTTTCGGCTTTCCGGAAAGAAAATTTCTGGGTCGGGGCCTATTTCTCCAAACCCGACTGGCACAGCGACGATTACTGGTGGCCGCATTTTCCCGCCTCCGACCGCAACTGCAACTATTCCATCCGCAAATATCCTGAGCGATGGAAACAGTTTACCGACTATACGCACAACCAGATCGGCGAACTGATGAGCGACTACGGCAAGATCGACATCCTGTGGCTGGACGGTGGCTGGGTGCGCAAAAAAACGGACGAAGAGATCAAAAACGAACTGCTGGAAATTTATGAAAACAGCCGCTGGGCGCGCAATCCGCAAAGCCAGGACATCGACATGGCTGGTTTGGTGCGCGAAGCCCGGGCCAAACAGCCCGGCCTGATCGTGGTGGACCGCGCGGTACCCGGAGAGCACCAGAACTACCTCACCCCCGAGCAGCACATCCCGGAAAACGGATTGCCCTACCCCTGGGAAACCTGCATGACCATGGCAGGAAGCTGGAGTTATGTGCCGGGCGACACCTACAAGCCCACCGATGAAATCATCGAAAAACTCGTGGACATCGTGAGTAAAGGTGGCAATTACCTGCTCAATATCGGTCCGGATCCCAACGGCGAACTGGATTCTGTGGCCTACACGCGTTTGAAAGAAATCGGCGAATGGATGCATGTCAATGGCGAAGCCATCTATGGCACCCGTGTGTTTTCAGTTTTCAGCGAGGGCGACCACGTTCGTTTTACGCAATCGAAAGACAAGCGCACGCAGTACATTTTCCTGTTCAATGCGCCATCCGGCAATCTTGCTTTGAGCAAAATTCCTTTTGCCAAAAACGCGAAGGTCAGCCTGCTGGGCAGCACCGCCAAAATCGGCTGGAAACCGGTGCCCGAAGGCGTACAGATCACCTTTCCAGCCGGAGCGGAGCGGGCCGGGAAACACGTCTGGGTGTTGAAAGTGGAAAACCCGAATTGAATTCAGATCAAAGTGACGCGGCCCGGTTCAGCGTTTATAAATCCACTTTGTGTTGTACTTGTCCCTGAAATACAGGCCGGCGAGCAGACCGAATACAAAGCCGCCGATGTGCGCCCACCAGGCCACTCCACCGCCTTCCTGCATGACGTCGAGCGTACCCAGTCCTGACAAAGTCTGTTGAACAAACCACAAACCCAAAAATACCCAGGAGGGCACGTAAAAGACGATGAAAAACAACAGGAACAACATTTTCACCCGCGAGCCGGGGAACATGACGATGTAGGCGCCCATCACCGCCGCGATGGCGCCACTGGCGCCGATGATCGGAATACCGCTGCTGGGCTCAATCAAAATCTGGGTCAAACTTGCCACGATACCGCCGATCAGGTAAAATGCGACAAAACGCAGATTGCCCACCACTGCCTCAATGTTGTCGGCAAAAATCCACAGATAGAGCATGTTGCCCAGCAGGTGCAGCCAACTGCCGTGCATGAAAAGACTCGTCAGCAGCGCCTGCAAATCAACACCTTGTACAATTTCAAAGGGAATAGCCCCCCAGTCCTCCACAAACGCCGCCTTTTGGGCGCCTCCAGGAATCGAAAACTGGAACAGGAACACGCCGATGTTCAGCGCCAGAAACAGGTAACTGAAAATCGCCGGGTGGCCGCGTTCTATGTTGTCGTCGCCGATGGGAAAAAGCATGGCATTGGAAATTGAAAAACAGAAACTGGAAATTTATTCGTGACAATATGGGAACGCAGATGGCGCGGATATGGTGATTTTCGGCAGTTTCTTTTTCGGGATGATGGGAACGCGGAGGACACGGATCATGCGGATAAAAGCAGATTTTTTGGTGGTATCGGCGGTCATCGGTCCATGTCGGTGTTCCATCAACATCCATCCGCGTGCATCCGCCCCATTCGTATCCTCCGCGTTCCCATCCACTCAACGCGAACAAAACGGTGGTATCGGCGGTCATCGGTCCATGTCGGTGTTCCATCAACATCCATCCGCCCCACATCAATCCAACGGGAACTTGCGGACCAACTTCTTCACCCCGTTTTCAATTTCTGAAAATGGCAGTTCTTCTTTGGCGATGTACATCAGCATGAGGGCGGTGCGGCGTTCGCCGAGTCGCTCATACAATTCCTGCTTGTGCAGACGCCAGGCTTCGCGGATGCGGCGCTTCAGGCGGTTGCGCGCCACAGCCGTTTTGAAGTTCTTTTTGGGCACTGCCACGACTACCTGTGCCGGGAATTCGGGCAGCGCCAGCCCATCAGGCTCCGACAGGGGCAGGGGCGAATTGTTTTCCTGCACGGGATGCAGCAGCCATACCACTCTAATCGGATAGGCCATGAATGACTCTCCACCCTTGAACAGCCTGGCAATGGTCTTTAGGCTTTTCAACCTTTCCTCGCGTGAAAATGTGGGCATAACAGGGCGAAAATAGTGCAAACAAACGGTTTGTACTACAAAAGAAACCCGTCCTGAAGCGTATGCCGCAGGACGGGTTCGTTTGAATGAACAATGACAGCATGCAACTGCACGCTGCGATGGTCAGTGTTTTTTACTTGAGGCGGCGCTCGTCGGATACAGTGAGTTTCCAACGGCCTTGTTTGCGGCGGCGAGAGAGAACTTTACGGCCGTTTTTGGATTCCATGCGCTCGCGGAAGCCGTGTTTGTTTTTACGGGAGCGGCGGGATGGTTGGTATGTACGTTTCATCGCTTATCGATAAGGATTGTGTGCTGTCAAAAATTGGAGCGCAAAGGTAACACGACTTTCTAAAAATCAAAGAACAACGTTTAGAATTTTGGCAAAATAAACGAATTGTATCGCTGGGCAACCGGAACCAACGCCTTAATTTCGCCTCCCGGGAAGCAAAGATGCAATACCGGCGCTGATTTATCGGCCCGTTTTGGCTGCGTGCGGACATTTCACGCGGTTAATATTCTTTTAAAACCCAACTAAGTAGGCAGCGACACGTTAATTCGCTGTTTCTTTGCAAACCGATTGACTACCGTGAGACTTTCTGCCTAATCCGACATTTCAATTTTAGTCAAAAATATGCGCAACGGCATCCGTAATTTTCTGCTTGGAATATTTTCCCTCCTGATTTCGGCCACCTTGACGGCCCAGGAAAATCCTGTCAAATGGTCATTTACCACCAAAGACGCTGGCAATTGTCAGGTAGATCTGATTCTGACGGGTACCATCGATGAAGGATGGTGCACCTATTCGCAGTTTCTCGAAAGCGAAGACGGTCCGCTTGCCACCACGCTCACATTTGACCAGAAGCCCCATTTCAAACTGATCGGCAAGGCCAAGGAAAGCGGGGACATCGTCAAGGTAAACGACAAGGTGTTCGGCATGGTCGTCACCAAGTGGAAGCACAAAGCCATCATCACCCAGCGGGTAGAAGTCACGGATCCGAGCATACCCATTTCGGGCTACATCAATTTTATGGCCTGCAATGACGACCATTGCCTGCCGCCCCGGGATGTGGATTTCACGTTCAAACCGGGAACGCTTAGCAATTGCGGAACTGCCCCGGCCAAAAACGACAAAAATGCCCTGCCGCAGGGTGGTGTTCCAGCCGGCGGACAGGATCAAGGTGCCGTTACGCCCGCAACAGGCAACGACCCGACGGTAAATATCGCCCCCGCCACGACTGATTCTGCCATTGCAGCAACCATACAACCCGGCCTCACGGCGCCGGATGATCCAAACTTCAAAGGCTTTTTCCACTCCAAACGTCCGGAGATCAACGCTGCCAAATTTGTCGGCAGTTGCGGCGATGTATCGAATGGCAACGGCGACGGCGCTTCGCTGGTGTCCCTGTTCCTGTTTTGTTTTATCGGTGGACTCATCGCGCTGCTCACGCCCTGCGTGTTCCCGATGATCCCGATGACGGTGAGTTTTTTTGTCAAACGTTCGAAAGACCGCCGCGCCGGATTGCGCAACGCCTTTATCTACGCCGCCAGCATTGTCCTGATTTTCCTCGCGCTGGGCACAGCCGTTACGGCCGCCCTGGGTCCTTCGGCCCTGAACGATATGAGCACCAACAAGTGGTTCAACCTGGTGGTATTTGCCCTGCTCGTCATTTTTGCCTTTTCTTTTTTTGGTTTTTATGAAATCAGCCTGCCCTCGTCGTGGGTCAACAAAAGCGACCGGATGGCCGACAAAGGTGGCCTGGTAGGTACTTTTTTCATGGCCTTCACGCTGGTGCTCGTTTCGTTTTCCTGCACCGGCCCGATCGTGGGCACCCTGCTGGTGGAAGCGGCGCGCAGCAATGCCGGGGCTTCCCTGTTCGGTGTCATTCCCCTGAAACCAGCCATCGGGATGCTCGGGTTCGGCCTGGGTCTGGCGCTGCCTTTTGGCCTGTTTGCCATGTTCCCCGGCTGGCTCAATACCCTGCCCAAATCCGGTGGCTGGATGGACAACCTCAAAATCACGCTCGGCCTGGTCGAACTGGCGCTGGCGTTCAAATTCCTCAGCACCGCCGATATGGTGGAGCAGTGGGGCATTTTGCGTTTTGAAACCTTCATGGCCATCTGGCTCCTGATCGCACTGGCATTGGCACTCTACCAGATCGGCCTCATACCCTGGAAAGGCAACAAGGGCCGGCCCGGCCTGGTGCGACTGGCCATCGGTCTGTCGTCACTGGCTTTTGCAGCCTATGTGGGCTGGGGCCTGCTCAAATACGAATCCCTGTCGCTGCTGAGTGGCCTGGCGCCACCGGTGCACTATAGTTACCGCAACGCCGCAGAGCACAACAATCCGCACGACGGCCCCGGTTGCCCGCACGGACTCAATTGCTACCACGACTTCGATGAAGGACTGGCGGCAGCCCAAAAACAGAACAAGCCCTTGTTCATTGACTTCACGGGGCACGGCTGCGTCAACTGCCGCAAGATGGAAGAAACCGTGTGGCCGCAGCCGGGCATTCTCGAACACCTGCGCAACGACTACATTGTGGTATCGCTGTATGTAGATGAAAAAGTCAGGTTGTTTCCCGACAACCCGTTCGCTTACCTGCTCGACCCTAAAACAGGTGAAAAACTGCGCACCGTGGGCAGCAAATGGAGTTCGTTTCAGGTCAACAACTTCGACGTGAGCGCGCAGCCCTATTATGTGCTGATGCACAACGACGGCAAAACCCTGCTGAACAAACCGACTACTTATTCGGAAGGCAACGACCCTGTGGTGTACAAGGCGTTTCTCGACTGCGGCATTGATGCTTTTCAGCGCCTGCAAAACGAAGAAAGCAAGGAACTGATCGGGGCCAAATAAATTCCGCCCTGCTTATTCTTTTTTGCTTTTGCTTTTCTGGATCAGATCGCGGGAGGCTTCTGTGAGCGATTGCGGGTCGTATTCGATGGTTGACAAGATATCGATCAGGCAATTGATGCGGGCCTCGGTGTCAAAAAATTTATTGACCACTGCGATGCGGCGGTTTTCGACAAGACAGTATCCGCTTTGAAAATTGCCTTTTTCGTATCGAACCGTGTAATCCAGTTCGCTGAAAACTTCTTCCAGTTTTTTTAATGTGGTTTGCGTGTAGCGCATGGTCAGGAGTGCATGATGGCGGGCGGGTTCTTGATGGAAGCAGATCCGAATAATCCATCCTTCCTATATTCGCCCTCGATTGCGCAAAAGTATCCAAAATTTCACACCATGCGAATGAACACCCTCTACCTTCAGGCACTGCTGACAACCTTTTTTTTGTTGCCCACCCTTGCACACAGTCAGCAAACACCCCGTTTCAAGGCCGGCATTATCGCCGGCGTCACCGCTTCGCAAATTGACGGCGACGAATCGGCCGGTTATCACAAAATCGGCTTGCAGGCCGGTTTGAAAGGCATTACCATCCTGAAACCCAAACAGCAAGCCAGCGTGGAGATACTCTACACCCAACGCGGCTGCCGCAACGAACCCAAAACCTACCCGTTTTACACCACCACGCTCAATTTTATTGAGGTGCCCGTCCAGTGGCACTACAGCGACTGGCTGGTGGAAGGCGCTGACGAGGCCGATAATTTTTACCGGGTTCAATTCAACATCGGCGCCTCCTGGTCGTACCTGATGGGATACAAAGACAAATACGAAGACGGGTTCGGCATCGCCGCCGCTTTGCCAGACCTGAATAAAAACAATTTCTTCGGCATGGTGGGCGCCACTTTTTATGCCACCCCCCACATCGGATTTACCTTTCGCTGGCAACGCGCCTTCAACAACATCTACAAACCCGGCAACGGCGGCAACTACGCCTCTTCCCTCAACGAACACTCGCTGACATTTCAGACGATGTTTGTTTTTTAGTTTGGTTCTTATGCGCACAGCCGTACTCGATCTGGGCACCAACACCTTCCACCTGCTCATCGCCGAAAGCGACGGGGCGGGAGGCTGGCGTATGCTGGCCAAGCAAAAAATCTACGTAAAACTGGCAGAGGAGGGCATTCAGCGGATCGGCAATGCCGCTTTCGAACGTGGACTGGACGCATTGCGCCGTTTCAGAACCGAAATGGATGCGGCCGGATTGGCGCCGGACCGGGTGCGTGCATTTGGTACGGCAGCCCTGCGCACTTCGGAAAACGCGCCGGAATTCCTTGATCTGGCGGAGGCCATCATTGGCATTCGGCCAGAATCCATTCCGGGCGACCGGGAGGCCGGCCTGATTCACAAGGGTGTTTGCCAGGCGGTGCCGTTCCCCGACAACCGGGTGCTCATCATGGACATCGGTGGCGGGAGTGTGGAATTCATCATTGCCGACCGGAAGCAGGTTTACTGGCAAAAAAGTTTTCCGGTGGGTGTGGCAGTCCTGTGGCGGGCCTGGCACAAACACGATCCCATCCTGCCGGAGGAGATTGTACAGGTGGAGACGTTCCTGGAAACAGCGTTGGCCGATCTTTGGCAGGCACTTGCTCAATACCCCTGCCCTACCCTTGTCGGCGCTTCGGGCACCTTCGACGTGATCGATCTTTTCCTGCTCGACCCCGCCGCCAAACCGGATCTGTACGGATACATTCCGGTGCCGGATTTTTATCCCCTGTACGAACAATTGATCCAAAGTACGCTGGCCGAACGACGCGCCATGCCCCGATTGCCCGACGAACGCATCGAAATGGTGGTCGTGGCCGTCGTGCTCATCCGGAAGGTGCTGCAAAGTGCAGGCATCCGGGAAATTTACACCTCGGCCTATGCCATGAAAGAAGGCATGCTCGCAGAGATTTTTATCGGTGCGGTGTAAAGTCCCGCTTTAAAACTTCCCTTCCAGAAAAGCCATCACATCCTGCACGGTTTGCTGCGGGTTTTCTTCCTGCGGCCAATGCCCCGTGTTGCGATAGATGCGCAGGTCCGAACCGCGGATGCGCCGGTGAAATTCGTAGGCAAACTCGGGCGATATACGGGCATCTTCCGCTCCCCAGAGAATCAGCGTCGGGGAAGTGATCCGCTCGATGATGTCCACCGGAGGCCGGTTTTCGCTCACCGATGCCCGGTCGATGAATGCCTGCCGGTTGCCCGTGCGCAAGAGCAATTCAAAATGTCGCTGTACGAGCGAGTCGGTAACGAGCGCCTGGTCAGCATACACTTCTTCCAGCATGATTTCGATGAAAGAACGCGGCGTGATGCGGGTCATCACGCCGTTGAGTACCGGCGTATGAGCCAGCCAGATGATCCACGGCGTACTTCGGGGTTCAAAACCCGGCGGATCGAGCAGGATGAGTTTATTCAGATGCTCCGGGTGGTCGGCGGCATAAAACCAGGCAATTTGCGCCCCCAGGCCATTGCCTGCCAGGTGAAACTTTTTCAATTCCAGTTTGGCCACCAGGCTGTCGAGAAAACCGGCGTACATAAAGGCGCTGTAACTGCCGCGCGGGTGTGGCCCGGTCAGTCCGAAGCCCGGCAAATCAACGCTGATAACCCGGTATTTTCGGGAAAGTGCTTCCGTCCAGCCTGCCCAGGTGTGCAGGGAACCCTGTGCATTGTGCAACAGCAACACAGGCTCGCCTTTGCCGGTGATGCGGCAGTGTACATCCATGCCATCCACTGAAATAAACCGGGAGTCGGGATAGGTGTAACGCGGCGCCAGTTCACGGGGCGGGATGTCGTCGTGCCAGTTGCAATACAGCCACGTCAGAATACCCAGAAACAGCATCCAGCGAAGCAGTCGGGAAAGCCTCAGCGGTCCAAACCATTTCCGGGCCGTATCCATGCCTCCGGGATCGGTTTCTGTAAAAGTTTGACGGCCGGATGCGGCCGGTTCCTGTTCATTTTCATCCATAAGCGTGGGACGTTTTGCCCGGCCTGACGGTGGATCGGGCATTTTGATCCGAAGGATTAAAATCGAAGTTGTATCAGGGGGTCAGAAGCGAAATCCGGAGCGCAAAAGGGCCGCGATACCGGCTGACAGGGCCGCCCCTCCCAAAGCACCGATACCCATTTGCAAAAACACCACACCCATGGTGAGGGCCATTCCTTCCTTTTCCAGCAACTGTATTTGTTCACGCAACTGGTTGGCTTGTTGCGGGTCGCCCGGACCGGCGGCTATCAGTTTTTGCAAATATTCCATCTTCATGGCCGTCTCCATTTGCAGCAATTGCGGGTCGGCGAGGTGCAGGGTGTACCAGAAAAGCCAGAACAGCAGGTTAACCAGCAAAAAAGTCATGAAAGGTGTGCGCAGTATCTCGCGAAAATCGCGCTTCACCCCATTTGCCGCACAATCTTCACTGGCAGCGCGCCACATAAAAAGCAGGTAGATGCCCATGCTCCCCCAATACAGCCAGACGTTGAGAAACAGTTCTTTTTTGATAAAATAAAGGAGCGCAAAGTAAAAAACGACCGTGATGCCGCCCAAAAGGCCGTATCGGACGCCGGGATTTTTCATCATGAATATCAATTTAGGTGGCGGCTCTTTGCGATTCGCGGGTTTGCACCAAAACGCCCTGCCGTCGGTGCAGCAAGGCGTTCCGGTGGGGCAAATGTAGGCAATGGAATGGCTTTAAATATACGAACGTTCGCGTTTCATTACCAGCCCCGCTACCAGACCAATGATAAGGCCCAGGATAACGCCCCCGATGACCTGACTGACCGACAGTACTACCGGGTTGGTGAAAGCAGACGACATGCTGAGCGCCATTTCGATCTGGTCCTCACCCATGCCCTGTTCTTCCCATTGCGCCACCATCATTTCCTTCATTTGTTCGGAAAAACCGGGATTGATGACCGTCATATAAATGGCTGTAAAAATCCCGTTCAGGATGCCTGATACGAGGCCAGCCAGCGAGCCGATGCCGAGGCAGCGGCCCAGCCCGATGTAACCGCCCAGTTGTTCGTCGCGGTCGATCCGGATCACCGTCGCAATGGCCCAGGAGGCCACACCCAAACCCACAATGGTGTACACCCATTTGACGGGACCGGCATCGGGCAAGGTGCTGTTGGTATTGGTTAAAAATCCGATCAGGGAGGAGACAATGCTCACGCCGCCCCAAATGGCGCCATATCGAATGGCAAGGTTCCTGTAGGATACAGTGGCCGGGTCGGGAGCATTGGAACGTTCGGTGGTTTCCATGATATTTCGTTTTGTTGTTGACTGAAGGTTGATTTTCAGCACGAAACTACATTGCCGAACAGCAATGCAAGGGAATGATCGCCGTTTTTTTTAGTAACTGGCTGAAAAAACAAAACGGCCTCCCTGCCGCACAAGGCAGCAGGGAGGCCGTAAAA
>Ga0075163_10007159_pt1 | contig 14778 bp, 9 predicted proteins | sample JI1023141ADNA_FD_71478 | JGI IMG/M metagenome (GOLD analysis project Ga0075163, IMG submission 71478) | Wastewater effluent complex algal communities from Wisconsin, to seasonally profile nutrient transformation and Carbon sequestration -... | ecosystem: Engineered > WWTP > Effluent > Algae...
CTACGGCATCATAATCCCAATTATCAACATAAAAACCATAGCTACTTGTACCAAAAGACCCATAGTTTGAATATTCCCAAGTTCTATCATTATCTGGATTACTTACTATAATGTTATTTACTAGAGGATTAGTTTCTGCTAACTCTTGAAAAGGTAAATCTAAACTAACGCCAGCTTGAAAATTAAGTGTAGCCGTATTGTTAGATGCATTTCCATCTGTTAAACCGTTTGGATTTGATACGGTAGCAGTTATTGTATTATTGGTTTGTGGTGCAGTGAAATTATTTAAGTTAACTACTGTTTTTGAGCCTGCTGCTAAGTTTCCTGTCCAGTTTACAATTTGCGAAGCACCATTGTTTACTTGGTAAGTTATTTTTGCTGAAAGTAAAATTACGTTTCCTGTATTTTTTATATTTATTTGTGGTGTTACATCAAAACTGCACGATTTTTCACTAGGACTTTGAAAACTTTCTAATGCAATATCTAAAAGCGGTGAAGTAGCACATGGGGCATAAGTTCCTTGCAACGAAGTTACACCAGAATTTGTAGGATCTAAAAATGGTTTTAACTGTCTTGCTGTTGACGTAGAATTTGATGTCCAGTGGTAACTCATTTTACCATATTGGTCATTTCCATTTGGATTATCACAAGTAGAACTTCCTCCAGATAATGTTCCTATAACTAAACCATTACTACCAAAAAGTGGAGAGCCAGAAGAACCACCTTCAGTAACACCTTGTCCGTTTGCAGTACTTGCCCAATTTAAACTCCAATGTGTGGTACCATTTATTGTAGAATATGTGCCATTGCTATTCCATTGCAGTTTTTTTGAAGAGGGAGTAGAGGTAAAGGTAGAAATCTTTTTCACATCTCCAGCTGGGTGGTGAATGCTTACACCTGAAGAAGGTGCTACACCAGAAACATCCCAACCATTAAAATAAACATCTAAGCTACTTGGCAGACTACTGGTTAGTTCTAAAAGCATAAAATCAGAACTTGTAGAGCTTGAAGTTAAGTCGTTTGCTCTTGCTTTTAATGTAGAACCTGTAAATGTTTTATTAGTAGTACTTGGCTGAACAAAAGATGAATTACAACCACTAAACTCGTAGTTGAAATAAAAAATGTATTGAAGAAAATCGTTTGTGGTAGATTTATCTCCACAATGAAATGCGGTGAGCATATAAGCTCTACAGTCTGCATTTGTATTATTTACCAAAGTACCTGAGCACCAGCCCGAACCGTCCGAACCAGTTACTAATATTCTAGCTACACCTTTCTTTTGGTTTTGCCAGTTACTGCCCTCTGAGCAGTTTATGTTTATTTCACAATCATCACTATCTTCAAAATCTTTAGCATCATTGTGTACTAAATCTCTAAAAAAACTTCCTACTTTTTCTAAAGTAAAACTTCCTTTTCCTAATACATCTTTTGGTTCGTAATATTCTAATATTATACTTGTTCCAAATATTATTTCGGCACTAAAAAGTTTAGACTCGTGGTTGTTTTCAGAAGTGTATGCACCCAGTATTTGAGTTTTTTCAGGGTTGTAAATGAACAATTTTGCACCTTGTGGTAAAAAAAAGTTGTTGAAATACGTATTTATTCCTTGAGCATCGGCAGCGTTTATTTTTAATCGCCAAATTCTATCGCCATTTTTTTTAGTTTCCCAGTTTCCTGAGTTGTTCAAGTTAAGATTGGTATCAAAGTTTCTTGAAATTAATTGTACAGTTCCATTTTTGTCAGATTCTGCTTCGTGAGTTGCTATCCAGTTTTGGCTTACAGGCTCTATGTTTACTTCTTGAAAGTTATTTTTGAAGTTGCTGTTAAAACTTGGCGGTGTACCACCTTGGTTTAATTGACCAAAACTTGGTGAAAAAAATAATACAGATAATATAGTAATCGTAAAAATTCTAAAAGTCATTTTGTTTAATTTAGGTTTGGGTCTATTGGCAATGTTACAAAAGTTTTGTAAACGCCACCCATTTTATTTAATACATTGTGCCATAGTTTACTATTGGCTTCGCTAATTTGTAAAGGATAATCGCTGTTTATAATCCAAGAGTTTTCTATAATTTCTTTGCGGAGTTGGCCGCCATCCCAACCAGAATAGCCAAGTATAAACTTAATGTCATCAAGTTGTGCTATGTTAGATTCTAACTTCATAAGCAGTTCATCAAAATCGCCACCCCAATATAGGTTTTCGGTAATTTTTTTGGCTCCAGTTAAATTAAAATTGTTGTTGTGTAGGTAAAATAAAGACTGTAAATCTACAGGGCCACCAAAATATACTTTTACTTCTTTGTCTATTTTAATATCAATAAGTTCAGATAGTTTGTGAGGAGAAACTTTATCGAGCACAAAGCCAAAAGTACCGTCTTCGGGAATATGACTTACCACTAAACAAGTAGAACGAATAAAAGAAGGATCTTGCATAAAAGGCTCTGAAAGGAGTAAAGTACCTGCAACAATAGGTTTGTTTATTTCATTTCTATAGTCCCAAATGATGTTTCCGTCTTTTCTCATATCTTGTATTCTATTGTAAAATTACACAAATACTATGCCTTTGTTTATTTTTTGCACTAAAAGTTGGTCGCAAGGTGTTAAATCTTGTTTAATGAATGGCTTGAAATTCTTTTTGCTAAAAGTCAACGCGATTAGGCTCAAAGAAGCAATCTTTTAATTCTTTATAACTCGAATCGATATAATTCTTGTCATTAGCTCAATTAACAGAAGCAATGTCTTTGTTTTCTATGACACTGCGCTAGTCAAACCACTTTTTAACTTATTAAAAACCATTTTGTATGCTTTAGTCAATATCTTTGCACTCAATAAACAAACTAAAGTGATTTTAAACTCAAAGAAAAGCCTTTTTCTTGTACTATTTGCTCTGCAAAGTGTTTTCGCTTTGGCACAAGATTTTCACTTTTCGCAGTATTGGGCTGCGCCTATCAAACTCAATCCTGCTTTAACGGGGTTATTTGATGGTCAGCTACGTTTAGGTGCTATTTATAGAAACCAATGGATTCAACAACAAGCTTTTGCTACTTATGCGGTTTCTGCCGATGCTAATTTGTTTTCTAAACCACTCAATGGAGATGTTTTTGGTTTTGGACTAAGTTTTTACCAAGAAATAGAAGGTAAGAATGCATTTAAAAACACTGGCGCAAACCTTTCTTTAGCTTTCAATAAAAAAATAGGAAAAAGGAAACTCATACATTATCTTGGTTTAGGTTTCGATTTTTCTTATTTCCAAAAACAAATAAATCTTCAAAATGCAGTTTATGGAAACCTTTTTGAATCTGGAGCAAACTTTGATCCAGTAGAAAACTACAATTATAAAAGTACATCGTTTGCAGATTTTGGTTTGGGTGCAAATTATGTACTGCAAATAAACCAAAAACATATGATGAGTTTAGGTTTTGCGGTAAGCCATATTTTAAATCCAAACATAAGTTTTAGTGCGAATGATGAAGATGTTTTATATAGAAAATTTAGCTTAAATGTAAGCGGTCAAATTCAAGTGAAAAGAGATTTTATAAACCTAAACCCTTTATTGCTTTTACAAACACAAGGACCTCATACAGAATTACTTATGGGAACTTACTTGCAGTTTATTTTAAGTCAAAAAAACAACACTTCTATCTATGCTGGAGCGCAGTATAGACTAGCTGCATATGAAAACAAAGCCTTGGGTGGCGATGCTATTATTTTAAGTGTACGTGCTGAGCACAAAAGTTTCGACTTTGGAGTAGCCTATGATTTCACTACTTCGGCATTGAGCAAAAACAATGTGCTACAAGGCGGACCAGAAGCCTATTTGATTTATATTTTAAAAGGAAAAGACCAAACGAATAAACAAATGTCTTTTTGCCCTAAGTTTTAAAACGAAATGAAAAAATATATCATTATATCACTTTTAAGTTTTGCTTTTTTTGGCGCAAAAGCGCAGTGTTTTACTATAGAATCTATACTTGCAGATGCATGTGGCGAGCCTGAAGGTGCTAACGAAATGGTAGTTTTACAAACTAATACTACTATAAATGTAGATGATTTGGTTTTTGACTGGCCAAATAATAGTTTTTTAGGCTGGTGCACTAACCCTTCTAAAACAGCTCTTTTAAATGCTGGTATAGTGTCAAGTTGTGGTTTGCTATTAGAACCGCCAAACGGCATAGTGCCAAGTGGGAAAAAAGTTTTGGTTGTAACTTCTTCAGACATGCAAGTAAGTGCCAACTCTTTCAACGGACTTACAGACACTTTATATATAGTATATCAATGCGCAGGCAATACGGTTGGGCATTTTAGTAATACATCTACCAGTTCTAGAACTTTAACGGTAGATTATAATGGCAACTGTGTTGGTTCAGAATCGGTGAGTTATTTTGGAGCAGGTTTAGTAGGTGGTGATGGCGCTGCTGTAAATTTTGATATCAATGGAAATGCAACTTATTACAACACAGGCTGCAACGCACCCGTTCCTAATAATAACCCATACTGGTCGTTTCCAGATAGTATTTGTGTTAGCTATGGCATAATAGACTTAAATACTTTGATACCACCAACTGCAACCGGAGTGTGGAGTGGAGATATAGAAAACACGCATTATTTTAACACAGTAAATAAATTAGGTACTTATAGCATTACATATACCGTAAATGACCCAACAGGTTGTTTGGCTGCCAAAGATTCTACCATAGTTTTTGAAGTTAAAGATTATATAATTCTAAATGATACTTCTATAGCTTGTGACTCAGTAAGTAGAAATGGGGTTTGGATTACTAAAGACACGCTGCTTGAATTAGAATTGAATAATGGCAATCCGTTTATATGCAATACTAGAATAAATTTGCAATACATTATAAAATCTACAGATTTTTCGCTTGCGCAAAATGAAGTTACACTTGAGTCTGACGAGTCTTTTACTTTCAATATTTTAAGCTCAAATGATTTTACTTATAGTTTTACAAGTACGCTTGGTGCATCTTGTCCTACGCCTTGTTCAGAAACTACTGTGCAACCAATAGATAATGCGGTTTACAGCATAGAGGTTTTAGATGAAGCGAGTGGCTGTAGCAAAGTTTTAGAACTAAATGTAATTTTAAATTATAACTCAGCTCTTAGTTTCCCAAACACTTTTACACCAAACGCAGATGGCGAAAATGATATATTTAAAGTTTACGGAGAAGATATGGCAAGTATAAATTTTAAAGTATTTAGCTCTTGGGGCGAAATGGTTTTTGAAGGTAAAAGCCTAACAGATGCTTGGGACGGAAAGTTTAAAGGCAAACCACTAAGTAGCGGCGTTTATGTATTGCAAATAATAGGTTTGGGTAAAGATAAAGTGGAGTATAAGGAAACAGAATTGCTAAATTTGGTAAGGTAGTTTTTAGCTGAATCATATAAGGAATATAATTTTTTTTAAGTTTCCGTTATTGCAATGAAGTACTATGAAACAATCTTTTGTTATAATGAGAATTGTTGTTTTATTTTGCCATTCAGAGCGAAGAGTTTTGCATCAATGAATCTACTTTTAGAAACCCAAAAGATTGAATATTAACAGCAAAAAAAACAATAGCCAAAAATAAAAAAGATGTTAAACAAAGCTTTTCAACCAAAAATATTGAACAAAACTCTTTTCAAAAACGTTTTTATAAAAACGGCAACTTTTGAAGGAATGTATGACCAAGGAATTCCAAATCAAAAACTGCTAGAGCACCACGTAAATATGGCAAAGGGAAATGTGGCGCTGACTACTATTTCGTATGGTGCGGTGAGCCGTGATGCACGTACTTTTAAAACGCAAATGTATATTCACGATCAAAGTTTAGTGAAGCTGAAAGAAATAGCCGATGCTGTGCATTTAGCTGGTGGCAAAGTGTCTATTCAACTGACGCATTGTGGCTATTTTTCTAAAAACACTGAGTTTAAAAGACCTTTGGCTCCAAGTAGAGTTTTTAATGAATATGGTTTTTTGTCGGGAATTGTGTTTTCTAAAGAAATGACAAAAAGCAATTTAGATAAAGTGGCTAACGACTTTGCGAATGCAGCTTTCAAACTAAAAGAAATAGGTTTTGATGCAGTAGAAGTGCATATGGGACACGGCTATTTGCTGAGTCAGTTTTTGAGCCCTTGGACCAATAAACGAAAAGACGAATATGGCGGCAGTATAGAAAACAGAAGTAGGTTTCCGCTAGAAGTTTTGAAATTAGTAAGAGAAAAAGTAGGTGCAGATTTTCCTGTTTTAGTAAAACTAAACCTTGCAGATGGTTTTGAAGGTGGTTTTAGCTTGGAGGATTGCAAATATGTATGCCAACAACTCGAAGCCAACAAATGCTCAGCAGTAGTATTGAGTGGTGGTTTTACGAGTAGAACACCTTTTTACTTAATGAGAGGCGATGTACCAATAAAAGGAATGGTAGAAAACGGCGGTTCGTTTGCTGAAAGGCTTACTTTACGTTTGTTTGGACCATTTATAGTTAAGAAATTTGCGTTTACCGAAAATTTCTTTTTAGGCCAAGCCAAAGAAATACGAAAAGCTGTAAAAATGCCTTTGGTATATTTGGGTGGCATAGATTCTAGCAAAGGAATAGCCGAAATAATGGCAGCAGGATTCGACTTTATAGCACTAGGCAGACCACTGATACACGACTCTAACTTTTTGGTAAAAATAGAAAACCAAACAATAGAAAAATCTGGTTGTACTAGATGTAACGAATGCGTGGTAGAAATGGATAGAGAAGGAATAAAGTGTGTTATTTAGTTCTATAAAGCTATAAAACATACAGCATTAAAGTAGAAACTCCTAGTATGTTCTATCTAAAATATACCAACTAAAGGCTCTTAAATTTAATTTCACCATAGAATCTTTAACCAAAGGATCTAAAATTTTCCAAGCTGCATTTACGATATCTGTTGCTTCTTGTGTACATTTTTCAAGTACTTCAAATTTATCTAAAAGTGAAATTGCTTCTCCAAGCAAAGTAATGTCAGCAGTTTTCATTTGAACAATTTCCCAAAGTCTTTTTCTGTCGTTTAAGTCTAAAAAAGACATCGCAACAGCTATTGGATATGTAATTTTTCCAGCAGTAATGTCTTCACCTTTCGTTTTTAAACCGTCTTTAAAACCTTTTAAGTTTAAAGTGTCGTCTATAATTTGAAAAGCAACACCCAGAGCATCGTAATACAAACCTAAACCTTCTACTTGATCTTCTGTGCCATCGCCTAGAATAGCTCCAATTTTAGCTAAATAACTTGCTGGCGCTGCAGATTTTAATCTATGAATAGCTAAACTTCTTTGAACCAATAAATCGCCTTTTCCATTTTCTACTACATCGTCCATCATATAGTCAAGACCATATAAATCAAGTGCTTGGCCAGAATGTGCTGCTCTTAAAGTTTCGAAATACATATGATAAATTCGAAGTTTTTTGGCATCTGGAATATCTGCATTGTAAACACTAATTTGCCCAATGAAATATGCCGCAGAACCTGCATTAATAGCAATAGCTTCACCATATATTTTATGACAAGATGCTTGCCCTCTTCTTATATCAGATCTGTCTTGAACATCATCTACTATTAAAGAACCTACATGCATTAATTCTGGTAAAGAAAGCCATTCTATAGCTTCTTGAGAATTTCCGCCTACAATATCGCAGCAAGCTAATGCGGCGTAAGAACGCCAAGATTTTCCACCTCTGTCTATAATAGTTCTAATTGGTTCTATTAATGCTTTACCATAAATCTCTGGCGGTACGCCGTCTATATAATGTTTTTGTTCTTTTCGAGAAACTAATTCACTCAGTTTATCTTGATTTGGAGCGTGGGGAATAACAAAATCTACAGATTTTATAGTTTCTCTACTTACTACTTTAAAAAACTCTTCTAAATTATCTAAAGCGCCGTGTCCACTTCTCTCAATAAAGCCGGTACCAGAAATTGATTCAGTACCTAATTTTCCTTTGGCTTGAATTCGTCCTTCCCAAAAAGCTGGTTTAGAAATAACTGTAGCAAATTCTTGTTCAGGAAAAACAGCTTCAATTTCTAATTTTATATTGTCTTCTGGTGCTTCTAAAATCCAATGAGTAGGGTAGTCTTGAAAAGTTCTAGTACTTGTCCATTCTTCACCAATTGCTTTGAAACTAAAGTTTTTTATTGCTTTTCTGTTGCTGTTTTCATCTATAAGTATCAAATACGAACCAAGTGAATTTTGCGAAGCATTTTCTATTAAATTATAAGCGGTAAGTTCTGTGTTATTTTCTAGTTGAACCGAAATCCAATCCCAAGCTACATCTTTAGTTACGTCTATTTCTTGGTTTTTCTCTTGGTCTCTATTTCTTCCAAATTCGTGATCGTACCATGCGTTTCCAGATGTTATTTCTGTTTCTTCATCTTTTATTCTAATGCTTCCTTTTATATCATTTCTTGGTATAAAATAATAAAACATATCTTCAGCATTTACGCCATAAACTACACCATTTTCTCCATGTCTTATTGGTTTTCTTTTTGGAGTTAATTCTAGTTCAAAAGCTACATCGTGCTCTTCGTCTAAAAGTGAAAGTTTGTAGTTTCCGTTGTCGAGTTTTTGATATGAATTGGTGTCAAATTGTAAATCTAATTTATGTAATGCGCAAGTTACTTCGCCTTTAAAAAGTCTATCAGGATATGGTACAACACCTTTTTCAAGCATTTCGATAGCAGCTTTTCTTATTCTGTTATCTTTTACTATTTCTCCTTTTTTAATTCTTTCTAGACCTATTTCTGGTGCTCGTGCATCAACAATAGAATTGGCATAGTATTTTTTCTTTTCTACATCTACAAGCGCCCAAGTTATTGAATGCGCATATACCATTTCTTTTTTTTCTTCATCATACTTTAAAAGTTTTCTAAAAAAAGAAGCAAACATCGAATATGATTTTCCGTTTTTTCCTTCAAAGTGTGAATTAATATACCACCATTCTGTAGTAGAGCTTTCGTGTGGTAAATCGTGAATGTTTAAATCTATTTCGCCTTCTAAAGGCCAATCTTTTGGAGGGTTAAAGTTCATTTGTTGTAGGTTGGTTAATTTAAAAAGCCTAAATATAATTAAATATTTAGGCTTTTCAATGTTTGCATTGTATTATGTATTGTTTAAGAATTTATTTTTTACTTTTTTAAATTTAAAAGCAAGTTAAAATCATTTTTTTATTTTAGTTATATTAAAAACTTGCTGACGCAAATTTTCATCTAAATCATCAAAAAGATCGTGGTCTATAATGTTTTCTACATAAAGTTCTGCTATAATTTGTATTCGGCGTGTATCGTCTATGCCGGAATATCTGTGTGATAAATGATGTTCATTTTTAACAGCTTTTTTATAAATCTTATCATAAGCTTCTTTATCTGTTTTGATATTTTGTTTCCATTCAGATATTGCAAACTCTATAGTTTTAATGCTATTTTTAAACTCAAAATCTTGACCTCTTTCTATTATTTCGTCAAGTTGCTCTTTTTGTTTATCTGTAAACATCATAAATAATAGTTTAAGCTTCTATTTTGGCAATATTAAAAACAGCACTCTTTAAATTATCATCGAGTTGCTCAAACAGTTCTTCGTTTGCTATTTCTTCTATATACAAAGCTGCGACAACTTGAATTCTTTTCATATCGTCTAAATTTGCATAACGCTGAGCTAAATAATGCTCATTTTTCATAACTTTTTTGTAAATCTTGTCGTAGGTTTCTTTATTGTTTCTCAAATCTTCTTGCCATTCTTTTATAGCAAATTCTATAATTTGATTGCTTTTCGAGTATTCGTAATCTTTTGCTAAATTGATTATTTCATCAATAATTGCTTTTTGGTCTTCTTTCAGTGTCATTTGTCAGGGTTTTTATGATTAACTAATACTTTCGTTTACTAAATTAAACAATTCTTTATCTTTTTCGATAGTTTTTAAGTAAATATTTTCAGATTTGGTTAACATTTCTTTTTTCCAAACTTCATCTTTTAAGTCTGCCATATTTACTTTAACATTCATATAAGCACCAAAAACCGCAGTTCTAATACATAAAGCACCAACACCTGCATCTGTTATAGAATTTGGGTTTCCAATTTTTATCATTTCTTCAATTGTCTCATAACAATCAAAAGATGTTTTCATAACTTCAAACGGAACTTCGATTGCAAACTTGGTTGCTTCTTGAACGGCTTGGTTTCTAATTTGTGTTTCTTCTTCGCTTCCTTTTGGCAATCTGAAAGCATCTATTATTTTATTGAATGCTTTTGTATCTTCATCTACCAAAAATAAAAGTTTGTCTTTTAGTTTCTGACCTTTTTCTGCCCAGTTAGAAAACTCTTCCCACCTATCGTCCCAACCTGGTTTGTGCGAAGATAAATTGGCAACCATAGTGGCTAAAGAAATACCCAAAGTACCTACATAAGCAGATATAGAGCCTCCTCCTGGTGCCATACTTTCGCTTGCCGTTTCGTTAGCAAAATCTGTTAAAGTCATTTTCACTAAAGGTGCAGAAGCATCTTCGGCTATCATATATTCTATTATGTTTTTCTTTGGATCGAATGGTGCTAACTCGTCTAAACCCATAGATTTAACGGCTATTTTAATGATTTCACTTTCAGCAATTCCTACTGAACGATTTTGTTTTCTCAAAAAGTATTTTCCTGCTTCAAGCATAGAATGTAAAGGTACTAAACCAACTAATTCTGAACCTGTAACACGTAATCCTCTCTCGTATGCAGATTTGTTGCACTCGTCAAAAGCTTTGTGAAGTGGCGTATCGGTAACGTTTGTGATATTCATAGAAATTTGCGCTACGCCATATTCTTCTATAAACCAACCAATTGCTTTTACGCCTTTGCAAGTTCCATCTTGTCTTTTAGGATTGCCATCGGTATCTAAAACTGGTTTTCCGTTTTCGGTGATAACTCTTCCTTGCTCTCGAACATCAAAAGCTATCGAATTTGCTCTTCTTACAGATGTTGTATTTAAGTTTACGTTGTAAGCAATTAAAAAATCTCTAGCGCCAATAGCTATGTTTCCACTTTTAGGATTGAATTTAGCAGCACCAAAATCTGGTTTCCATTCTGGAAGTTTTATTTTATCGGCAATACCTTCGTATTGACCTGCTCTTACTGTTGCTAAGTTTTTACGTTTAGGTTCAGAAGCGGCACTTTCGTACAAGTAAACTGGAATGTTTAATTCTTCGCCTACACGTTTTCCTAATTGTTGTGCGCAGTCTATACAGTCTTGCATTGATGCGTTTGCTATAGGTATAAATGGGCAAACATCTGTTGCTCCAAATCTTGGATGCTCGCCAGAATGTTGACTCATATCTATAAGTTCAGAGGCTTTTTTTATTAATAAAAATGCAGCTTCTACTACTTGTGCAGGCTCGCCCACAAAAGTTATTACTGTTCTGTTGGTTGCTTTTCCTGGGTCAACGTCTAAAAGTTTTACGCCAGCTACGGTTTCTACTACACTATATATTTCTTTTATTTTGGCAGCATCTCTACCTTCAGATATGTTTGGAACGCATTCAATAAGTTTTCTCATTTTGGTCTATGTTTATGATTTGCAAATTTAAGAAATATTCAAATAATATTTACGATTTACGAATTATGAATTTGTTGTACAAATAGTTATACTTTTTATAACAATTTTTTTTTAACCACAAAGTGCACAAAGAAAAACACAAAGTTCACAAAGTTTTAAAATGATTAAAAAAGAAAAACTTAAATTAGCAACGTGAAAAGCTTTAAAGTAGGAGATAAGGTACAATTGATAAATGGGAATTTAAAGGGGATTGTATTGGCTGTTTTTGAATATAGACTGTTGATGAAAGATGAATTTGGTTTCGAGGAGGAGGTTTTGATTTCTAACATAACTTTTCAGTCGAATACAGAAGACTATGAAGACACTTTGAAAAGACTTAATATAGTAGTAGAGAAAAAGGAGTTTGTGCAAGCGAAACAGGAAAGCAAAGCAAACATAAAGAAGCAGGTTTTGGAAGTGGATTTGCATATTCATCATCTTACAAGTTCTACACGAAATATGACAAACCATGACATGGTAATGCTACAACTTAAAAAAGTAAAAGAAACCATAAGATTGGTAAATAGAAACCGACATTCTAAAATTGTATTTATACACGGTGTGGGTTCTGGCAAACTTAGAACTGAATTGGAAATAGAATTGAAAAAAAATGGAATTACTTTTCAAGATGCAAGCTATCAGAAATATGGAATTGGCGCTTTAGAAGTTTTGAATTTTTAACAAGTTTGAAATGTTAGAAATATTTTGGTTTACACATTTTTTAAGATTATCTCTTTTTGCCAATACTTTTATTTATTAATAATTAATATAATATAATTATTATACAAATATAGTATTACGGTCAAAAACAAAATTTCTGTAAGTAAACGGACAGTCATCAATAATTTCTTTTACTTGTTAAACTTTAAGCAAATCTTAAGGAAAATTCAAGACAAGAAACAAGCATTGGCAGTTACTTTTGTTTCAATATTAATAATATTATTATGTTTGAAAAAATCATCAATTTTAGTATTCAAAACAAATTAGTTGTTTTGCTTTTCACTTCTCTTATCATAGGTACTGGAATATATTCTTTGCTCAATATTCCAATTGGTGCAGTTCCAGATATTACCAATAATCAAGTTCAAGTTATAACTACCTCTCGAAATTTAGCCACACAAGATGTTGAGAAATTTTTGACTGCACCTGTAGAATTGGAAATGGCAAATTTGCCAAATGTAACAGAAATACGTTCTATTTCAAAATTTGGGTTATCGGTGGTAACCATAGTTTTCGATGATGAAATTGGAACTTATTTGCCAAGACAATTGATAGCAGAAAAAATAAAAAGTGCTGAAGAAAAAATACCAAATGGTTTTGGAACGCCATTTATGGGACCTGTTACTACAGGTTTAGGCGAAATTTATCAATATGTTTTAGACGTAGATCCAAAATTTAAAGATAAATACTCTATTACAGATTTAAGAACCATTCAAGATTGGATAGTAAAAAGACAATTATCTGGTGTGCCAGGTGTAGTCGAAGTAAATACCTGGGGCGGTTTTTTGAAACAATATGAAGTTGCTGTAGATCCAAAACGTTTGCGCTCGATGGATATTTCTATTACAGAAATTTTTGCAGCTTTAGAAAACAACAATAGCGTTGCAGGTGGCGGATATATAGAAAAAGGAAACGAAAGTTATTTTATAAGAGGAGAGGGTTTGGCTGCTTCTATTGAAGACATAGAAAATATAGTTGTTACCACAAGAGAAAATCAACCAATTTATGTAAAAGATATAGCAAAAGTAGGTTTTGGCGCAGCAAATAGATTTGGAGCTATAACAGGAAATGGCGAAGGCGAAAAAGTGCTAGGACAAGTAATGATGTTAAAAGATGCAGATTCTAAAAAAGTAATTGATGCTGTAAAAATTAGAGTAGAAGAAATGCAAAACTCACTTCCAGAAGGAATTAAAATAAACGCATTTTTAGAAAGAAGTGAATTGATAGCAAAAACAACTTTTACGGTAAGTGAAAACTTAATTTTAGGTTGTTTAATTGTAATTTTTGTAGTCGTTTTACTTTTAGGAAATTTGCGTTCTGGTTTAATAGTAGCTTCAGTAATTCCTTTGTGTTTATTTTTTGCTTTAACCTTGATGTATATTTTTGGCGTAGATGCCAATTTAATGAGTTTGGGAGCTATAGATTTTGGAATTATAATAGACGGCTCTGTAATTATAGTTGAGTTTGTAGCTTTTAAAATTAGCTCCGAAAGATTAGCAATAAGCAAATTGCCAAAAGAAGAAAAAAATGCTTTTATAGATAAAGTTACTTTATTTGGTGCGTCTAAAATGATGCGTTCTGCTGTTTTTGGTCAAATTATTATCATAATAGTATTCATTCCAATTTTAACTTTGGTTGGTGTAGAAGGTAAAATGTTTAGACCTATGGCGCTTGTTTTTAGTTTTGCACTTATCGGCGCTATGATTTTAGGTCTTACTTATGTGCCTGTTATGGCTTCATTATTTTTAAAACCAACAGACCCAAATAAAAATAATGTTTCCAATAAATTGATGTCTTTTTTAGGCAAAATGTACAAGCCAACTATTATTTGGGCATTAAGAAAAAAAGCAATTGTATTAAGCGGAGCATTAGCTTTATTAGTTATTGTAGCAGTACTTTTTGGAAGAATGGGAGGGGAATTTGTTCCTACTTTAGACGAAGGAGATTTGGTAATACAACCTGTTTTAAAAACAGGAACTTCTCTTGCCAAAACGGTTGAAACTACTACACAAATAGAGAAAATTTTAATGACATTTCCAGAAGTAGAACAAGTGGTTTCGAGAATTGGAGCAGCAGAAGTGCCAACAGATCCAATGTCGATGGAAGAAAGTGATGTAATTGTAAAATTGAAGCCAAAAAAAGAATGGGTAACCGCAAAATCAAAAGATGAATTGACAGATAAATTCAAAGAAGCATTGACAGATATTGCAGGTGTAGATTATGAATTTACACAGCCTATTGAAATGAGATTTAATGAATTGATAACTGGTGTTAGAGCCGATTTGGCTATAAAAATATTCGGAGAAGATTTAGATGTGCTTTATGAAACAGCTAGTAAAATTGAAGCTGCCATTCAAAATGTAGAAGGCGCTTCCGATATTTCGGTAGAAAAAGTGGCTGGTTTGCCTCAAATGACAGTAGAATATGACCGAAAAAAAATAGCGAGATATGGACTAAATATTTCAGATTT
>Ga0075163_10007160_pt1 | contig 14777 bp, 12 predicted proteins | sample JI1023141ADNA_FD_71478 | JGI IMG/M metagenome (GOLD analysis project Ga0075163, IMG submission 71478) | Wastewater effluent complex algal communities from Wisconsin, to seasonally profile nutrient transformation and Carbon sequestration -... | ecosystem: Engineered > WWTP > Effluent > Algae...
CAGCGAGCAGGGCCGGCGATTCCTGGCAGGCGATGCAGTGGGTGGCCGAAGCCCAGATCGAGGACGGCCAGCCCGCGGAGGCCATGAAAACGCTGCTCCAGATTGACGACAAATTCCTCTCCCGGGCCGAATTCACGAGCGACCCCGACAATTCGACTCGCTGGAACCGGTCGCAGTTGAAGCTGGCGGAAGCCGCGCGCAAGAGCCGGAATTTCGCCGCCGCCGAGAAAGCCCTCGCGGCGGTGGCGGGCAAAAGCCCGAATCTGCTTCCCCTGCTTATGGAAAAGGGTCGTCTGCTGGGCGATCAGGGGAAAACGACCGAAGCCTTCGCCTACTGGCGCGGTCTTGCCAACCGGCTCGGCGGTTCGAATCCCCGGCCTGAGGAATACTACGAATCCTGGCTGGAAGTCGCCCGAGTGCTGGAAAAGCAGGGCAAGGCAGGCACCGCCCGCCAGACGCTGGCCGGGATCGTCCGCCTCAACGGCCCAAAAATGCCGCCTGAGTGGAAAACCCGGCTGGAATCGGAAATGAACCGGCTGGCCCGCCAGATGCCAGCCCCTGCGACAAAAAAGGGAGGCTCCTGACCGATGACCCGTTTCCTTCGCTTCCCCTTTGCTTCCATGATCTTCCTGCTCGTGTTCGAAGCGATGACCGTTTCGACCGCTCAGGCCCAGTCCGACGAAATCCGCTTCAGGCCCGCGACGGGCCAGACCGCTGGCCGGGTCGTTCGCGGTACGATCAACGCCGAAACGCCGAGGGACATCCGGATTCAAGTCGGCAACAAGCCGGAAACCGTGCCGCTCGAAGAGATTGCCGAGATCAACTATGCCGGCACGCCACCGGCGTTTCTCGAAGCCCGGGTGCGCGAAAAGGCCGGTGATTATCGTGGCGCGCTCGAGAATTACGAAAAGGCCGCTGCCGCGACCGGTCTCAAGCCATTCGTGGGCCAGCTCGTGAAATTTTCTTACGCCGCCGCGGTCGCCTCTTCGGTCAGCGAGGACCAATCGCAGACCGACAAAGCCATCAAAGCCCTGCAAGACTTCGTGAAGGCTTATCCCAATGGCCGGCATACGGCATCAGCCTATGAAACGCTCCTGAACCTGGTTCGCACCGGCGGTGACGATGCCAGGATCGATTCGGTCATCGACGAATTGGCGAAAGTGCCCGGCGAACAGGCTCGGGCCAAAGTGCTCAAGGCCGATACGCTTGTGGATCAGGGCAAAGCGGAGGAAGCCCTGCGATCGATCGATACGGTCGGATCTCAGATTCCGGCGAATTCGAGCCTGGCCCGACTTGCGGAATCGGTCCGCATCAAATCGCTGGTCGGCACGAAAAAACTCGACGAAGCTGAAAGCAAGGCACGGCAGTTGATCGAAGCGGCCGATCCGTCCGACTCCGAAGCCCTGGCTCATGCCTACAACGCCCTGGGCGATTGTCTACGAGCCTCAGGCAAACCCAAAGACGCCCTGATCGCTTATCTGCACACGGACATTCTCTTCGATTCCGTTCCGAACGAACATGCCCGGGCCCTGGCCGCGATCACTCAGCTCTGGCGAACTCTCGAGAAGCCCGACCGCGCCGAACAAACCCTGAGCAAGCTTGCCACGGCCTACCCGCGCAGCCCCTGGCTGAAAAAAGCCCAGGGCACACCGTGATTCCGGGCCCGATATCCATCCGCTTCGCAATCCGAAACGAGCCGTTCATGACACTTTGCCGCATTTCTCTCTCAAGAATTCGCTCAACCGCCCGGAGCCTGACGGATATGACACGTACAGGGGCAGCCCTCATCATACTTGCCATAGCGTTCGGATCGTCGTTCGCGGCCCCACGAGCCATCGCTCAGCCGCCGGACGCCGCAAAAACGGCCGAACCTGCCCCCGCGAAAGCCGCCGAAGCCCCGCCGGCCGCTGATGCGCCGCCCGCGGAAGCGCCGGCCGCCGCGGCTGCGCCAGCACCGGCGGCAGAGACGAACGTGCCGGCACCGGCCCCGAAATCCGAAAATCTCCTTTTGTGGGTTTACAAAGCCGAAGGCATTTTCTTCTTCCCGCAGTTGCTGATGTCGATCATCCTTGTCGCCATGATCGTGCTCTACGCGATGCAGGTCAGCCGCAAGGAATTCATGCCCGGCGAACTGCTGGACGGCCTCGAAACCCAGACCCGCGACAAGAAATTCCAGGAAGCCTATGACCTGGCCAAGTCAGACGAATCGCTCGTCGCGCGGCTGGTGACGGCTGGCGTCGTCCGCCTTCAGACCTCAGGCGGTCAGTATCCGCAGGCCCTCGAAGCCATGCAGGAAGTCGGCGAAGACGAAGGCATGAAGTTCGACCACCGCTTGAGCTATCTTGCCATGCTGGCCAATATCGCCACCATGGTCGGCCTTCTGGGTACGGTGTGGGGTATGGTAAGCGCGTTCATGGAAATCGCCCAGAGCGACACCAGCCCCAAGCCAAGCGAACTGGCCAAGGGCGTGAGCCAGGCCCTGGTGACGACCGTCTGGGGTCTGCTTCAGGCCATTCCCGCGATCGTCGCACACACCGTCCTCAAGAACCGCATTTCCCGCATGATGCTCGAAACCGGTATCGCGGCCGAGCGGATCGTCGGCCGGTTCACGGCGCTCAACAAGGGTTCGAAAGTCGGTGCGACGACGGAAAGCAACAAGGCCTGAACTGATGAACCTGAAGTCAGTCGTTGAAGCCATTCCCTTCCTATCCGCCGGCTCGGGACAGCCTCGATGAAATTCCGAAAAACGCATTCCGTGAGCGAAGATGCCGTCCTCGACATGACCCCGATGATCGACATGACGTTCCAGCTCATCGCGTTCTTCATGTTCACGCTCAATTTCTCGAACGACCTGCTCGACGAGGAAGTGCATCTGCCGCTCGCCGATTCGGCTACGCCCACGGCACAGGCACCCCAATCGCCGATCTACGTCAACATGCGTCGCGACGGAATGGTCCACATGCTCGGCGGAGAGGCCGTCGACCCGCTCGTCGACGCTTCGTCCATCCGGCGCCAGCTCGCCGTCGAAGCCCAGCTCGCCAAAATCAACATGAAGGTCGCAGGTGCCGATGCAGCAGCCGGCCTTTGGACGACCGTCGTCATCCGGGCCGACGAAGAGGCCCCGTACGGATCGGTACAGAAGGTCATTCAGATCGCGCAGCAGACCGGCTTCACCAAGTTCTGGCTCCGGGCCACGAAGTCGCCCTGACCCGCCACGGCAAGGCACGCAACAGCCCACGTCGGAAGTTCCCCGGACCCGATCGATGAAAATCCGCAAATTCGCACCGTCCGACTCGAAAGTCACCCTGGAAATGACGCCGATGATCGACGTCGTCTTCCAACTGCTGATTTTCTTCATGTTCACGTTCAAGATCGTCTCGGTCGAAGGCGAATTCGCCATTACCATGCCCGCCGCCGAGCAAGGCTCCGCCGCCCCCACGCCCGAGAACATCACGGCCTTGCCCGATATCGACGTCCGTCTGCTCGCAAGCGAAAACGGCGAACTGGCCGGCATCCGCATCGGCGACGATGCCGTGACCTCGATGGACGAACTCAGCGCCGCCCTTAAGGCGATCGTGGGCGACGATCCGCAGATCGCGGCCGATGTCGAAATGCGCATTGACGCCCCGCCCACGCTCAAATACGGCGCCGTCGTCGGTGCGATAAACGCCGCCGCTCGTGTTCGCATTCAGAAAATCAAATTCTCCCCGCCTCCAGGGGGATGATCCGATGGGGTTCTTCCGAGAGACGACGCACCGGCCCTATCGAAACCTCGATCCAGCCCGGATCCTCGAAACCAGCCGCACGCTGGCGATCCGGATCGAGGAGCGGTTCCCCGGCTCAGGTCTGGCTGCTCTGAGCCGCGAACTGGCCGAAATCGCAAGCAATACCGTGCGGCAGGTCGAACTGGCGAACCGGCCCGCGATCGGGCTCCGCATCGCGGCCTGGATCCTCATCGGACTCGGCCTTGCGATCGTCATCGAACTCGGGGGCCACCTTCAGACGAACTGGGAACTCGGCAATCCTGGCGAATTCATTCAGTCGTTTCAGGCGGCCATCGAAAGCTCGGTCTTTCTCGGAGCGGCAATCATTTTCCTCCTGAGCTGGGAGAACCGGATCAAGCGGCGGCGGATTCTCCAGTACCTGCACGAACTCCGCACGATCGCGCATCTTGTGGACATGCATCAGCTTCCGAAAACCCCGGACACGATCCGGTTCGAGGCTGAGGCGACTTTCACCGCCCACTCGCCGGTGCGGGTGATGACACCCTTCCAGCTCGCCCGCTATTTTTCGTATTGCAGCGAGATGCTGTCGATCATCGGTAAGCTGGCGACTCTGTACGTCCAGAACTTTCCGGACCCCGCCGTGCTTCAGGCCGTCGACCAGATCGAAGACCTGACGACCGGTCTTTCGTCCAAAATCTGGCAGAAGAGCATGTCGCTCACCCCACCGACGTCACCATCCATCGCATCGTCACAGCTTTCCGAAAACTCGGACAAGACTTCGAAAACCGCCCCCGAATCGTCGAACCTAAGTCGAGACAATTCCTGATGGGTTACCTGCTCGCGTTCCTCGCATCAGCTCTCTGGGGCCTTACATACACCCTGGACGAAAAAGTCCTCGAGGATCTCCCGCCCGTCAAAGTCTATTTCCTGCACTGCGTCGTCGGCATGTTCATTTCCGGCTCGGTCTGGCTGACCAACGGCGGCCGCCCGCTCGAATTGCTGCCGAGTTCGTCCGAAACGGCGAACCGCAAGATCCTCCTGTCCAGCATGCTGATCGGCTGCGTGGCCGGGCTTGCGATCGTGATTTCGATCGTCCGGCTCGGGGCATCCCTGGCCGCGATCCTCGAAATCTCCTACCCGATTTTCGTGCTGGTCTTCAGCTGGCTGCTGTTCGGCAAAACCACGAACCGGTCCGTCCTTGTCGGAGGAGCACTGATCTTTCTCGGCTCGGCCATCATCATCCTTTTCGGACACGACGGCCCGAATTCCGGCCACGCCGGGACTTCGCCACTCGACGATCCGTCGCGCCGAGTCGACTCGGCCCTTGAATCCGTCGATTCGTCCGATTAAAAAGGACTTTCCGATCGGTGCGGATTCTCCGCCGAAGGCGACTTCGCGTTGCCCTGTCACGCCGATCCCGCCGTATCCTGCCCACCAGCCCGCGAACGGACGACTTCGAACGCTCCGTTCGCCACGACCGAACTCTCTTCGTAGTTTCAGCCCCCGGGAGCTTCCCCATGAATCGTCGATCCTTCCAACGCCTTTCCCTTGCGGCCTTCGCCGGTTCGCTGGCGCCGGCGGTGAGCCGTTCGCTGGCTCAGGCCCCCGATGCGGCCAAGCTCGCGGCCTGGATCGACAAACCCCTGCTGGACAAAGACATCGCGATCGACGAAGTGCGCCGCTACGTCGCCGCGAAAATCCCCCGTATGCCGGCCCTGAAAACCGCCGAAGAATGGACGAAATGGGCCACCGAACATCGCCAGAAAGTGCTCGACACCGTCATCTTCCGCGGTGAAGCCGCCAAATGGCGCGACGCCAAGGGCCTCAAGTTCGAACGCATGGGCACGGTCACCTCCGACGGCTACCTGCTCACCAAAGTACGCTTCGAAGCGCTGCCCGGGCACTGGATTCCGGCACTTCTCTATGAACCCGCCGGACTCTCGGCCGATAAAAAAGTGCCCGTGCACCTGGCAGTCAACGGCCACGACGCCAACGGCTACACCGCCGATTACAAGCAGGCCCGCTGTATTCACCTTGCGAAAAAAGGCATCGTGAGCCTGTCGCTGGAATGGTACGGCATGGGCCAGTTCAAAACGCCCGACTATCTTCACCCTCTGATCAACACGATCGACCTCACCGGCACGTCCGGCATCGCGACTCACTTCCTGGCGATGAAACGAGGGATCGACGTCCTTCTCGGCCACCCGAACGCCGAGCCTTCGAAAGTCGCCGTCTCAGGCCTTTCCGGCGGCGGCTGGCAGACGATCTTCATCTCGTCGCTCGACCCCCGCGTGACCCTGGCCAACCCCGTCGCAGGCTATTCCAGCTTCATCACCCGCACCCAGCACGACCAGGACCTGGGCGATAGCGAACAGACCCCCACCGACCTGGGCAGCGTTACCGATTACGCCATCATGACCGCCCTGCGCGCTCCCAACGCCACGCTCCTGACCTTCAACGCCAAGGACAACTGCTGCTTCCGGGCCGATCATGCCCTGCCGCCTCTCGTGGCCGCAGCCAAGCCCGTTTACGACCTCCTTAAAGTGCCTGACAAGCTCGGCACGCACGTGAACGAATCGCCCGGCGACCACAACTTCCTCGAAGACAACCGCAAGGCGCTCTACAAGTTCATCGGCACCCACTTTATGGGTCTGAAAGACGCTGCGCTGGAGGCCTTCGCCAAAGAAGAAGTCGCCCCGGGCGACATCAGAAAGCCCGAGGAACTGAAAGTCGCCTTGCCGGCTGATCAGCTTTCTCTGCATGGCCTTGCGATGAATCTGGCGAAGAGTCTGCCGGCCGCCGTCGAGCTGCCGAAGGACAAGAACGCCGCCGAGATCTGGATTCTCGAAGGCCGCAAGAAACTGCGCGAAGCCCTGAGGCTGCCGGAAGCCCCTGCGCCGCTTTATGACACGTTCACGCCGATCGGCGACCGGACGGTCGAAAACGGCCTGGTGCGACAGGCGAATCTGGTGCGCGTGGCCGACACCTGGAGCGTGCCCTTCGTCGAGATCTTCCCGCAGAAGAGCACCCCCAAGGCGACCAGTTTTTATCTGGCCGACAAAGGGGCCGCCGAGTTTTCGGCCGATGCCGCCTCACGGCTGGCGGCGGGCGAGCGTGTCGTCGTGTGTAACCCGTTCGACTTCGGCGAACTCAAACCCTCGCACCATGGCTATCTGTTTTCGCTGCTGCTGGGCACGGTCGGCGACCGGCCGCTGGGCATCGAAGCACGCCAGCTCGCCGCGGCTCTCGCCATGGACCGCAGCCGCCTGGGTCAGTCTATCCGGCTGGTGGCCAAGGGCAAGCGTGCGGCGCTGGTCGCGTTGTGCGCCGCCGCGATTTCGAACGAAGGCACGGTGGCCGAAGTCGTTCTGGAAGGCTCGCTCGGCAGTCTCAAGGAAGTGATCGAGGACAAGACGAGCTATACCGATGCCCCGCAGTTCTTCTCCTTCGGGCTGCTCCAGAACTTCGACATCAACCGGATCGCCATGCTCATCGCCCCGGCGAAACTGACCTTCACCGCCCCCTCCGACCGCGCCAAAGCCGAACTTGCCGGCCTGGCCGACTGGTGGAAATTGCTGGGAGTCGATCACAAGCCGCTGGGTTGAGTCCGCTCGCTCAAGAAAAGCCGGGCGGGCCTGAATCGTCCGGCTTTCTCAACTCAATACCTGATGAAAAATGTTCTCTTCATCTGCGGCCGCAACAAGCGCCGGAGCCCGACCGCTGAGGCGATTTTCGCTGGTTTTCCGGGTGTCGAAGTCGATTCGGCGGGGCTGTCCGACGATTCCGCTTCGCCCCTCGATGCCGACCTGATCGCGTGGGCCGACGTGATTTTCGTCATGGAACGCAGCCACCTCGGCCGCCTCAAAAGCCGTTATGGGCGGCACTTGAAAGCCTCACGCGTGGTGTGTCTCAATATCCCTGACAAATACGAATTCATGGACGCCCGCCTGATCGCCCTGCTTAAGGCGAAAGTCACGCCCCTGATTTCCGGATGATCGCGATGGCGTCACGGACCCCGTGAAGATTCATCGTTCCAGCGGCAGCGGTGCGTTCAGAAACGATTCCTTCCAGGCATTGATGGCCGTCCAGTCTGCCTGTTCGACTGAATCCAGAAATCGGCTCCGGAAGCGGGCTCGCAGGATAATGCCCCGTTCAAGGTCATAACCCAGCGTCCAGGTGCGAACGGTTCGGCCGTCAGCGGATCGATACCGCCGGGAAATATCATGCGGGTGTGCTGTTTCGAGGAACCGAATGCCATCGTCGACGCTCGTCAGCAGCGTCGGCGGCCATTCCCGATCAGGCCCGTAGCCCGAAACGGTTTCGTCAATTCCGAAGGCGACGCCCTGTGCGTTGAATCGTGGTTCGCGGCCATCGATCGAACGCATCGATGCAGGCTCGTCCCGCACGGCGAGCAGCCACTCGGCAACCGATTCGGGAACGCTCCAGGCCGACGAAACGACGCCGACCTCCACGCCGAAGAGCATGCCCACGGAACGAGTGGAAATCTCGGCGAGCAGGTCAAATTGATGCGGTGCGGTGCATGACCAGGTGAACCGCAGCGTCGTCTCGAACCAGTCGGGCGGCTGGAATTCGAGTTCGATTCGTTCACGATGCGTTTCGATATGCGTTATGCTCGCGGCCGTCAAGTTACCGCATTCGCCGCGGCCGCGAGCGGTCAGGCCGAGAACGCCAAGAAACGGACCATACCAGGAATCACGGCCGGCGGGCCGAAAGTAGAGCCCGGGCGTCACATCCCTGAAGCGAATGGCCCAGGCTCCGGCCATGGCGGAATCGCCGCGCCACTGGTAGCCGTCTTCTGATTCGATCCACTGGTTCATCGCTCGCCGTCTCGATCGAGACGTTCTCCCCATGACGTGATCCGACACACCGAACAATTCGATCCCCGCAGTTTATCAGAACTCAGCCGCGCCGGGCAGCCACAGTCCTGCGTTCGATTCGACCGAACCTGAACCGGCACAATTCGTTCGTGTGGCAGTGCCGATATCTTGACGCAACTTTTCCGAACGATTAACTTAAACTTACCAACCGGTAAGTAGGTGTCATGTATCGCAGCGTGGGGCGACCCTTGGCCGAATCGATCGAGAACCCCTGTTCGACGGAGTGCGGAGGCCCTTCCGCGACGGCGGAGCACCTGGGCCGGACGGCTCTGGAGCTTTTCGCTCGCAAGGGTTACGCGTCGACATCGGTCAACGAGATCGTCGAGGCCGCCGGTGTCACCAAGCCGATGCTGTATTACTACTTCGGCAGCAAAGAGCGGCTTGCCCGCCGGTTGGTGATCGAACCGGCGGAACGGTTGGTCGAAACGCTCGAGGCCGTCGCGAAGTCGGATCGCTCGTATCTGGAGCAGGAAATCGCCTGGCTTCAGGCCCAGCTTGCGTTCTGCCGCGAGAATCCGGACCGGGCCCGATTCGTTTTCGCCCTGTATTTCGGTCCTCTGGGGGCCGAACTCGCCGAATCGGTCGGCTCGATCGGGCAAAAGTCCCGGTCGATCCTCCGGGAGATCGTAAGCCGTCGTGAGGAAACCCAAGGGTGGAGCGATACCCGGATCGAAGATTACGTACGCGCCGTACAGGGGCAGATGCTCTCGACGATCATTGACATGCTTTACGACGCCGATTCGACGGCTCTCCTGACCGAGCCTGTCGAAATCCTGGCAAGGCGTTTGATTCTGAATCTCGACGCCGGATACCTGGCGGATTCCCGCAATCGAACCTGACCCTGGCCGCCTTCGAACAAGAACCGACCATGATCCGACCCGAACCCAACGTACCGAAGCCGAAAGCACGCATGAACGCAACATTCGTCAACCGGTTCGCATCGATCCGCACCGCCGCAATACCTTTCTGCCTTTTGCTGGCCGCCTCAGGGTGCAGCAAAAAGGAAGAAGCCGTCAAGGTGGACTCTGGCCCGAAAGTCATCCCGGTGACGGTCAGCAAGCTCGAAACGAAGCCGATCGAACGCAAGATCGACGTAGTCGGTTCGCTGCGAGGCTGGGAATCGTTCGAGCTGGGGGCCAAAAAAGGGGGCCGGGTCCTCAAGATCCATCACGATATCGGCGATCGCGTCAATCCTGGCGAACTGCTGCTGGAGATCGATCCGGTCGACGCTCGGCTTTCGCTCATTCAAGCCGAACGGAACCTTCAGGCCGAACTGGCCCGGCTCGGCCTGAAAACCTTGCCGACGATGCCTGAAGCGTTCGACATCGACACCGTACCGTCTGTGGTTCAGGCCAAGGTGCAGCTCGATCGGGCGATGCAGAATCTCACCCGCCAGCGGGCGATCTCCCAGCGCGGGGCCGGCTCCGTGCAGGAGCTGCAGGACTTCGAAAACGATTACAAGAATGCGGAAGCGGGTCTGGAATCGGCTCGCGTCTCGGCTTCAGCCATTCTCGCGGGTGCCCAGGTCTCGGCCGCCGCTCTGGATGTCGCCAAGCAGACCGTGGCGGACCTGAAAGTGGTCGCGACCCAGCCGAAAACGCTTCCGCCCAACGGCGAGAAATTCCAGTACGCGATCACGGCACGCAAGGTTTCCGAGGGCCAGATCATCCGCGACGGCGACCCGGTCGCGGAACTCGTCATCGAAGACCCGCTCAAATATCTGGCCAAGGTACCGGAACGTTATTCGAATCAGGTGAAGGTGGGGCAGGATCTCAATCTCCGCGTAGCGGCCTATGACGACCGCGTCTTCTCCGGCAAGGTCACCCGCGTCAATCCTTCGGTCGACGCCGTCAGCCGCACGTTCCAGATCGAGGCCATTATCCCGAACTCCGACAACGAGCTTCGCCCCGGCGGCTTCGCCAAGGCGGACGTCGTCATCGACCGCAAGGGCTCGGGGATCGTGGTCCCCGTGGAAGCCGTCGTCCGTACCGTCGGAGTGACGAAAGTCTTTCTTGTCACTGATGCGCCTGAATCGCCCAGCAAGAAGGCCGTGAAGGAGATCCAGGTCACGATCGAAACCGAGGGAGCCGGCTGGATGGAGATCAAAGGAAGCCTGCCTTCTGTCGGAGAAGTCGTCACCACCGGCCAGAGCCAGCTCGCGGACGGCTCGCCGATCCGAATCAAAACACCGGAAGAATCGGTACCGGCGAAAGCGACGGAAACGCCAAGCGTCGCCGACGCGACACCCGCCCCGGCCGATGCCCCGGCTCAGCCAACCGCGGCCACGACCACGAATACCCAGGCGAGCGGAACCGGGCGCTAATCGCCACGTTCCGCCGGATATCATGACACCCAAAAGGGTTGCGGCATCCTCAAGACCGAACGAACGCACGACGTGACCCGGAATCGTCCGGCTGACACTTTGGGAATCCGATCAAGTGAACATCTCGGAAATCTGCATTCGTAGACCCGTCTTCACCTGGGTGCTCGTCCTGGTGCCGGTCGTACTGGGAATCTTCAGCTACTTCAGCCTGGGTGTCGACCAGTTTCCCAACGTCGACTTCCCGGTGTGTACTGTCACCACGGTCCTCCCCGGCGCCAGCGTCGAGGAAATCGAAACGACCGTCACCAAGCCGCTGGAAGACATCATCAACACCGTCTCCGGCATTCAGGAACTCCGCTCGGTCAGTAACGAGGGGGTCTCGGTCGTCACCGTCCAGTTCGTTCTGGCGAAAAACGGCGACATCGGCGTTCAGGAAGTGCGCGACAAGGTCAGCACGATCCTTCAGACCCTGCCGACCGAGACCGAAACGCCGATCATCGACAAGTTCGAAACCGGCTCCGTACCGGTGCTCACGCTGGTCGTCTCGGGCCGGCGCGACATCCGCGAAGTGACGGAAATCGCTCGGCGTCAGTTGAAGGAACGGCTGGAAACGATCGACGGTGTCGGCAATATCTCCATCACCGGCGGGCAGACGCGGGCGATCAATGTCTTCGTCGACATCGCCCGGCTCGCCGGTTACGGCCGTTCGGTCGATGACGTCCGCTCGGCCCTGACGCGGCAGAACCTGGAAGTGCCCGGCGGCCGGATCGATCAGGGCAGCCGGGAAGTCGTTCTGCGAACCCTCGGCCGGCTGAACACGGCCGAAGAATTCGCTCAGTTGATCGTTTCCAACAAGGACGGCTATCCGATTCGGATCAAGGATATCGGCCGGGCCGAAGATTCGTTCGAAGAGCCCCGGTCGCTCGCGCGCCTCGACGGCGAAACGGCGGTAAGTCTCGTCATCCAGAAGCAGTCCGGCTCGAACACCGTCAAAGTCGTCGAAAAGCTCAAGGCCCGGCTGGATCAAATTCTTCCCACGCTGCCCGCGGACATCAAGGTCGAGATCATCCGCGACCAGTCCCGGTTCATCGTCAAGTCGATCGAGGAAGTGAAGTTCCACCTCGTTCTGGCCGCCGTGCTGGTGTCGATCACTATCCTCCTGTTCATCCGCGACTGGCGGACGACGATCATCGCCACCCTTGCCATTCCCACGTCGATCGTGCCCACGTTCATGTTCATGACGATCATGGGCTATACGATCGACAACATCACCATGCTCGGGCTGATCCTGGCGATCGGGATCGTCATCGACGACGCCGTCGTCGTGCACGAGAACATCTTCCGCCACATGGAAGAAGACGGTATGGACGGTTGGACCGCTTCGATCATCGGCACCAAGGAAATCGCCCTGGCCGTGCTGGCCACGTCCATCTCGCTGATCGTCATCTTCGTGCCGATCGGCTTCATGGGCGGCATCGTCGGCCGGTTCTTCTCCAGCTTCGGCCTGACGGTCGCCTTCGCCATCGCCATGAGCCTGTTCGTAAGCTTCACCCTCACGCCCATGCTGTGCAGCCGGTTCCTCAAGCTGGAAGGGGGCGGACATGCCTCCAGCAAATCGGGGTTCCTCTGGCGAGCGATCGAAGGCAGCTATGTCGCGATTCTCGACTTCTCGCTGCGCTACAAGTTCCTCGTCGTTCTGCTGACCATCGGCGTGATCCTTTCGACTTACCCGATCGGCGGCATCATGGGCTTTGCCCTGATCCCGCGCGACGACCAGTCCGAATTCGAAATCTCGATCACGACGCCTGAAGGCTTCACGCTTCAGCGCACCGACGACATCGTCAAAGATATCGAAGCCAAGGTCCGCAAACTCCCCGAAGTCCGGAACATCTTCTCGACCGTCGGCGTCACGAACACCTCGCGTGCCGTGAAGGGGCAGGGGGACGTCACCCGGGCGTCCATTTATGTCCGTATGACCGAGCTGGAAGAACGCACGTCGCCGACCAGCCAGTTCGACGTTCAGGCCATGTCCCGTGAAATCCTGGCCGATTACCCTGACCTGCGGGCCAGCGTCAACGACGTTTCCGCCTTCCAGGGCGGCCGTCGGGCTCAGACGTTCCAGATCAACATCGGCGGCCCTGAGATCGAAAAACTCGAGGAATACGCCAACCTGCTGGTGAAGGATCTGAAAGCTCAGGGCGGCATGACCGACCTGGACACGACCCTGGCCTTACGAAAGCCGGAATATCAGGTCTCCATCGACCGCGAAGCCGCCAGCGATCTCGGCATCCCGGTGGCCACAGTGGCCGACACGCTCCGGGTGCTCGTCGGCGGCCTGCCCATCACGAACTTCAAGGACGGTATGGAGCAGTACGATGTCTGGCTGCGTGCCGACCGTACCGACCGCCAGACTCAGGAAGACCTCTACAAGATGACGCTGCCTTCGCCCACGGCCGGGCTCGTCAAACTCTCCAGCCTGGCGAAGCTCGATCAGAAAACCGGCCCGACCGAAATCGAACGGCTGGATCGCCAGCGGATCGTGACCGTTCTGGCCAACCCCGACACCATCTCACTGGGCGAAGCGACCACCAGGTCCGAAACCGCCCTCAAGGCCTTGAACATGCCGCCCGCCTACGGCATGAAGCTCACGGGCCAGGCCGACACGCTGAAGGAAACGCTCTTCTATATCGTGCAGGCCCTGGTGATCTCGATAGTCTTCATGTATCTGGTGCTCGCGGCCCAGTTCGAAAGCTGGACACTGCCGGTTTCCATCCTCATGGCCCTGCCGGTGACGATCCCCTTCGGCATGCTCTCCATGGTGCTCTGGCGCACGAATATGGACCTTTACGGCCTGTTCGGTCTGTTCATGCTGATCGGCATCGTGAAGAAAAACGGGATTCTTCAGGTCGATTCGACCCAGCAGCTCCGAGCTGCCGGTATGGAACGCCGCGCCGCCGTCCTTCAGGCCAACCGCACGCGTCTGCGGCCGATCCTCATGACCACCCTCATGCTCGTGGCCGCCATGGTGCCGATCGCATTCGGTCAGGGCCCCGGGGCCGGCAGCCGGGCCAGCATGGCCAAAGTCATCATCGGCGGGCAGATGCTTTCGCTGATCCTGGCCCTGGTCGTCACGCCCGTTTTCTACGAAATTATCGACTCGATGATGGCCTGGCTGCGCCGCAAGGGCTTCCGTCTCTCAGTACATAATCCGGTCATCGAATCGGAAACGGCCCGGCAGGCAACCGTGCCTCACGTGGCCGCCATGCAACCCACTCACACCCACACCTGAATCTCGCCATGAACCGAAGAACCTTTCAGGCCGCCAGAACAGGCGGCCTTTTTCTCTTGTGTCTCAGCGTCTACGTTGCCGCTTCGTCTTCAGGCCAGGTATCGGCTCGCAAGGCGATCGAGCCGAGGCAGATCGCATCGCCCGGCGTTCCAGGCCCGGTCGTGGCGTTCGGCGATCAGTCGCAAGTTCTTGCCGTGGGCCGCAGCGGCGAAACGTTCGCCCCGGTCATCGTCAGCGGTCACTTGCCGGGCAGCCGGTCGGGCCGAATCGTCCTGTTCGGGCACGATGGCTATCTCTCCACCGATGCGCTCGATAAATTCGAAACACGGCCGTTTTTCTTCGAAACCGCGAAATGGGCCTCAAGGGGCGGCAAAACCCGTACCAAAAAATCTCCCCGGCCGACCGTCGGCCTGATCGGTGTCGACTCGCTCGCGACTGCCTTCGAAGCCCAGGGGTGGGACGTCCGGAAGCTCGACGATTCCTGGCCAGCGAAGATCGCCAGCCTCGACCTGGTCATATCGACGGCATACGCGATCACCACC
>Ga0075163_10007161_pt1 | contig 14777 bp, 9 predicted proteins | sample JI1023141ADNA_FD_71478 | JGI IMG/M metagenome (GOLD analysis project Ga0075163, IMG submission 71478) | Wastewater effluent complex algal communities from Wisconsin, to seasonally profile nutrient transformation and Carbon sequestration -... | ecosystem: Engineered > WWTP > Effluent > Algae...
ATCAGGTCCGAGCCGATGTCGGCGATCTTGGTGAAGATGCCGCCGGCGATGCGCAGCGCCGCGGCGCCGAGCGACTCACCGACCGCGAAGCCGATGAAGCACGGGCCGGCGTAGTCGCCGGGCAGGAACAGCATGATCGCGAGCATCAGCAGCAGCTCGACGGCGATCAGCATGGTGCCGATCGACATGCCGGCCTTGAGCGGGATGGCGTAGGTCGGGTACGGCTTGCCGCGCAGCGAGGCGAAGGCCGCCCGGCTGTTGGCGAAGGTGTTGACGCGGATGCCGAACCAGGCGACGCCGTAGCTGCCGAGGATGCCGATGATCGAGAACCCGGCGATCGCGGCGACCTTGCCGGCCGGCACCTTCTCGAGGGCGCCGAAGTAGACGACGATGATCGTGCCGACGAACAGCCACAGGAGCGCGATGAACTTGCCCTGGGTCTCGAGGTAGGTCTTGCAGGTCTCGTAGATCAGCTCGGAGACCTCGCGCATCGACTTGTGCACCGGCATGTTCTTGAGCTGCCGGTAGATCGTCATGCCGAAGGCGATGGCGATCGCGCACACCACGAGGCCGACCGCGAGGATCGACCAGCCGGACATGCCGAGGAACTTGACCGCACCATGCGCGCCCTCGGGCACGCCGGTGTGGAGGTTGGGGAGGACGAGGTCGGCCTCGGAGTGGATCTGGTGTCCACCGCCGTGGCCCGGCCCCGCCGCTGCCTGCGCAGCGGCTGCTTGGAGAATTGCGTACATTAGAGTCACCTCAGGAAGGACGTTTCGTGGGCGGCGTTATAGGGAGGTGCCTTCCGGCGCGCAAGTAGCTGCCGCGGTGGAGGTCAACTTCGTTGCACGCGATGGCGGATCGTCGCCCAGGTCTGTGATATCCGTGCTACCGGGGGCAGGATGCGCCACCTCGAGATCCTCGCCCCGGCCGGCAGCGCCGCGTCGCTGGCCGCCGCGCTCGCCGCGGGCGCCGACGCGGTGTACTTCGGCACCGACGAGGGCTGGAACGCGCGCGCCCGCGCCGACAACTTTCGCGTCGACGATCTGCCGGCGGTGATGCGGCAGATCCACCGCGCCGGCGCGCGCGGCTACCTGACGCTCAACACGCTGGTGTTCGAGCCCGAGCTGGGCGCGGTCGAGCGGATCGTGCGGGCCGCGGCCGCCGCCGGCGTCGACGCGCTGATCGTCCAGGACCCGGCGGTGGCGCTGCTCGCGCGCGCGCTGTGCCCCGCGCTCGACCTGCACGCGTCGACGCAGATGACGCTGTCGGCGCCGGCCGCGGCCGCGGTGGCGGCGCGCCTGGGCATCTCGCGGATCGTCGTGCCGCGCGAGCTGTCGGTCGACGAGATCCGCGCGTTCGCGGCGGCGTCGCCGATCGAGCTCGAGGTGTTCATCCACGGCGCGCTGTGCGTGTCGTGGAGCGGCCAGTGCCTCACGTCGGAGTCGTGGGGCGGCCGGTCGGCCAACCGCGGGCAGTGCGCGCAGAGCTGCCGCCTGCCCTACGATCTGGTGGTCGACGGCGAGGCGCAGGACCTCGGCGAGGTGCGCTACCTGCTGTCGCCGCAGGATCTGGCGGGCGCGACCGCGGTGCCGGCGCTGGCCGCGGCCGGCGTCGCGTGCCTGAAGATCGAAGGCCGGCAGAAGGGCCCGGCGTACGTCGCGGCGACGGTCGCCGGCTATCGCGCGGCGCGCGACGCGGCCGCCGCGGGCGTCGCCGATCCAGCGGCGCGCGCCGACGAGCTGGCGGCGATGGGCCTGGCCTACACGCGCGGCCCGTCGCTGGGCTTCCTCGGCGGCGTCGATCACCAGCGGCTGGTGGTCGGGCGCGCGCCCAAGCACCGCGGCCTGTACCTCGGCCGCGTGGTCGCGGTCGGGGCGCGCACCGTGGAGGTGCGCCGCGACGACGACGGTCGCCCGTGGACCGGCGCCCTCGCGCTCGGCGACGCGCGCCCGGCCGCGCCGACCGACGCGCCCGGCGCGGTGCCCGTGGCGCGCGCGACGCCGATCGCGCCGAGCCCCGGCCTGGGCGTGGTGTTCGACGACGGGCACCCCGAGGCCGACGAGCAGGGCGGCCCGATCTTCGCGGTCGACGAGCTCGGCCCGGATCGCTGGCGGCTGGGGTTCGGCGTGCCGGGCCCCGAGCTGGGCCGCGTCGCGGTCGGCGCGCGGGTCTGGGTGACGTCGGATCCGGCGCAGCACCGCGCCGCCGAGCGGCTGGCGACGACCACCCCCGACGGGCGGATCGGGTTGACGCTGGTGGTGACCGGCGCGGTCGGCGCGCCGCTGACCGCGATCGCGACCGCCGGCGGCGCGACCGCGACCGCGCGCTCGGCCCCGCTCGCCGCGGCCCGCGGCGCCGGCCTCGACGCGGCGCTGGTGACCGACAAGCTCGGCGCGCTGGGCGGCACGCGCTTCCACCTGGCGGCGCTCGACGCCAGCGGCCTGGCGCCGGGCCTGCACCTGCCGGTGTCGGCGCTGAAGGAGCTGCGCCGCGCGCTGGTGGCCGACCTCGACGCCGCGCTCGATCGCGTCGACCGCGCGGTGTGCGCTACGTCGGTGATCGACGGCGTGCGCGCCGCGGCGTGGGCGCCGGTCACCGCGGCGACGACGGCGCCGATCCCGACGCCAGTCCCGACCGTCGTGCCGCTGTGCCGGCAAGACGATCAGCTCGACCAGGTGCTCGCGGCGGGCGCGCCCGAGGTCGAGCTCGACTGGATGGAGCTGGTGGGCCTGGGCCGCGCGGTGGCCCGGGCCCGCGCGGCCGGCGCCCGCGTCGTGATCGCGACGCCGCGCGTGATCAAGCCGGGCGAGGAGCGCATCCTCGAGCACCTGCTGCGGCTCGAGCCCGACGCGGTGCTGGTGCGCTCGTGGGCGGCGGTCGCGGCGCTGGCGGGGCGCGGCCCGGCGCTGCACGGCGACTTCTCGCTCAACGTCACCAACAGCGTCAGCGCCGGCTTCGCGCTCGGGCTCGGGCTGACGACGGTGACCGCGGCGCACGACCTCGACGCGACGCAGCTCGCCGCGCTCCTGGCCGCGGCGCCCGCCGGGCGCTTCGCGGTCACCGCCCATCACCACATCCCGAGCTTCCACACCGAGCACTGCGTCTACGCGCACCTGCTGTCGGCCGGGCGCGACTACCGCAGCTGCGGACGACCGTGCGAGGCCCACCAGGTCGCGCTGCGCGATCGCGTCGGCCTGGTGCATCCGGTGGTGGTCGACGTCGGCTGCCGCAACACCGTGTTCGGCGCCCAGGCGCAGAGCGCCGCCGGCCTGATCGACGAGCTGGTCCGCGCCGGGGTGGCGCGGCTGCGCGTCGAGTTCGTCCGCGAGGCCGGCGCCGACGCCGCTCGGGTGTGGAGCGCCTACCGCGACCTCGCGGCCGGCCGCGCCCGCGCCGCCGACGTGGTCAAGACCGCGGCGGCGCTTGAGCAGTTCGGCGTCACCCGCGGCACGATGCGCGTGATCAGTTAGCCGCCGCGGCCATCGCCGGGGCCGCCGCCGCGCGGGTGTCGAGGCCGACCCGGCGCAGCCAGCGCATGCCCGGCTGCACGCCCTCGAGCCCCGGCAGCGCGCTCAGGCGCTCGTCGGCGTGGCCGAACGTCGCGACCGGATCGTTGAACAGGTTGGCGACGAACGCGCGCTGCTCGGCGGGCGACTTGACCCCCGAGCCGGCCGGGTTCCAGTTGCGCTCGAGGATCGTGCGCACGACCCGCTGCGCGACGCGGTCGCCCTCGAGCCGCTCGCGCGCCGAGGCCAGGTAGAACGCGTAGTGGCGGCGCTCCTGCTTGCCGATGCGCCGCGCCAGCTCGGCCAGCACCGGGTTCTGGGTGTTGTTCACCAGCGACTCGTAGCCCTGGCACGTCAGCAGCTCCTGCGACGCGCCCCAGGTCATCCACAGCGCGACGAACGTCTGCGGCATGGCCTTGGCCAGGCTCACCTGGAAGGCGTCCTCGAGCCGGGCCCGCAGGCGCGCGGCGGACCGCAGCTTCGCGGCGCGGCTGCCGGCCGGCGGCACCGGGCACCCGCACTCGGCCATCAGCTTGGAGATGGCCTGGGCGTGGAAGTGCTCCTCGTAGTTCCACATCGTGAGGAACGAGATCAGATCGGGGTCGCGCGAGATCTGGAGCTTGGCGACCTCGAGGAAGTAGAAGAACGTCTGGCTCTCGACGTCGGCGAAGAACTCGAGGTTGGCGCGCTCGCGCTCGGACAGCCCGGCGGCGCGGGCGGCGGCCCAGTCGAGATCGTCGATGCTGACCTTCTGCGAGACGGCGAGATGCTGCTGGATATCGGGCACGCGGCGACTCCTCGGTGACGTTGCGGCGCGGACGGACGTCCACCCCCGGGACCGGTGGGCGACTCTGATAGCACAGCCGCGCCGGTCCGTTACGAGCGGTCCCCCACAGAGGATCACCCGATCGTACGTCTCCCTAGATCTCGGGTCATCGGACCACCCGCGTGAGGAGGCCCTGACGAGTGAGTTCGCGGCCTTCGCGCGACCACCGGCCAACGGTGTGAGCGCCGTGCGGCCGGCCGCCTGCGGAGATCTCGCATGACCCTAGCGGGGTGATTGTCGGCACCCCACGACCATGGTTAGGTGAAGGCTAACTCCGTCGGAAAGATCGCAATCCTTCCCATTTGACAGGGGCTACGAAGCGCGGTTATTGAGAAAAACGTGATCCCGGAAACCATCGACCCCGACTCGCTCCTCACCTCCACCCAGGTCGGCAACCTGCTGCAGGTCAACCCCAGCTCGGTGAAGAAGTGGGTGAACGACGGCCACATCATAGCATTCAGGACGCCGGGCGGACACCGGCGCATCCGGGCGCTGGACCTGGTCGCGTTCCTGGATGCGCACAAGATTCCGGTGCCACGCCAGCTCCAGAACGCGGGCAAGCGGCGGATCGTGGCGGTCGATGACGACATCACCCAGCTGCGGGCGCTGGGCCGCTCGCTCAAGCGGTGGAGCGACAAGCTCGACGTGACGCTGGTCGACAACGGGGTCGACGCGCTGCTCGAGGTCGGCGCCGCGCGGCCCCACGGCCTCTTGATCGACGTGTTCCTGCCCGGGATCGATGGCATCGAGGTCTGTCGCCGGCTCAAGGCCAACGCCGCGACCAAGGACATCGCGATCATCGTCACGAGCGGTCGACTCACCAGCGAGCTCGAACAGGCGGCGCGCAGCGCTGGAGCTCGCCGTGTCCTTCGCAAGCCGGTCGACGTCACGGCCGTGATCGAGGAGCTCGGGATAGCCGCGCCTGCACCGAGCAGATAGGACTCCATTGACCACAAGCGACCTGCCCGTCTCCCCTCCCCCGTCCGTCACGGACGCAGCGTCGCTGGATCGTCGCACCGCCGACGTCCTGATCGAGGTGCTGGCGCGGGCGGGAGTCGATCTGGTGTTCGGGCTGCCCGGCGGCCCGATCTCGCCGATCCACGACGCGCTGCTGGCCCGCGGGGGCATCCGCCACGTGCAGACCCGCCACGAGAGCGGCGCGCTGTTCGCCGCCGCCGGCTTCGCCCACGCCACCGGCCGCCTGGGCGTCGCGGTGGTGACCTCGGGGCCGGGCATCCTGAACGCGATGACCGGGCTGGCGTCGGCGCACTGCGACAGCCTGCCGGTGCTGCTGCTGGTCGGCGAGGTGCCGCGGCGGGTCCACGGCAAGGGCGCGCTGCAAGACGGCTCGAGCCACGGCCTGAACGTCGTCGGCATGACCCGCCACGTCACGAAGATGGCGGTCGAGCTGACCGAGCCGGCCAACGCGCCGATGGTCTTGCACCGCGCGATCGCCACCGCGCTGTCGGGGCGGCGCGGCCCGGTGGTCGTGACGATCCCGATGGACGTCGCCAACGCGCCGATGATCCCGTCGGTGGTGACCTCCCAGGTCGGCCTGGAGTTCGCGGTCGACCCGCGGGCGATCGACGAGATCGCGGCGCTGCTGTCGGTCGCCGCGCGCCCGCTGATCCTGGCGGGCTCGGGCGTGCGCGGTGGCGAGGCGCCAGCGGCGCTGCGGGCGCTGGCCGAACGCTACCAGTGCCCGGTGGCGACGACGCCCAAGGCCAAGGGCGTGTTCCCCGAAGATCACCCGCTGTCGCTCGGCGTGTTCGGCCTCGGCGGCCACCCGTCGGTGCGGGCCTACGCCGAGCGCGGGCTCGACGTGCTGATCGCGATCGGCACCAGCCTCGGCGACGTCGCCACCGACGGCTGGTCGCCGCTGCTCAAGGCGCGCCGGGCGTTCGTGCACGTCGACATCGACGGCCAGCAGATCGGCCGCAGCTACCAGCCGACCCACGCGCTGGTGGCGCCGGCCCGCGCGTTCCTGGGGGCGATGCTCGAGCGGGTGCCGCCGGTCGTGCCGCGGCTGGTGACCGGCGGCGTCGCCCGCCACCGGCTGCCGACGACGTCGCTCGATCGGCTGGCGCCGCACGACGCGATCGCCGAGATCCAGGCGCTCCTGCCGCGCGACACGATCTACACGGTCGACTCCGGCGATCACTTCCTGTTCGCGACCCACTACCTCGATCTGGCCCACCCCGACAGCTTCATCGTGATGACCGGCCTGGGCTCGATGGGCCAGAGCATCGGCGGCGCGATCGGGGCCAAGCTGGCGCGCCCCGACCGCCCGGTGGCGGCGATCTGCGGCGACGGCTGCTTCGCGATGAACGGCTTCGAGGTCGCCACCGCCGCCGCCGAGCGCATCCCGATCGTGCTGTTCGTGTTCAACGATCGCCGGCTCGGCATGGTCGAGCACGGCCACCGCACGGTCTACGGGCGCGACGCCAGCTATCCGATCCAGATGGACGTCGGCAGCCTGGCCCACGGCCTGGGCGCCGAGTTCGCCCGGGTCGATCGGCCGGGGCAGCTCGCGGCGCTGCGCGAGCTGGTGCGCGGCGCCACCGGGCCGGTGGTGATCGACGTGCTGATCGATCCCGACGTGCGCATGCCGTCGCGCGATCGGATGATCACGATCGACGCGACGCGTACCATCAAGCTCGTCAACTAGCGAGGAGCCTGCATGACCGCGGTCGGCATCATCGGCCTGGGCACGTACCTGCCCGAGCACGTCCGGACCAACGCCTGGTGGCCGGCCGACGAGGTCGCGCGCTGGCATGACCGCATGGCGCATCGCGCGACCCAGCCGGCGCCGCCCAGCGCGGGGCTGACGTCGGGCGCGCGTCGCACGCTCGCCGCGATGGCGCGCTACGGCGACGACCCGTTCCGCGGCGCGATCGAGCGTCGGGTGATGGACCCGACGATGACCACGTCGGAGATGGAGGCGCGTGCGGCGCGCGCCGCGCTGGCGGCGGCCGACCTGGCGCCTGGCGAGGTCGACGCGATCCTGGCGCAGACGCCGGTGCCCGAGCACCTGATGGTGAACGGCGCGACGATCACCCACCGGCTGCTCGGCCTGGCTCCCCGCGCGCTGGCGCTGGGCACCGAGGCGGCGTGCAACGCGTTCGCCGTGCACGCCAGCCTCGCGGCGGCGCTGATCGAGAGCGGGCGCGCGCGGTACGTGCTCTCGGTGCACTCATCGGCGATCACGCGGGTCCACGGGCCCGTCCAGCCGCACAGCGCGTGGTGGGGCGACGGCGCCGCCGCGGCGGTGTTCGGGCCGGTCGCCGAGGGGCGCGGGCTGCTCGCCGCCGTCAACCACGCCGACGGCGGACGCTGCGACGCGCTGGTGCTCGGCACGCCCGAGCGGGCGTGGTGGGAGGGCGGACCGATCACCACGCACTCGCTCAACCGCGAGCACACCCGCGACATGTTGATGGGGATGATCGATCGCGGCGGCGCGGCGATCGCCGAGGCGCTGGCCGCGGCCGGCGTCGCGGCGGCCGACGTCGGCTACCTCGCGACGCACCAGAGCACGCCGTGGTTCACCGACGAGGTCGCCGCCGAGGCCGGCCTCGCGCACGCGCGGACGCTGGTGACGTTCCCGCACCTCGCGAACATGAACAGCGTCAACGTGCCGTACATCCTGGCGGAGGGTGTCCGCACCGGCGCCCTGCGCGCCGGCGACGTGGCCGTGACCTTCAGCGGCGGCCTGGGCGAGACCTGGTCGAGCCTCGTCTTCCGTTGGGGGCGCTGAGTGTCGATGCGCGAGGTGTCGTGCCGCTTCTTCGCCGCGCCGTTGCGCGACCTCCAGAGCCGGCGGCTCGATCCCCAGGTGCTGCTGGCCGGGACCGGGTGCACGCTCGATCAGATCACCGACAAGGACGAGCGCGTCTCGTGGAGCGACCTCGAGCGGATCTTGCGCAACGGTCGCGCGATCTGGTCCGACGCCGACCTGATCCGGATCGGTGAGCGTTCGACCGAGGGCCCGCTGGTCGCGTTCATCGGCGTCATCGCGCGGATCCGGTTCTCGGTCGGCGGCTTCTACCAGTGGGTCGCGTCGGGCAGCGGCGTCGCGAAGCAGATGATCGCGTGCGTCGATACCAGCTTCCGCTCGCTCGGCCCCGGGCGCTGCGAGGTCGACTTCCAGCTGCCGCCGGGCTACCCGCGCAGCGACGAGTTCTTCTTGATCACCCGCGGGACCTACGCCGCGATGCCACGCATGCTCGGGGCCGAGCCGGCGACCGTCGAGGTGTCGCCGCTGGTCGACGGCGTACGCTTCACGATCGCCTACGCCGAGCCGCGCGGCGCCTTGGCCCGCGCCCGCCGCGCGGTGACCTGGCCGTTCACGATGCGCGAGGCCGCCGACGAGCTCGCCGACGCCCACGCCAGCCTGCTCAAGCGCTACCAGGAGCTCGACCTCGCCCGCGCGCAGCTGACCGCACAGGCCCGGCAGCTGCGCGCCGCCAACGAGATCGCGCAGATCGCGCTGGGCGATCGCGACGCGCTGTCGACGATGCGCGGCGTGTGCAGCGTCCTCGTCGAACACGCGGGCTGCGACCGAGCGACCCTGACGCCGGTCGACGGCGACGCGGTGCAGGTGACCGCGGGCCGGCCCGGCCCCGCCGCCGCCACGCGCACCCACTCCCTGGTCAGCGGCCCCAGCGCGCTGGGGCACCTCGAGATCAGCGCCGCCGAGGCGAACGCCGACGCGCTGGTCGAGAGCCTGTTGCCGACCATCGTCGTGGTGGTGCAGCGCGCGCGCGATCAACAGGCGCTCGCGGCCTACCAGCTGAACCTCGAGCGCCGCGTCGCCGATCGCACCGCCGCGTTGACCCAGGCCCGCGACGAGCTGACCGGCACGGTGGCGCGCCTCGAGGAGGCCCAGGCCTCGCGCGAGAAGCTGTTCCACAACATCAGCCACGAGATCCGGACGCCGCTGGCGCTGGTGCTCTTGCTGGTCGACGGCGTCTTGACCCACCACCGCGCCGAGCTGACCGAGCGCGCCGTCGGGCAGCTGAACGCGATCACCGTGAGCACCCGCAAGCTGGTGCGCTTGGTCGACGAGCTCTTGCTGCTCGCGTCGGGCCAGGAGCGCAACCTGGTAGTGCAGCCCGAGCCGATCGAGCTGCGCGACGCGCTGCCCGAGCTGCTGGCCGGCTGGGTGCTGGCGGCGCAGGAGGCCGGCCTCACGCTGACGGTGGAGATCGACGCCGACGGCCCCGTGATGGCCGACCCCGCGGCGCTCGAGCGCGTGCTCGCCAACCTCACGTCGAACGCGATCAAGTTCACCCCGCGCGGGGGACACGTCGCGGTCACGGTCACGCGCCACGCCAACCACACCGAGCTGGCGGTCACCGACGACGGGCCGGGCATCGACCCCGGGTTCCGGGGCCGGATCTTCGAGCGGTTCGAGCAGGGCGAGGCCGGCCGCCGGTTGCGCTCGGGCTCGGGCATCGGCCTGGCGATCGCCCGCGAGCTGGTGCGCGCCCACGGCGGCGAGCTCGACGCCCACGACAACCCCGCGGGCCGCGGCAGCCGCTTCGCGTTCACGCTCCCCAACGCCGACGCGACGGCCGCGGGCCACGCCCGACCGGGCCGCCTGCGTCCCACCGACTACGGCATCGGGCCGGTGGCCGCGGCCACGACCAGCCACCCGCCCGGCTTGTCGCGCGGCCACATCTTGATCGCCGAGGACGACGTCGCCTTGGCCGAGGCCATCCGCCAGCTGCTCGCCGAGGAGTACACGGTGACGTTGGCCCACGACGGCGGCGAGGCGCTGGCCGCCGCGAGCCAGCGGCCGCCCGACCTGCTGATCACCGACATCGAGATGCCGGGGCTCGACGGGCTCGAGCTGGCTCGCCAGGTCCAGGCCCTGCCCGGCGAGGTCGCGCCGCCGGTGCTGGTGATGTCGGCGCGCGCGCAGCTCGGCGACCGCCTGGCCGGCTTCGACGCCGGCGCCGTCGACTACCTGGTCAAGCCGTTCGACCCGGCCGAGCTGCGAGCGCGGGTCCGCGCGCAGCTCGCGTACCGCGGCCTGGCGCAGCGCCTGTACCGCACCGAGAAGCTGGCCGCGATGGGCGCGCTGTCGGCGGGGCTCGCCCACGAGCTGCGCAACCCGGCCAACGGCATCGTCAACGCGATCGCGCCGCTGCGCGAGCTGCTGCCGCCGGCGGCCCTCGATCCCGAGACCGGCGTCGGCGAGCTGATCGACGTGATCGAGCAGTGCGCCGAGCAGGTCGCGTACGTGTCGCGCCAGCTGCTCGGCTTCCGCCGCTCCGGCGACCTCGACCTGCGGCCCGTCGCCCTGCCCGACGTCGTCAGCCGCGCGCTGTCCAACGCCGGCGCCGCGCTGACCGAGGTCCGCCTCGAGACCGAGCTGGCCTACACCGGGATCATCCGCTGCGCCGCGCCGCTCCTCACCCAGGTGATGGTGAACCTCCTCGAGAACGCCGCCCAGGCCGCCGGGCCCGGGGGCTGGGTGCGCATCGCCAGCACGACCGAGGAGGGTCAGGTGTTGCTGCTGATATCCGACAGTGGCCCCGGTGTACCCCCTGGCCTGCGAGAGAAGATCTTCGAGCCGTTCTTCACGACCAAGGCCCCCGGCCAGGGGACCGGGCTCGGTCTGGCCACGGCGCGCGATCTGATCACCCGCCATGGAGGTACACTCGAGCTGCGGCTCCGTGAGGGTCGCACCACGTTCGTGATCGCCCTGCCCATCCCTCGCGAGGCCAGCCGATGACGCCCCCCATCGAGACGACCGGACCGCTCGTGCTCTACGTCGACGACGAGCGCCCCAACCGCGTGGTGTTCGAGAAGTCGTTCGCGAGCAAGTTCCGCATCCGCACCGCGTGCGACGGCGCCGAGGCGCTGGCGGTGCTCGCCAGCGAGCCGGTGGCGGTGCTGTTGACCGACCAGCGCATGCCGGGCATGAGCGGCGACGAGCTGCTGCGCGTGGTCAAGCGCGACTACGCGGCAGTGGTGCGCGTGGTGATCACCGCGTACTCGGACATCGAGCCGATCCTCGCCGCGATCAACGAGGGCCTGGTCGCCCGCTACATCGTCAAGCCGTGGAACCGCGAGGAGGTCGAGCAGCTGCTGCGCTGGGCGATCGCGGCGTGGGAGTTCTCGCGCGACTCGGCGGCGCTGCAGCACCGCCTGCTCGAGACCGAGCGGCTGGCCACGCTGGGCTCGATCGTCGGCTCGGTGGTCCACGATCTCAACCAGCCGCTGGCCAGCATGCTGATGAACTGCGACCGGCTGATGTACCTGGTGCAGGCGGTGCCGATCGTCCGGCGGATGATGGAGCGGGCCGATCTGTCCGAGAAGGAGCACCACCACCTCGACGATCTGCTGACCGACCTGCCGGAGATCGTCGACGAGTTCCGCCAGTCGACCGATCACATGCGCGGCATGACCGTCGAGCTGCACGAGTTCCTGCGCGGCACCCGCCGCGAGGCCGAGGCCGCGACCTCGCCGGTGCCGGTGATCAAGCACGCGCTCGGCGTGTGCCAGGACATCGCGGTGCGCGCCCGCGGCTTCCTCCGCTACGACGGCCCCGAGACGTTGCCGACGGTGCGGATGAGCTCGACCGAGCTGACCCAGGTGCTGATCAACCTGGTCACCAACGCCGCCCAGGCGCTGGGCGACCGGCCGGCCGGCGGCGGCAACGTGGTCGTCACCGCCGACTCGAGCGCCGGACAGCTGCGCTTCAGCATCAGCGACAACGGCGGCGGCATCCCCGCCGAGGTGCTGTCGCGCATCGGCACGCCGTTCTTCACGACCAAGCGCAAGGGCACGGGCCTCGGCGTCGCGCAGTGCCAGCGGCTGGTCGGCAAGGCCGGCGGGTCGTTCCGCATCGCCAGCGAGGTCGGCAAGGGCACGACCGTCACCTTCACGCTGCCGACGTCGTGAACCGGCCGGGCGCCTCGTGGCGACCGGCGCGACCTGGTAAAAGCGTGGGGTGAGCGCGCCCGAGCTGGCCCCGCCGCCGCTGCCCCGCGGGCTGTCGGTGGTCATCCCCTGCTACCGCAGCGCAGGGTCGATCGGCCTGGTGGTCGAGGCGCTCCGCCCGATCCTCGCGGCCCAGGCCCCGGCCTTCGAGCTGATCCTGATCGACGACGCGTCGCCCGACGACACCGGCGCGGTGATCGCGGCGCTGGCGGCGACCCACCCCGAGGTCACCGCCATCTCGCTGTCGCGCAACTACGGCCAGCACGCGGCGCTCCTGTGCGGCATCCGGCTGGCGCGCTTCGACGTGATCGTCACGATGGACGACGACCTGCAGCACCCGCCGGCCGAGCTGCCCAAGCTCCTGGCGGCGCTGACCGACGACGTCGACGTGGTCTACGGCAGCCCGGCGGCCGAGCCTCACGGCCTGTTCCGCGGCGTCGCGTCGCGGGTCACCAAGTGGGTGCTGCAAGGCGCGATGGGCGCGGCGACCGCCGGCAAGGCGTCGGCGTGGCGCGCGTTCCGCACCCGGCTGCGCGACGCGTTCGCGCAGTTCCGCGGCGCGTTCGTGTCGATCGACGTGCTCTTGACGTGGGGCACGCAGCGCTTCACCCACGTCACCGTGCGCCACGACGCGCGGACCATCGGCACGTCGAACTACACGTTCCGCAAGCTGGTGACCCACGCGGTCAACATGATGACCGGCTTCTCGACGATCCCGCTGCAGCTCGCGAGCTGGATCGGGTTCTTGCTGACCGGCTTCGGCGCGCTGATCTTCGCGTACGTCGTGGTGACGACGGTGATCGAGGGCGGCAGCCCGCCCGGCTTCCCGTTCCTGGCGTGCTTGATCGCGGTGTTCTCGGGCGCGCAGCTGCTGTGCCTCGGCATCATCGGCGAGTACCTCGGCCGCGCGCACTTCCGGCTGCTCGACCGGCCGTCGTATCAGGTGCGCTCGGCGGTGCTCGGCGCGGCGCGCGCCGGCAGCGGCGACGCCAAGACCGACGGATCGTAGAGCTTGGTCAGGCCGAGGTCGGTGCCGGCGCGGGCGAAGCCGAACGCCTCGTGCAGCCGCAGCGCGCCGGCGTTGGCCGCCGACACCCGGGTGGCGATCGTGGCCACGCCCTCGGCGGCCAGCCGGGCCAGCACGCCGGCCCAGAACATCGGCGCGATCAGCGTGAGGTCGCGGGCGCAGCCGCCGAGCAACAGCTGGACGTGATCGCCGGCGCGGCGGAAGCTCATCAGCGCGGCGAGCGCGCCGCGGTGGCGGTGGAGCCACACCGCGTCGCCGTTGCCGAGGCTGTCGACGATCCATCGCCGGTAGCGCGCGCGGGCCCGGCTGGGGTGGATGCGCGGGTCCTCGTGGAAGCGCGAGTAGTCGAAGCCGTCGCCGGCGAGGTCGGCCAGCTCGGCCGCGTCGGCGGCGCTGGCGTCGGCGACGGCCACCGCCCGGCCGAAGCGCTGGCCGGTCAGCGCCAGCGTCAGCGGGTGCGAGGTCTCGACGGTGGCCCAGCCCGCGGCGGCGAGCGCGGCGAGGCTGGCGGTGGCGTCGGCGGGGACGCGGGTGGTGACCAGCGCCGCGCCGGCGGCGGCGGCGATCGCGTCGAGGTCGGCCAGCGCCGCGGCCAGCTCGCCGGGGTCGGCGCCGTGGATCGCGGTGACCTCGAGCGTCGCGGCCACGCCGAGCCCGTCGGCGTCCCACGGCGTCGCGCGCCAGGTGATCGCCGTCGCGCCGCGCTGCACGATCGAAGCCGCTGCCATCGCCGACATGTTACTGCTAAGTCGTCGATGGCCGCGCCGATCCCGTTCAATCGCCCGCACCGCACCGGCCGCGAGGCGCCCTACGTCGCCGAGGCGCTGGCCTCCGATCACTGGCGCGGCGACGGGCCGTTCACCAAGCGCGCGGCGGCGCTCCTGGCGGCGCGGCTCGACGAGCTGCCGGTGCTGCTCACCACGTCGTGCACCCACGCGCTCGAGCTGGCGGCGCTCTTGCTCGACGTCGGCCCCGACGACGAGGTGATCGTGCCGGCGTTCACGTTCGTGTCGACCGCCAGCGCGTTCGCGCTGCGCGGCGCCCGGGTGGTGTTCGCCGATGTCGATCCCGCGACGCTCAACCTCGACCCGGCCGCCGCCGCGGCCCGGGTGACGCCGCGGACCAAGGCCATCGCGTGCGTGCACTACGCCGGCGTCGCCTGCGACCTCGCCGCGCTCGGCGCGCTGGGCGTGCCGCTGGTCGAGGACAACGCCCACGGCCTGTTCGGGCGCTGGCGCGGCCGGCCGCTCGGCACGTTCGGCGCGCTGGCCACCCAGAGCTTCCACGACACCAAGAACCTCGGCTGCGGCGAGGGCGGCGCGCTGGTGCTGGGCGACCGCCGCTTCGTCGACCGCGCCGAGATCCTGCGCGAGAAGGGCACCAACCGCGCGCGGTTCTTCCGCGGCCAGGTCGACAAGTACACCTGGGTCGACGTCGGCTCGAGCTTCTTGCCCGCGGATCTGCT
>Ga0075163_10007163_pt1 | contig 14777 bp, 12 predicted proteins | sample JI1023141ADNA_FD_71478 | JGI IMG/M metagenome (GOLD analysis project Ga0075163, IMG submission 71478) | Wastewater effluent complex algal communities from Wisconsin, to seasonally profile nutrient transformation and Carbon sequestration -... | ecosystem: Engineered > WWTP > Effluent > Algae...
GTTGTCCTTGGCGCAGGGCGTGCACAACGGCGGGCCATGCTCCGCCTCGCCCTCGCGGTCGCCGCCGCGCCGACCCTGGCCTGCCTGACGCCGCCCGATGACGACGTCGTGCAGTGGTACGACGACTTCGAGGCCTGCGAGGACCTGTGCGGCTGGTCGACCACCGGCGCCGCGACCCGGACGACGACGTATCACCCGGGCGAGCACGGCCTGGCCCTCGCGCCCGGCGCCTCGGCCCGCCACCCGTTGTCGATCGCGCGCCAGGCCCCGAACCAGGACTGGCAGGAGGACTTCTCGGACGGCAACTGGGTCGAGCTGACCACCGACTGCGCCGGCCCCGGCGCCCTCGACCTTCGGCTCGTCGGCGACGATCTCTACGCCATCGAGCTGACCCTCGATCAGCGCGGCCTCGAGCGGTTCTCACCCCATCGCCTGACCTTCCCGCCGTTGCCACCGGACCGCCCGGCGAGCTTCGAGTCGATCGAGGTGACCGCCAGCGCGCTGCCGTGCCGGATCGACAACCTGCAGGTCCGCCTGTCGAAGGGGCGCCTTGTCTACTGAGCGCGCCCGCGCCGCGGCGGCGACCCTGGCCTTGGCCATGGCCCTGGCGGCGGCCCCGGCGGCGGCCCAGCCTTCGATGGTGGCCGTCGAGGAGCCGCCGACCGCGGCGCCGCGACCGGCCCGCCTCGAGATGACCCTGGCCCTCGCCCTGCGGGTCACCGCCCTCGACCGCGACGGCGGCCACTTCGTCGACGACGCCCTGGCCTACGGCTGGCGCGGCGCGGCCCGGCGACCGCCGGTCGGCGCCCGGTTCGCCGCGCACTACCTGGCGACCCCGCGCCTCGAAGCCACCGCGGGCGCGGCCTGGCAGAGCGCCGACGTCGCCCGCGGCTTCGACGAGGACGATCGCCTGAACGTCGAGCTGTGGGAGGCCAGCGTGGGCGGACGCCTGCGCTGGGCCGAAGGCCGGCCGATGGTGCCCGAGCCCAAGGTCGAGCTGGGCCTGGCGCTGGTCCGCACCACCGTCCACGGCACGGCCGACCGCGACGTCGTGCCGTTCGTGCGGGTCGGCGCCGACTGGCGCCTCGGGACCCGGCGGGCCGGCGCGATGATCGCGATCGGCTATACGATGATGGCGACGCCGAGCTCGGATGGACCGGCGCCGCCGGTCGGTGGGCTGGATCTTGCGATCGGTCCGTACGTACGGTTCTAGGCGGAGACCGAGGCGGAGGCGGAGGCCGAGACCGAGACCGAGACCGAGGCCGAGACCGAGGCGGAGACCGAGACCGAGACCGAGACCGAGACCGAGAGGGAGGATCAGCGCGCGACGGGAAGCAGGTCGGACTCGAAGGCGAAGCCGAGGAGCACGTAGGGCACGGCGCGGCTGGTGAAGTCCTCGCTGGTGGTCATCACCGGCAAGGTGTCGGGGGCGCCGGTGCGGTAGCGATGCGACAGGTACCACGACGCGATCAAGATGACGGTCGGCTTGTTCCACCGCGACGGACCGCGATCGAACAGCGTGTAGGCCGCGAACAGGCCGAGGCGCTGATGGGCGTTGTCGCCGTCGTAGGCCGCGAAGGTCGCGGCGTCGGTGAAGTGCTCGGCGCGGTAGCGCGGCGTCACCGAGCTGTGGCGCAGCCCCACGGCGAGCCCGCGGTGCCCGGTGTACAGCAGATCGGTGTCGGTCGAGATCGTCCAGCCGCGATCGGGCAAGAGGGTGTCGAAGGTGGCCTCGTAGGCCGTGGTGTCGCCGGCCCGGGTATCGACGTCCCAGTAGTCGAGCTGGAGGAGCGCGCGCAGGGCGATCGGCCCGACCTTGAGCTGGAGCATCGGCTGGATCGACGCGTGGAACAGCGCGGCGGCGCGCGGCGACCGCGTCGGATCGTCTCGCAGGTCGCGCAGCCGCGCGTCGGAGTAGTTGAGGTCGGCCGACGAGAACGACTGCAGGAAGCCGAAGGTGCCGAAGAACTGCTGGACCTCGACCAGGGCGCGGAGGTTGAAGATCGACAGCGGCTGCACCTCGCCGCCGACGCCGAGCTGAGCGCTGGCCGGGTTGAGCTTGGGGTAGAGGCCGGCGAAGGCGAAGTTGGTCCGCGCGACCGCGCCCTCGGCCCGGTACAGCCGTCGCTGCAGCCCGAGGCGACCGCGGGTCTCGAGCCCGAGCGGGTTGACCCGCGCGATCGTGAGGTCGGAGAACATGAGGCGCCAGCCGGCCGGCGGCGGCGCGTCGGGATCGTAGGCCGGGGCCGCGGCGGGCGGCGCTGGCGCGGTGGGCGGCGCCGGCTGGGCGGCCGGGAGCCGCGGCGCGCCGAGGACGGCGAGCGCGAGGGCGAGCGAGGTCGTCAGGGCGCGGGCCATCGGCCTATCGTACGTCGGTTCGCGGCCCAACTGCGACGCGTCGGCCGGCGTGGTGCGAGGAGCGCGCGGCGGGCGCTCGACGCGCGGCGCTCCGGTTTAGCGCGCGGACGAGCGACCGCGCTTGGCGGCGGGCGCCGGCGCCGCCGCGACCGGCGCGCGACCGGCCATCGCGACGATGGCCTTGTAGTGCGCGGCCTCGACCGGCTGCACCGACAGCCGCTGGCCCCGGGCCAGGACCAGCATGCCGGCCAGGGCCGGGCTGGCGCGCAGCTCGTCGAGGGCGACCAGGCGCGGCAGCTTGCGCTCGAGCTCGACGTCGACGCAGATCCACCGCGGCTCGTCGGGCCGCGAGGCCGGATCGTAGTACGGGCTGGCGGGATCGAACTGGGTGGCGTCGACCACGCCGGTGCGCGCGACCCGGGCCAGGCCGGCGACGCCGGGCGGGGTCGCGTTCGAGTGGTAGAACAGCACCCGGTCGCCGACCCGCATCTGATCGCGCATGAAGTTGCGGGCCTGGTAGTTGCGGACGCCGGTCCAGGGCTCGACCTTGACCCGGACCAGATCGTCGATCCCGAAGGCGTCGGGTTCGCTCTTCATGAGCCAGTAGTTCACGCTCCGACCATAGCCGGAGCGGGCCGGCCCGGGGGTCCCGCCGGGTCGGGACTGTCCGGGCGTCCGGGGCTCCGACCGGGGTTGTGGGCACCAGATCGGGGCAAACTGCGCCGCTGAGGCGTCGGTTTCGCAATCCAACCGGCTGAATTTGCGTCCCCCATCGCTGGCATCGACCTTGTATTATAGGTGGACATGCGCACTCCCCTGCTGGCGGCCGGCCTCGGACTCTCTCTCCTGACGGCCTGCGTCGAGCACCCGGACGTCGGGACCAACCAGACCGGCCTGTCGTTCGAGGAGTGGAAGGCCAAGCAGTTCCGCGAGCCGAGCGGCCTGTACATCGTCGATGGCGACACCCCGATCCGGAGCGAGGAGCGCCTCTACGAGATCTGGGCCGGGACCCAGCCGGGCGCCCTCGCGGTGTACTCGGTCGGCGGCCAGGACGTGAAGTGGACGGCCACCCAGCGCAAGCAGCTCTCGTACTGCGTCTCGGACACCTTCGGCGCCAACAAGGCCAAGGTCGTGCAGGCCATGCAGGGCGCGGCCGAGGGCGGCTGGGAGATGATGGCCGACGTCGACTTCATCTACCGCCCCGAGCTCGACGCGAGCTGCAACGTCAACACCGCGGTGGCCTTCGACGTCAACCCGGTCAACGCCAACGGCCAGTACCTGGCCCGCGCGTTCTTCCCCGACACCCCGCGCGGCGATCGCAACGTGCTCATCGACAGCACCGCCTTCGATCCGCGCCTGACCTGGCCGCTGCGCAACATCCTGGCCCACGAGCTGGGCCACGCCTTGGGCCTGCGCCACGAGCACACCCGCCCCGAGTCGGGCGCGACCCAGTGCTACGAGGACAACCAGTACCGCGGCCTCACGCCCTACGACGCCGCGTCGGTCATGCACTACCCGCAGTGCAACGGCACCTCGGCCGACCTGTCGTTCACCGCGATGGATCGCCAGGGCATCGCGATGCTGTACGCGCCGCCGGCGCCGCCCAACCCGGCGCCGATGGCGCAGTTCAACGCGCCGATCGACGGCGCGACCGTGCCGCCGAGCTTCCAGGTCCTGACCCAGATCGTCGACACCGATCTCAACCGGGTCGAGCTGTGGCTCGACGGCACCCTGGCCGAGACCAAGACCACCGCGCCGTTCTCGTTCTCGGTGTCGAACCGCCCCGAGGGCGCGCTGGCCATCGAGGTGCGCGCCATCGACGGCGCCAACCAGACCACCGCCCAGCGCATCAACGTCACCGTCTCGCGCGGCGCCGCCCCGGTCGACCCGCCCGGTCCGGACGAGGACACCGACGGTGACGGCTACGGCGACGACATCACCGGTGGCTGCTCGACCGGCGGCGCGCCCAGCGGCGCGGCCCTCGTCGGCCTGGGCCTGGGCCTGGCGGCGATGATCCGTCGGCGGCGGCGGTAGAGACGGGCGGAGGCGAGGCGGAGGCGGAGGCGGAGGCGGAGGCCGGGACCGAGGTCGAGGCGGAATCCGAGGCGGAGACCGAGACCGAATCCGAGACCGAGTCCGAGTCCGAGTCCGAGTCCGAGGTCGATGGGTCACGGGTACCGGGTTCGTAGAGAGGAACGCCACGGCACCCGCGCGCGACGCACCGGGTACGAACTCAGCGAACTCAGCTACGAACCCGCACGTCGGTCGAGTGGAAGAGCTTGTCGGCCGAGGCCGGCACGAAGCCGTGGAAGCGCTCGCCGGTCGGCAGATCGTAGCGGCGGGCGAACTCGTAGTAACACGACGGCACGCGGTGGACGCCGTCGGTGAAGTCGACCTCGACGGCGTCAGCGCAGGTCGAGGACTGCTCGAGGTGATCGGCCGGGCTGCCCTTGATCAGGCCGCCGGCGCGGTTGAGCTCGAAGCCGTGGCCGACGAGAAACTCGTTGACCTCGGCCAGGGTGGCGAAGCTGGCGAGGGCGCCGACGTCGACGGTGAAGTGGTTGACCCGGAAGCCGAAGGCCGCGACCCACGCCGCGTACTCGCTCTCGGCCAGGAGCGCCTGGTAGGTGGCGTGGCTGACCGACCACGGCCGCCCGGCCCACGGCAGGTCGGCGCGCGCGGTGAACCCGTCTGGGAGCTGCGCGAGCAGGCCGTCGATCGCGGCGCCAGCGGCCGCCGATAGCTCGTCGACGATGAGCTCGCTCACGAAGACCTTGGGGCGGGTCGGCTCGGGGTGGAGCCAATAGGCGGCGCGCAGGTGCTTGTCGGGGAAGCGGTAGGCGTCGCGACGGATCCAGCCGGCGCGCTCGAAGGGCGCGGCCAGCGCCGCCAGGCCGAGGCCGCCGCGATCGTAGGTGCGGAGCGCGACGTGATCGTTGACGATCGCGTCGCCGCGCGCCGCGAACAGCGCGTGGATGCGAGCGGCCTGCGGGGTCGTGCGCGTGTAGTCGTCCCACAGCGCGGCCAGGAGCGTGTCGGCGTCCATGGCGCGCTTATAGCGCGGTCGGCGCCGCGCCGGGGCCGTGGGGTTCATGCCTGCGGGGTGACCCGGACGGCCGCGCTTTGCCGTCGAGTCGGCCGGCCGGCGCGCTACACTCGCGCCGTGGGGGACACCGCCGAGCGCACCAGTTCGCGCGAGGATCGCTTCGTCGTGCGCGGTCAGCTCGGCGCCGGCGGCATGGGCGTGGTGTACCGGGTCTACGATCGCGCGGCCGGGCGCGAGGTCGCGCTCAAGACCCTGAAGGCCACGGGCGCGCGCGATCTCTATCGCTTCAAGCGCGAGTTCCGCGCGCTGTGCGATCTGGCCCACCCCAACCTGTGCCGGCTCCACGAGCTCCACACCACCGGCGACGAGTGGTTCTTCACGATGGAGCTGGTGCCCGGTCGGTCGTTCATCGACTGGGTCCGCCCCAGCGCCGACGACGACGATCCGGCGGCCGCCGCCACCGACCCGGCGCGACCACCGACCGACGACGACACCCTGCCGCCGGTGCGCCCGCCGCGGTCGCGCGCCGACATCTTGGCGGCGTCGCTGTCGCCGGCTCGCCTCGAGGCCGCGCTCTACCAGCTCTGCGATGGCGTCCATGCCCTGCACGTCGCCGGCAAGCTGCACCGCGACCTCAAGCCGTCCAACGTGCTGGTCGACGACACCGGGCGGGTCGTCTTGCTCGACTTCGGGCTGGTCGCCGACGTCAAGCTGGCCGGCGTCGATCACACCCACGAGCGGGCCGCGGTCGGCACGCCGGCGTACATGTCGCCCGAGCAGGCCGCCGACACCCCGCTGACCTCGGCCAGCGACTGGTACTCGGTCGGGGTCATGCTCTACGAGGCGCTGACCGGGCGCCGGCCCTTCGAGGGCCGCCCCGACGAGCTGATGCGGCGCAAGCAGGTCGAGGTGCCACCGCGGGCGCGGGCCCTGGCGCCGACCTGCCCGGCCGACCTCGACCTCCTGTGCGCGCGCCTGTTGGCGATCGATCCGCGCGATCGGCCCGACGGCGTCGCCATCCTGCGCGCCCTCGGGCGCGAGCCGTCGGAGGCCACCCGCACCGTCGAGCGCACCGTCGGTGTGGCCGCGCCGTTCGTCGGCCGGGTCGCCCAGCTCGGCGAGCTCAATCAGGCCCTGGTCGACTCGCGCCGCGCCGGGGTGACGGTATTCGTCCACGGCGCCTCGGGCATGGGCAAGTCGGTCCTGGTCAACCGATTCCTCGACGGGCTGACCGATCGCGCGCTGGTGCTGGCCGGCCGCTGCTACGAGCGCGAGGCGGTGCCGTACAAGACCCTCGACACCCTGATCGACGCGCTCACCGGTGCGCTCCTGCGCCTGCCGCCGACCCAGCTCGGCGCGCTCCTGCCCGACGACATCACCGCCCTGGCCCGGCTGTTCCCGGTGCTGCGCCGGGTGCCGCAGATCGCCGAGCCGATCCACCGGCGGTTCCAGCCTACCGACCCGCAGGAGCTGCGGCGGCGCGGCTGGAACGCGCTGCGCGTGCTCTTGACCCGGCTGGCGACCCAGCGCCCGCTGGTGATCGTGGTCGACGATCTCCAGTGGGGCGACGACGACAGCGTCGGCTTCCTGGTCGAGCTGATCGCCCGCGCCGATCGCCCGCCGCTGCTCCTGGTGCTCCTCCACCGCACCGAAGATCGCGACGGCGCGATCCTGTCCGCGATCCACAAGCGGATCACCGGCGGCTCGATCGTCCCCGACGTCCGCACCCTCGAGGTCCTGCCGCTGGCGCTCGACGAGGCCACCGATCTGGTGGCGACCTTGTCGGGCCTGCCGGGTGGCTCGAGCGAGTGGGCCGAGTCGCTGGTGCGCGACGCCGGCGGCAACACCTTGTTCTTGTCGGAGCTGGCGCGCTCGGCGGTGTCGGCCAACGGCGCCGCCACCCTCGACGAGCTTCTGCGGGCCCGGATCGCCGGGCTGCCCGACGACGCCCGCGCGGTGCTACGCGCGGTCGCGGTGGCCGGCCGCCCCATGGCGCCGACCCTGGCCGCGGCCGGCGCCGGCCTGACCGACGCCAGCGGCGCGATCGCGACCTTGCGCGCCGAGCGCTTGATCCGGGCCCAGGTCGGACGCGATCAGCTCGAGCCCTACCACGATCGGATCCGCAGCGCGGTGGTCGACGAGCTGGCCACCGGCGAGCTGGTCGCGGCCCACCGCGAGCTGGCCGTCGCCTATCAGCGGACCGCCCCCGACGACCGCGAGCCCTTGGTCGATCACCTGCTGGGCGCCGGCGAGCGCCAGGCCGCCGCCGAGCACGCGATCGCCGCGGCGGCGGCCGCCGCCGAGGCCCTGGCGTTCCGCCGGGCCGCCGATCTCTACGCGATCGCCCTCGAGGCCGGCACCTTCGACGACGCCCACCGCTACGCGCTCTTGCTCAGCCGCGGCGCCGCCCTGGTCAACGCCGGCCAGCTCCACGAAGCGGCCCGCCTCTACGAGCTGGCCCGGCCGCTGGCGCCCGAGGAGGAGCGCGGCGAGCTCGATCGCCAGCGCATGGAGCAGCTCCTGCGCTCCGGCCATCTCGACGACGGCCTGGCCCTGGCGCGCACGGCGCTGGCCGCGATCGGGTGCGAGCTGCCGTCGAGCCGGCGGGCCACGGTGTGGAACCTGGTCAGCCAGCGCGTGCTCCTGGCGGTGCGTGGCACCCGGTTCCGTCGACGGACCCTGGTCGAGGTCGCCCGCCCCGAGGCCCGCGCGGTCGATCTGCTGTGGTCGGTGTGCAGCGGCCTGTCGTTCGCCGATCCGGTGCTCGGCAAGGTCGTGCAGCTCTGGCATCTGCGCCGGGCCCTGGCGCTGGGCGAGCCGCGCCGGGTCGCGATGGCCCTGGCGCTGGAGGTCGGCTACCTGGCCTCGACCGGCGACGTCGCCGAGGCCAAGATCGCCAAGGTCGCGGCCCGGGCCCGCGAGGTCGCGGCCGACGTCGGCGATCCGTTCGTGATCGGGCTGGTCGAGTCGACGATCGGCCTGGCCGACTTCCTGGCCGGCCGCCGCCGCAGCGCCCACGAGCTCATGGACCGCGGCCGCCGGTCGATGCGCGATCACGGCAGCGGCGGTCGATGGGAGCTCGATCTCACCGAGCTGTTCTTCCTCGCCAACCTGTTCTACGCCGGCGAGCTGGCCGAGCTGGCCCGGCTGACGCCGATCCTCCTGCGCGAGGCCGAGGAGCGCGGCGACGTCTACTCGCAGCACGGCCTGCGGTCGTGGCGGTCCAACGTCGCCTGGCTGGTGATGGGCAAGCCGGCCGACGCCCGGGCCCACGCCCTCGGCGTCGCGATCGAGCGCGGCGAGCACGCCGACTTCCACCTCCACGACTACTACCAGGTCCTGGCCAACGGCCAGATCGATCTCTACGTCGGCGACGGCGACGGCGCCCTGGCCCGGGTCGAGCGCGCCTGGCGCGACCTCGAGCGCTCGCTGCTCCTGCGGGTCCAGACCGTGCGGATCGAGGCCCATTTCCTCCTCGGGCGCGCGGCCCTGGCCTCGACCCGCGCCGATCGCGGCGCGGTGGTGCGCCGGGCGGTCGCCACCCTCGAGGGCGAGAGCGCGGCCTGGGGCCCGGCGTTGGGCGCGCTCCTCACCGCCGGCGCCAGCCTACGCGACGGCGCCCGCGATCGCGCGGTGCGCGAGCTGGCGGCGGCCGAGGATCGCCTGCGGGGCGCCGAGCTGGCCCTCCATGCCCAGGTCGCGCGCCTGGCGCGCGGCGAGCTGGTCGGCGGCGCCGCCGGGCGAGCCCTGGCCGACCAGGTCCTCGGGTGGATGGCCGAGCAGGGCGTGGTCGAGCCGGCGAGCTTCGCGCGCATGATCCTGCCGCGCCCGTGAGCTCTGCGGCGAGCCCGATCACCGCGGCGGCGGCGCGAGGACGCCGAGGCGCGTGACCTCCAGCCGATCGCCGGCCGGCGCGCCGATCGCCCAGATCAGGTAGCCGGGCCCGGCCAGCCGCGGGCGCGCCAGCGGCCCGGTCAGCCGCCAGGCGACGCCGTCGCCGACCAGCCACAGCGCCTGGCCGCGCCGCTCGACCACGCCGATCCACGGCGGCCCCGCGCCGGCGACGTCGACGATCGTCAAGACCCCGTCGTGCCAGCCGGCGCGCTGACCGACCAGGCGATCGAGCATGGCCCGGGCCGCGGCCGGCTCGGCCACCGGCCACCGACCCGACGGCGGCGGCGACGGCGACGACGGCGCCTCGGCCCGCGCGACCGACGACGCCCCCAGCCCCGCCGCGAGCGCGACCGCGACGACCGCCGCGCTAGCGCGCATCGGCGTGATCGGCCAGGAGTTCGTTGAGCGCGAGCAGCACGTCGATGTCGACGTCGAGGAACTGCACACCGATGCCGTCGGGCGAGGCCCAGCGCACGACCGCGTCGAGGGTCAGGGCGTCGGCGCGACCCGCGACCGGCAGCGCCAGGGTGATCGCGGTGTCGATCGGCAGCGCGACCTCGCACAGGAACGCGCCGCCGACGCCGATGTCGCGCGTGGTCGCCTCGGCCCATGGGCCGTCGCTCCGCCACCGCACCTGCAGGTGGCGGCCGGGGCGGGCCTCGCCGCGGTGATGGAGCCGACGTTCCGTCCGAGCCACGACGTCCCAGGATAACGCGATCGGGCCGGCCCGGCAAAACTGCCCTCGTGACTTTACCGACCCCACCCGACCGTATACCTTCCGCCCGCCGTGAAGGTCCACCTCATCGGAATCGGCGGCACCGGCATGGGTGCCGTCGCCGGTCTACTGGCCGCGGCCGGCCATGACGTCCGGGGCTCGGACGCCGCGGTCTACCCGCCGATGAGCGACCAGCTCCGCACGCTGGGCATCCCGGTGTTCGAGGGCTTCGCCGCCGAGAACCTCGACTGGCAGCCCGACCGGGTGGTGATCGGCAACGCCCTGGGCAAGGATCACGTCGAGGTCGCCGCCGCCCGCGAGCGCGGCCTGACCCTGACCTCGTTCCCGGCCGTGCTGGGCGAAGAGCTCGTGGCCGGCCGCCACTCGATCGTGGTCGCCGGCACCCACGGCAAGACCACGACGACCTCGCTTCTGGCCCACCTCCTCCTCGAGGCCGGCCGGGACCCCGGGATGTTCGTCGGCGGCGTGCCGATCGGCCTGGGCCAGGGTTGGCACCTCGGCCGCGGCCCCGAGTTCGTCCTCGAGGGCGACGAGTACGACACCGCGTACTTCGACAAGGGCTCGAAGTTCCTCCACTACCACCCCGACAGCGCGATCCTCACCTCGGTCGAGCTCGACCACGTCGACATCTTCTCGACCTTCGAGGAGGTGCGAGAGACCTTCCGCAAGTTCGTGGCGCTGATCCCGCCCGAGGGTCACCTGGTGGTGTGCGCCGAGTCGGCCGACGCGATGGCGGTCGCCGCCGCGGCCCGCTGCCGGGTCGAGGCCTACGCCGTGGTCGATCAGGGCAGCGAGGCCCCGGCCGGGGTCACCTGGTACGCCCACCACGTCGAGTACGCCAAGAGCGGACGGGTCAGCTTCGAGCTGGTCGGCCGCGGCGAGGCCCGCGGCCGCTTCGAGACCCTCCTGGCCGGGCGCCACAACGTCGGCAACGTGGTCGCGGCGATCGCGATCGCCCTCGATCGCGGCGTCCAGGTCGAGATCGTCCGCCGCGCGGTCGGCAGCTTCGCCGGCGTCCGCCGCCGCCAGGAGCTGCGCGGCATCGCCGGCGGGGTGTGGGTCCTCGACGACTACGCCCACCACCCGACCGCGGTGCGCGAGACCCTGAAGGGCCTGCGTCGGCGCTTCCCCAAGCGCCGGATCCTGGCTGCCTACGAGCCGCGCTCGGCGACCTCGCGCCGTCGGACCTTCCAGGACGACTTCGTCGGCGCCTTCGCCCACGCCGACCTCGTCGTGATCGGCCGGCTGTTCGACCCGCACAAGATCCCCAAGGACGAGCGCTTCGATCCCGAGAAGCTGGCCCTCGACCTCCACCGCTCGGGGACCCCGGCCGCCCACATCGAGGACGTCGACGCGATCGTCAAGCACGTCGCCGGCGCCGCCGGGCCCGGCGACGTCGTCGTGGCGCTGTCGTCGGGCAGCTTCGATGGCTTCCACGACAAGCTCCTGACCGCGATCGGCGACGCCGTCATGCCGGCCCGTGACACCGACGGCGAGGCGGTGCGCGCGCTCCTGGCCTCGGTGGGGTTGCCGGTGACCGACGCCGCCGACGGCGATCTGCGCCACTTCTTCATCCTCAAGAACGAGCACGGCAGCGTCGGCGCGGTCGCGCTCGAGGTCCTCGGCGAAGATGCGATCCTGCGCGACCTCGCGGTGGCGGCGACCGCCCGCGGCCAAGGCCTGGGGTGGATCCTCGCCGACGTGGTCGTGCAGTGGGCCCGCTACCGCGGGGTTCGCCGCATCTACCTCCTGACCGAGACCGCCAGCGACTTCTTCGCCGCCAAGCTGGGCTTCCGGGTCGTCGATCGGACGACGGTGTCGCCCGATGTCGCCGCGACCACGACCTTCGCGCGGTCGACCGACTCGAAGTTCGTGGCGATGCGCCTCGACCTGTAACGGTCGGGCGTGGCCCCGGTCGGCGCGGGGACCCGGTAGGCTCGGGCCATGGTCGACGACGCTGAGCTCGAGCCCTTGCTGACCGCGACCCGCGCGATCGCCGCCGAGGCCGCGGCGCTGGTGGCCGGCGCCCGCCCTGATCAGATCCGCCACAAGAGCAACCCGCGCGATCTGGTCACCGAGTGGGACACCCGGATCGAGGAGCTGCTCCGCGCCCGGCTGGCCGCGATCGCGCCCGGGGTCGGGTTCCTCGGCGAGGAGGGCGGCGGCGCCGGCGATGGCGCCCGGCGTTGGCTGGTCGATCCGATCGACGGCACGGTCAACTTCGCCCACGGCCTGCCGCTGTGGGCGATCTCGATCGGTCTCGAGGGCCCCGACGGACTCGAGGTCGGCGTGGTGACCGCGCCGGCCCTGGGCTGGACCTTCTGGGCCCGGCGCGGCGGCGGCGCCTTCGCCGATCGCGGCCGCGGTCCCGAGCGCCTCGCGGTGAGCGCGATCGATCGCCTCGATCGCGCGCTCCTGGTGACCGGCTTCCCCTACGATCGCGCGACCAACCCGGCCAACAACTTCGACGCCTGGGAGCACTTCCAGCGGGTCGCCGGCGGCGTCCGTCGCCTGGGCGCGGCGTCCCTCGACCTGTGCCTGGTGGCGGCCGGCGCCCTCGACGGCTACTGGGAGCAGCGGCTGTCGGCCTGGGATCTGGCGGCCGGCGCCCTGGTGGTCGCCGAGGCCGGCGGGATTGTGACCGACACACGGGGCGGGCGGTTCCGACCGGCGGCCGGCGAGGCGGTGGCGGCCGGCGGTGGTATCCATGAGGCGATCGTGCGCGAGCTGGCGCTGGTCCGCCGCGCTGTCGACCCTCGCCCTGGCCAGGAGACGCCATGATCTGTCGCGCCCTCGTCGTCGCCTCGCTCCTCGTCGCTGCCCCGGCCGTCGCCCCGGCCGCGTGGGCCCAGCCGGTCGAGGCCCAGCCGGTCGAGGCCCAGCCGGTCGATCCCTACGCGCCCAGCGCACCGGCCAAGCCAGTCAAGCCGGCGAAGCCGGTGAAGCCGGCCAAGCCAGCGAAGGGCAAGAAGCCGCCACCTCCGGCGCCCGCGCCGGCGGACCCGGGACCGCTCGATCCCTACGCCGCGCCGGCGGCCCCGGCGCCGCGCGCGCCCGACGCCACCGCCGGCCCCCAGGATCCGTACGCCGCCCGCGGCCCCCAGGATCCCTACGCCGCCCGCGGCCCCAAGGATCCCGACACCGTCGGAGCGTCCCCGGCGCCCGCGTCGCGACCGCCGCCGCCAACACCGCTGCCAACGCCGGTTGGGCCCACGCCGCCGGCGCCGGTCGACCCCTACGCCGCGCCGACCGCGCCGATCGGGCCACCGCCCCCGGCCCGTCCGCCCGCCCCGGTCGATCCCTACGCCGCGCCGACCGCCACCGCGACCGGCCGCATCGACGTCGCCGCGGTGCAGGGACTGCTCGCGGTCCAGGCCCTCGACGGCTGGCTCCTCACCGATCACGGCGGCGGCAACCCGATCGCCCAGAGCCTGGTCGAGATCACCGGCGCCGCCAGCCGGCGCTGGTTCTACCTGGTGCCGCGCACCGGCGAGCCGATCCTGGTGGTCCACGGCGCCGAGGTCGCGAGCTTCGCCGCGGTGCCGGGCCGCCGCGTCACCTACGCCAGCCATCGCGAGCTGGCCGCGACCCTGAAGAAGGTCCTGAAGGGTCGGCGCACGATCGCGATGGAGTACTCGCCCAAAGGCGAGCTGCCGTCGCTGTCGCGGGTCGACGCCGGCACCGTCGAGCTGGTCCGCGCCGCCGGCGTCACGGTCAAGCCGAGCCACGTCCTGGTGCAGTTCGCCAAGGCGAGCTGGGGGCCCGAGGGCCGCAAGGCCCACTACCTCGCGGCCCATCACTTGACCGAGCTGCGCAAGGACGCCCTGGCGTTCCTCGCCGAGCGCCTGCGGACCGGCGTCGCGGTGACCGAGCGCGAGGTCGTCGAGCGCGTGGTCCGCGGCATGGCGACCCGCGGCCTGGTCGGCCCACCGCCGGTCGTCGCCTTCGGCCGCAACACCGCCGATCCGACCTACGCCCCCGGGCCCGGCCGCGACGCCACCCTGGCCCGCGGCGACCTGGTGCTCCTGGGTCTGGCTGGCAAGGTCGACGGCGGGGTCTACGCCGCCACCACCTGGGTCGCGGTGGCCGACGCGATCGTCTCGCCCCGGGTCGCCGAGCTGTTCGCCGCCACCACCGGCGCCCGCGACGCCGTCCTCGAGCTGATCCGCGATCGGCTCAAGCGCCGCCGCGCGATCGCCGGCTGGGAGGTCGATCGCGCCGCCAACACCTCGCTCATGATCTCCGGGCAGATCGATCTGGCGCTGCACCGCACCGGCCACTCGCTCGACACCGATCTGTTCGGCTCGGGCACCGATCTCGACGACACCGAGGTGCGCGATCCGCGCGCGCTGGTGGTCGGCTCGGGCTTCACCGTCGGTCCCGGGCTGTACGTCGCCGGTCAGCTCGGCGTGCGCACCGAGATCTCGGCCTACCTCGGCAAGGACGGGCTCGAGATCACCACCCCGGCCCAGACCAAGCTCGAGCTCTTGCTCGGCGAGTGACCGCCGGCGGGCGTCGCGCCCCGGCTCAGAGCTCGAGGGCGTCGAGGGCGTCGTCGTCGAGGGCCAGCGGTGGACGTGGCGCGGCGATGGTCGGGGTCGCGTTGGCGCTCGCGCTCGGGGCGGGGGCAGCAGCGGCGGCGACCGCCTGACACAGCGAGCACGCCGCCGCGGCGTGAGGCGTCGGCGTGCGATGGAGGTCGAGGACCGCGCGCGAGAGCTGGGCCAGCTCGCGCCGGACCTC
>Ga0075163_10007164_pt1 | contig 14777 bp, 12 predicted proteins | sample JI1023141ADNA_FD_71478 | JGI IMG/M metagenome (GOLD analysis project Ga0075163, IMG submission 71478) | Wastewater effluent complex algal communities from Wisconsin, to seasonally profile nutrient transformation and Carbon sequestration -... | ecosystem: Engineered > WWTP > Effluent > Algae...
AAGATTCATCCGCTGTTGGCTCTTCGATATCGATTTTTTGAAAGCGTCTGGCCAATGCACGGTCTTTTTCAAAAATGCCACGGTATTCTTGATAGGTGGTAGAACCAATGCATTTTAGCTCGCCATTGGCTAGCAAGGGTTTAATCAAATTTGAAGCATCCATTACGCCACCGGAGGCGGCACCTGCGCCAATGATGGTATGAATTTCATCGATAAATAATACCGCGCCTTCTAATTGACCTAATTGTTTTAATACTGCTTTTAACCGTTTTTCAAAATCACCACGATATTTAGTCCCTGCCAATAACGCACCTAAATCTAGCGAATACACCACACAATGTTTTATTGCGTCTGGCACTTCGTTATCAACAATTCGTCTGGCTAAACCTTCGGCTATCGCAGTTTTTCCAACGCCTGCTTCACCGACAAGTAATGGATTATTTTTACGGCGGCGACATAGCACTTGAACGGTTCGTTGTACCTCATCAAAACGCCCCACTAAAGGGTCAATTTTACCGAGTCTGGCGCGTTTATTTAAGTTTAAACAGTAGGCTTCTAGCGGAGATTCTTGGCCTTCAGCGGCCATCATTTCTTCATCCATGCCATTTTGCGGATTTTCAGAAAAATCATTACTATGATATTTTGTCACACCGTGAGAAATATAATTAATCACGTCTAGTCGCGTAACATTTTCGCGTCTTAAAAAGTAAACGGCTTGGCTTTCTTGTTCTGAAAAGATGGCAGCCAACACATTAGCGCCTGTTACTTCTGTTTTACCAGCGGATTGTACATGAAAAACGGCGCGTTGCAGAACGCGTTGAAAGCCAAGTGTCGGTTGTGTTTCACGGTCTAGCTCGTCATCTGGGATTCTTGGGGTCGTTTCATCGATAAATTCAATAAGGTCGCGTCTTAGCGCATCAACATTCGCATCGCATGCGCTCAACACGCTACCGGCTGAAGGGTTGTCTAAAAGACATAGCAAAAGATGCTCAACAGTCATAAATTCATGACGTTTCTCTTTGGCTTGCTTAAAGGCTAGATTCAAGGTGAATTCAAGTTCTTTATTTAACATGGTAGCTCTCCTCAAGCCTTACACCCTATTTTAACTAACGCTACGACTCCGGTTCCATGCGACACAACAAAGGATGTTCATGTTGTTTCGCACAATCTGTTACTAATGCTACTTTTGTTTCTGCAATATCCCTGGTAAAAACACCACAAAGGCCCTTACCTTGAAAATGCACTTGTAACATTACTTCTGTTGCCAACGTATCTGTCATGTGAAAAATCTGTCGCAACACCATAACTACAAATTCCATAGGAGTGTAATCGTCATTTAACAGAATAACTTTATATTTTCTTGGAACTTTTAACGACTGTTCAACCTTCGATTCCTTCGTCGTTTTGTCCATCAAGTCTGTTAAAAAATGCGCACTCATTTCAACACCCTCTATTAGTTTTTATAGTCTTTCGCGAGCCATTTAGCCAGTAAATAGGGAAATATATTTTTTTGAAAGAAGAGGTGATCACACCCGCTGTCATCCCATCATACTAAGCCGCGTCATCCCGAACGAAGTGAGGGATCTCCTGGCTTGAGCATTGTGCCATGTCGGGGAGATCCCTCGCTACACTCGGGATGACGATGGTAGCGTAGATAATCGGAGGGTAAATTAAAACAATGTACTACATATGTTTAATCATATTATCCGCAAATGCCGAACAACTCACTTCAGTCGCACCTGGCATGAGTCTCGCAAAATCATACGTCACAACTTTTGATTCAATTGCCCCTTCCATGCCTTTAACAATCAAATCAGCAGCTTCAAGCCAACCCATATGTCTTAACATCATCTCTGCAGATAATATTAATGAACCAGGGTTCACTTTATCAAGACCTGCATATTTAGGTGCTGTACCATGCGTTGCTTCAAATACTGCCGTATCAGAGCCTATATTGGCACCTGGTGCAATACCAATACCGCCAACTTGAGCGGCCAATGCATCAGAAATATAATCGCCGTTTAAGTTAAGCGTTGCAATCACTGAATATTCTTCTGGTCTTAATAAGATTTGCTGCAAGAAGGCATCGGCAATCACATCTTTAATAATAATCGTCTTGCCACTTTTAGGGTTTTTTAATTGCATCCAAGGCCCGCCAAGGTATTCTGTCGCACCAAAGGTTTCTTTCGCCACTTGATAGCCCCAATCTTTAAAGGCACCTTCGGTAAATTTCATGATATTACCTTTGTGTACTAAGGTCACAGAGTCTCTATCATTATCAATCGCGTATTGAATAGCGGCCGTTACAAGACGTGATGTACCTTCTTTAGATACTGGCTTAATTCCGATACCACAATGCTCTGGAAAACGAATTTTCTTAACATTCATTTCTTGTCTTAAAAATGCAATGACTTTTTGAGCTTCTGGACTATCAGCTTGCCACTCAATGCCCGCATAGATATCTTCAGAATTTTCTCTAAAGATAACCATATCCGTTTTCCAAGGCTCTTTAACGGGGCTTGGTGTACCTGTGAAATAACGAACGGGTCTTAAGCAGATATATAAATCTAATTGCTGACGAAGTGCTACGTTTAATGAACGTATTCCACCACTAACAGGTGTTGTTAAGGGACCTTTAATAGACACAACGAAGTCTCTCAATGCCGCTAATGTTTCATCAGGCAACCATGTGTCAGATGTATAAACCGTCGTTGCTTTTTCACCGGCATACACTTCCATCCAAGCAATTTTACGCTTTGACCCATAAGCTTTAGCAATAGCTGCATCAACGACCTTTATCATAGCAGGTGTCACATCAACGCCAATGCCATCGCCTTCGATAAAAGGAATAATAGGACAATCAGGAACAGACAAAGATAAATCTGCATTAACTTTAATAGCCTGCCCTTGACTTGGCACGGTAATTTTTTGATACCCCATAAATAGCTCCTAACGGTGGTTGGGCCTTGGCCCAACAATTAAAATTTTGCAAACGCTCCCTCACGGTCGCGGCTTGGTGTTGGTGTTTGTTCCTTATCTTTTTTATACAAAAATTTCTGATACAGTACAAAACATACTGTAATTACATATGCTACCTTCAAAGCAAGCTCTACTGAAGCTTTAGATGATGCGTTATCATCTAGGGCTAAACTTGTAACGCTAACAGCCGCAAGCGATGTCCCTAAAAACATCCCAAGCAAAGACATCGCAAGCCCTACAACAGTATGTGTCGAGTAATTCATGGGCGGTATACATAATTTAGCACTATTTTTAAAAAAACTGGATGCGCTCACAGCAAAAACAATAACACCTGTCGTTAACGTTCCATAAGCAGCTGAATCTGTCAAAAAACCTAACCCTGATCCAAAACCGCCCATCATTTGAGCGTTTACAGCAGATCGATTAAAGGCTCCGCTTTTTTTTGTACTCAAAGCATATTTCTGACGTCTAATAAAATCATTATGTAAGGCTTCCCTATCAATCATCTTTTTTTCTTTACTCTTTTTGCTTTTTTTAGGTTTACTTGTTAATTTGGGATTTAAGGCGTCATCCATCGCTTTGTCTTCATCTTGTTCAGACCAGTGACCTTGTTCGATATCTCTTTTAGTTTTATCCGCACTATCCAGTTTATCTCTTGCCATCTTATATCTCAATTACGCCTTTAAACCCAAACGCAACGCATCGCCCACAATAAACCGCATCCATGGCCATATAAATGCACTGGTTAATGGAGCAAACACCAACGACCAATAACTTAAATGATTACCCAACATCGCTTCAATACTGGCCAAAGTCAGTTGGTATATGATAACCGACACACCCACTAACGCCGACTGCTGACCTAAGGTAAACAAATGAAAACGTCTAGCTTTTGAGCTTGCAATCCAGGCCGTAAAAGCTAACGCTAATACGTGCTCACCCATTACTGTCGCCAGCAACACATCTAAACTTAATCCTAATAAGACCACAAGCAAGACAGAAAACAATTGAGGTGCCAATAGCTGTAAAAATAAGGCCAACATGAGCACCCAAGCCGGTCTAAATAAACCAAGGAATGTAGGTAAAGGCAAAATTGTTAACGCGATAATAGCAATAATAACTAATATTAAGCGAAAAAAAGGTGTGTTCATGATGTCTTTCCAATTACTGAAAATCGTTCATTAATTTGACTGGTCAATAAATTTTGTTCTTTATCAGGCCAGATAAGTAAGACTAAGCGCGTACGGTTTAGCAGCGCTTTGGGTTCAACTTCAACATGATAAAATTCATCGCCTGGAATATTTTCAACTTTTGTCACAATACCGACAGGGTATCCCTCAGGATATAAACGTCCAAGACCCGATGTGACCAAAAGGTCGCCCACCTTAACATTTGACGTTTTAGGTAAATTAATCAGTGATAAATGTCCAACGCTATTAAGACCTACCAAAATCGCCCGCTCACCAGTGCGGTTATCACGAACGGGAATAGCACATTTGGCATCCGAAATCAGCATCACGGTGCTTGTCATATACCCCACATCAATCGTTTGTCCCATCACACCTTCAGAATCTAAAACAGGTTGACCTTCGATGACACCATCACGTCGACCTTTATCTATCACCAACAGTTGCCTTGCATGATTTGTATCAACGGCTAAGATTTGAGAAGCCATGGCTTTTGTATTGTTGGCATTTGAAGAAGTTTGTAATAACACTTTAAGTTGAGAATTTTCTTCTTTTAAGGCAAGTAACTTTTGGAGTTCAGCCGCTAAGATGGTCTGTTGATAACGAAGCCGCATATTTTCATCAATCAAAGCATTACGAGAGCTTAATACGGTTTGAAACCAACCAATAACACGTACGGGATAATCAACAACATATTGTATAGGCGCTACAACCAGAGATACGGCGCCACGAACGACATTTAAATAACGATAGTGATAATCAGAAAAAATCAAACCGATAGAAAAAAATATGGCAAGCACGAACGCCAACGTGCGTTGCTTTTGCCTGCCAAATAATTTTCCCTGAGAATTACTCAGTTGAAAGGAAGTCCCCACCGTTTAAATCCATGGTTTCGAGTGCTTTACCGCCACCACGTGCCACACAAGTTAACGGATCTTCCGCTACGAGCACTGGTAGTCCTGTCTCCTCCATAAGGAGCGTATCCATATTTTTAAGCAAGGCACCGCCGCCCGTTAACACCATGCCGCGCTCAGCGATATCTGCTGCTAACTCAGGGGGGGCTAACTCAAGTGCGGCTCTTACAGAGCCTACAATACCTGACAAAGGCTCTTGAAGTGCTTCTAATATTTCAGCACTGGTCAAGGTAAAGCTTCTAGGAATACCTTCAGCTAAATTTCGGCCTCTGACTTCAATCTCGTAAAGGTCACGACTAGGATAAGCCGAACCAATTTCATGCTTAATGCGCTCAGCAGTTGTTTCGCCAATTAAGGTGCCATAATTACGTCTGACATAAGAGACAATGGCATCATCAAATTTATCACCACCGATACGTACTGATTGGTGATAAACGATACCGCTCAATGAAATAATCGCGACTTCAGTGGTACCACCACCGATATCAACTACCATCGAGCCACTGGCTTCTTCAACGGGCATGCCTGAACCAAGCGCTGCGGCCATAGGTTCTTCAATAAGGAATACTTCACGAGCACCCGCCCCCATCGCAGACTCACGAATCGCACGACGCTCAACTTGAGTTGAACCACATGGCACGCAAATCAATACTCTAGGACTAGGTCGTAAGAAACGATTTTCATGAACTTTATGAATAAAGTGCTGTAGCATTTTTTCGCAAACAAAAAAGTCAGCAATTACGCCGTCTTTCATGGGACGAATCGCCGTAATATTACCAGGTGTACGACCAAGCATTCGTTTGGCTTCAATACCAACCGCTGCAACACGCTTTTGACCAGACTCATTACGAAGTGCAACCACAGAAGGCTCGTTTAAAACGATACCTTTATCTTTAACGTAGATAAGTGTATTCGCTGTCCCTAAATCTATCGATATGTCGTTAGAAAATACACCTCTGACGCCCTTAATTAAACTTAACATGTCACCCCAACCTCATATACTTTTTTGTTAAACACTTTAACGCATATTTGAATTAAAATCGACTAGGAATTTAATAATTTACTGCTTTTTGTAAAAAAATGCTGGCAGTGAAATTTACACTGCCAGCACAATAAACCTATTACCCAACAGAAAAGGTCGCCTGCAACTCTTTCAAATGGCTCGCAACAAAGTTTTGACCAATACCTGAAACATCACCAAGCTCTTCAAGTGACTTAAAGCCATGATGTGCTTCTCGATAGGCAATGATTTTTTTAGCGCGCCCCGCGCCAATGCCCTTAAAAGAATGCGTAAGCTCAGTGAGCGTTGCATGATTTAGGTCAATGGTTTTGGTGGCTTTAGTGGTAGCTTGTGTCAGAGGGGCAACGCTTGATTTGTCTGCAGCAAATGCAGGCAACGTTGTGGCAACACATAATAATCCCATAGCAAATAATTTTGCTTTCATTGTACTTCTCCTTTGTTTTGGACTTGTTTTTCTTTTTACAACAGGCGGCATCTTACAGGTTTTTTTAGCCTTTTCAAGCCTGATTTTGACAATAATGTTGATGTAAAACATAAGCCACACAACCCGTCAATTTTTTAGCCATATCCAGGTGTAAAAACTCATTCGGACCATGAGCATTGGACTTAGGTCCCAACACGCCTGTAATCATAAATTGGGCTTCAGGAAACATAGTCCCTAACATACCCATAAAAGGAATCGTCCCGCCCTCTCCCATATAAACAGGCGGTTTACCATAAAATTGTAATGATGCATCTGTGCAAGCTTGCGCCACCCAAGGCGCTAAAGCTGGCGCGTTCCATCCGCCATTGCTATCAGATAAATCAAAACTCACTTTTGCATCATAAGGCGGAGAGTGCATTAATGTCGTTTGAATCATATTCGCAGCATATGCCGCATCGACTAAAGGCGGTAAACGCATTGATAATTTCAATGCCGTTTTGGGGCGCAAAACATTGCCAGCATCAGCAATGGCTGGAAACCCATCGGCACCCGTTATCGTTAAGGCAGGTCGCCAGGTGCGATTTAAAATAAGTGTCGCTAAATCATTTGTCACAGGCTTTGTACCTTCATGAAAAGGATACATCTCATAAACGCCTTTTTCCAAAACTTCAGCGCAATAAGCTGCCTCTGCCACTCTTGCAGGTGGAATCTCACCTTTCAAAGCATCAAGCTTAATCTCACCCGTATCTTCATCTTCAATGCGTGATAATAGCTGCCTTGCCAGTCGGAAACTATCAGCCACAATCCCTGAACCATTGCCTGAGTGTATGCCTTCTTTAATGACTTCAACCGTTAACTCACCGACCACATTGCCTCTTAATGACGTAGTTAACCATAATTGGTCGTAATTACCTGCCCCTGAATCCAGGCAAACGACTAACGAAGGTGAACCAATTCTGGGTTTTAATGCTTCAATATAAAAAGGCAAATCATAACTACCACTTTCTTCACAGCATTCGATAATGACTACACATCTCGCATGAGGTAAACCATGTCGCTCAAGCGCTGTAATTGCTGTGAGGGAAGCAAATACAGCATAGCCATCATCAGCACCGCCTCGTCCATATAATTTTTCACCGCGTCTGACTGGCTTCCATGGACTTAAATCGGGCTCCCATCCTGTCATTTCAGGTTGTTTATCCAAGTGGCCATATAGTAAAACCGTCTCGTCACTTTCCCCTTCAATATCAATAAATAACAAAGGTGTGCGTGAAGGCAATCTCACGACTTCAAGGGTCATCTTTCTTGCGGGATGAGAGAGACACCAATGCTCAACCAATTCAATAGCTTGATTCATGTAACCATTTTCTTGCCAATGGGCATCAAAATGCGGTGATTTATTAGGAATTTTAATATAATCAGTGAGGGTCGGGATAATATGCGCTTCCCATTGTGATTCAATATCTTCCATTAATACTTTAGCATCAAACATGTGCCGTCTCCTTGATAAGCGTTAATAACGGCAATGTTGCCGATTGCATATTAATCTCTGTCATTTTAGCTACCAATGCATCGTGTTTATTCATCACCTCATCAATAGCAGCAATTAAAGATTCTAGATTGAGTTTTTCTTCATCTAAGACAACACTCGCCCCTAGTTTTTCAAAAAAGCGCGCATTATGAATCTGGTCGCCTCGACTCATGCTAAGGGGTAATGGAATAAGAATATGGGGCTTTTTCAGGGCTAATAATTCACAGACGGAATTTGCACCTGAGCGTGAAATCACAATATCACTGACCGCAAACAAATGGGGCAAAGTCTCTTTGGCATAATCGATTTGGCTATACCCCGGCTTATTCGCATATGCCTCATCGACTTTACCTGGCCCACATAAATGAATCACATGATAATTTTCTAAAAGTTTTGGCAATGCAAGTCTCACCACATGATTAATCGACGTCGCACCTAAACTACCACCGATAACCAACAAACACGGTTTATCATCTTTAAACCCTAATACATCAAACCCTTGTTGTTTAGTGCCTTGAAATAATATGTCTCGAATTGGCGTACCGGTTATTTTAATCTTATCTTGCGATTTAAAATATTTTGCAGTTGCCTCAAAGGTCAAACAAACCTTCGTTGCAAAAGGAAACGAGAGCCGATTAGCAAGACCTGGCGTCATATCAGACTCATGGGCAATCACGGGGATTCGACAAAGCCATGCGGCAAATACTACAGGGAAGGCTACAAAGCCTCCCTTTGAAAACACCACAGCAGGACGGAGTTTGAGCATTAATTTTAATGCTTGTATTATCCCTATCACGACTTTAAACGGATCGAGAAAATTTTTAAGAGAAAAATAACGACGAAGTTTTCCAGACTGTATCGAATAAAAAGGAACATCCAAATCTTTAATGAGTTTTTCTTCAACACTATTGTGCGAGCCAATATAAAAAACTTCCCAATGCTCTTCAAGCAACGCTGATATCAATGGCATATTTGGCGTCACATGTCCCGCCGTTCCACCGCCTGTAAAAACTATCCTTTTTGTCATTTTAATCCTCTTTATTGAGTCAGTTGACAAGTGCCTCAAAGCCTACGTCCCGCTCCCACGATTTATTCGCGGGATTGTCCGCGGGAACCATGGATGCCGCGGACAAGCCGCGGCACGTCGGCATTAAATTACCAATAAACTCAAATCAATGGCCTGTATTGACTTTGTGATGGCACCGACTGAAATAAAATCAACACCCGTGGCTGCAATCGAGGCTATTGTCTCTAAACTTACGCCACCTGATGCTTCAAGCATACAACCATGGTCTTTATTCATCACAGCCGCTTTTTCTAAATCAACTAATGAAAAATTATCCAGCAATATCCTATCCGGTTTTGCCAATAGTGCCTCTTGTAGCTCATCAAGTGTCTCAACTTCAACTTCTAAAAATACGCCTTGATAATACGACCGACCTTGATGAATGGCAGCAGTTATTGAACCACAGGCTTTAATATGATTTTCTTTAATCAGTAGCGCATCATATAAACCAAAACGATGGTTAACGCCCCCACCCATTTTCACTGCATATTTTTGAGCATAACGAAGGCCCGGCAAGGTTTTGCGTGTGTCTAATAATTTAGTAGGATACTGTTTGATACGCTGACAATAATGATACGTTTGCGTCGCTGTAGCACTTAAGGTTTGTAAAAAATTGAGGGCTGTTCGCTCAGCTGTCAAGATAGCGCGCCCCTCCCCCGAAAGCTCACAAAGGGTCGTGGGTTGCGATTGGTACACGCCCTCATCAACTAACCACTTAATGTTTATCTCGGGATGTACCGCATGAAATACCGCATCAAACCAGGGTTGCCCTGCGACAACACAAGGTTCACGACTGATAACTTTGGCCTTCAACTCGACATTTGCAGGTAATAAGCTCGCGGTAATATCACCTGAGCCTACATCTTCAGACAACGCATGTGCCACATCTTTTTGTACTATCGTTAAATCACAATTCATCACTTTCACACTAATTTCGCAAAACGCGCTTTAATTAAAGGTGGCGCTATCAGTGTCGTTACAATCACCATTAAAATGATTGCTGAAAACAATTGATCTGATATCACCCCTAATGTTTTACCAATTGAGGCAAACACGATTCCAACTTCGCCTCTTGGCATCATTCCAAGACCAATGACCCATTTGTCATCACCTTTTTCCGCCCCAAAGCCACTCACGATTTTACCCAAAATCGCAGCGACAATTAAACCAAATGCTAATAATATAACGGCCGGATGAAAAAATGTTTCGATTTTAACTTGTATACCTATCAACATAAAAAACAAAGGCGCTAAAATTGACTCAATAGGGCCTATCAGATGTGAAATACGAACGGATGAGACATGCTCAATATCTCTTGATTTAAAAAGGCCGTCATGCAAAATAAGTCCTGCAGCAAAAGCACCAATGATAGTCGCCAATTGAACTTTAGTTGCCAACCAAGACAAGGTCATCACAAATATAAATGATATAAATAATTTGGCTTCCCACAATTCTAAAAAACGAAAGAAGTACACCGCCTTTTTTAATAACCAAGGACCCAGTAAAATAGCCCCTGCAAAAAATACCAGGGTCATCATAATAATCTGTAGCACCGACATCATCTCAATGTGACCACTAATCACAATTGAACTTACGATTGCTAATATAATTAACCCTAAAATATCATCAATAACAGCAGCACCCAGTATCGTTTGCGCTTCTCTCGTGCCGAGTTTTTTCATCTCAGATAATACACTCGCCGTAATGCCAACACTAGTTGCACACAATGTGGCTGCAACAAATAAATCTGAGTGAAATGAGGCATCAGGCATCATTAAGTGGGCAGCCCCTGCACCTAAAATAATAGGAACAATGACACCGATAATGGCGACTTTCATCGATGCCTTACCCGTGTGTTTTAATTCTTCAATGGAGCTTTCAAGACCCACTTTAAACAATAAAAAAATCACGCCATATCGCGCAAAAATATCAACAACATAGGCTATCTTCATATAGTCAACGCCATTGATACTGGTGAGTGCTGATAACATTTGTTGGGCGTAAAAAGGATTAGGCATGGTAAGGCTTACGGCATTTGATAAAGAAGTACCGCTTAATACATCTCGCATGATATTAAAAACAGCCGAACCTTCTCTAAGTACGGTAAATAATGGCATGCTCATGGCGTAACAGACGTTACCTAAAAAAACGCCCATTAAAAGCTCACCCATTACACCTGGCTGATTAAGACGTCGCGCTAAATAACGCCCGATAATGGCAAAAAAATAGATAAGGGTAACCCATAGAATGACAGATGCCGCAGGGTCTTCGTGGCTTGCGCCACTGGCAAATGCACTGATTGGAAAAAGTAAATATAACAATAATAAATGCATTAAAATCCTTATTATTTATGCAGTCACAGAGCCGCGACTGTCAAGGAGCGTTCACAGAATTTCGTGTAACACTCCCTAACGGTCATGGCTCGGATTGGCCTCACTACTTCGCCAAAAACAAACATGTCTCAATCACTGAATCCGGATTAAGCGATACTGAATCAATCCCTTCCTTCATTAACCACAAAGCAAAATCAGGATGATCAGAAGGCCCTTGACCACAAATCCCCACATATTTAGAAGCCGCCTTACATGCAGCAATTGCCTGATGCAATAACGCTTTAACCGCATCATTACGCTCATCAAACTGACTCGCAACCAAGCCTGAATCTCTATCAAGACCTAGTGTTAACTGCGTCAAATCATTTGACCCAATCGAAAACCCATCAAAATGCGCTAAAAATTCTGGGGCCAATAATGCATTGGATGGCAGCTCACACATCATAATCACTTTAAGACCTGCACGCCCCCTCTCGAGGCCGTTTTTCTTTAACACCTCAATCACGCCTTTTGCTTCAGTGACGGTTCTAACAAACGGAATCATCACCTCAACATTATCTAACCCCATCTCTTCTCTAACCCTTTTAACCGCTTGGCATTCCAGCGCAAAACAATCAGAAAACAAAGGTGATACATAACGAGAAGCCCCTCTAAAACCAAGCATCGGATTTTCTTCATGAGGCTCATAAAGTGAACCCCCGATTAAATTCGCATATTCATTAGATTTAAAATCAGACAACCGAACGATGACGGGCTTTGGGTAAAAAGCTGCGGCAATGGTTGCAATACCTTCTTTCAAACGCTCAACGTAATACTCAACAGGACTGGCATACGCTGCTGTTTTTTCAGCGATTTTTGCTTTTAATGCTGCATCTGTTAACGAGTCAAACTCAAGTAAAGCCTTAGGATGAATACCGATGGTATTGGAAATCAAAAACTCAAGACGTGCAAGGCCCACACCACTATTGGGGAGCGCTTGGAATGAAAACGCGCGCTCAGGGTTCCCCACATTTAGCATTACCTTTACCGGTAAATCTGGCATCGCTTGTATATCAAGCTTTTCTTCATCAAAGGCTAATAAGCCCTGATAAACAAAACCGGTATCACCCTCAGCACAACTGACAGTAACCAAATCACCATCTTTAATGGTTTTAGTGGCATCACCACAGCCAACAACAGCAGGAATACCTAGCTCTCTTGCAATAATTGCGGCATGGCAGGTCCGCCCACCACGATTGGTGACAATGGCTGAAGCGCGCTTCATGACTGGCTCCCAATCAGGGTCAGTCATATCGGAAATTAACACATCGCCCGCCTCGACACGGCTCATTTCAGCGATATCTTTAACAATACGTGCCCGCCCTTGGCCAATACGTTGACCAATGCTTCGCCCTTCGCTTAATATTTCACCTTTTTCTTTTAAGGTATATCGCTCTAATACTTGCGTTGATGCGCGACTTTTAACAGTCTCTGGACGCGCCTGTAATATATAAAGTTTACCGGTTACCCCGTCTTTCGCCCATTCGATATCCATCGGGCGCCCGTAATGGTCCTCAATAATCAATGCCTGACGGGCAAGCACTTCAATATCTTCATTCGTCAAAGAAAATACATGACGCAAGGCCTCTGGCACTTCTACGGTTTTAACGGATTTACCAACAGCATTGCCACCGTCATACACCATTTTAAGCGCTTTTTGACCCAAGTTTCGTCTTAAAATCGCAGGCCGATTGGCTTTTAAGGCTTGTTTATAAACGTAAAATTCATCAGGGTTAACAGCACCTTGCACTACCATTTCACCTAAACCATAAGATGAGGTGATAAATACCACTTCATTAAAACCTGACTCAGTATCAAGCGTAAACATCACACCAGAACTTGCCAAATCAGAGCGAATCATCAATTGAATACCCGCAGACAACGACACATCATGATGCGAAAACCCATGATGCACACGATAAGCAATCGCCCTATCATTATATAAAGAGGCGTACACATGCTTAATCGCCAGAAGGATTTCATCAATGCCTTTGATATTAAGATACGTTTCTTGTTGACCGGCAAAAGAAGCATCTGGCAAATCTTCAGCGGTTGCTGATGAGCGAACTGCGACACTGAAATCATTATGCCCGACTGCTGTGCATAACGTTTGATAGGCTTCACGAATGGCTTGTTCAAATTCAGGGGTAAATGAGGCTTCTGCAATAAGGGTTCGAATGGATTGACCGACTTCTGTAAGCGCTGCGATATCATCAACATCTAAAACTGTTAGCTTATCAGATATCTGTTTTTCAAGTTTGTTATCGACTAAAAACGCATTAAACGCTTCAGCTGTTGTGGCAAACCCACCAGGGACAGAAACACCGAGCTTAGTCAATTGAGAGATCATCTCACCGAGTGATGCATTCTTCCCGCCAACACTTGGCAAGTCCTGCATACGCAACTCACCCAAATCAATGGTATATCTCATGGCTTACGCCCTCATTCCCTATTATAAATGAGGCTCATTCTACTGAAAAATCGTAAGCTTCACAACACATCTCATTAATACAAAAAACCAAACAAAAATAATGGGATCTGTTTTTCACCAATTGATAACGTATCATCTTTCACAAGGTAGTATTCCATCAAATCACGGATTTGATGTGTGGATTTATTTTTCCCCCCAATTTCAAATGTCGTATTATCAATCCTATAATCTCCTTTACGCGTATAAAAAATAGGGATATCTGCGTTTTGAATCGATTGAATAAAACTGAGCTCCCTTATCGTTCCCGTATCTATAGGCTTACTGACATATTTTTGGAGTGCATGTAATAGGGTCGTATTATGAATAAAAATCTTTTGTGGTTTTCTAAGATATTGATTACCACCGCCTTCTCCATAAATGAGCTTGATAAGTCCGACACTATCTAAAATTTCTAAATAATACGCCATCGTTTGATTAGCGATATTAAGATAGCGAGCGCTGTTATTGGTATTAACCTCTCCAGGGGGCATTGAAGCAAGGTACCCCAGAATTTTTTTAAACAAATGCAGATTATGGGTTTTCAAGTCATAATAATTAGGAATATCTTCATAGATAATTTTATCTACGATGCTTAATACCCGCTCGTAGTAACTTAGCTCATCTTCAAATAAAAAAGGATAATAACCTTTTTGCAAGTAGTGTTTAAAATGACCGAGAATCATATCCACTAACATCAAAGGCGTGTGCTGTTTAGGATTGGAGAGTAATTCGTGATAATCAATCGATGGATAGGCGGCATTGGTTACATAATTTAAATATTCCCTAAATGACAAACCATATAATTGATAAATT
>Ga0075163_10007165_pt1 | contig 14773 bp, 13 predicted proteins | sample JI1023141ADNA_FD_71478 | JGI IMG/M metagenome (GOLD analysis project Ga0075163, IMG submission 71478) | Wastewater effluent complex algal communities from Wisconsin, to seasonally profile nutrient transformation and Carbon sequestration -... | ecosystem: Engineered > WWTP > Effluent > Algae...
GACCTGGGACAGAAGCGACAGACAATGGCTGAGGCTGGTACGTGGGGCCATGGCGGACTCCTATGTCGATCCGCACAAGCTGCCGCAGCGAAACAATTTTTCAAGCAGCCTCATCGATCCGGAAGGAACGCATCTCCGACGGGAAACGGGCTTAAGTGATCGGCATTGGCCCTAGCCAGGCGACCGACCTGCTTTCAGCGCCATGCAGCCGCCATGTCTCTTTCCGAGATCTCATCGCTTGCGGTGAGACCTTCAACCTCATGAGCCCGCCCAGCGAGGCCCCGCTCATCCAACCCGAGCAGCTGCCCGCTTGTCCTGATACCTGGCGCGCACTGCGCGGGCTGGCGCTGCACATCTTGGATCCTGTGATCGACCAGCTCGGCCCCGTTCGCCTGACCTATGGTTTCTCGGGGTCCTGGCTCTGCGGTCGCGCGGGCAGGCCCAAGGCGCCGCCACTCGATCAGCACGCCTCGCACGAGCGAAGCTGCACCGGCCAGCCTATCTGCGACCGAGGCGGAGCTGCCGTCGACTTCATCATCCCGGCCATAACCACTGAGCGGGTCGCGCTGTGGATCCTGCGGACCTTGCCCTTCGATCGCCTCTACTACTACGGCCCTGGCCGCTCGGTGCATGTGAGCTGGCATCCGGAGCCGAAGCGATTGGCCTTTGCGCTGGAGGCCACGCCCATTGGTCGCCTCCGGCCTCGCCCCATCCGGGCGGACACCTTTGGCTCTGATGCAGACCGATGAGGAGATGGGCAACCCGAGCGCTGGCCTGTCGGCGACTCCTCGCCGTCAAGCCACGAGCGAGTCTGTCATGGTGTCCGCGTTTAGGGAGCGCCTGCGTCCATTGCTGCCTCGCGAAGCCCGCAGCACCTACACCTGACCCTGTCAGGCAGGCTCCCACGCCGACAGACAAACCGCCAGTTGCTCATACAAGGCAAGCTGAGGTATGAAGAGCGTTCTAGGCGGACGGAAAACCATGCAAATTAGAACATTATGTATGCAATGCGCCAAGGAACGCCCCGATGATAGACGCGCAGAAAAATGGCTAGAGCTAAATGATGACTTCTTGTTCCTTTCCACCTGTGAGAACAATCATACAGAGTTAATCTATATGACACAGACGAAATTTGAAATATTATTTGACATGGGTGCTATGGCATTACTCGATGGGTATACACGCGAGGCGGTTACTAGCATAGCAGCGTCATTGGAACGCTTTTATGAATTCTGCATCTTTGTTTTCCTGAAGCACGCAGGAGTGACAGATGATATATTTACTCGAACTTGGAAACATATAGAAGCTCAGTCAGAGCGACAATTAGGGGCTTTCCTGTTTTTATATGTTAGCGCTTTGAATGAGTACCCAGAATATAAGCCGATTGAGGATCAAGCCAAATTTCGAAATGGAGTAATACACAAAGGAAAAATACCTTCCTATGATGAGGTTGTTCAATATGGAGAAGTAGTATTGAGTTGGATCTATGCTGTGCTTAAGAAAATCCGAGCCACGGCAAATAGATCTCTCACTGAGGCTCATTTTTTCTTTCTGAAGAAGACCACAAGCATTGCCCGCGATATTTTAAAGAAACAACCTAATGCAAAATGGGTTGGCATTGGTGGACCAACTATCATTGATATTCCATTGGCTGATGAATCATTTGGTGTAAAAACATTCAATCAAGCACTCCAAGAATTATCAGCTAATAGAACTCGATATTATCGCACACATCCTCCAAAGTCGTTTATACCCGGTAGCCATCCATAATCGAGCCATCATAAGCGAAATCTTCCTTGGGGATGGACCAGTTCAGCGGTTCCGCCTGACCGGTCCTTTGCGCACATTGCGCCCCAAGACGCCACATAGCTGTCAAAGGTATATGTCGGTGCCAAACTCCCCCAGAGCTATGGAAAGCAGCCGGTTGACCGCACTGGACGAGCTGAGGTATGAATTCCATCGGAACGGTCGGTAAACATCCCTAACCCGAGGCCAGGTTACTATGAAGTATGATGCAATCACGCTTGACACAACCATTTTTTATAAGAATAGCTTTCAATTTAATCGCGGCATGCTGGACCAGCTCACTCAATTTAAAAATGGCACTATAGAGTTTGTGCTTTCAGATATTGTACAGAGAGAAGTACAGAAAGCATTGTGCAACCAGGCAATGGAAGCACACGACGCGATCGATAAGGCTATTAAACTGTCTAATAAGAGTGGGTTACTGTCAACAGCAGCAGAAATGCAGAAGATTTATGATGGCGTTAAGAATCCCAAAGATATCGCCAATGACCGCTTTCGAGAATTTATAAGCAATACAGGCGCAATCATCATTGGCTCAAGTCTAGCAAGCATGGACGAGCTTCTGAAATTATACTTTAACGCTGAACCACCTTTTGAGGAAACTGGGCGAAAGAAGAATGAATTTCCAGATGCAATAGCGTTGCTCTCTCTGGAAAGCTGGGCAAAATCCAACACAAAGAAAATTCTAGTAATCTCCGAAGATGCTGGTTGGGCCGCTTTTGCTGAATCCTCCGAATGGATTGATGTTGAGAAAGATCTAGCTCTCGCACTACAAAAATTACAAAAGCATGCGGAACAAGCGGAGCGTCTAGTTGAATTATTACTAAGAGATCTTGCGGAGGGAAAAAGGGAAAGTATTCTCAATGAAATTACGGAGGCCATAGAGCAATCAGTATTAGACATGGAAGTACTACCTGAAGCGACTGCTGATTATTACTATGAGGCAGATCGGGTGCAATTGGAGTATAAGAACTTCAAATTTATATGCAAAAACAACAGATTCGATTTTAAGATTACACAGATAGGGAAAGACAGGATCGTTGCAAAAATTGCCATTCTAATAACAATTGACGCCAAGTGTGATTTCTCATTTTCGACCTGGGATTCAGTTGATAAAGAATATGTTGGCATGGGGACGGGAAGTGCAGAAACCGAAGTTGAATTCAGGGAAGCAATTCTGCTCACTATTGAAGGCGACTTGACAGCTGAGCCACCGGATATTGAAATTTCAGAAATTGAGCTAATCGATAAAGTTCGGAGCGTTGACTTTGGTGAAGTGGGTCTTGATTATGACGAGGATGATTACGAGGAGGATCCTCATGATTTTCACCATTAGTTAGGAATGTGTCACCGGATCCCTGCAAGCAGCCTGCTCATCGAGGCAGGTGAGGAACGGCTGGCCCGCCAAGCTGGTCCATACTCGGCAGCCGCTGGGCCGTCAGTGCTGGGATACAATTTCCCCTCACTATCGCCGCTCGCGTCACATCTGAGGCTGCTCAGCGCGGTTTCCCTGCCTTTCTGCCAAAGACCATCCTTGACCCCATGCCTGCGCTCATCGTAAGGATCTCGTCTGAAGGACGAAAGAGCATCGTTTATATGTCTATCTCAGCGTGAAGGAGTTACTATGTCCCTTATAGTTGCAAAGCTGACTGAGCACGGAATTTATATTGTATCAGATTCTAAGATCACTAAGGATTTCGAACGCATAAATCCATTAATAAATGGTATCTCTAAAATATTTTTGCTGGACTATGAAAGATGCATTGCTTTTTCAGGCAATGTCGAGCAAGCAATAGAAACAATTGCGCAATTGCACCCACAAGACAGCACTCAGCGAATAGCTGATACGCTTCGGGCTGTTAGTGCTCGGGGAGATGTTTCATTTCTTGTCGCTTGTCTGAAACCTGATAGGCAGCTTATTGTCATTAGAAATGGTAGCGCACTAGTTACATCCGAAGGATGGATAGGAGATTACGCAGCTTACTCTGTGTATAAGGATTTTTTTGATAGAAGGCGAGAACCTTCTCAAATTTATGATGTAACGTTTGGAACTCTTAGGCTGCCTGAGGATGTTCCCGAGCAATGCTCTCAAATTTATGGCTCTATGTACCGTTGTATGGCTGCCGCTATTGACTCAGGTGAATCTGAGTCGATAGGGGGATTTGTAGTGCCCGTGCTTTCCGAACAAAACCGGTTCTGGTTTGGATGCTATAGTGCAAGTTTCCGAAAACCGATCGATCCGGATTTAGAACAAATCGGTAGCGAATGGAGACAGCTCCAATTGGGCGATGTTACGACTGGTGCATTTTCCTTTGTCTTTGCTCATGTAGGTAACGGGTTCGCGGTTCATATCTCCCAATGCAATATCGGGATATTATATGAAGCTCGTGGTACTCCAGTCTTAGAGCGCAATTTAAAGAAAGACATAGATGAGATTGATTTTGTGAAATCTTTAGAGAGTCGCTATGGTTCCTGGCGAGGGCCTTTATGTGCTCACCAGCCAAACCATTTTTGGCAAAAGGCTGAGAAATTAGCGATTCTAGGTATACTTGCTGACGCCGTAGACCTTTTTTCAGAAGGTATTAAATGGTCAAGTTTGGAGTGGAAGCATAAATCACAAACGTTGCATATCCGCTATGAATCATTGCGAAGTTGCCTCGATTCCGAGGGCTCTGTTGAAGTTCCTATAGATAGTGTACGATCATTGAAATATGCATTCCTCACACGCGGAAAATGCCGATATCACCTCAAGCAATATTCGGATGCTTTGCAAGATTTTAATGACGCATTGCTGCTAGATCCAACCTTTTCCGAATCTTTATCCTGCAAAGAAGCTCTTTTGAAAATCCTAGATGCTCCTACTTGACCGGCTTGCCCAGGGATTGACTTTAGAAGAGAGGACGTAGTTACGGTGCGCATAGCATCTACAAGTGCCGCATCCTGCTGCAAGCAGCCATACATCGGGGCTGCGAAGATTGCTGGTCCATGCTGGTCCAGCCAAACCTGGAGACGCTGGCCAGGATGTGCAGCTGGCCTCGCCCATGCTTTCACGACGAGGTAGCGTCTTCACCTAATAAGGTTAAAAGTAGATAATGGGCATCTTAGTGAATATCATTTTGTATGGTAAAGTCCATGCTTCCGCAAGAGCTCACGTAAACTGTGACGCTCCAAGCCAGAAACAGCAGCGGCTTTGGATAGATTATTTCCAATTCGCTGTAATAGATTTACTAAGTAGGCTTTCTCGAATTCATCTAAAGAAGTTCGCTTGGCTTCTTTAAACATTTCTAAAGGCACCATCTCTGGTAAAGAATCGTCGCTAAAACCTCGGGCGACGGGAACATCAGCGCAGCGTTCGGCGGCAAATCGCCGTTCGATCGCAAGATCTTCCATTGTGATGGTGGGTCCATTGGCGATTCGCGCCAGTAGCTCTACCGTATTTCGCAATTCTCGAATGTTTCCTGGGAATGCTCGTATTCCCAATGCCTCAATCGATTCCTGCGTAATAGCTCGCGCGGCGCGTTCCTCAATTGGGATATTTGCCAAAAAATGATGAACGATTAGAGAAATATCTTCTCGTCGCTCCTCTAATGAAGGGAGATGAACAACCGACTGGGCCAGACGGTGATAGAGGTCCCCTCGGAAGATTCCTCTGTTGACCATGGTGCGGAGGTCGCGCCATGTCGCGCAGACGATACGGACATCGATCTTCCGAGGTTTCGTACTTCCTACCGGAACTACCTGGCGCTCTTGGAGCACACGCAGAAGAAGCGGCTGAAGTTCTAATGGGAGCTCACCGACCTCATCGATAAAAAGCGTGCCCCCGTTAGCTGCCTCAAAAACACCGATCCGTGATTCATTGGCTCCGGTGAAGGCTCCCTTTTCATGTCCAAACAGAGTGCTTGCAGCCAACGAGGCAGGAATCGTGGTGGCATCGAGCACGACAAAGGGCTTGCTGCTTCGCCGCCCGGCAGTGTGAAGCGCGCGTGCGGCCAGCTCCTTGCCGGTGCCTGTTTCACCCAGGAGCAGGACCGTCAGGTCAAGGGGGGCCAAGCGCTCCAGAGCCGTGTACATCTGACGCATGGCCTGAGAGGAGCCGACCAAGCCGCCAAAAGAACTCGCTTTGGATAGCGAGAGCACGAACTCCTCGGCAGGCTGAACCATGACCCGGGCCTTGCCCAGGATCAGAACCGTGCTCGGAGGCACGACTGCTGAATGGATCTGGACACCGTTGACGAATACGCCGTTCTTGCTCTCCATGTCGCGCACAAGCACGCCATGCCGGTGAGGCCGTAGCTCAACATGAAACATGGAGACGGTAGACTCGTCGATGCGAACTGTGTTCGCCTTCGATCGCCCAAGCGTCACGCACTCATTTTGAACGGTGACTGACTGCGGCTGCCCATGGGGTGTTATGACCGTAACGCGCAGAGAGGGCACCCTGCGCTCGCTGCGACGCTCGCCCTCTCCAGAGGGCGGATTCGATCTCATGGGTAGCGTAGGCGGATCGAGCGACATGGTCATTTATCGTAGGAGGTTCTCAGGCGCCCCTCAACGGTGGGATTCAGCGCACAATGCCGCTGGTCAGAAAAATGACCAATTGAGGATCTTAGCTAGTCAATTTGAACCCACACTGGAGCTGGTCATGGATATGACCAGCTGGGTAACTACGCTGGTCAAGTCACTGACCACTAACTCGGCCGCTGATTGCTCAGCATGATCAACCTGTCAACGTGGAAGCTCTCAATTGTCAATAGTTTCAAGTAGTTCTCAATCACGATTTTCATAGTCTTCGAAAATGGACATGGAAATCTTATTTAGGCTTGTGCAGAAAAACATGGAATGCTCTTTGCTTTGTTTAACGATGGCTACCCTGCAAGGCAGCTGAAACGTGTGCTCCTAAAAAAGAGAGGTTGTCATGAAGACCAAATTCGCTCCGTGTCCTAACCTGCTTGGGACCAATATAAGGTTTTCCGTCGCTTCTGGTTTTGTACGGATGACCTTATTTGGTAGTTTATTCTTATTTCTAAGTGCATGCGGTGCCCAGGTCTCTCCTGAGCAGGGTGAAGTTTGTACTTCCCAGGATCAGGTCGCGATCCAGTCCATTCAGGATGCCGTCAACAGCGGTGACCTTACTGAAGAGGAGATTCAACAGGTCGACACTATCTCAACAGCACCGATGAATGAGGCGGCAGCGCAGACGAACATCTGTGCGGTGCAGGTTCTCGGCGCGCAAAGTTTCGGTTGGGGGAGGGCGTTTTGTCTGGCGAAGTGCGTGGGCGCTAAGGGTGTTAGGGCCGTCTGGAAGTGCCGCAAATGGCGTGATCCACGAGCTATCGCCATCTGCGCAATGGCCGACCTGGGCAAAGACGGAGAGAGCACGGCTCACTGCATCGCTAATTGCTTCTAAATACCGTTGCCCCGGCCTGCTTTGCCGGGCCGGGGCAACGCAGAGGGCCGCCATGCGAGCTATGACACTGCTTTTCATCGCCTTCATTCTGTGCTCGTTATTTGCCGATGCGGGAGCTCGGCCACGACGTCAATCGTCCGGACATCCTCGACGCAAAACACAGCGTCTACAGGTTCCGGCTCCGACGTTGCCACTGCTGGCGGAATCGCGGCCAGACCCCGCTGTCCAGCCACGGCCGCTGCTAATTCAAGGACAGGCCGGGCTGTTGTTTGGCGGGCGAATCTTTTCCCTAGATGAAGATCCTGGGCCCTCCTCGACAAAGTGCTACCGACACGAATTCAATATTGTGGACCGCGATAAGCCCGATTGGCGCGGCTATTTTATTCGTCTGCCGCGCTGTCCCAGCTTCGGCCCTGCTGCCGCGCCGGGACTTCGGGTATCGCTGGCTGTGCATCCTTTGTCACGCCTCCGCCATCCGGTGCTACAGAACATATCTCTCGATGCCGAGGCGGAACTCTACTTTTGGCCTGCATCACGCGTTCAGCGAAGCGAGAGCACCGCAGAACTTGGTACTAGCCAGTGGCGCCTAGAAGTAGGTGTCTCAGGGCGCTGGCACCCAGTACAGCCGCCCTCTGGTCCAGCCCTCGTGTATGGTCTCCGCTACGGCGCTTTATCCTTCTCGATCGATAAAGAGCACGCTCCCGATCTCACCGCACAGTCCGTTTCGGCTTCGATAGCGCTAGACCATGGCTTGCCCGATGTGCGCTATCAGTATCTGAGCTTCCTCTTGGGTGTATCGATTCCTTATCTTAATAACACCCGAGTTGAAGCTGCACTCTCGGTGTTTCTGCAAGTCCGGACAGTATTATCGCAAGGAGATATTGCCGACCGATTCGCCGATTATGGAAGCCAACTAGGCGGTTACGGACCGGTCAGCAGTAGTTACGGATTTCGCGTCGACGCTACGCCAATTGAATTGCGCTTGCCGCACGCGTTTTCGCTGAGCCTCAGCAGCTACTACGAAGTTTTCCGATTGCGATTTGCTCTCGCGCAGAACGAATTGCCTGATCAAGCGCCTGCGCGGGTCTGGCAGGACAGTGCCAAGTACTTGGCTCGCGGAGCCACTGATCAGAACTTCGGTGGTATGGTCGGTATTAGCTACAATTATTGAGAGGCGGAAAAGATGCTCCAGCACTTCGCTCCCGTGGTCACTTTGGCTGCCGTCATATGCATAGCTAATGCCGGCTACTGCAAGACCCCGAATGATCCGCGCTTCCTGGATCAATGGGATATGCGCGCTATCGGCATGCCTCAGGCTTGGCAGATGCTAGAGGATGGGGAGAAACTGCACAGTCCTAGGGGACCTGTTGTGGTCGCTGTACTCGATACGGGTGTAGTTCTGAACCATCCAGACTTCGACCAAAGGATGCTGCCTGGTTACGATTTCGTCTCACACCCGGAAGATCGAGATGGACAGCCAGGACGAGATGAAGACCCGACTGATCCGGGGCCGTCGTTTCATGGCACTCACGTCGCCGGAATCATCGGTGCAGGCACTGATAACAGCATCGGTATAGCGGGAGTAGACGGCAACTGTCGCATTCTGCCGCTCCGGGTTCTTGGCACAGCAGGGGGGCGAGTACTGGAAAGTGATGTGGCCGATGCTATCCGCTGGGCCATAGGCAAAGAGGTGACCGGTGTTTTGCGAAATACGACGCCTGCCTCAGTCTTAAACCTAAGTTTTGGCTCAGAAGAGCCATCGCTCGTCATCGAAGCGGCTATCGCTGAAGCGCTGGCTGAAGGAGTTATCGTTGTGGCCGCAGCAGGTAACGCCGGGGACAAGGGCCTCGCCGCCGGCAGCTTTTACCCAGCCGCTGTCCCCGGTGTTATCGCCGTTGGCGCTGCTGACAACCAAGGACACCGCGCCCCCTACTCAGATCTAGGATCGCACGTACTGCTACTAGCACCAGGCGGGACGGCTGCAGCGCCAGAGGAGGGTATCGTATCGACTTATTATAGCATCGGAGGTCAGGGACAAGCTGGTCCTACCTACTTCACCGAGATTGGTACTTCACAGGCTGCGCCCCATGTAAGCGGGGCAGCGGCACTTGTTCGATCCATTGCCCCAACTGTACGTCAGCGTACCTTGGCTGCACTGCTACGCTCCTCGTCCGACTCTACCAAACGCTGCGACCGAGATCCGACTGGCGGCTGCGGCGCGGGTCTGCTGCAAGTGGACAAGCTCTTGGAATGGGCCAAGACCCAGGCGAACTGTACCTGTGGTGGCGACACCTACTGCCTCGGAAGTGCATGTGTCGACCCAGGCCCCGTCTCGGCAGAGATCTTCGCTCCACTCCAAGCCGGTTGCGCTGTAACTAGCGGCAGGGATGCATCTTCAAACACTTTTCTCGGAGTCTCAGCGATAGGACTGATTCTTTTGCTTTTACGGCGTCCCCGGAGATGTTTATTTCCTAAGATGTATCTGTACTCTAAATGGATAGACGCTGGCCGTGCTTGGCGTGGTATTGGTCACCATAGTCGCTGCATGCGAGTCAACAAAATTTTACTAAGCTAGTAAATAGAGTTTACTACACACAACAGTTATCTTGATAAACTAATGAAAAACCTGATTTCTACAATTTGGACACATCAACCTGCCGCTAGGATGATGAATTCTAAGCTGCCCATCAGTCTGTAGCCCTCCATTAAACACCCACCCTGCCCGACTTATGCGATCTAGTCGCACTGCACGGCAAATGGCCCTCTATCTGATTCGTTGCCGTACAGCTTTAGCTCAGCTCAGAGTTAGGTACTGAGACGGTTTGCGAACGGCAGATTTCGGACGGCAGTTGAGGTGGTATACTGCGGCTCGTGCGAAGTCTGCCTACCAGCATCGGGCCATACCGGATCATCCGCCAGCTTGGTGAAGGTGGTATGGGCACGGTGTATGAAGCGGAAGACCAGAAGTCGGGAAAGGTAGTTGCGCTCAAGGTACTTCTCCCCGAGTTTGCCCGAAATAGAGAGCTTGCTGAGCGACTGTTTCGAGAAGCGCGGGCGCTTGGGCGGCTCCATCACCCTGGCATCGTTGAGGTGATTGACTTTGGAGAACTCCCCGATGGCACCGCCTACGTGGCCATGGAGTATCTAAAGGGAATGCCACTCAGTGATTGGCATCGCCAGCGTCAAGGACCACTCACTGCACCCCTTACGCTTGAGCTTGGCCAGCAAATCGCAAGTGCGCTGGCAACCGCGCACGAAAAAGGAGTCATCCATCGCGACGTGAAGCCAAGCAATGTTCTTGTACTCGATGAGGCAAAGGGATCTTCCGATGCACCAAGATTGAAGTTACTGGACTTCGGAATTGCCAAGCTCGCGCACGATACACTCGGACAAAAGGCCAAGACCGCGACAGATCTCGTGATGGGGACTCCGTACTACATGTCTCCGGAGCAGTGCCAAGGCGCGGGGCATGTCGATGCCAAGAGCGATGTTTACTCGCTCGGGGTCATGCTCTTTGAACTGCTTACTGGACAGCTACCCTTCGAAGGTGAAGGAAGCGGCCAAGTCTTGGGAATGCATCTGTTCAAAGAGCCTCCGCGTCTGCGTGAGGTCGCTCCCCAGATACCGCATGGACTGGCCGATCTAGTTCAGACGCTCCTGGCCAAGGACCGGGCGCAACGGCCAACGATGGCAGAGCTGGCCGCAGAGCTCAACCGGATGCTGCGAGCAGGAGGCGCTCCGGCTACTTCGCCCCTGGCCATGACGTTCCTAGCTGCAAATGTCGGAATAGATTCCAAGCGCCCAGGTCAGAGTTATTTGTTTGCGCGAAAGCGTCCCTTGTTCGCGGCGCTTCTCGGCGTTGGGATGATCGGCGCCGCTTTTGTAGCGATTAGTCTCGGAAAAGGTCGTGGTTCAAGTGTCCCTACGACTCTCCCCCAGCCGCTGCCCATTCAAGCAACCGCGGCGACGATTCGTTGGGTTGTGACTAGCGCCCCGTCCGGCGCGGCTGTGGTCCGCATAGAAGACGGCACGGAAGTCGGGCGGACACCTTGGAGTCACGAGCAAGCTACGGCCGCTGGCAGCACTGCCTTCCAGCTTCGTTTGCCAGGATATCAAGACGAGTCGCTGAGCCTCGACCAAGATCTGAATCAGAAAGTGCATGTAAGTCTTCGTCCAAAAGTCATAACCACATCTCAAACGCCGCTCGACGTGAACAAGCCACAACGAGGATCGGCCAAGGCCGCCTCTGGGAATCCACAGAAACGTGCTGTGCAGTCCGTCGATACCGCTAAACCCGCCGTTCCGCCCGCCCAAAGGAAGCCCTCATCGAATGTGTCGCCGCCGCTCGAAGATTAGCCTGAGCTGTCTGTCTTTCCTGTTGGGATTGCTTCTATGGAATCAGACTGTGCAAGCTGATGAAGGCACCCAGGCGGTCGATGAACTCGATCCCTGTCTTTCCGATGCTCAGTGTAAGGCTCTTGTCGACAGTGGACGCACTCTCTCTGCTGCCCAGCAGTATGAAGGGGCTTGCCTTGCTTACAAAGCAGCCTATGCGCGCAAGCCTGTGCCGTGGTTGCTGATCAATATCGGACGCACGCAGTTCAAGCTGGGTCTGTACGATGCAGCGATTTCGAACCTTCGAAAGTTCATCGAGAATACAGACACTGAGGCTCTAGAAATTCAACGACAGAAGGCTGCTCGCTTCCTCAAGGAGGCCGAGGCGGCCAAAGCGAGCTCCCCGACACGGCCCCCGGCACTCACCTTCTCTGATGCACCGCAGCAGGCCCGCACCGAGAAAGAGTCAGACTCCGTCTTGCCCGTTGGCATGGGACACATTCGCTACAAAGAGGCACGGGAGGCTCGGCCTAAATGGCGCATCGTGCTAGGCAGCTTGATAGCTGCCACTGGAGCAGGGCTCATTGGCGGAGGAGGCGCAGAGCTCGCCTTAAATGGAACCTGCGCAGATTCACCAACCCCTCCCGTCACCGTCTGCCCGAATATTTACTCAACGTTCAGTGCAGGCATTCCTATGGTTGTTGTTGGAGCGCTCACCGCAGGCGCTGGTGTCATGACCATCGCTTTGCCTGGACGTGCCATCCTCAAGCCAGTGGAAGTCAGTCGCCCCGATTGAGTGGCATTGCAGCTTCTGGAGAACGCCATGACAGGACCCTTGTTGAGAGTGCTTTCGTCGACTTTGTTCGCGTTCTTCCTGAGCTGTAGCCTGACCATTCCGAATCCAGAAGATTGCGTGGCTAATAGTACCTTTTGTCTTCAGCAAGGGAAGCTCTGCGATTCGATCACCCATACCTGCGTTGCGCCCATGTGCTCCGCAGCATCAGCCAGCAGTAACACATGTCCCGCTGAGACGCCTATCTGTAGAGGTGGCGGCTGCGCGAAGTGCAAGGATAGTACCGAGTGTGTGGCCCTAAATGCAGGTGTCCATTTTTGTTCGGCTGGCCGCTGTGTCGTTTGCGCTGCAAATACAGATTGTCAGGGCGCAACACCAATTTGCGACACTGGAACACAGACTTGCCGAAGCTGCCGGGCTCATAGTGAGTGCGCTGACGTCGGGGGAATCTGCGCCAAGGATGACACGTTCGCCAACCTGTCGACGACCGACCTGTCGCTCAACATTCCCAAGGGCAGCTGCGTTCCCGCTTCGAGGATCAACGTCGTCGATCCTGCCTGCGCGGCCAGCTCCTGTTCGCTGGCGACCGAGCTTGGTATGGTCTCGGTCCAGCGTCCCTACGTCCGGGTCGGCAGCGTCAACATCATAAACCCTGTCACCATTCCGCCGCTTCCGAGTCCCCCGGTGCCGTCTTTCTACATCGTCGGGGCGACCGCTGACTTTGCCCCGTCGACCACCATTCCCGTCACGCCGGCCGTCATCATGTCGGCTGGCACGGCGCTTCAGATCCCGGCCGGATCCCACACGATCATCGAAGGATTGGTGCTGAATCAATCCAGCATCGGATTAGACTGTGTCGGAGGGGCACAGACCAATGTCAAGCTGATCCGCTCGCTGGTGGCTGGCTGTGCGACGGGCATCAAGGCGGGCGCGAAGTGCGAGCTGTCAATCGACTCCAGCTGGATCGGCCTAGGGCCACCGGATCCGAGGCTGCAAGACTATGCGGCCAATGCCCTCGCCATGCAGCTCAACTCGACGCAGCTCACGGTCGTAAACAGCGTCTTTTTCCACAATGGCGGCGGCTCAGGTCTCTTTGGCGGTGTCAGCCTAAGCGACTCCATGGGCCTCAACCCACTAGTACGATTCATCAATACCACGTTCGACAACCACATTTTCTCGGACGGTCGTAAGACCCTGGCCGTAGACTGCAACTACATGACCAACGGCAAGGTCACGTTCCTGAATACGCTCTTTCTCAACCCTGGCGCGCCAGGCGGTGGATTTACCTACGTAAACGGCAACTGCCGGCAGGGCGCGAATCCCCTCGCCAGCGTCGGCTCGAACGAATCAGCGCTGAGCTGTCCAACCTGCGTGACCAACGTTGACGAGAGCATCTTTGTCGACCCATCCCTCGGCGACCTGCACCTGAAGTCGACTGCTCCGACCAGCATCACCGCCGGGGGCACGCTCCAGTTCACCGACTCCGTCGGACAGGTCCCCATTCCAACCACCGATATAAATGGCGTCGCGCGGGGCGCGTCCGCCGCGATCGGCGCCTTCAACCCCTCTCCGTAGTCCTCCCTGAATCGGGCTCAAGCCATCGCGATCCTTTCACCACAGACATTAAGCATCCTCTACAATCCGTCTTCCGTCGGAACTGCATAGCAGTGTGAAGCGTAGCCGAGCGCAACTGTAGACTGTGCAAGGATGCGCGCGCCGAATGAAGGGCCGCTGGTGGTCCTCGATTGGTCCTGGCTGGCGGGGCACTGTTCGCCCTGTCGAAGCAGGCATTCCTATTCTACCGACTTGCCTCCAGCGTGCCGGCTATACGCTTGAGGAACGTTACCTCTCTCGTCCTGCGGACGTGCGTAGCTTTGAAGGAGATTGCCCAAAGTAAAAGCAATCCACGGGCAACCAAACAAGCGCGTCAGATCGCCGTGTTAGCTTGGCAATTGTGGAGGTTGCCGTGTCGCTCTACCCGATCGTGTTGCCCGTCCGACTGCAACAGATGCTCTGTACCAGCGCGAGAGTCGCAGACCACACCGAGCCACCATCTGACGCGCTTGGCATGTTGTCAAACGCAGCCGGCGACACCCAGCCTGCCATCTTCGGCATTCCTTCGTCGACGTTCTTGCTGTACATGACATGGCGTATGCGCTGACCTGGCCTTCATCGGCTTGAACCGGCTGGAACCAGGACTTCAGCAGCCGCCACAGCCGACGCAGCAGCAACCCTCTGTTGACGATTCACTGCTCGCACACCCTGTGGCGCACCTGAGATGCCCCCGGGTCCTTGATCGCCCCCGGCTATCCTAGGAGGGTGGGCATCTCAGACCGCCCGGAACCTTTGATCTCGTTTTCCCGTCGAGCAGTAGGCCCCTGATCAACCTTTCGCTTCTTCGCACCCTCGATCGCGTCGTTAGAGCACCTAAC